>Ga0265316_10006466_pt1 | contig 11186 bp, 8 predicted proteins | sample 4522metaG_FD_202092 | JGI IMG/M metagenome (GOLD analysis project Ga0265316, IMG submission 202092) | Rhizosphere microbial communities from Carex aquatilis grown in University of Washington, Seatle, WA, United States - 4-5-22 metaG | ecosystem: Host-associated > Plants > Roots > Rhizosphere >...
CAAAAGGCCCATGAGCAAGCAGGGCAGCGGGGTTTTCTGGCGGAATTTCTCTAGCATGGCAAACACTGCAATATTGAATTAAACATAGGTATTATTGCTGCTCTTTATAACATTTTGAAAGGGCTGGATTCTGAAACCTGTTCCTGACAGGTTTCAGCTTCCGCCAAGGCACACCCCTTGCCCTACGGGCAGCCTGCGCCGTCCTGCGTTCGCCACGGAACGATACTTCGCTGCGCTCGCATCGCCCCATGGCTACCGCAACGACTCTACGCCACCTCGTTGCACCTTGCAGGTTTCCTACGGAAACCCGCCCGCTGCCTGTGGCTACGCAGGGGCACGGAAAACATCCCGCCTGCGCCTGGAAGGCGCGGCTTTGTTTTCCGGCCGCGCAGCATCAATACCCTCGCCAAAAATAAGGCTATTTTTGCATGGATTCTACCGATTCCCGCAGCCTGGAAAATCCTGTCGTCGATTAAAAAGGTTCTGTTGCGTTAATTTTCTTCGAGCGCGGTTCGGCTGCCCAGGCGGGTTTTCAAGCGGCCAATGCATAAAACTGTCCCGCGGCGGACAGATCTTGGTTGCCGCCGAAGACCCTCTGGCCCTTCTTGATCATGTGCGTCAGTTCGATCCCGCGCAACGTGCGGCGGGCCGAGTTGAAGGTTTTGAAGCCGGGCATCGGCCGGACGATCCGCTTGATGGCCCGGTGGTCTTGCTCGACGAGGTTGTTCAGACACTTGATCTGGCGGATTTCGATGGTCTGGCCGGTCTCCTTCTGGAGCGCCTCAAGAGCGGCGGTGTTGGCCCCGCTCTTGTCGATGGCGGCCTTCTCCGGCAGGCCGTGCTGCCCGACCGCCTTCTTGAAAAAGCGCAGGGCGGCCTTCTTGTCGCGACGGGCGGTGAGCAGGAAGTCGACGGTCTGTCCCGCCTTGTCGACCGCGCGGTAGAGGTACTTCCAATGGCCCTTGATTTTGACGTACGTCTCGTCCATCCGCCCGCTATTGCCGACCGGGCGCTTCTGGCCCTTGCGGAAGGCGGACTCCAACTGGGGCGTGAACTTCTGGATCCAGCGGTCAATGTTGGAATGGTCGACCTCGACGCCGCGTTCCTCCATCATCTCCTCCAGGTTCCGGTCGCTCAGCGGGTAGGCCAGGTACCAGCGGACGCAAGTCAGGATGATGTCTTTTTCGAAGCGGTGGCCTTTGAAGTCGATCATGCGGGGGGCTCGCGGTGCGGTTCGTCGGCCGCATAGCTTACCCGAACGGCAGATCTCCGCGCTAACGCAACAGAACCAAATCCAGCGGCACGTCAAAATCAGAGGCGACGCCAACCCCTTTGATCCCAAACAGGAAGTCTATTTTGAAGACCGGCTCGGTCTGAAAATGCAGGGTAGCCCGGCGGGTCAAGTGAAATGGTACAGACTCTGGTGGAGCCAGGACAAGGAATGCCCTGTCTGTAACAACCGGATAGACAGGGAGTCCGGCTGGCGAGTCCACCGGATTGTCCAGAAGTCCGACGACGGGAAGGACAGTCGCTCCAACCTGGTGATGGTGCATCCCAATTGCCACAAACGCATCCGCAGCCTGAAGTTGAAGACAGCGAAACCGGCTCCCGCCAGGGGGCTTTGAAGAGGCTTGAGCCGTGTGCGGTGAAAGTCGCACGCACGGTTCTTATGGGAGGAAACGGCGGTAAAGCCGTTTCCTTACCCGACCCGCCCGGCACTCGCTTTTTCCCTGGAACTCTGACCTTCCTCCCGGGGTCTTAAAAGCTCAGCCCAAAGTCCCGGCCCTCCGTCCCCCGGCGACGGCGATTTTTCAAATATTGCGATGTATTCGGCAGAAGGAGCACTACCATGAGTACCATTCGTCCTGGCAACCTCGTTTCGCGGTCGAACTGGCTGGTAGGCGCATTTTTGCTAGCGTGCCTGGCGTGCGCCAACAGCTACGGACAGGCGCAATCGCCGGTAGTCACGATCGTGAAACCAGAGGTATCGGAAATGTGGACGGCCAACCTTCCAGTCAGTGAAAAGGAGCTGCTCGCGAAGGTGCCCGCGAATTTCCACTATTTCGGAGCCTCCACTGTCGGAGGCATCTCGAACGTCCAAAGGTTTACAGTGGAGTTTGCCGCGGCGGCGACGTTCACCAAGATCACCGCACCCCCTGATTTCAAGCTGGAGCCGGAAAGCAGTTGCGCCGAAGGAGGCTTCTACCATGCGCAAAGCAGTTGTGCGCTGGTGGTGAGCTTTGTTCCTCAAGGCGCGGGGCACCGCTTGGGCAAGATCAGCATTACCCACGATCAAAGCACAGCGCCGGTAAGCATGATGCTGGGCGGCTTTGGATACGCACCGGTGCTGAGCTTTGTTCCTTCGCTCATCGGCACAGTGCCGAAGACGGTCTCGGCGGGAGTCGGAGTGATGTCGCACGCCCAGAACATCGCTATTGCAGGCGATACGCTTCTGATCGCGGACACCGGAAACAACCTGATACGGTCTATCGATTCCAGCGGAGCGATGATCACATTAGCGAGCGGATACACGGCGCCATGGGGAGTTGCCGAAGACGCGTTCGGACAAGTGTATTTCAGCCTGCCTTCCGCGAACGCGCTCTACGAGGTATATGACTACGGCCCAGTAGTCCAAATAAACGGATCAGGCACTGGTGCTTGTCCGGTTGCCACGCCGTGTAACCTCAACAGCCACGCAGTGGTGAATCCCGGTTCCCTGGCTATCACCCCTAGCAATTTGATGTTCTTCCCGGAACAAGGCTCCGGGGCCGCAATGTCCCAAGTCCAGCCGCTGCCCGCGACGTTTGTGCAACTCTACGATCCATTCCCTTATCAGACGAATCCTACCAGCGCGTTCGCGGCAGATGCGTACAACAACCTTTATTCGCTTTGGACGACTTCAGGCAACTGCCAGATCGTTAGTCAGACCTTGTATGACGCTGAACATAGCAATGTCAATTTCAATAAGGTTGCGGGTGGGCACACCTGCGGGTTCAGCGGCGATGGCGGGCTGGCTCAGAATGCCGAGATCGGCAATTTGATCGGCCAAATGACCTTCGACATTGCCGGGAATCTGTATTTCAGCGACACCAAGAACAACCGGATCCGCCGGATCGACGCCGCGACCGGCATCATTCGCACCATCGCCGGCAACGGAGTGGCCGGGTATACGGGCGATGGAGGCCGGGCAACGTCAGCGGCGCTGGCGACACCAACCGGTGTCGCGGTCGACTCTCAAGGGCAGGTCTACATCCTTGCCGGTTCCGCAGCCACGGGAACGGCACAAGTGGTGCGAAAAGTTGGAGCGACGGGTGAAGTTGTCTTCGCCTCGACAGTCTTGAACAAGTCAAGCGCGGCAGGCACTGTTAACGTGGCAAATACCGGCAACTATCCATTGACACTCACCACCGCCGTCGTGACGGGGGCCAACGCCAGCGATTTCGCAGTGGATCCGAACACAACCAGTTGTAATCTCGCGCCGGGCGGTACTCTCTACAATGGACAAAGTTGTCAAATTGGGATCATCTTCAAACCGTCCGGGGTGGGATCGCGAAGCGCCTCATTAACGCTTCTCGACAACACGGTCACGAACCGCAATAGCGTCCGCCTCACTGGTAATGGAGTGGCGGCGGCGGCGGTTAAGTTCATCTCGCCGCTGGCCAACGCATCATTCGGAGTAAGCACCAGTGTGAAGGTGAAGGTGCAAGTAATCTCCAGCAATACGACGATCCCGACAGGCACTGTGACATTCAAGGTGGACGGCGTGCAGGCGGGCAGCGCTGTCAAACTTGTTTCGGGAGCAGGTTCGACAATCTTGAGCGGTTTTAAAGCCGGATCGCACACGCTCTATGTCGCCTATGGCGGGGATAAGTACAACTCAGCCGCGCATGCGACGGAAACCATCGCGATTGCCACAGCCGCACTGGCCAGCAATATCGAGAGGTAACGACCTGTTCGGAAAAATCCGGGATTCTTGCCAGCTTCGACGGGGTATCGCCATGAGAGTTATTAATCGATCCAATCCGGGCCGGGCGCTTACCGCTTTGCTTCTGCAACTGTTGCTCGCGCTGGCCAGCTTCGGCGGTGCCGCTGCCGATGTGTGCACATTATCCGTGGATGGCGTCAGCGGTTTTACCTCTTACGCGGGGGTTGGTTTTCAGGAGAATTTGGCCGCTTATCTCTATGGCACCCGCAACGGCCAGCCGGACAACCAGATAGGCGATTACCAAGCGCAAATCGACTAGGGCGATGGCGGGGGATTGCAGGCCGCCGATTTAGTGTTCCTCAGCAATGGCCGCTTTCTCGTCAAAGGCTCGCATCGTTACCAGGAACAAGGACAATATGCGGTGTCGGTCAAAGCCACCGGCGCTTGCGGCAACAGCGTAGGCCCGCAGAAAACCTCCTCCGTCACGGTTTCGCCGATGCCCAGCGGCATTCCGGGCACCCCGCCGAATGCCCAATCCTCGCCTTCCCCGCCTAGCAATGTGACCGTTTCCTTGGACGGCGTCAGCGGCTTTACCTCCTTCGCCGGCGTCGGCTTCGAGCGCAACTTGACGGCCTATTTATATGGCACGCTCAACAGCCAGGCGGACAACACGCTTGACGACTTCCACGCGCAGATCAACTGGGGCGACAGCGACCAGTGGATAGCCGCTGAACTGGTCGCGGTAGGCAATGGGCGTTTCCAAATCAAAGGCTCGCATCGCTACGCGCAGCAAAAAACCTCTTATCCCGTCGTGGTGTATGTGAACGGCCCGGACGGCACATCCACCGCTGAAAACACCACGGCGGTGACGGTGTCGCCCATGCCGAGCGGCATTCCCGGCAAACCCGCCAATTCCGCCGGCAACATGGGCGACGCCAGCGATGTGACGGTTTCGCTGAGCGGCGTCAGCGGCTTTACTGCGCCGGCGGCGGTGGAGTTTGCGGGCGAGCTTGTCGCTTACTTTTATGGGACGCTCAACGGCCAGCCGGACAAGAACGTCGGCGACTACCAAGCGCAAATCAATTGGGGCGATAGCGGCCAGTGGGACTACGCCCAGCTTCTCGCCGCCAGCGGCACGCCGCGGGCGTATGGTTCGCATGTGTATTGGACGCAAGGCACTTATCCGGTCGTGGTTTATCTGAACGGGCCGGATGGCACTTCCGTGGCGGAAAGGACGACTTCGGTGACGGTCGGCCCGCCGACTCCCCTGCCCTCGCCTAACGCAGGAAAAAACCTCGGCGGTTCTTGCTTGGACAGCAACGGGCCTGGCCTGTGTTTTAAAGGCCAATATTCCGGCAATCCGATCAACAACACGACCGGCAACAAATACCAAATAGAACAGGACTATGCCGGAGCCGGTGCCTTTGCGCTGAATTTCATCCGCCATTACAACAGCCAAGCCAGCGGCGCGGGCAGTTTGGGCGCGAATTGGAGCCACAGCTACAGCGCCCAACTCACGCAAACCTCGGCGACGCGGGTGGCGGTGACGCGGGCCGACCGGAAGGCATTCAGCTTTAATTTGACCAGCGGCATCTGGACGCCCGACGCCGATGTCAACGCCAAGCTGGAACTGCTTAAAGACAGCCAAGGCAAAACCACCGGCTGGCGCTATACGGCAGGCGATGACAGCGTGGAAACTTACAGCGCGGGCGGCAAGCCGCTCTCGATTGCCAGCCGCGCCGGCCTATTGACGCAGACCCTAAGCTACGACGCTCAAGGCCGTTTAAGCACAGTCAGCGATCCCTTCGGACGCAATCTCACCCTCGCTTATGACGGCAAAGACCGCGTCGCCTCCATGACCGACCCGGCAGGCGAGGTTTACACCTATGCCTATGACAGCCATAACAATTTGGTCTCGGTCACTTATCCGGACGCCAAAACCCGCGCCTATGTTTATGAAAACGCATCCTTCCCAAACGCCCTGACCGGCATCATCGACGAAAACGGCCAGCGCTTTGCGACCTATGGCTATGATGCCAGCGGCCTTGCCATCCGTTCCGAACACGCGGGCGGGGCGGACAAAGTCACGCTCAGTTTCGACAAAGCCAACAACGCCACCCATGTCACCGATGCCTTAGGAACGACGCGCACTTATTCTTACGGGCCGCGGCAGGGCGTTTGGCGGATGCTGAAAGCCAGCCAGCCTTGCGCGGGCTGCGTCGGCGACGCGGCTGAGCAAGCCTTCGACGCCAACGGCAACGCCACCTCGCGTACCGACTTCAGCGGCAATACCACCTGCTATGCCTATGATTTAACACGCAATCTCGAAACCATCCGAATCGAAGGCTTCGCCCCCGGCCTCGCCTGCCCGCCCGATCTAGCCAACTACAACCCAGCGCAAGGCAGTCTGCAACGCAAAATCGCCACTGCTTGGCATCCGCGCTACCGGCTGCCAACGCAGATCGACGAGGCGGGGCGCTCCGCCCGCTATACCTATGACGCGCAAGGCAATCTGCTCAAGGAAACGCTAACGGCGGACGGCAAAAGCCGCGTTTGGACTTACACCTACAACAACCTAGGCCAAGTGCTCAGCGTGGACGGCCCGCGCACGGACATCAAAGACCTCAGCACATTCAGCTATGACGCCCAAGGCAATCTGGCCAGTATCACTAACGCGCTAGGGCAAACTACCCACATCACCGCCTATGACGCCCACGGACGGCCTTTAAGCTTGGAAGATCCCAACACGCTCACGGCAAAACTGGCGTATGACCTGCGCGGGCGGCTGGTCTCGCGCAGCGTCGATGCCGAACTCACCCGCTACGCTTACGATGGCGCCGGTGATTTGCTAAAAGTCACGCAGCCGGATGCGTCTTTCCTCAGCTTCAGCTACGACCCCGCGCACCGCCTCACCGCCCTGCACGATGCCTTGGGCAATCGCATCGCCTACACCCTAAACGCGCTAGGCGACCTGACGACGGAGAAGATTTACGACCCCAAAGGCAGCTTGACCGAAACCCGCTCGCGCATTTACAACAGCCTAGACCGCTTGATCCAAAGCCTAGGCGCAGCAACGCAAAAAACCGCTTACGCCTATGATTCAAACGGCAATCTCGCCCGCATCACCAACCCCTTAGGGCAAGTATCCAGCGCCGGTTACGATGCGCTCAACCGCCTCAGCAAAACCCTAGACGCTAGCCAAGGCGTGGCGCGCTATGGCTATGACGCGCATGACCGCCTCACCCAAGTCACTGACCCGAAAGGCTTTGCGACGACTTACAGCTATGACGGCTTCGACAATCTTCTAAAGATTCAAAGCCCGGACACGCGTAGCACCACCAACACCTATGACGCGGCGGGAAACCTCAAGACCTCGACGGATGCGCGGGGCAAGCTCACCGCCTACGCCTACGACGCCCTCAACCGTATTACTTCGGCGACCTTTGCCGACAACAGCAAAACCACCTACGCATACGACCAAGGCGCTAACGGCATCGGCCATCTCACCCGGCTGGCCGACGCCAGCGGCAGCACGGCTTGGGCTTATGACCCGCTAGGCCGCATCGTGCAGAAACAGCAACAGATCGGCGCGGCCACGCTGACGACCCGCTACCGCTATGACGCCCAAGGCCGGCTCGCCACGCTGAGCTATCCGTCCGGCAAGCAAATAGCCTATGGCTATGACGCGCAAGGCCACGTCAAATCCATCAGCGCGGACGGCCAGCCGCTGCTCGGCGCGATAGCCTACCAGCCTTTCAGCGCCGCGAAATCCTGGACGTTTGGCAACGGCAAGCCGTACAGCAGCCGGTTCGACCTCGATGGCCGCATCGCCCAATTCCCGCTCGCCAACGACAACCGCTCCGTCAGCTACGACGCCGCCAGCCGGATTACCGCCCTCACCGACAGCGGGCTGCAACAGGGTTTCAGCTATGACGCTCTAAGCCGTTTAACCGATTTGACCGCAGGCGCAGCCAGCCAGTCCTACACTTACGACCGCGACAGCAACCGCCTCAGCCTAGACAGCACCGCCGGCAACACCGCCTACAGCTATGCCGCCAACGCCAACCGCCTAGACGCCAGCAGTGGACTCTCGACCAAAACCTATAACTACGACGCCGCCGGCAACATCATCGCCGACGGCGCTCGCAGCTTCCTCTATGATGCCCGCGGGCGCTTGGTGAAAGCCACGCAAGGCGCAAGCAGCGTTGCCTATGCCATCAACGGCCTAGGCCAGCGCGTCGCCAAAAGCGGCACCAGCGTGCCAACCGGCGTGCGGCTCTTCGTCTACGGCGAATCCGGCCAGTTGCTCGGCGAATACGACGCCAACGGCAACGCCGTGCAAGAAACCGTCTGGCTAAACGGCCAGCCAGCCGCCGTGCTGACCGCCGCAGGCCGCTTCTATGTCTACGCCGACCAAATCGGCACGCCCCGGCGCATCACCAACCAAGCCGGCGCGACGGTGTGGTCATGGAACAGCGACCCCTTCGGCAACGGCCAGCCCGCCAGTTCTGCGGGATTTGCTTATAACTTGCGCTTCCCTGGACAGTATTTCGATGCTGAGACCGGGCTGCACTATAACTATTTCAGGGATTACGATCCTAGTACTGGCAGGTATTTACAGGGGGATCCGATTGGCCTGCAAGGAGGGAGTTTTAATTTATATTCCTATACCACAGCAAACCCGATCAGTTTGGCAGATTTCTATGGCGCAAATCCGCTAGATTATGTTGGATCAGATCCTTATTCCGGGCATACCAACATACCGGGAAGGAGCACTCCAGCGGATGAGGCGTTAAAGATGATCAACAAGATACTTTGGCAAAATCAGGCAGATATTGAGAGAAACGGTCGGCTTACTTCGCATTTTAGAAAGCTTGTTGACCTGAATAACGCGCTAAAGAATACGTTGACCCAAGTTCCAAACAATCTAAGACAAGCGCTACTGAAGGTTACCCAAAATCTATACAACAGTTGCGACCCCGCACTCTTGCAGCAAGAGAACAACAACATCAAAGCACTACAGCAATCTGGAAAAAATGTTCCAATGCTTCCAACGAGATTAAACGGAGGCTTTGGCCCCATTCCCTTAGTTACGCCCAAGGATATTGAGGATCTCATCAATGGCAAGCAATATGCCCCAGGAAGTTTGATCGTACCAACGCCATGGGGATTTTTGATAAAAGAGCCGACGCCTGCCGAGGCATAATCAATGATCCTATTCTGCGACGCGGATTGGACAAAAGGTTCGCGTTCTTTATCGGTTTGCCGAAAGATCCCCGCTACCAGCGGGGAGCGCCGCCATAGCCTGGCGGCAGCTCTATGCGCAACCCTGGTGCCTCGAAAACCAACGGCGGCTGGGGTTGAGGATACGCCAGCGACGGGACGACGTACCCGGTTGCGGGACGTAAACCGGCGGCGCGGGGACATATACCGGGGGAGGCGGATACCAACCATAGGGCTGCTGCGCGTACCCCCAGCCCTCGTTGTCATCATCGTCGTCATCATCATCCGCCAGAGCCGCCGGGCTTGCCAGCAGCAACACGGCCACGACCACAGCGGCCATCTTCAACGCGTTCCACAGCGTCCTTCCCTTGGCCGCGCTTTCTCCTAGGAAGGCCATGCCGCTATTTGGCTCCGCCTGCTTCGTTTTCCGCCTCGGTTTTGAGGATCTTCCCGGCGGTGTCAAGGTGGATCTCAAGTTCCTGCTTGCCGTCTTTGATCTCAACCTCGTAGCCGCTTGCCGCGCCGTCCGGGCCAAGGATCTTTTCGGCCTCTTTCAGTGCGGCGTGCGGATGCGCCTTCTTGACGGCCTGGGCCACCGGCCCGGGGAGGTCGGAGGTTTTGATTTCCTCCTCGGTCTCGACCAGCGCGCCGTCGGCGCTGTAAGTCGCTTCGAGTTTTTTGCCCTGGTTGTTGAATTCGACTTCATACGCGGCTTTTTCGCCTGCGGCCTTTTCCGAGTACTTGGCGTCTTTGACGTCCGGGTAAGCCTTCTGGAAAGCTTGGCGGACTGCCGGGGGCACTTGGGTGAGGGTCAAATCTTTGGCTCTATATGGATTTCGGGGTCTTTTTGAGCAAGACGCCCAGCAGCGAGGACAGCAAGCGTTTGCCGCGCCTTTTGAGGTTGTAGACGAACTCGAAGAAGCCCAGGTACAGCGGCAGCTTGTCCTGCGAGACGCCCCGTGGGGGCGGAGCCACGAGCGCAGCAGCGACCACAGGCCCCCTCCATCGTGTTGACGTGGATCTCGTGGAAGCCGTCGCCGTCCTCGTCGCGGGCGTACTCGCCTTGCGAGTGGTTGACCGTCTTGTGGCCGTAGCCCCACTCGGGCAGGCGGCCGTAGATGGAATACTCGTCGGTGTGCATCAGCGTCCCCGCCGCGACGGTTTGCAAAATCAGCGGCTTGATCGTTTTCTGCCGCACGTTGTCGAGCAGGCGGATGACGGCCTCGCCCGAGCGCTGCGCCATGCCGAAGACGGGCGGCTTTTCAGTGGCCTGGGTGCCGCGCCCCCGCGCGCCTTTCAGTCGGCGGCGGCGCGGCTTGCGCCCGGCCCGGGCGACCTTTTCGGGCTGGCCCTTGTGCCCGGCGACCACGTAGGTCTCGTCGCACTCGACCACGCCCGACAGCGTCACGGGCTCTTTTTTTTGACGACGCCGGCGCGCAGGCACTCCGCCATGGCCTGCACGTCGTCCTTGCTCAGATCCAGCTCCTGGGCGATCTGCGCGTTCGGCAGGTTCAGCCCCATGAAGTACAGGCACAGCACCCACGCCGACAGCGGCTGGTGGTGCCCGGACAGCACCGTCCCGGTCAGGTCGTCAAAGCGCTTGCCGCACGACTTGCATTCGTAGCGCCGCAAGTGCCGCTCCGGCCTGTCGAAGCCGCGACGGATCGTCTCGCCGCTGTCGCAGTGCGGGCAGGTCACGCCCTCTTGCCAGCGAAGCTGGCGGATGGTCTCGTAGCATTGCGCTTCGCTGACCAAGTGCTTGATTGATATGATCGATGTCTGCATCAGGGATCTTACCGCAAGACCTTGGAACACATATAGAGCCTTCGAGCAATGCGCACCCCGGCAACAAGCCACTCCCTTTCCCCTCCCACAGCGACAAGAAACCCAATGAGCAAAGGCAAACCCGAAGAACCATTCAATGTCCAGGCGATCATCGACAAGATCGACCGCTGCGTCGCGCTCGGCGACGAGGACGGCGCGATCAGGGAAATCAACCGCCCCTGGCCCGGCATGGACGGCGACATCAGCCTGGCCG
>Ga0265316_10006467_pt1 | contig 11186 bp, 8 predicted proteins | sample 4522metaG_FD_202092 | JGI IMG/M metagenome (GOLD analysis project Ga0265316, IMG submission 202092) | Rhizosphere microbial communities from Carex aquatilis grown in University of Washington, Seatle, WA, United States - 4-5-22 metaG | ecosystem: Host-associated > Plants > Roots > Rhizosphere >...
CATTTTAAGAATTAAAAAAGTTTACATGGTTTTTATTTCAAAATTAATTGTCAGGTTAAATAATATGCAATTATATCCTTACTTTAAACAATAACAAGTATTTTCCTAACTTTGCAGATTAATATCATTGAAAAATATTATAAAATATAAGGAAATGTTTATTTTGGGAATTAAAATTAATAAAAAATCTTTATCCTTTAAAATCTGATGGCTACAAAAGAAATAAATAATGATAATAAACCCTTTCTTAGTGATTTAAGAAAAGATTTTGTAACTCTCTTTAAGAATACCGATCCCATTGAAGCAGTGCAGGAGCTTTTAAATTCTTTACCCTCTGCTGCTGCAATATTGAATCCCCAGCGTGAAGCTATTTTTGTAAATCAACATTTGTTAAACAGCTTAGGGTTTAGTTCTCTGGAAAATCTTTTTGGTAAAAGACCAGGTGAAATGTTAAACTGCCTCCATGCGTTAGAAAATGAAAATCAATGTGGTGTATCTGAAAGCTGCAAGTTATGCGGGGCTTTGCAAGCTATACGGGAAACACTTTCGAAAAAATCTTCTTCTTTTTCTGAAATGAGATTAACTTCTGTCCGGGATGGGATTCCAATAGCCCGTGATCTTAAAATTGTGGTTTCCCCTTTATTCATGAATAATAAAGTTTACATGATATTATTTTTAAATGATATCAGTAATGAGAAACGACGCCTTGCTCTTGAAAGGATTTTTTTTCACGATGTGTTAAATAAAATCTCAAGCCTAAGCGGGCTTACTCAAATTCTTCAGAAAGAAGATAAAATTGAGAAGTACAAAAATTATATTCATACAATTGGAATAATCCTGAACGACCTAACTGGAGAAATCAGGGCTCAACAGCAACTCTCTGCTGCAGAAAGCGGTGAACTTATTGTTAATCATGAACAGGTTAACTTATCTGAATTAATTGCCAAGGTTGTTGCTCAAATGGAACAGCTCTACAATCCCAAAAATGCTGTAATTTGTATAGATTCGAAAAGTCAAAATATTACGTTAACTTCAGATCAAATATTATTAAACAGAATAATAACCAACCTGATAAAGAATGCCCTCGAAGCTTCGAAAGAAGGCGAACAAATAACAGTCTCAACCTCATTGAATGGAAAAAATATAGTAATCTCAGTTCATAACAATTCGTATATCCATCAGGATATACAACTTCAGATATTTCAAAGATCTTTTTCTACGAAAGGTTCCGATCGCGGATTGGGTACTTATAGCGTAAAACTTCTAACTGAAAGATACCTTGGAGGCAAAGCATATTTTATTTCAACCCAAAAAGATGGGACAACTTTTTATATAGATATCCCTATGAAGGATAAAAATTAATGTTAAAGTTGTTTCCTTACTTTAAACAATTTAATTACAATCTCAATAATTAATTACAAGGCAATTATTTTATCGGCTTTTATCTGATAAAGAAGAATATCGGCCATTGTTCCGGCATTCCCGACAAGCAGTTTTTCTTTAATATTATAATAATTTAAACAGGTTGTGCATGCGATCATTTTGACACCATTCTGCTCCAGTTGTTTCAGCCCGTCAATTATTATTGAACTTTCGCAACATAACTTTACACCTTCAGCATAAAACAAAATTGCAGATGGCAATTGAGCCTCCTCATTCAGCAATTTTACAAAATTAAATGCGAGCTTATGGCTTAATTCCGGTTCAGCCTTACCCATACCATTATTGTTAAATACAATTACATACTTCATCGAAAAAGTGTTTTATGTTATTTTCCTTAAATTCAAAAAAGGTTTTCTGTTTAGAACAATTATAAAAATATGTATTCCTCATTTAATATAAAAAGCAGTCCGTGAAATAATAATATTTTTTTCAAATATTGAAATTAATCAGGTTAATAAGCTTAGATAACTTTAATATAGAAAGAACCAACCTGGATCATACTAAACTCAGAGAATAGAGAACTACCTGTTGCCCCGGCAAAGAAACTTCGGTCTACGACGAATAAAATGACAGTTTTGAAAAAATACGCAGTTTTCTAAAAGTCCGTAATCAGTTAAAAAATTTGAACTGTTGTTTAGTTTTCCGGATATCATAAATGAATTATTTCCTGGTATAAGATGCCGATTATTAGTAATTGAATATTTGATTATTATATTAAAAAATGCCATTTTGTCGCTATTTTAACCCAGCATGCGCCATTTTGTCGTTATATGTTATTCAATTCTACCAAAATGTCGTATAATCCAATAAAAAAGGGCTTGGCATACTAATTGAAATTTAGTGCTGCATAAAATAAAACAAAAAGTTTAATATAAATTATAGGAGGACCAAACCATGTTAGCAATTAGAAATTTAAACAGTTTACCCAGTTTAGTAGAAGAATTCTTTAATCATGAATTACCTTATAGCTGGAACCGCAAATGGGCAACAGAAAGTACGCCTGCAATAAATGTAGTGGAATCTAAAAATGAATATCGGATCGAAGTAGCTGCTCCCGGACTTGACAAGAATGATTTCAAGATTAATCTTGAAAAAGACATTTTGACAATCTCTGCAAGTAAGGAAGAAAGTAAAGAAGAAAAAGATGAGAAATATACTCATAAAGAATTTAGTTACAACTCATTCACAAGAACGTTCACTCTTCCTGAAACAGTAGAAGGCGATAAAATTTCTGCCGAACATAAGAAAGGTATATTGACCATAAATGTTCCCAAACGCGAAGAAGCAAAAGTAAAACCTGCAAGGGAAATTGCAGTAGCATAAAAAAAGGCCGGATGGCCTTTTTTTATTTCTTAAATTATTTAATAATCATCCTAAAATAATTTCTACCTTGTGCTCAGAACCCGCAGCAAAAAGAGGAATTGTATTGCCAGCTAATTCTTTACCGTCGACTATTAGTTTTTTAACTCCTTTTGATACCTTGTTTGGATTGGTAACGCTAATTTGATAAACGGCGTCCCGGAATTTACGGATAATGGAAAAACCGCTCCACTCTTTAGGAATGCAGGGATCAACAATCAGTCCATTATAATCCGGTCTTAACCCTAAAATATATTGTGTAATTGCATAATAATTCCATGCTGCTGTTCCGGTAAGCCATGAATTTTTAGCTTCACCCGGTTTGAATGCATCTTTACCTGCTATCATTTGTGAATACACGTAAGGTTCGGTTTTATGCAAATCGCTGACTTCTTCAAGATATGAAGGCGCAATCTTGCTGTAATATTCGAAAGCCCTGTCGCCATTGCCAACAGCAGTTTCTGCAATCATAATCCAGGGATTGTTGTGGCAAAAAATACCGGCATTTTCTTTATATCCTTTCGGATAGGTCGAAATCTCGCCATATTCGATAATATATTTTGTAAAAGCAGGATTATTTAGAACAATACCGTGCTCGCAATCGAGATATTTTTTTACAGAATCAAGTGCCTTTTTTGCCCTTCCATCATTCACCCCTATACCTGCCATTATAGAGTATCCTTGAGATTCGATAAATATTTTGCCTTCCTCATTTTCATGGCTTCCTACTTTTTTTCCAAAGAAATCATATGCCCTTATAAACCATTCTCCGTCCCATCCGCTTTTATCGACTGCAACTTTCATAGCTTCGACATGTTTTTTAATATTATCGGCTTCCGATTTTTTATTCATCAACCTGCAAAGCCTTTCAAATTCTTCGCCGTATAAAATAAACATGGCAGCGATAAACACAGATTCAGCCTGACCGCCGGATTTATTTTCAGTCGTCTGAAAAGATTCGTCGGGATTGTTTGAAAAACAATTAAGATTTAAGCAATCGTTCCAATCAGCCCGCCCGATTAACGGGAGTTTATGTGGACCCAGATTATGTACCACATGATAAAATGACCTTTTCAAATGATCGAACAATGGCTGTGCATCTTTTATTTTATTGTCATAAGGAACCTTTTCGTCAAGAATTGTCCAGTCACCGGTTTCTTTGATATAACTTATTGTCCCGAGAATGAGCCAGAGCGGATCGTCATTAAAACCGCCGCCTATATCATTATTGCCTTGTTTTGTTAACGGCTGGTACTGGTGGTAACAACCACCATCAGGCAATTGTGTGGATGCAATATCGATAATTCGTTCACGGGCACGTTCCGGTATCTGATGAACAAAACCGATTAAGTCCTGGTTTGAATCCCTGAACCCCATTCCACGTCCGATTCCCGATTCAAAGAATGAAGCAGACCGTGAAAAGCAGAAAGTAATCATACATTGATACTGGTTCCATATGTTAACCATCCTGTCCAGTTTATCATTTCCGGAATTAACCGTATAAACACTTAAAAGGTTATCCCAATATTTTCGCAATTCTGCAAGCGCGGCATCGACCTTCTCAACAGTATCGAAACGGGAAATCGTTTCTTTTGCTTTTTTTTTATTGATAATTCCTTTAGTTTCAAATTTTTCTTCCTGTTTATTTTCAACATATCCAAGAACGAAAATAAAATCTTTGGATTCCCCGGGTTTGAGTTCAATCTCAAGATAGTGCGATGCAATGGGCGACCAGCCGTGGGCTTCACTCATCCCTGGTTTTCCTTCAACCACGGCCTGGGGAGATTCAAAACCATTATATAAACCAATAAAAGATTCACGGTCGGTATCAAATCCATTAATCGGGACATTGACTGAATAGTAGGCATAATGATCACGGCGTTCTTTGTATTCAGTTTTATGGTAAATAACCGATCCTTCAATTTCTACCTCACCAGTCGAAAAATTGCGCTGGAAATTTTCCATATCAGAAGCTGCATTCCATAAGCACCATTCGGTTAAAGAAAATACTTTAAGTTTCCTGGTATCTTTTGAATTATTTGTCAAAGTGAGTTTCTGAATTTCAGCCCATGTTTTTAGCGGCACAAAAAATAATACCTCAGCTGTAATGTCATTTTTTACACCTTTAATAATAGTATAATTCATCCCATGACGGCACTCGTACTTGTCAAGTTCAGTTTTAACGGGTTTCCAGCCTGGCGACCAGATAGTTTCCCCATCTTTAATATAAAAATATTTACCACCAGTATCCATAGGTACATTGTTGTACCTGTAACGCGTAATACGACGGAACTTAGCATCTTTATAAAATGAATAACCTCCAGCAAAATTCGAAATAAGGGTAAAAAAATCTTCAGTGCCCAGGTAATTAATCCATGGCCAGGGTGTACGGGGATTTGTAATAACATATTCCCTCGCTTTGTCATCGAAAAATCCGTATTTCATAGGTTGTATAAGTTTTAAGTTATTTTTCTTTTACAGGTTTTATATCTTTTATCCGAAGTTGAAGATTTACATGGCCCCGATATTCATTCTCCTCAATACAATAACAAATGTCAAATGGATATCCTTTGCTAATATGAGGATAGAGATGGGCAAGGCTAAAACCGATAGCAGGATATGGTTTAAAAGGCTCTTCTTCATGAAGTACATTTAATTTCAGGTGATCTTTTGAATTTCCCACCAGTTTTCCTGTGCCATCGTCGACTACATTTTCAGTAATAAATACGGGTGCCATATTCTCAGGGCCAAAAGGTTCAAATTGTTTTATTATTTTATGGAATTTTGGCGATATATCAATCAGACGAAGTTCCATATCGATTTCTAAAGAAGGAACAAGTTGTTCGCTCATAATCGAATCGGCTACTATTTCTTCAAATTTCTGTTTAAATAATTTAAAATTTTCCTTTTTCATTGTAAGGCCGGCAGCATACATGTGACCCCCAAAATTTTCAAGCAGGTTGCTGCACGATTCTATTGCTTTGTACAAATCGAACCCGGTGACTGATCTTGCAGAACCTGTAATAAAACCATTCGATTCGGTAAGAACGATTGTTGGTTTATAATATGTTTCTGTCAATCTTGAAGCAACAATACCTACCACGCCTTTGTGCCAGTTGGGATTAAACAGTACCGTCGCTTTCTTGCTCGTCAATTCTTTGCTGCCGGCAATAAAATCAAGAGCTTCTTTGGTAATATTAGAATCGATGTTACGTCGAGTATTATTAAAATCGTTGATCTGGTCACCCATATCATTTGCAGTGGCTTCATTATCCGAAATTAACAATTCCACAGAGGAATTACCGGTTTCAATACGTCCGGCTGCATTGATACGTGGCCCTATCTTAAAAACAATATCATCAATACTTATTTCTTTAGTATCGATTCCTGCAATTTTTATTATTGCTTTTAAACCGCTTTGTGGATTAGAATTTATTTGTTTCAGACCATAATATGCCAATATCCTGTTTTCTCCTGTAATTGGTACAATATCCGACGCAATGCTGACAACAACCAAATCGAGCATGGAGTTTAACAAATCCTGTGAAATATTATGTTTAATACAATATGCCTGAATTAATTTGTAGCCAACGCCACAACCTGATAATTCTTTATATGGATAATTACAATCCGGTCTTTTGGGATCAAGTACAGCTATCGCTTCGGGAATAATGGTACCTGCTGTATGATGGTCGCAAATGATAAAATCGATTTCATTTTTTTTTGCATAAGCGACTTTTTCTACCGATTTAATTCCACAATCGAGGGCAATTATTAATGAAATACCATTGGCTACAGCATAATCAATACCTTTTAATGAAATACCATAACCTTCATTATATCGGTTAGGAATATAAAAACTGATATTTGAAGCATGATTTTTAAGAAAAGTGTACATCATGGCTACAGAAGTAGTGCCATCGACATCGTAATCGCCATAAACGAGGATGTGCTCGTTTCCTTTAATTGCAGTATCAAGGCGTTTAACTGCGGCTTCCATGTCCTTCATCAAAAAAGGATCGTGCAAATCGGATATTTGGGGCCTGAAAAATGCCTTTGCCTGTTCATAGGTTTTAATCCCTCTCTGAACCAGAAGATTGGCTACAGGCTTATCAACGCCCAATTCAATCATCAGATGATCTACTTCAGCTAAATTTCCCGGTTCTCTTATAATCCAATTTTTATCCATTTGCAAATTTAATGTTTTCCTTTGCCCTTCTATTTAAAGAAAAAAGTGTTTGCAATCGGCATCATTTATTCTTCACTATAACTTGTTTTAAACTGCTTAAATTGCTCCAACCCTAATTCTTTTGCAGAAATTTCCCTCATCTCGACTTTTCGGATTTTACCAGTGACAGTCATTGGAAATGCATCTACAAATTTCCAGAATTTGGGTATTTTGCAGGTATCGATATTACCTTTGCAATAGGTTTGAAGATCTTGTTCAGAAAGGTCGATCTTATCTTTTATCTTGACCCATGCCATTACTTCTTCACCATATTTTTGACTTGGAACACCTATAACCTGCACATCAGATACAGCTTCATGTTTCATAATAAACTCTTCAATTTCACGTGGTGAAATATTTTCACCGCCACGAATAATAATATCTTTAATCCGGCCAACAATTCTAATGTATCCTTCATTGTCCATTTCGGCAAGGTCGCCGGTATGCATCCAGCCATTTTTATCTATTGCATAATTGGTGTCGGCTTCATTATCCCAATAGCCAACCATAACTGAATAACCCCGGGTACACAACTCACCTTTTTCACCCCTGGGGACTATTTTTTGTGTTTTAGGATCGATAATTTTTACTTCAATATAAGGAAGAGCTCTACCAACTGTCGAAACCTGTTTATCAAAAGGATCATCAGCAAAAGTCATTGAAGATACCGGTGAAGTTTCTGTCATCCCATAAGCAATGGTCACTTGTTTCATATTCATTTTACTATGAACCTGTTTCATTGTATCAACCGGACACGGCGATCCGGCCATAATGCCGGTACGCAAGGTTGAAAAATCGAATTTGTTAAAATCGGGATGATCAAGTTCTGCAATAAACATAGTTGGAACCCCATAAAGTGAAGTGCATTTTTCTTCCTGAACTGTGTTCATTACAACATCGGGTTCGAAAGCTTCTCCCGGAATCACCATGCAACCTCCATGAGAGGTGACCGCCATATTTCCAAGTACCATTCCAAAACAATGATAAAATGGCACCGGTATGCAAACCCTGTCATTCTCGGTATAATACATCCTTTCGCCAATAAAAAATCCATTATTAAGGATGTTATGATGAGATAAAGTTGCACCTTTGGGATAACCTGTAGTACCAGATGTGTATTGAATATTTATCGGATCGTCGAACTGCAAATGACTTTCAACCTCTTCAAGTTGTTCCTTGGATATCTTTCGGCCTCCTTCAATGAATTTCGCCCAGTCTTTTTCAATAATTATCGTACGTTTAGGATATTCGCAATGCATCCTTACCCTGTTCAGGATTTCTATATAATCTGTTTGCCTGAAACCCTTTGACGCGATAAGAAGGTTAACGCGTGATTGCTTAAGTGCATATTCGAGACCCGATACTTTGTATGCAGGATTAATGTTTACCATAATTGCACCAATACGGGCGGTTGCGTACTGAACCAGGACCCACTCGAACCGGTTTGGAGCCCATATCCCTACACGATCGCCTCTATGAATTCCAAGCGCGAGGATGGCTTTAGCAACTTCCTCTACCTGCTGCCAGAATTGTTTGTATGTTGCACGATAATTCTGATGTTTTACAACCAGTGCTTCCCGGTCTCCAAACTTCTCAACTATTTTTCGGAGATTCTCTCCGATTGTTTCACCAAATAAAGGAATTGTACCTGTTCCGAAAGTGTAAGAAAACTGATCCATATTTTTCAATGTTTAAAAACTTAAGAAGTACCTTTACAAATTAAATATATTTTTCTAGTAGTTTATAGCAGAATTGAAATTAATTATTCTATTTTCTTATTTAATCTGAAATCAAAATTATCAAAAGCTAAAACTTGTTGGAATTCAAATATTGAGAATAGAAAAATAGGATGTCAAATTTTTAAAATAAAATATGGTACTTATTAAATCTGTTATAAATATTTATAAAAAAATAACCCTGGATGATTAAACTTTTATCCAGGGTTAATAATTCCCTAATATGACAATATTCTGGTGTTTTTCAATTTAAATTGAAAATTTCAGAATAGTAAAACTATATTTATTCTATAACATTGATAATTCTGTAATTATAAAAGCCACCATAAATGCCAGATAAGTTCCTTTACCAAAACCTCCCCATACTTTTTGCCTTTTCACTACTTTGGCCTCATTCCTGTAACAATCGCAATAAGCTGTGTCATTTAATTTAGCCTGGTTTAACTTTAGATTTTCTTCATTTGGTGGTATAGAACTTTCTACAATGGCAACAACTAATCCAACGGGCCAGACCAAAAAAGATACAATACCGGTCCCACATCCTGCCCCGTTAAAATTTAAGGTTTTTATTGCATCTAATGCTCCATCGGCACAACTTCCAGGCTTAAAATCTTTCAATTCTTTTATAATCCTGCCCTGGTAATAATTTCCGTCAATATCTGTAAACATAATTATTCTGTTTTTGAGGACGCAAATCACTTCACGATAATCAACAGATTTCTTTTCCCGGGTTTGGGATTTATAATTCCATTGTTTTGAAGTACCGGCAAAGATTACTTTCCTTGCCTGGACCTGATCACCGTTTTTAAGATATATGGTAAACTGTCCATTAATATTCCCAACAAACAGGCAAAAACTGAAAAAAAATAAAATGACCCTTTTCATAGTTAAAGATTTTTAGTTTGACAAAATGGTTAATTGAATTTAACAATATTTTATAGTTAGTGAATTGAAGGCATAAAAAAACATTTAATAATAAAATGAATTCGAAAAAATCACTGTTTAGTATAAAATTAAAATATAATTAATCAAATTGCAAAAAAACCAAATTAAAAATGCAACAAATAATTCTTTCAGATAATTTAATAATTTCTTCAACTAATAATGAATACCTGATTAATAATTAGAAAATTCAAATTAAGAATATCGGGAATTAAATTAATTTTCTAAATTTGTTTAGACCAGAAAAAATAGAAATCTATGGAAAACAAAGAACATCCTGCACATTTAATTTCAGTAATAAGAGATTTTCAAAAAAATGAAATTACAGAATATGAAATCTACCTGAACTTGGCTAAAACCGAAAAAGTCGAATCGAACAAAAAGGTGTTTGAACAAATTGCTTTGGAGGAAGAAACCCATTATCAGTTTTGGAAAAGTTATACCAATGAAGAGGTGAAACCAAATCGATTTAAAGTGTTTTATTATACCTGGCTTGCACGTATTTTAGGAATCACTTTTGGGATTAAATTAATGGAAAAAGGCGAAGAGCAAGCCCAGAAAAACTATTCGGTAGTTTTAATGCATATTCCGGAAACACAAAATATTATAGAAAGTGAGCATGCCCATGAAAAAAAGCTCATCGACATGTTGAAGGAAGAAAGGTTGAAATATGTAGGTTCTATTGTTTTGGGATTAAACGATGCCTTGGTAGAGTTAACAGGGGCTTTGGCCGGGTTGTCCTTTGGTTTTCAGAATACAAAACTCATTGCTTTTGCCGGGCTAATAACGGGAGTTGCAGCCGGATTTTCAATGGCAGCGGCAGAATTTCTTTCCCAAAAACATGAAGGAGGAAGCCAGCCATTCAAATCTGCAATTTATACCGGGGTAGCTTATTTCATTACAGTAGGATTTTTAATCCTTCCATACCTGTTTTTCAGCCAATACTTATTATGCCTTTTCATTACTCTTGCTATTGCCATTGTTATTATTCTGTTTTTTAATTATTACATTTCTGTTGCCAGGGATATGCCATTTAAAGAAAGGTTTATAGAAATGGCTGTGATCAGTCTGGGTGTTTCGGCAGTTACTTTTGGCGTAAGTGTGTTTATTAAAAGTTATTTTGGATTACTAATGTAATAAACCTTTTCGTTATTTGTATTTTTTTCAAAAAAAGAATATTGAATAATGAATATCGATTTAAGAATTCTGAAGTCGATTTAATTCGTATATCAAAATTCCTCATTCGATATTCATAAGAAAGTTATTATTCTAAAAGCCGTTAATTATTAGCAAAATTTAAATTCATTTTGCCCGGTCTAATATTAAATCCATTATTTACGCAACTTTTTTGAAAAAGCGTATTTTTGCAGCTTGACTATTAAAAGCATATATAAAAACTTAAATATTTATGAGCTATAACGAACTGGGCGAACAGGAAATTATTCGCCGCAATACACTTGAAGAACTTAAGAAATTTG
>Ga0265316_10006469_pt1 | contig 11184 bp, 9 predicted proteins | sample 4522metaG_FD_202092 | JGI IMG/M metagenome (GOLD analysis project Ga0265316, IMG submission 202092) | Rhizosphere microbial communities from Carex aquatilis grown in University of Washington, Seatle, WA, United States - 4-5-22 metaG | ecosystem: Host-associated > Plants > Roots > Rhizosphere >...
CGATTTTCAAATCGCTGTCCACAAACATGTCGAGCGTGTGCGTGACGACGCCTTCGGTGGAATTTTCCACCGGCACCACGCCGTAATCCGCGCGGCCCTTGCTGACCTCGGTGAAAACGTCCGCGATGGTCTTTTGCGGCGCGTAACGCAGGCTTGCGCCGAACTTCCGGATCGCCGCCTGATGCGTGAGCGTCGCCTCCGGGCCGAGATACGCGATGGTCATGTTCTTTTCGAGCGCGAGCGCGCTGGACATGATTTCGCGGTAAATCGCGCGAAGCTGGCCGCTGGTGATCGGCCCGGCATTGAGCCGGCAAATGCGCTGGAACACGGCATGTTCGCGGTGCGGCGCGTAAATCTCCTCGCCGGCCTTGAGCTTGATGCCGCCGATGGCGAGCACGTGGCGCGTGCGCTCGTTGAGCAGCCGGACGATGTGCGCGTCCAGCTTGTCAATCGCCTTGCGATGTTCGGAAATGTGCAAGCAAAGGAAGAATGAAGAATGAAGAATGAAGAATCAAATCCGTTTCACGGGATTGTCGGCGGCGGATTTTGAACGGCGGGAGTTGCGGATGTTTCTTCATCCTGCATTTTGCCTTCTTCATTTAACTTCAACTGCTCCGGCGGAGTCGTCGCCAGGCCGGGATCTGCCGTGACGGGCGCGGGCGGCTTGGTGATGGGAATGCGGCGGAGTTCGTCCGCGGCGGGCAAATCCTCCAGTCCGCGCAGGCCGAAGTATTCGAGGAACAGTGCCGTGGTGCCATAAGTCGGCGGGCGACCCACGACTTCCGCGCGGCCCACAGCCTCGACGAGGCTGCGTTCCATGAGCGTCTGCATCGTGCCGTCCACGTTCACGCCGCGTATCTGCTCGACCTCGGCGCGCGTGACGGGCTGGCGATAGGCGATGATGGCGAGCGTTTCCAGCGCGGGCTGCGACAGCCGCGGCGGGCGCGCCTTGATGCCGACGAGAGCGCGGAGCCACGGCGCAAATTCCGGCTGCGTGACGAACTGCCAAGAACCGGCGACGCACGCGAGCCGGTAGCTGCGCGCGGCGGTCTCGTGTTCGGCGGCAAGCTGTTCGAGCGCGGCGACGATTTCATCGTCCTTGGTTTTCTTGAGGGACCTGGTCGTGGCGTCGGCATCTTCGGTTTCGGCGGCGCTGGCGAGCACGTCACGAAGTTCCTTCACGCTCAAAGGTTTTTGCGCGGAGAACAGCAGCGATTCGAGAATGAATTTAAGTTCCATTTTGGATTTGCGATTTGCGATTTACGATTGACGCGCGGATTCAGGTGCCGGGTTTATTTCAGCGGTCTGGCTGGCGACTGGTTGTGGGGCGGTCTCAATTTGCGCCGGCTCGGAGACTGGCACTTCGGCTACTGGCGCGGCGGTTGACGCGCGGCGGATTTCGATTTCCGCAAAATGTTCTGGCTGGACGCAGACGAGTTGCTTGAGCCGGATCAATTCCAGTAGTGCGAGAAAGGTGCAGATGACTTCCGCGCGGCTCGCGGCGCTCTCGAATAATTCGGCAAAGAGCACGCTGCCGCGCTCGGAAATGATTTTCAGGATGAACTCGATTTTTTCGCTGACGGTCCATTTGTCCTCGAAAATGTCGCGCCCGTCGCCTTCGCGTTTTTTGAATCGTTGCAGCACGCCGTTGACGGCGTTGAGCAGGTCGAAAATGGACACGTCCGGTTTCGGCGCGGGCGCGCCGGATTCAAATTCCAGTTTGCCCGGCAGGCGCGGAAAGACATTTTCCTGGCGGGTTTCGAGCGATTGCAATTGCGCGGCGGCGTCCTTGAATTTTTTGTATTCGACAAGCTGGCGGATGAGTTCCCAGCGCGGGTCTTCGCCTTCGTCCTCGCCTTCGACGGCGACCTGCTGGTCCACCGGCAGCAGTTCTCGGCTTTTGATATACATCAGCGTCGAGGCCATCACGAGAAATTCACCGGCGATTTCCAAGTCGAATTCGCGCATCAGGTCAATGTAGGCGATGAATTGCGTGGCGAGCTTGGTGAGGTTGACCTCGTAAATGTCCACCTCCTCCTTTTTGATGAGATAAAGGAGCAGGTCGAGCGGGCCTTCAAAGACCTCGAATTGAACTTTGTATTCCGCCATGAACGGGAAAAGTCTAAAGCGGCGGCGCGCGGTTGGCAATGGCGCAAACTTGACTCGCGCCGTCTGAAAAATTAGTCTGTTCAACCGGTTGGTGGCCGTAGCTCAATGGTAGAGCCCCAGATTGTGGTTCTGGATGTTGCGGGTTCGAGTCCCGTCGACCACCCCATTTTCGCCGGAGGCGAAAATGCCGCGCCGAAGCGCAGAGAAGGTGGGCCGGAATCAAACTTCTCTCCGAGCTGCGGCTCGGCAAGCCGAGCTTTCGATTTTAGATTTACGATTGAATCTATTTGACCCGCTTTCACCCGTCCGCGCACTCTGCGCCCGATGGTTTCGCCAAATCCATGGATGATCCTGCCTTTCGCGCTCCTGCTCGGCGCGATGGCGCTCGCGCCGCTGCTGGCGCCGAAGTGGTGGCAGCGGCATTACGCCAAAGCCGCGCTGGGACTCGGCACGGTCACGCTCTGCTATTACAGTTTCATTTTGAACGATACGCCGCGCGTTCTGCACACGGCGCATGATTACGCCAGTTTCATCATGCTGGTCGGCTCGCTGTTCGTCGTTTCCGGCGGCATCCACATGGGCGTCAAAGGCGGGGCCACGCCGCTGGCCAATGTGATTTTTCTGCTCATCGGCGCAATTGTCGCAAATGTTCTCGGCACGACCGGCGCGGCGATGCTGCTGATTCGACCATGGATTCGCATGAACCAATGCCGCGTCACGGCGCACCACATCGCCTTTTTCATTTTTATTGTGGCCAATGTCGGCGGCTGCCTCACGCCCATCGGCGATCCGCCGCTGTTTCTCGGCTATCTGCAAGGCGTGCCGTTCTGGTGGGTGGCGAAACATTGCTGGCCGATGTGGGCGGCGGGTGTCGGCATATTGCTCGCGATGTTTTATGTCGTGGACAAAATCAACTTTGCCCGCGCGCCGAGCGTCATGCGCGAAAAGGACACCGTGTCGGAGACCTGGAAATATGACGGGCTGGCCAATTTATTCTTCCTAGGCATGATTCTCGGCGCGGTTTTTGTGGGCAGGCCGGTTTTTCTTCGCGAAGCCCTGATGCTTGCCGCCGCGGCTGGCTCGTATTTCACGACGAAGAAATCCATCCATGAGGCGAACCATTTTAATTTTCATCCGGTTCGGGAGGTGGCGGTTTTGTTTGCCGGAATTTTTGCGACGATGATGCCCGCGCTCGACTGGCTGGGCCTGCACGCGAAGGAACTGTTCGGCGCCAGTCCATCGCCGGGAATCTTTTTCTGGGGCGCGGGCGGGCTGTCCGCCGTGCTGGACAATGCGCCGACGTATCTCGGCTTCTTGAGCGCACTCCATGGCGCGACCGGCACGAGTGAAACCGCGGAGTTGCTCGGTCAAAGTGCCGGCACGATGAGCATGCTGGCCATCAGCGTCGGCGCGGTGTTTTTCGGGGCGGCGACCTACATCGGCAACGGCCCGAATTTCATGGTGAAGGCCATTGCCGGCCAGGAAAACATCCCCATGCCGGGATTTTCCGGATTTGTCTTCAAATTCACATTGCCCTTTTTGCTTCCTGCGCTTATAACCATCTGGTTACTTTTCTTCGGCGGTTGAAATGGTGTCCCGGGAATGAAACTTTTTTCTGTCACAAAATCGGTTTGAATTTGTGCCCGGCTGGCGTCATGCTGGCTGCGATTTATGAAGCCAAACGATTTTTCCGGCGCGCGGGTGCTCGTCACCGGCGGCGCGGGGTTCATCGGCAGCGCGCTCGTCTGGGCGCTGAACCGGCGCGGCTGCGATAACATAGTGGTCTGCGACCGGCTCGGCACGGATGAGAAGTGGCGCAATCTCGCACCGCTGCGGTTCGCCGAATTCGTCGAGGCGGATGATTTGCCGGCGCGCTTGAAAACCGGGGCGCTGGGGAAATTCAATCTGGTGCTGCACATGGGCGCGTGCTCGTCCACGACCGAGCGCGACGCGGGCTTTCTCTTCCGTAACAATTTTGAATTCACCCGCGACCTCGCCGAATGGTCGCTGGCGAAAAAAGTCCGCTTCGTTTATGCGTCATCCGCCGCGACTTACGGCGACGGTTCGGCGGGCATGGACGACGACGGCGCGAAGCTCGACGCGCTGCGCCCGCTCAATATGTATGGCTACTCGAAGCATCTGTTCGATTTGCACGCACGCCGGGCCGGGTATTTGAAGAAAATTGTCGGGCTGAAATACTTCAACGTCTTCGGCCCGAACGAGGATCACAAGGGCGATATGCGCTCGCTCGTCCACAAAAGTTTCGCGCAAGTGAAAAACGAGTGCGTCATCCGGCTGTTCAAGAGTTACCGGAAGGATATCCGCGACGGTGAGCAGAAGCGCGATTTTCTTTACGTCAAGGACGCGGTGGCGATGACGCTGCATTTGGCCGCGAACCGGAAGGCGGGCGGGCTTTTCAACATCGGCAGCGGCGTGGCGCGGACGTGGATTGACCTGGCAAAGTCGGTTTTCGCCGCGCTGGAGAAAAAGCCAAAAATCGAATTCATCGAAATGCCGGAAGCCATCCGCGACAAATACCAATACTTCACGCAGGCGGACATTTCGCGATTGCGCGCCGCCGGTTACAAGCCGCCGGTCACATCGCTCGAAGACGCGGTGAAAGATTACGTCAGCAATTACCTTGTGGCGGACAGGCGGCTTGACCCGGCGGAGGTGTAAATCGAATCCATGGCAGCGGACGCTATAAATTCACCGGGTCAATATCCACCGCCAGCGAGACGTCCTCCGGCAACGTGAGCGCCCCGATGATTCCTGCCAGCGCCTGGCTCAATTTGCTCATCGCGCGCGTCCGCAGCATGATTTGGTGACGATAAAACGTTTCCGCCCGCAGCAACGGCGCCGGCGCAGGGCCGGTAATAACCAAGTCCAAAGTCCAAGGTTCAAGATCCGAAGCCGCGCCGCCCGGAGAAGCTTTGGACTTTGGGCTTTGGACTTTGGACTCAAGAATCCGCTTCAGATGGTCGGCGGAAAATTTCACCTTTTCCTCGTTGCGTCCCTTGAGCGTGAGCAGCGCGACGCGGCTGACGGGCGGGTATTTCAACTGCTCGCGGAATTCCATTTCCTGCCCGTAAAAACCGGTGAAATCGTGTCGGCGCGCGTATTGAATCGCCGGATGAAATGGCGCGAATGCCTGCACGAACACCTCGCCTTCCACGTCGCCGCGACCGGCGCGCCCGGCGACCTGTGTGAGCAATTGGAAGGTGCGCTCGCCGGCGCGAAAATCCGGCTGGTGCAGCGCGAGGTCGGCGTAAATGATGCCGACGAGCGTGACGTTCGGGAAATGCAGTCCCTTGGCAATCATTTGCGTGCCGACGAGGATGTCGGTCTTGCCGGCGCGAAAATCGCCGAGGATCTTCCGGTAATCATCCTTGCGCTTCATCGTGTCGGCGTCCATGCGCTTGATGCGCGCGTTTGGAAACAGTTTGGCGAGCGTTTCCTCGACCCGCTGCGTGCCGGTGCCGGCGTAGCGGATCGCGGGATTCCTGCATTTCTCGTTCGGGCAGACCAACGGGACTTTTTCAGTGTGGCCGCAAATGTGGCAGGCGAGTTTTTGTTCCTGCCGGTGAAAGGTGAGCGCGAGGCTACAATTCGGGCAATTTGCGACAAATCCACATTTCGGGCATTGCAGCGATGTCGAGTAGCCGCGCCGGTTCAGGAATAAAATTGTCTGCTCCTTGCGCTCCAGCCGTTGGGTGATGGCTTCCTTGAGCTGCGGCGAAAATATCGGGATGCCCTTTTCGCCGCGCGCGGCCTGGCGCATGTCCACGACGCGGACATGCGGCATTTTTTGATTGTCCACGCGCTCCGGTAATTCGAGCAGCGTGAATTTGCCGCGCTTGCAGTTGTAATAACTTTCGAGCGACGGCGTGGCCGAGCCGAGCACGACGACGGCGTTTTCCATCTGGCCACGCATGATGGCCACGTCACGCGCGTGGTAGCGCGGCGCTTCTTCCTGCTTGTAACTTGTCTCGTGTTCCTCGTCCACGATGATGAGTCCGAGCGGTTCGACCGGCGCGAAAATGGCCGAGCGCGCACCGATGACAATGCGCGCGCGGCCCTGCCTTATTTTGTGCCATTCGTCATGCCGCTCGCCCGCGCTCAAATGCGAATGCAAAACGGCGACGAGTGTCTGCAATTTGCCGGAGCTGAACCGCGCCTTGAATCGTTCGACCGTCTGCGGTGTGAGTGAAATTTCCGGCACGAGGACGATGGCACCCTTGCCCTGTTCGAGCGCATGGGCAAGCGCCTGAAGATAAACCTCGGTCTTGCCAGAGCCGGTGACGCCGTGCAGCAGAAAGGTGTTTCCGGCGTCGCGCCGGAAGGGCTGACTTTTCATTTCCTCTCCGCACAGAATGTTCTTTGAAGTTGGTCCTTCCGGCGCGACGCCGGAAGCACGCTCCATCGCGGCCTTGATTTTTTCCAGCGCGACGGACTGCGCGGGATTCAACGACAGCGGCTGCGATGGCAAAATGTGCTCGCGCGCATACGGATCACGCTCGGAGATTTCCGAGGCGATTACAACCAGGCCGCGGTCTTCGAGTTTGCGAACGGTGGCGGCGGTTGTTTCGGCCAGTTCGACCAGTTCCTGCAAAGGCAGATCTCGCCGCTCCTCGATGATGTTCCAGACTTCCTGCTGGCGTTTGGGCAGTTTTGGAAATTCGCCAGCCGGTGGCAGCGCGCGGACGAACAGCCGCTCGCGCCAGCCTGACGCCTCCTTGCGCACGGCTTCGGGCAGGACGGATTTCAGCGCCGTCTCCGGCGCGCAGCAGTAGTATTCGCTAATCCACCGCGCCAGTTTTAGAACCTTCGGCGTCACCAACGTTTGCGCGCCGATGATTTTCAGAACCGGTTTGAGATTCGCGTGCGCAGATTCCTCGGCCAGCGCGGTGACGGTGCCGAAAATTTTCCGCGCGCCGAACGGCACCTGCACGCGGGTGCCGATTTCAACCTGTCCTGCCAGGCCCGGCGGAATCGAATAATCAAACTCCTTCCGCAGCGCGATTTCAAGGCTGACGCGGGCAATCATTTTTCAATCCCGCGTGATGGCGCGCATTTCGGCTTCGAGTTGCTTCCGCAATTCCTCGCGTCCGGCGGCGTCTGTCTCGCGCGGCACGCGCAGGACCTTGCCGACGGTGACTTCGCAGCGCGTGAACGGCAGCGGAATTTGAAACCGGTCCCAGCTCTTGGCCCGGATTTTCCAGTTGAGATGATAGCTGACCGGCACGATGGGCAGGCCGGTCAATTGCGCGGTGGAAATCACGCCTTCCTGGACGATGTAGCACGGCCCGCGCGGGCCGTCGGGTGTGATGGCCAGGTCATGGCCGCGTTTGCTCCAGGACACCATCTCGCGCAACGCCTGTGGCCCCCGGCGCGACGACGAGCCGCGCACCGGTTCCACCCCGAACCGTTCGAGAACGCCCGCGAGCATCCCGCCGTCCCGGCTCGCACTCACCATCGCCACCAGACGCCGGTTCCGGTCCCGGCGCGCGACATAACGCCGGTAGAGAATTAACGACAGCGACAGCCGGTTGTGCCAGATGGCAAAAATAATTTTCTCCTGCGGCACATCCGAAAAAAATCCAGACAAATCAATCAGCCTGAATCGCAACGTTGCGGCAAGCGCGTGGACCAGCGCATAAATCAATGCCGCTGCCAGCCGCTGATGCCACTTTGGCGCGTGCGGAACGACAATTCCGCTTTTGCGTTTCGGCGCGGCGGGCAAGGGTTCTGGATTTTGGCCTTCGGGCATCGGACTCGTTCAACTTTTTTTCAGGCACGCGCGCACCAAATCCTCCACCGTCGCCTTCGCGCCGAGCATCGCCTGCGCGGCGCGGACGGCGTCGTGCGTGTCAATCTGCTTGAATCCCAGCGCCATGAGCGCCAGCACGGCGTCGTTCAGTTTCTGGTCGTCGGGCGAAAGCGAATTTTTCGCGCTCGCGGCCTCCCATGCGCCCGCCGCGCCGATTTTGTCGCGCAATTCGACGACAATCCGCTCGGCGGTCTTTTTGCCTACGCCGGAAATTTGCGAGAGCGATTTCACGTCGCCGCCGGCCACCGCGCCGCGAAACGCCGTTGCGTTCATGCCGCTCAAAATGTTCAGCGCCGTTTTCGGGCCAATGCCGGAGACGCTGCTGACGAGCAGCCTGAACAAATCGCGTTCCGCCGCTGTCACGAAACCGTAAAGCACGTGCGCGTCTTCGCGGATGACAAGCTGCGTCAGCAATTTCACCGGCTGGCCGGGCGGCGGCAATTTGTCGAACGATGACAGCGGGATGAGAGCCTCGTAGCCGACGCCGTTCACGTCCACGACGACCTGCGTGGGCAGCGCCTCGACGAGTTGGCCATGTAGAAAAGTGATCATCGGTGAATTGGGAACATCCAACATCCAACATCCAACATCGAACAACCAACGAATTGCCTCCCAGTTGCCAATTGGATGTTGGTTGTTGGATGTTGGATGTTCGGTGTTTCTTTCATTTTCAAATTCTTTTCAATGGCGTGAAATTGTAACGGCTATTTTCCCGCGCGTGCGTCAGCGCCAGCGCCAGCGCGTCGGCGGCGTCCGGCGCGGGCGGCTTCGGCAAATTCAACAAACGCTGGACCATTTTGGCGACGGCGGATTTCTGCGCCGCGCCGTAGCCGACGATGGCCTGCTTCACCTTGCGCGTGGCAATTTCGTAAATTTCCAGTCCGGCTTCGGCAATCGCCGCCAGCGCCGCGCCTCGCGCCTCGCCCATGATGATGGCGGTTTGCAAATTTTGAACGTAAAAAATTCCTTCCACCACGCAAACTGCCGGATCGTGCTGTTTCAAAATGTCACGCAAAGTCATGGAAATCTTTGCCAGACAGCGCGAGCGTTCCCAGCCCGCTGGGCAGGAAATCGTCCCGTGCGCCAGCGCGACCGGATGAGGTTTGGCGAGCCGGATGACGCCGTAGCCGGTGCCGCGCAGCGATGGATCCACGCCGAGAATGACGGTGTGTGAACCGGCGTCGGGCCGGAGATCGGATTCAAGAACCGGCAAAACCGCGCGCGGCGCAGCGCCGCCAATGCGCTGCTGCATTTGTTCAAATTGCCGAGGGGTGATGCCCACGCGCCGATGTTGCCAGCGGCGGCGCGGTTGCAAAAGCAAAAACGCGGCGCCCCTATTGTCCGTTTTGATTCCTGTCCCTGCCGGATCTTTGTGGTTGGGACGAAGACGCAGGCGTGCCTGCAGGCTGGTTGCCAGCCGCCGGCTGCGGCTGGGAGTAACTGGGGTGCGACTCGCTTGGCGGCGTCTCGTTCCGGGGCGGGAGATAACCGCGCTGCGGCTGTTGCGGTGGCGCTGGCGGGTTGGCCGGCGCTTGCGGCATCGCCGGTGCGCCCATGCTGCCGGCGGGGATGCCGGGATTTGCGCGCGGATTTTGTTGTTCAACCTGCTGCATTTTGGGGGATGGATAGCGCCGGGTGTCTATTGAATTGTTATTTGGCGTTAGTGGTTGCGCCGGCGTGATCGGCGCATAGCGGTTGCCCGGCAAGGGGGAACGTCCGGCGGGCGGCGTCACATTGCCGCGGCCTGGCGAACCGGGAGTGGTGTCGGGCGAAATTTGCCGCTGACCCGGCGTTTGCGCCGGCGTCGCAGGCTGATAGCGGCGCGGCGGCTGGGAATTGTTGTTTTCATTTCCGTTGGACGGTTGCGGCTGGTATGGGCTTCCCATCGCGGGCGAAGGCGGCGCGGCGGGCGGCAACGCGCCCCGGCCGGCCGGCCGGGGATTGGCTGTGAAGTTCGGGCGATTCACCATCAAAGTGCGCCCGTCGCGTCCAAGCTGTTCGCCGCGCGCGATGGGCGCGGTTGCTTCACGGATGGCAACCGGATGAATTTCCGTCCGGGAGACGGCGGTGATTCTGCCCGGATCAATGCCATGATTGATGAAATTCCGGTTGCCGCGGTCCACATCGAAATTGTTGATGATTGTCGTGCGGCTGAAAATTTGCGTCACCTCCCGCGATTGGGCGCGGTAAAGCCGCGGGTGCGGGTCGTAGAAATTCCTGGTCGGCACAAACGCGAATAAGTCCGCGCCCAGCCCGAAATCAAAACCAACGCTGACCGCCGCTCCACGGTAAGTGAAACCGATTCCGCTCACGAAGGTGGTGAACGGCGGCAACGGCGCCCAGCCGCAATAATCATCCGAATAACGCCACGTCACCCAGGACGGCCCCCAAACCGTGTCCGGCGACCAGCACCAGCCGAAGCGCTCATGATGGAACCAGCGTCCGTAGTGAAACGCCGCCCAGCCCCACGAATAATCCGACATCCAATACCAGCCGGCGTCCGTATAAACCCAGTGCCCGCGATCACAATACGGCTGCCAGCCCGGTTCGGACACCACCACCGTTGGCCGCCAGCAACGGCCATAGCCTTCCACATCCACCCAGGCGCCATACGGCGCGAGCGTGTCGTAAAAATAATTCACCGTGACATCCGCCGGTTGTTCCACCGGCGGTTCGGTGGGCGCCGGCTCGGTTATGATCGTTTCGTTTGCCGGCGCAGGTTGTGCTGGCGGTTGATAAGCCGATGCCGCCATTTGCGCCTTCAATTCCTGGTCACGCTGCATCATTGCGGTCACGAGTCCGTCCGGGACGCCAATGTCCTTCAAATATATGATTTTGTCCGGATCCAGATTGAAGGTGCTGCCGGAATTGGTGACGTAAGTCATGATGACGCCTTCGCTCACGCGGGACTCCATGAGTTTGATGACCTGCGCCAGCGGGCTGGATGGATAAACGCCCGGCGGCAGCGCCGACGCGGCATTGTCAGTGGGCAGCGCCGGCTGATCCTGCGCGTTTGCCGACAAAGAAAAACCGCCAATCAAACCCAGCATTGCAAGCAGCGTTCCCACAGCGCGTCTTGAGGAAGATTTAATTTTCATAAAATGGCCATTGTTATTGTGCTCGACTCAACATTCAGTTGAACAACATATTGACTCATTTGTTGCGGGAAATGTTCATCAGGCCAAAATGGCGTTGATTTGGGGCGTGGTGCGGAGCGCAGCCATGGACGCCGGCTGGTGCCTCAA
>Ga0265316_10006471_pt1 | contig 11181 bp, 9 predicted proteins | sample 4522metaG_FD_202092 | JGI IMG/M metagenome (GOLD analysis project Ga0265316, IMG submission 202092) | Rhizosphere microbial communities from Carex aquatilis grown in University of Washington, Seatle, WA, United States - 4-5-22 metaG | ecosystem: Host-associated > Plants > Roots > Rhizosphere >...
CCTTCCGCATAAGCGCTTTCCCTGGTCGCCGGCTGCTCCTCCCCGATGAAGAAAAGCAGGTCTTTCTTCGGCGTTCGCTTGAAGTAAAATTTACTGCCGGGGAAACTCATATCGGTCAGAATGCCGGCCTGGATGACAACTTTGTTCGGGTAAAAGAAATCCCACGGTTCGATTTCCCCGAGTTCTTCCGCCTGCAAAGCCTGGCGCATTGTTTCCACGGTAATTATCCCGACATTGCCGATCCCGGGCCAGCCGACAATCATATCTGGATTGTTTAGTTCCGGCTCTTGATTCAGGACAATACCCAAGGGTCACCTCTTCAGAAATCGCTGTAATTCTCATTCTATCCCGAAATCCATTCGAGAGACAAGTCCAATCAGGAGTCTTTAAGACCGCATTTATGAGACAAAGTGATAAAAAATTAATGAATGGTTTGGAAACAAAATAGTCAAACAAAGCGGGAATACCCCGTTCTTATCGGAAACAGCGCCAGTAATCTTTGTGGCAGGCTTTGACTTCGGCAATCATTTTGATTGTTTCCGGCATCTGGCTGTCGATGCGCAGCGAATGCGGGATCGGGCTGGGTTCTTCCAGCGGGACGTTAAAGTCGCCTAACCCGGCGATCAGCGCCATCCAGGCATAAGGTAATATGCCGCGGTGATAACCGGAGGCCACCAGGTCGATTTCTTTACCGCCGCAAATTTCGGACATTTCCCTGACCTTGCGGCCGATCATCTTGAATCCGTCCAGTGTCAGTCCCAGGCTGGTCAGGCCGTCGTTGAAGTGCGGGTCGGACCCGCCGTTGCGGATGATAATTTCCGGCCGGAACTCTTTCGCCAGCGGTTCGATAATCTCTTCGAAGACTTTTTTATAGGAGTCGTTGCCTGCATTGACGGGTAGCGGGATATTCACGGTTTTTCCGATGCCCGCGCCCGCGCCGATTTCCGAGGCAAAACCGGTTCCCGGATAGATTGTTCCGGGGTCTTGGTGTAAATCTACGAACAGTACCCGTGGGTCGGAATAGAAGTAATCGGCGGTACCGTTGCCGGCGTGCGCATCGGTATCCAGTATCATCACCCGTTTCAGGTGGTATTTTTCCATCAGGTAGACCGCCGTAAAAGCAACGTCGTTGTAAAGGCAGAACCCTTCACCCGAAGCGACCTTGGCATGGTGCAGTCCGCCGCCGATGGAGATGACTTTTTGGAATTTTCCGGCCTGCACCAAGTCCGCGGCCAGCTTTGCCTGTCCGATAACCAGCCTGGCGGCTTCTTCCACTTTTCCCGGTCTGCCGATTGGCCGGTTATCCAGCGCCTGGTACTGGAAAAAATCGCCCTCTTCATCCAATCCCAGGTTTACGGCGCGGTAATATTGCTTGGTGAAATCGATATAATCGCGGTGGCAGATGCGGAGAAGGTCCTCGTCTGTCGCCCAGTTGGCCTTGAGGATTTCATAGTTGTTGTCGGGAGGGAGCCTGTCAGCCAGAAATTTAGGGAAAACCTGATAGCGGTCTCCGCGGAAAGGATGTCCGGGTCCGAAATCGTATTCCTTAAGTTCCTCGCGATACAAAATGGCAATTGTCATTGAATAATATTACACACCCTATAATAGATGGATTTCTTCAAGATGCAATGCCGGTAAAACGGGGGAGTTATCTATTATTTGTACCTTATTCGATACGATATGTCAAGAAATGAGCCTGAGAACGACAAAGCCCAACCACAAAATCCGAAAAACTAAACGAAATAGATTAACGAAAAATTAAGATACAAAGGGGCGTTGTGACCTTACTAACAATGGGAGAACCAAAATTTGAGATAAATTTGTGCGGCTTTTACTTGATTATTGGTTCTTGATTATTGAAACTTGGTTTTCTTTATTCCGCTTCCGTTCTAAACCGCAAAACTGCAATCACTGCGAAAACAATCCCGAATCCAATCAAAACCAGCATGTTCGGCACCACGGAACTGAAATTACCGCCGAATATCATCAGTCTGTTGAAAGCCGTTGTTGCCCAGGCATGCGGTGTGATTTTGGAGATGGTCTGCATCCACTGCGGCGTGATGTACAAGGGCCACCAGCATCCGCCGAGCGGCGCCAGTATCAGTGAAGTCAGCACCCCGATCGATGACGCGCTGCGTTCGGTTTTAACGAAGGTTGCCAGCATCACCCCGAATGCCGACGCCATCAATACCATCAGCACCGAAACCAATATCACCGCCAGCGGTGAATATCCCAGGTCGACTTTATAGACCAGAATGCCGATTGTCCAGAAGATAGCGATTTGAATTAATCCTTTCGCTACCGTTCCGCCGTAAACCCCGCCCAGAATCTCCGCTTTAGTTGCCGAACTCGATAACAGCCGTTCCAGCGTATGGTTTTGCCGTTCTCTTACCAGTTGCGCGGCGGCAAAGGCTGCTGTAAAAAAGACAAACATCACCAGGTAGCCCGGAATGACCCAGCTTGATGGATTTGTCGCCTTCACCGCTCCCACTTCCTGGGTGGTAAACGAAATCAGCGGGGCCTCCGTTGCTGTCGTCTGGCCCTGTCCGGAAAGTTGGGAAATAATTAGCTGGGACGGGTTGCTGATGCTGCCGGCGTTCTCCGTCACTATTCCTATTACAGCTTTATCTACGACCTCACGGGCATTGATGTCTGTGGCAATCCCCTGTGCCATACCTTGCAGCGGGGCAACCGTCTGTTGATTGTTCGGGTTATATATTATTTCCAGATCGGTGCCGTACCCGGTGGTAACGGCCTCGGTGAAATTTGCCGGGAAGGCGATAAAGCCGTCCAGTTTATTGTCCTTCACATCCTGCATTGCCTGGTTGTAGTCTTTCAGCCAGACAATTTCCGGTTGGCCGGGTTTGAGCGCCGCAGGGTCTTGTGTCACCATTGCCGCGATAATCTGATTGCTGATACCGCCGGCCGGCTCATTCGTGGCGAGGTTAATCACCAGCTTGGTATCCTGGCCGTTTGTTCCGGTCATGACAAAATTGAACAGGACGATAAAAAAGAACGGGAAAAGGATGGAAAAAATTAACGCCGCGCGGTCGGATGCGAAGATTTTTAAATCCTTGACCATCAGAAACCACATGTTGCGTAAATGTTTCATCGTGTTATTTTCCTTGCGGTACAGCTTTGAATAAAAGACGGCTGATTATCAATACCACCACTGTAATGCCTGCCATTACGGCGATATCTAACCCGAGTTTGGAAAAACTGCCGCCGTTTATCAGCGTTTTAAACGCATCGTTGGCATATGTATTCGGAGATATTTTACTGAGTGTATAAAGCGCGGTGCCCTTGGAAATTGTGAAGAATGTTCCGCCGAGCATTGTCATCGTCATTGTAAAAAAGACGCCCACCCAGGTTGAAGCTTCCCCTGTGCGGGCGATGGATGGAATAAGCAGCCCGATGCTGCTGCAAGCCGTAGCAAAGAGCAGGGCGAACAGCAGTGATTCGATAAAAGTCAGCGGTGTGAAAATCCTGAAGACCGCATAAGATAAAGCCAGCAGGATAAAGGTCTGGATAAATCCGCGGAAGACACTCGCCAGGAACTTCCCGAAGAATAACTCTCCGATGGTCAGGCGAGTGGTAATCAAACGTTCCAGCGTGCCTTTTTTGCGTTCGTCATTAATCGCCGCCGCCACCAGGCTAATGGAAAAAAGGACGTACATCGTGATGATACCGGGCAGGAAATCATTTACCGTGTTTGGTTTAGCACCCACGGCCACCTGTTGAATCCCCACCAGCGGGTCCTGCTGCTCCCTGTTCAAAAATTGTAACGTCGTGAAAGTAATTGTTGCCTGCGGGATATTTTCCCCGGCCAGTGCCTGACTTACCTGATTGGTTACTGCGAATTGCTGATTTAAATCACTGACTACCCCGCCCACGATGCTGGCGACAATCTGTCCTTCCTGCCCGCCGTTGCCCCTTTCCATGATTGTCAGTTGCACGGGTTGCCCCGCGGCCAAGGTGGCGGAAAAATCGGAAGGGATCACAAAAACCATGTCCAGGTTCGTGCGGTTCATATTCTTTTGCGCATCGGCGAGAGACAGCGTCGAGACTGTCAGGCTGTCCTGTTTTTTAAGGTTGTCCAGTAATTCCCGGGAGTAAACTCCATTGGTGTCTTCGTTGACAATATAGGCCGTGCCGTGAAAAAGGCCGCTGCCGCCGAAAGCGCCGTAAATCAGGGCAAAAGTTACAATCGGCAATAACAGCGCAAAAGCCAAATCGGCTTTGTCTTGCAGATAGGCGCGGACTTCTCTCAGGGCGACGATTAATGCTCTTTTCATGCTTCGATTAATCTCGCAGGCTTCTGCCGGTCATTTTTAAGAAAACGTCTTCGAGCGTCACCTTATCGGGGTCGCCAATCTTGGTTCGTAGGCCGCGCGGTGTATCCATCGCCACAATTTTCCCGCCGTCCATGATGGCCACCCGGTCGCATATCCGGTCCGCTTCTTCCATGTAGTGGGTAGTATATAGAACGGTCATTCCTTTATCGCGTAAACCGTAGATTGTTTCGAAAATGTTATTACGTGACTGCGGGTCGATGCCCACCGTCGGCTCATCCAGCACCAGCAGTTTCGGACTGCCCATCAAAGCGATGGCCAGATTGACGCGGCGTTTCATCCCGCCGGAAAATTTCGAAATCTTGCCTTTGGCTCTTTCTGCTAATCCCATCAGTGCCAGGTTTGCCATCGCCTGGGATTTGGCCTCTTTCCCGTCCAGTCCTTCCATCCTCCCGAAGAAAACCAGGTTGTCCAGCGCTGAAAGGTCTTCATATAAAGCCAGGTCTTGCGGGCAAACACCGATTAACTTGCGTACTTCAGCGGGGTTTTTCCCCGCCGAATATCCGCCGACCGTCACATCTCCGGAATCGGCATCCAGTACGGTGGAGAGAATGCGAATCGTGGTCGTCTTTCCGGCTCCGTTCGGTCCCAAAAGACCGAAGATTTCTCCTTTGCCGATCGTAAAAGACACACCCGCCACCGCTTTATTACCGTTAAATGATTTTTGCAGGTCTTGCGCCGCCAGAAATACTTCAGGCATGAACTTATCTCCTGATGTCTAAATGTCCATTAAAAAGTATATATGATTATTCGTTCGGATTCAACGGTTTTTTATGAATTTGCGTTAAGCGGGGCCTGAGTCCGGAGACCGCAGTCGGAGGTACTTTGCTGAGCAGTTCGGAGCAAATGTATAAGGGGCGCAGCCCCTCTAACTCACTTCCTCCCTCGCTTGAGTCCGCAGACGAAATACTTTCGCTATTAAAGCGAAATGTACAGGAGAGGGAGCCAGAGGGTGAGGTATACAAATTATAACTTGGTCTAAAATGATAAAAGAATAAAATCAGGTTAGACATTTCGTAATTGCAATGTAGTATAATTCACGGGAAGAATATCATCTGCGGGTGTGAAACATGAATAACGACGTTATCATCAACACCACCAAACTCACCAAATACTACGGCAAACAGCTCGGCATCGAAGAGGTCGACCTGGTAGTGCAGCGCGGTGAAGTCTTCGGCTACCTTGGCCCTAATGGCGCGGGCAAAACCACGACCATCCGTATTTTACTGGATTTCATCCGTCCTTCCGGCGGCTCTGCGGCTATTTTTGGCCTCGATGCGCGGCAGAGCAGCGTCGCTATTCATCGCCGTGTCGGTTATCTTAACGGCGAACTGGAACTTTACAATGACATGACCGGCGAAGATTTACTCCGGTATCTCGGTAATCTGCGCGGTGGCTTAGATTGGAAGTATGTCCAGGAACTGGCGGCGCGCTTTCAGTGCGACCTGCCGCGGCGTATCCAGGGACTGTCTTTGGGCAACAAACAAAAACTCGGCCTGCTGCAGGCTTTTATGCACAAACCTGAGCTGCTCATCCTAGACGAACCGACCAACGGCCTGGACCCGCTGATGCAGCACGAATTTTATGATTTACTGACCGAAACGAAAAAAGAAGGCCGCACCGTTTTTCTTTCCTCACATATCCTGCCGGAAGTGGAAAAAGTCTGCGACCGTGTCGGCATTATCCGGCAGGGCAAACTGATTACCGTCGAGACCATTGAATCCCTCAAATCGCACTCCATCCGCCAATTGGAAATCCATTTTGCCGCGCCTGTTCCCAAAGAGAAATTTGTGAATATCCCGGGCGTGCGCGATATTGTGGTGCAGGATAAATCATTGACCTGTACCGTCATTGGCTCGCTGGATGCGCTGGTGAAAGCCTCCTCCCGTTTTGAGGTGGTAAACATTATCAGTCACGAGCCTAGCCTGGAAGATATTTTTATGACGTTTTACAGCGAGGGTAAAAACAATGCTGAATAATATTTTTCTGAAAACCCTGCGCGACCAGCGGCGTTCTTTACTCATGTGGGGGGCGTATCTCGTTATACTCGGCGTAATTATGGCGCTTTTTTACCCGACCATCAGTAAAATGACCGCTTTTAATCAATACCTCGCCCAACTCCCCGAGGGGATGAAGGAAATGTTCGGGCCGGGCATCGCCGATTACACGTCTCCGGCCGGTTATTTCAGTTCTGAACTGTTTTCCTTCATGGTGCCGCTGCTGCTGCTGGTTTTTGGCATCGGATTCGGCGCCAATACCATCGCCGGCGAAGAGGAAAAAGGCACGCTCGGGTTTTTATTAACCAACCCCGTACCGCGCTGGCGTGTGGTCGCGGACAAGTTTGCCGTTTTGGTGGTGAGTATGAGTGCGTTGGGTTTCCTGTTCTGGGCCGGACTGGCAATCTCTGTTTCAGCAATGAGTATCAGTATCAGTACGTTGAAATTGGCGGAAGCTACCCTCGGGGCCTGCGCGCTGGCGCTGGTTTTTGCCGCCGTGGCGTTTTTGGCCGGGTGCATTAAAGGCAGCAAAGGTATCAGCATGGGCGTGGCCGGCGGGCTGGCGGTTTTAACTTATTTACTGTATACCTTGGGCGGCATGGTCACCGGCCTGAAAAACTACCGTTTCCTTTCGCCGTTTTATCACTACATGGAACCCGATACGCTCAATAAAGGCCTTTCCCCGGTGCATGTGCTGGTGCTTTTAGGCCTGATGGTAATATTATTGGCATTCTCCATTCCCGCCTTCATCCGCCGCGATATTGCCAAGTAAAAAAACGGTAAAACAAAACCGGTTACGAGACTAATTGGCACATCTCCCTACCTATTAGGGAGGGAGAGTTTAAGGCAAAATCGCGTCCAATTTCTCTTTAACCTTCTGCCATACCTCGTCCCAATTGTAATCCGGATTCTCGATAACGTATGTTTTTAACGGTAATTTTTTGATCAGGTTTAATTCGATTTGCTTCCGTTTTTCAAAACCTTTGATAACGCCCTCGAACCCTTTCAAATTATGTTTCCGGCCGTATGGCGAATTTTCCGTGTACAGTGTCACTTGGCTCAGCCAGTCTTTTTCTCCCTTTTCATTCACCCTGTCCTCACCGAGGCGCCTGATGTGTTCGGAGATATTGGGCGCATTCAGATAAAACATCACCGGATTTAAATTCATGGCCGTTTCTATCAAATTAAGCATATATGTTTCAATTCTGTCCCGGCTCATCTGAAGAAAGTAGATTAATTCGCAGAGCTGATTCTGCAGATAGTCGCATTCAAAAATATTAATTTCGCTTGATTTGCCCGCTTGCTTTGCAAAATTATCCCAGCGTTTCAGAAATAACTCCGAAAAAACATCAAAATCTGCCCGGCCGTTAAATACTTCGTAACTTTCCAGCAGCCTGCATAAATCCGGGTCCTTTATCGCCAGCTGCGTATAGGCGATGATTATATGCTTGTTTTCAATGCGTATCTTTCCCCGCAGTTCGTCCCGGTACTGCGGATACAGACTCATGATGCTTTCAAAATGCTCAAACGGGATATACGCACACCATGCTAAATCCACCGGGTGCAGTTGCCCCTCGGTGTAAACTTTTGTTTTCACACCTTTAGCGGACAGATATTCGCCTGTCTTTTTTGCAATGGTAGATTTCCCTGAACCCGGTATCCCCTCGATGAGTATTAACTTTGTTTCCGTAACGATTCCCCTCTTGCCATAACTTTTATCCGAAACTGTAAGGGCCCGCCCTTGTGTTATTCCCGACTTGAGCGAGAATCAAGGCTATCATCCCTGAGCATGGTGATTTTGATATTCGTATTTCTAATTTTGGTATTTGCCGCAGGTCCTTTAGCTTGTCTAAAGGATAAGGATTTCGATATTAGTATTTAGGATTTTTTAATTATTGATACTTGAATCTTGACTATTGAAACTTGTTTATTGAATCTTAATCGTTGATTTTTTGTTGCGCAAATTATCCTTGCTTTTCGCATAGACACGGATGTAATTTCCCGTCATCCCCGTCCAGTCGCCGTCATCGGTCTGTTTTTCCCATAACACATCCAGTGCTTCCCCGGTGAAACTCTCCCGGAAATTGTTTGCGCTTTCTTCCGCCAGCGCCAGCATCTGCCTGGAGCGCTCCTTCTTTACCTTGTCCGCAACCTGCTTGGCCATCTTCGCCGCGGCGGTGCCGGAGCGCGGTGAATACGAAAAAACATGGATGCGGGCAAACCCAAGCTGTTTGCAGAATTCCAGGCTCTCCTCGAACTCTTTATCCGTTTCCCCCGGGAACCCGACAATCACATCGGTGGTAATCGCTACGGCCGGCACTTCTTTGCGAATCAGCTTAACCGTTTTCTGATAATCTTCGGGGGAATAACGCCGGTTCATTCTTTTCAGGACTCCGGTGCTGCCGCTCTGCAGCGAGAGATGGAAATGCGGGCATAACCGGCTATTCTGCCATAGGTTAATCAGTGCCGGCGAAATTTCCTGCGGTTGCAGTGAAGATAACCTCACCCCGGGAATTTTAGTCTCATCGAGGATCCGCTGCAGTAAACCCCGCAGGTCAAGTCCTTCAAAAGCGTAACCTCCGACCCGTGTGCCGGTCAGGACCACTTCCTGGTAGCCCTCATTTGTTCGCTGTCTGATTTCATCGATAATCGACTCGGGCGGCACGCTGATTTCAGCACTGCGTACGAACGGCACGATGCAGTAACTGCAGAAATTTTGGCAGCCGTCCTGTATTTTCAGAAAAGAACGTGTGCGAAATGGGGCAGATGCAGCAACCGGTTCTTTGGCGCTCTGCGCTTTTTGCGGGATGTCTTTTAATATCTGCAGCAGATTTGATTTTTCACTGTTATCGACGACACAATCTACGCCTGCAATCGCGGTAATTTCTGCCGCCGCGCGCTGCGCGTAGCAACCGGTGGCGATGATGAAAATATCAGGATTCTGCCGTCGCGCTAATCTCAGCTGGTGCCTGGCCTTGGCATCGGCGGTGTGCGTCACGGTGCAAGTGTTCAGAATATAAACGTCGGCCTCACCGGGATGGTGCACCAGTTCGTAACCGGCTTGCACGAATTGCCGCGCCAGCGATTCTGTCTCCGCCTGATTCAATTTACAACCCAGGGTTTCTAAAGCAATTTTCATTTTCTAAACGATATGTATCTTATTAATTATCGATTCACTTATTTATGCTCTAAACAGTGTTGCCTATTGTGCAGTTAGTAATTTCAGGAGATTCGGTAGTGGTGGATATTTTAGGTACTAACTGTATCCCTAGCTTGTCTGGGGATACAGTTTTGCAGGTTAGTTCTCTCGCCCCCCGTGGGAGAGAGCTAGAGAGAGGGGCTTCCCCCGGCGTTTTAACGCTTTTCAAACCTACTCTTTCATTCTAATCCAAACTCAACTGGGTCTATGTCAAAATTGACTGCAAACCTGTTAATCCATTATACTAACGATATTAAACAGACGGCAAATCAGCAGCGTATTATTACCTTTAACATGGGAGGATGCAGTGGTCACAAGTAACAGTACTCATAGAGTCGTTATTACCGGTATCGGTATTATCAGTCCGATTGGATTGGATGCCGTCTCTACCTGGGATTCCCTGATCAACGGCAGGGGCGGCGTCGACAATATTACCTTGTTCGATGCCACTAACCATATTACTAAATTCGCCGCCGAAGTGAAAAATTTCGACCCGAATAAATACATCGACCGTAAACTTGTCCGCCGTATGGATCGATTTACTCAGTTGGCCGTAGCGGCCAGCCAGGAAGCAATGCGCGATTCTCATCTGGTGATTGACGACAGCAATCGTGATGATATCAGTGTCATGGTCGGGAGCGGCATCGGCGGCTTATCCACGCTCTCGGAACAATTGAAAATATTAAATGAGAAAGGTCCGGACCGGGTCAGTCCCTTCCTCATCCCGATGATGATTTCCGATATGGCCGGCGCCCAGATTTCCATCGATATCGGCGCCAAAGGCGCGAATGTCTGTTCTACTTCCGCCTGTTCCAGCGGCACCGACGCTGTCGGTAATGCCTACGAAATCCTTAAAAGAGGCGATGGCGTCGCTATTATCAGCGGCGGCGCGGAAGCTGTCGTTACTCCCATCGGTGTTGCCGGTTTCAATGCCGCCCGCACCTTATCCACGCGTAATGACGACCCCAAGCACGCTTCCCGTCCGTTCGATAAGACGCGTGATGGTTTTGTTATCGGTGAAGGTGCTGCGATTCTCGTTCTGGAAACCCTGGATTTTGCTAAAAAACGCGGCGCCCACATCCTGGCGGAAATTATTGGCTACGGCGCCAGCAGCGACGCTTATCACATCACATCTCCGCCTGATACCGGTGAAGGCGCCATCAGGGCAATGAAAATGGCCATGCGTAAAGCAGGAATAGCTCCGACCGATATTGACTATATTAATGCTCACGGTACATCCACCGAGATTAACGACAGGACCGAAACCAAAGCCATTAAGGGCGCCTTCGGTGATTATGCTTACAAAGTGCCGATTAGCTCCACTAAGTCCATGACTGGACACATGATCGGTGCCGCCGGCGCAATTGAAGCGGCGATTTGCGTTCTGACGATTCAGAACGGCGTTATTCCGCCGACCATTAATTACGTCAATCCTGACCCGGAATGCGACCTGGACTATGTCCCCAATGTCGCCAGAAAAGCCGATGTAAAAACGACCTTGTCCAATACTTTTGGCTTCGGCGGGCATAACTCGGCGCTGATTATCAGAAAATACAGCGAGGCTTAGTTTTGAATCATAAACGCTGGCACATTCTGCCCCCGGTGCCGCGTGGCCATCCGCTGGGTCAGTGTG
>Ga0265316_10006474_pt1 | contig 11174 bp, 6 predicted proteins | sample 4522metaG_FD_202092 | JGI IMG/M metagenome (GOLD analysis project Ga0265316, IMG submission 202092) | Rhizosphere microbial communities from Carex aquatilis grown in University of Washington, Seatle, WA, United States - 4-5-22 metaG | ecosystem: Host-associated > Plants > Roots > Rhizosphere >...
GCGAATGTGGCCGTGATACCCGGCGCCAGGGACGCCACGCTGGTGTTTCTCCAGAATCTGAGGGACCCATACGCGGCGGGCACCTGGATTGAGTCGCTGACCGGTCCGTTGACCATGAACAATGTGCCGCTGAGCGCGTTTTCCGGCCGGCCGCCATCGTATGGCGGGCTGAACCGCGGATCGCGCCATGATCCGGTCCAGGTCGGAGCGGGATCGATCTTGGCGCCGGCGTGGGTTTCCTTGTAACAAACGAGCGTGCGATAGGGCGTGTTGGACCCGTCGATGGAAGATTCCCAGCGGGTTTTCCAGAAAATTTCATTGCCGCTGAAGAATCCAAGATTTACGCCGGCGGCGCGCGCCGTCTCCACGTTGGTGCGTTCGATGCCTGACCAGTATTCGTCATGGCCGACGGAAAGGAAGAGGTGATGCTGAAGCAACAAGTTGCCGTAGCGGGCGGTATCAATGCTCGTTGAATAGGTGACGTCGTAGCCGTTGGCTTCGAGCCAGCGGATCATCGGGTATTCCGCGTTAAACAGCCAGTCTTCAGAAGTATCGCCGCGGGTGTTGAAGGGGCGGTTGTAGCTGACTTTGTACGCGCGGCCGGTGCCGCTGGCCCCTCCGCCGGGGCCGTTGCCGCCATAAAGGTTGTTGCCTCCGTAATCGTTGTAAGCCTCCCATGCCTCGTCCGAAGTTTTGAAGAGGATATCGGATGAACTGGAGTCATTGCGAACCACAAACACGATGTGGCTCGCGCCCCCGGTGTCTGTGCGCACCAGTTTTGCGATGTACACACCCGAGGTCGCGTTCGTCGGAACCTGCCAGGAGGCAGACTCAGCCCAGTTCCCATAATCAACAAGACCGGTGGTCGGGTCGGTGACGGGGGCGGGCTGAGACTGAGGAAGGTGCGCTGAAGGTGTCACCGTGGTGATAAATCTTGCGCCATTGCCCTGGTAGTAACCCAAGCGATAGATGTCTATCCGATAGGCGCTCACAGGAGTCTTGATCTTGAAATGGACCGTGCCGCTCCGGTTGACGCTGATGTCGGTGGCAAAACCTTGAATGTTCGTGTCGCCGGCACCACTGATATTCCACTGGCTCGATGGCGTCCCGGGCAGGGAATTCTCGGCGACAATAGAATTGGTTTGCGCAAAAAGACCCCGAGCCGGAATCAGCAGCAGCAAAAAGAACAAAAAGACGAAAGACAAAATCCTTCCTGTGGGATTTGGTTTCGAATTGAGGATAAATCGTTTGTTCATACCAGCTCTACATCTCTAAAAAAATCGTTTCGGCAGCGCAAAAAGGGTGTGGCCATACATTGAGCACAAATGTGTAATCTGATTGTCGCCGTTTCGTCTGGAAATTGTGTGACTTAGTAACTTGACGTAAATCGCCAGCGAGTTCGCTTTAGTTGCAGATTGACTGGACTTTAATTGCCAAAGCCATGACAAATTATATTATAGCACAGTTTTTAGCACAATCCAGCCCCGCAATACCCCATTTTTGGGTATCCTGATCGGCCATTGACATAAAGGGGTTGTCTCACCGAAGCCTCAGGAGTTGTCGCAGAAGTCCCCTGGCCCACCGACCGCCATTTCGGAAAATGACATCTGCCGGCGAGGGCAACAGATTCAAGAAACAAAGTTCGAAACCCGTCCGATGGAGGCGCCAGGTTATTGGCAGCCGGGAACGGTAAGGTAACGCCCCAATGTATTTTCCGATCATCTGGCGGGTATGCACCCGGCCATAAAGGTAAAACAGCGCCAGATTGAGTGCGCCGGCCTTGAACGTATCATTGCCTTCCAGAAGGCAACCCCGGTCCTCGCTCCGCTCGACTCGTGCGTACAATTCATGCACGGCCTGAATCCAGTTCCGTCCCGTGTGCAAGGAAAGAATTTGTGACTGGACACGCTGGCCGCTTTGGCGGCGATATTCGACGTCGGCGATCAAACGCGTGAGCAAGACCTGATAAGATTCGGCGTCGCGGGCCAGTTCCATCGTGTCTTCGAAGCCGGGAGCACCGGGTCCAAGCAACGCCAGCTCGGCTTCCGGCAGACGGTACCCGAGGAGTGGAACGCCCTGACTCCCCGCTTCGAGCAAGGAGGTGATTGAGGAAAAGGGAACCGAGTCCAGATAAACATCGGCTGCCGCATAGAGAAGGTTGTTGTTCCAGCGGGTGCCCAGCGGGACAATTCGGCCATTGGTTTGAATGCTGGCTGCCTGCCAGGCGCCTTTCGCTTCCGGCCCCACCGCGAGCAGGACCGCCTGTGGAAATCTGGCCATCACCGGGGCAACCAAATCCAGAAAATCCACATGGCCGGGAGCGCTGAATTTGAATGGCGAAGCAATCGTCAGCAGCAATATTGTATCCGGCCCGTAACCGAGGGCACGCTTCGCCTGCTCCCGGGTGACCGACGGCGGGTCATGGAACATCGGAATGGGAAGGATCGCACAGCGATCCGGATTCAGTCCGCGCCGTGTCTCAGGAAATTGGGGCGGTTGCCTCCGGAGATGCGCGATCAAGTGGGAAACGCTGGCGCCAACCCAAAAGGCGTGGTCGGCGTGGTTGACGAAGATCGTTTTAACCGAGTCACAGCCGGCAGCCAGGGCGAGCACCGGTACGATGTCATAGGGGAACAGGTGCAGGACAACGATGTCCGCCTCCTGACACAACGTTCTCAGTTCGCGCGCCTGTTCCAGGTGTTTTGAGGTTGATGCACTGAGCGTCCGCAGAAAACCGCCGGAGCTTTCGACTGACTGTTTCAAAACCTCGGGAAGGACGTAAATGCCTTCGACGTCAGCCTGGCTCGTGATGACAACGGAGTGCCGGTTGTCATGATCTTCCTGAATCCACCGCCAGGCACACCGGCAGTCTCCGCCGACGGGCCTGCCGTAGCTCAAAACGTGCAGGATGTTCTTCCGCGAGTTTCCGTCGCGATGGCGCGGCTCGCGAGGCGGAGCGGCGGGTATCTGCCTTCCGAGTTTGAGCAGAAGCTGCTCGAGCCTGCGCGATCCAAAAAGGCCGACGTAACCGGCGAAAGTATAGCGGGCGGCGATCTGGGCGAGCCCGGTTGCAGCCGGATAATCCCCGGCTGCCGCCTGTTCCTCAGCCAGGGTCAACAACCCGCAGAAACGATCATATGCGTCGCGGAGGGGCTTCGAAATATTCGAACTCATTAAGTTTGCAGGTTGAGCATCATTCTCACCGGATCGCGCGGTTTTGCAGCACGACTGGTCCTGTACCACCGGTAAGGAGACGCTCATCTTGGGTTATTATCACGGATTCACTGTTCGGAGCCTGAAGGGGCCAGACGGAATCGCACGAGCAGGCGTTGCACGGAGCGCGGCAGACGGTTCAAGGAAACCAGGTTGCAGAGAGTGTACAGGGAGTAAATGCCACTTAGCAACGCCGCCAGGGTTCCGACCGCAGTCGAAGCCCAAAATGGGAGCAGGTAGAAACTGCAGAACACCAGGCCGATTGAGCCGAGGAAGACCAGACCGATCCGTCGGTTTGCCGCCGACCAGCGGAATCCGGTTAGCCACCGAACGATGGGGTAAATCATGAGCCCGTGAAAGACGTACGATCCAAAAAACGCCATGCCCGACCCGTTCAAGCCAAAACAACGAATACACAGCCACGCGAGAGTGATATACACGCCGGCATAAGCCAGCTCGCACCAAAAAAAGATGCTTTGCCGGCCTTTCGCCACAATAATGTAACCCATTGGCCAGGTGATCACCTGCAAGGTTGCCCCGAGGCAAATCCAGCGCAGCAGCGGCACTGCCGCATGAAATTTCGCCGAGTAGAGCAGCACAACCACCAACGGCGCAAACGTCAGCGTGGCAATCACCCCGGGTCCCGCCAGCAACAGGCTGATTTGAGCCTGTTCGTTCACCAGGCGATTGCATTCGGAGCGGTTCCCGATCGCGGCGGTCAGGCGGGGAAAAAAATCTGCTCCCATGGCTTGCAGCACCAGCCCGACATAGGTCACACCAAGATACCAGGAAGCCTGGTACAAACCAGCTGCGTCAAAACCGATTTGTCTTAGAACGAAAATGCGCACGATATAGCCGGCCCCTAAGATGAACAGGCTGCTGGCCATGAAGGCAAACCCGAGCTTAAGCAATCCGGCCGTTTCATTTTTGACCTGGGAAACCGACAGAGCCGGAGTTTTGAATTTCACCTTGCGGCTGAACCACCAGGTCATCAGAACCGACATGCCGGAAATGGAAATCAGAGACGGTACTATTCCGCGTTCGCCAAGAAAGTACACCAGAGCGACGCCGATGATGGTGCCGTACACCCCGCCCAGGACCCCCATTTTGGCGAGGTCGGCGATACGGCGCATTCCCTGAATCAATGCCGTCTGGCCGCCCGCCACGGCGCCAAAAAAAACGGCGATGGCCAGCCAGGCAATGGCGGCAGAATGTTCACTGGTGCCGAAGGTCCAACCAGATATCGCCGAACAAAATAAAACCAGCAACGCGGCCCCCAAGGCTCCAAGAATAACAGCGGTCCGCCGCAATACGACGGCTGTGCGCGCAATCTTCTCATCATCGCCGGATCCGACCGCCTCAGCGATCTGGCGGACCCCGCTGCTGTTGACACCCATGCCAGCGATGTTCTGGGCCAAATCAATTAACGAATTATACAATCCGATCAGTCCGACCCCTGAAGGACCGAGAAGCACCGCCATGGCCTTGGTCCGGACAATTCCAATTCCGATCTTCAGCACCGAGGAGCCGCCGATCAACGCCGACGACTTCAGTATCTGACCGTAGGAATGCTTTTCAGCCGGGGCCGCCTTTTCTGCCTCAGGCAATGATTGCAGCAAAGGCACCGGGGCCGGGGTGTTGCAGGGGGTTGATGACATGATCAGATATTGGTCGAAAACAATTCCCAGGGACTGACTTCGAACCTGGCGATGAAGGGCGGGCGTTGGTGCATCGATCGAATCACGCTAATTGACCGAGCGCGACCGACGCGCTGAGAGAACCCAGCTCCCGGCGAGCAGCCGTCCCATCCGCCGCCGCAGGTTCACCATTTTTCGTGGAGGCGTATGATCGAATGATCGCGTCGCAACAACTTCCCAACCCGCGCCCGCGAGCTGGCGGGCAATCGCGCCGGCTGCCATGGTCCGGATCCCGCTTTGTTCAAAGCTTGCGAGCTTCCGATAATCCCCAATGTTCAGCGCACGTTTGCCCAGAATTCGAAGGGAATGAAAATTGGGGCCGCTAATCACCAATGTTCCTCCCTTGCCAACAAACCGACAGCATTGGTCCAGCACCTGCCACGGATCCGGCTGTAAATGGAGCAGTTCCGTGATAAGAACGCACTCGAAGTTCCGTTGTTCGAGGCGGTTGAAACATTCTTCCATCGTACCATAAATGACTTCAAGCCCCAGACGGGCACCGGCCCCGCCAATAACAGAATCAAGCGGGAGGGCCGTGACTTTGGCGCCGCGTTGCTTCAAGTTGCATTCCGTCGCCCCTGACCCACACCCGATCGAGAGGATTGTCCGGGCGTCGCGAGGCACCATTTCCAACACCTCGTTGCGCGGCTCCTCATAATAGCTCTTGGACCACTTTCCGCGCTCCAGTCTGGATTCGGTTGCACACAGGTTGCTGACGGGATGAATGCCTTTGCCTATGTCAGTGAGCGTTTGCAACTGCTCTTTGAGGGATGCGAGGGAAATTCCCAGCTGCCCGGCATAACGATTCGGCAGGTGGTGAATGAGAAAGTCCTCAAGCGCGGAAATACAGATCACTTTGCGCAAACCACAGTTCGTATAGGGATCCGTGGCAGCACAGCAAAGCATGTCGTACCGCCCCTCGTATGGCTCCCGAAGAAAACCGCCGGAAGCGATGGCCTTCCGGAGTTGATCCCTGGTCAGGAGGTAGAATGCCGCATGCTCGTTCGAAAACTCGGCAATGGTGTGACGGCCACGCTGCTTGACCGAATCAGGCCTCCAACAAAACGGGCCATGCACCTCGGGAAAAGACCAATCCCCCGATTTGCCCTCCTCGTATCGCAGGAAACCCGCAACTTCGGCCGGTTCCAGGTGTGGAGTGATGTCCAGAAAGGCGCGGATATTTTTTTCAGTCACCGCCATGTCATCCTCGGAATAAATGAACAGATCGTATCGGTCAATGTTCTGTGCAAAGTACGGCTTGTGCGCGAACGGAAGTGACCAGGGATTTTTGGATGTCAGCCCGACAATCACCCGGACACCCTCACCAAGATTCTTTGGCGCATCGGAGAAAACAACCACATCAACCGACATCGACATGTTCCGATAGTTGCCAATAATTTTCTTCAGAAACTCCAGGTTTTTCCCGCCAAAACTGGCAATGGCAACCAGAAGCCGGACAGTTCGATTTGTGGGGTTGGTCGCAGCCACATTCATATTCTGGAGATCGGGTGAATTGCTCAAAATTGACGAAGCGCAACCTGCTTTTGCGACGCAAAAATCTTTATCAACGGAGCGTACGCTGCCGGCCATGAAGTCATGATCCTGCCGCGTTTGTGTTTTGACCGGACTCACGATGTAGCGGGGCCGGGCATTGGCGACGATTGAAAGGCGCAAAGCATTTGGCGGAGGCCAAATTCCAAAGTGCCCTCGGGATGGAAGCCCTTGTCACGCAACCGCTCAACACTGGCTTGTGAATGGCGAACATCGCCGATGCGTTCCGGCTCGAACTGAATTTCGGACTGCGAGTTTGTAATTTCCAAAATCCGCCGGGCCAGTTCCCGCAAGGTGAGTTGCTGCCCATACCCGGCATTGAACACTCCGGTCAAACCCGGCGTGCTGGTTACAAAATCCAAGGCAGCCACGATATCCTTGACATAGATAAAATCACGGGTTTGGCCGCCGTCGCCAAAAATCGTCAGGGGTTTTCCCGCCAGCGCCCGCTGAAAAAAGATTGGCACAACGGCGCCGTAAGTTCCAGCCGGGTCCTGCCGCGGGCCGAACACGTTGAAAAATCTCAACGCCACGGTTTCAAGACGGCCGGCCCCGGTGAACTGGCGGCAATAAAATTCACCGTCAAGCTTGGTCACCGCATACGGACTTCGCGGTTCCGGGAGCATGTCTTCGCGCTTTGGCACGATGGGATTGTTGCCGTAGACAGCGGCAGAACTGCTGAAACAAAGCTTGCGCACACCGGCAGCTGCCGCGGCCTCAAGGACATTGAGCGTGCCGGTGACGTTCAACTCCACGCAGGCATGGGGCTCACGCACGGACTCCGGCACGCCCACCATGGCCGCCAGATGAAAAACATAATCGACATCCTGCATGACCGTGCGCAGCAGTTTGCGATCAAGAATGGAGCCGTGTATAAATTCAACCTCAAGCCCCTCAAGATTGCGCCGGTGACCGGTACGAAGATTATCCAATATTCGCACCGTAGCGCGCTGGTGAAAATGTTCCGCCAAATGACTGCCAATAAACCCTGCCCCGCCGGTGATTAAGATTTTCATTGATTTGAACCCAGTATGTGTCCCATTCGGATGCCGGCTGGTCCGCGGCATAATTGATTCAACAAACGGATCTGGTTCAGGAGAACAGACTAAGTCCTGCGCGGATGCAGTCGTCGGCTGAGCAGCAAAACTCCAATACCGGTGATGCCCATTGCCCAACTCGAGGGCTCCGGCACGAATTGAACAGTTTCCGCGCCCTGCGTGTTTTGCACTGCAAGGTACCGTGGATTATCAAGACCTGAAATAAAAACGGTGCTGTTACCATTCGGCCCGTACTCTTCAATGGTCCCGCCCAAAGGATTGTATGTCCCGCCCACCCCGCCAAAAGCCACATACAGATTATTACCATCGTCAAAGGCCAGACCGGTCGGAGACGTATGCAGGGGGTCGTTGAATGCAATGCCTCCCGTAACGATGCCGTCGCTGAGCTGCACGATGCTGCCGGCGTTCTGAAGGCCCACGTAAAGTTCACCGGCACTGTCGGGAGCAATACCGTACACATAATTTAATGCTGAAAAGATGGTGGATTGGATTCCGCCGGAATCAAACTTCACGACCGTGCGCGGGGTTGACGCATAAAGATTGCCGCCGTTGTCAAAGGCAAGATAGGAAGGGTGGTTTAAACCCGAGGCGAAAACCGACCCGTTTCCGCTCGAATTAAATTGCAGGATTGTCCCGGCGCCCGCATCGGCCACGTAGAGACTGCCGCTGCCGCTCAGGGCAAGACCCGTGGGGTTATTCAAGCCGGAAGCGAAAATGGATTCATTCCCGCCCGCATCGAATTGTAGAATTGTTCCATTACCTGAATCAGCGACATAGAGATCACCATTATTGCCAAAGGCGAGGCCGGCGGGGTGATCCAGGCCGGAAGCAAAGACGGATCCGCTCCCGCTCGAATTGAATTGTAAAATTGTCCCGTCCGTTGAATCGGAGACAAAAACATTGTCAGCGTGTGCAAAGGATCCACAAGCCAGGAATAGAACAATTCCGAGGTTAAGTATTTTACGACATGGTTTCATACGACTTTTCATACAACTTACTTTCCGGTTTATTATTAACTGTGTTACGAATAGGAAAGCTTGAATTTCAGCTTTTCGCTCAAATCAACGGGGGCGATCGGTTTTCACAGCCATAGCAATCGCACAATCACCCAGCGAGGGATTCCACGGCAAAAGACAGAGCTCCAAAAATTTAAATAGCCGGGTCATTCCCCAGGCCGGCCAATGGCGCGGTGATTTATGGGCAAAATCAGTCCAACCCCATCGCAACAGCAGGCTCTGATAGATCACAGAGGTAACGACGAACGGAAGAACCGTCACCTCCCGAAAACCCGCCATGACCAGTGCTCCGCGCAGGGACTTCATTGAAAAGACGTGGAGATGCCTGGGGGGTTCCAACCCGCGCCAGCTTTCCTTGAAAAGGAGATGTCCCAGACTGGCGTTGTTCGGTGTAAACAGGACCAGCTTTCCCTCTGGCTTTAAAATCCTCGCGCATTCGGCCAAAGTGCGTACTGGATCCGGAACGTGTTCGATCACATGGTTCAGTGTCACTGCGTCAAAATAATCATCAGGATAATTTTGTTCTTCCAACGAGCCGCATTCCACCTTCAATGCCTCCTGTCTGGCGAGCTTCACGGCGCTTTCATCAAAATCAACCCCTGCAACCGTCCAACCCCGCCGGCGCATTTCCAAAAGCCACTCTCCGGAGCCGCACCCCACATCCAGCAAACGTCCGCCGGAAACCGCCGGCAGGCAACGCACCCCGGCGTCGGCTTCGCGGCGATGAATCGGGGACAAATACATCAACCAGCCCAACAGCCTGGTGAAAAAAGACTGGGAACCTGTTTCATAATTATATTTATTTGCCCAATATCCGCGTTCTGCCCGGCCGCGAATTTTTTTCAGCAACCCCATGCGCCGGACCGGATTGCAAGCTGCGTGCGTGTAATAATTCGCATAGGCCTTTCCAAGGTCTTCGCCGATTGGCATGGGATCCAGCCAGATCAAGCCGCATTCGCGATTGGAGCAGATTTTAAAGTCCCATGACCCGGTTGTTCCAAACAGACGGTCTTTCTGCTTCGAATAAACAGGTCTGCCTTCGCATCCGCACAAAATACACCTGGGACAGGCGGTTGCCCTGATTTGCCCCTCTTTTGCCTGGCTGGCTTCGGCGTATGAATGAGACGGATTCACTGTTCTTCCGCAATTGGACCCTGTAACTCCCACAAAAAAACGGGATTGAAAATTGTTTGAAATGGTCTGGCGGCAACGCCAAACGCATCAAAAAATGAATTTTGAGAACAAACTGCTGGTGTTCGCCGGCGCTGCCAACAAGCCGGCCCTGCGCCTTACCGGAACATCAATGTGAATTCGCGTTTACGCTAAGGACTGACAATCCGCAAACCGTCCGGGGTGGCCGGCGGCGAAACCGGCATTGATTGCGATCTGGCTGAGTTTATCGACGCCGTTTGCAACAGGGTAAAACTTGCCAAGGATGTCCCCGGTTCTCTCCCGACAAAAACAATATAGTGTGGGCCGACACTGAGGTTGAATACCTTGGGAATAATCTGATCATTGTTTTCGGTCCCATTCCCACGCCAGCTGACAATGCGCTGCTCAAATCCTGAAGTGAGCGGCATGATGTCCCAGATCATCGTTGGATCCTGGGGCTGGCCATCAATATTGACGTAAAATGAATTTGCATTCGCAGAAGGCGTATTTACCAGCGCTTCTACTTCGTAGTTCCCAGCATTTGTGATGGTGAAATTGTAAACCGCCATTCCACCGTTTATGTTTCCGATCGATGGCAGTGGTTGATAGATATAGCTGGTGGGAACACCATTAATGACAGTGTTGGCCGTCAATATGTCATTCAAAGTGCCAGACGTTGCCGTGAAACTCAGTCCCGTATTGGTTGTTCCGGTCGGCGCCGATTCCACCAGAAGGTTCGTTTGCGATGCTGCCCAAGCCTGACCGTTGCTCACCACCAACGTCCAAACGTAGCTGTTATTAATCGCGTTCGTGTCGTAGTAATAGCTTACATTCGTTACCGCGCCCGCGCCGCTCCGATAAACCACCGGCGTTCCCCCATTGACAGTGTAACTCCATTGCCATGTTTGCGCATTGGTCGCCGTCGCTGAAAATTGTACCGTCGTCCCCGAATATATCTGCAGCCCCGGCATGCTTAAATCCACATCTGTCACATTCACACTGATCGCCGATACTGTGGGCAGAATAGGCGGCGCATTGGTCGCGCTGCCGCTCACCGTCACATTCGTTCCACTCCCACCCGTAAATGTCACACTCTGATTATAATTGGTCGCCGCACCCGGACTGAACACCACCGTCACCGTCTGGCTCGCATTGGCGCCCAAACTGTAATTCCCGCTCCCCACTATGCTGAACGGCGCACCCACACTCGCCGTCCCGCTCAATGTTCCTGTCCCCACATTCGCCACCGTAAAACTGTTCGTCTTGCTCGTCCCATTCAAAATCGTCCCGTACGCGATGCTCCCCGGTGTCACCTGCAAAACCGGCGCGGGCACCGGCGCATTGGTCGCGCTGCCGCTCACCGTCACATTCGTTCCACTCCCACCCGTAAATGTCACGCTCTGGTTATAATTGGTCGCCGCACCTGGACTGAACACCACCGTCACCGTCTGGCTCGCATTGGCGCCCAAACTGTAATTCCCGCTTCC
>Ga0265316_10006475_pt1 | contig 11174 bp, 13 predicted proteins | sample 4522metaG_FD_202092 | JGI IMG/M metagenome (GOLD analysis project Ga0265316, IMG submission 202092) | Rhizosphere microbial communities from Carex aquatilis grown in University of Washington, Seatle, WA, United States - 4-5-22 metaG | ecosystem: Host-associated > Plants > Roots > Rhizosphere >...
AGCCGATACCTTCTAAAGTACCAGAGACGTGGGATTGCCGGGAAGGCCGGGCGCTTGGTTAGCTGTTTTGGGAAGGCGCCCGGTCACGCAAAGCGGCCGCGCCGCGACAGACTGGAATCGGCGAAGGAGCTGTGGTAAGAACCGCTTGAGAAGCGTGGATCGCGCGCGAACGGCACGCCCGCCGCGTGCCGGCTCCTTGACGTGGTGCTCGAATGCGGGCCTACGACGCTTGCAAGGCCAGCTCGCAATCCATCGCCTGCGCGAACAGGTAGACGGCAAACAGGGGCTTCGGGTCGCCTTTGCCCCAGCGGTTCGCCTGCCATTTGACACGCAGGAACTTCACGGAACGCTCACTGAGATCAAGCAGGACCTGGTACGTTCCGCAATAGAATTTCTGCGGAAACGAAACCAGCGGCTTAGTTCCCCAATCAGCGCCATCGGCGGAGCCCCAAATGGAAACGTCGATGCTTTCCTGTTCAATGATGCGCGTGATTCCCAGGGTCAGGATCAGCGTCCCGTCCTGTGGTTCACCCAGGTCGACATCCGGAGATTGCCCCGCTCCGCGGACCAGCGTCTCCGGCAGCAAGAACTGTGGAACCATAGTATTTTCCCTCGCCCGCACAAATACCTTATCGGACAATAAGCCCCATTAATTGATGTCGGGCTGATTCCAGCGTCTCATATTTCTTACAAAAACAAAAGCGTACTTTATGGCTACTACCTGTTGGGCGTGCGTAAAAGCTCGATCCCGGTACGGCCGCCACCCCAACCACGTCGATCAGGTGGTGTACGAACGCCAGGTCGTCGGCAAACCCGAAAGCCGAGACGTCGGTCATCACGTAATACGCGCCGGCCGGGCGAGAACAGCGGAATCCTGCTGATTCCAGGCTGGTTACGAGATGGTCCCGGCGCTCGGTGTAGGCTGCGGCCAGCTCCCGGTAGTACTCGTCCCCAAACCCCAGCGCCAGCGTGCCTGCGGCCTGGAGCGGTGCCGCGGCCCCCACAGTCAGGAAATCGTGTACTTTACGGATGGAATCGGTAAGGTCCGGGGGCGCCAGCACCCACCCCACGCGCCAGCCGGTTACGGCGTACGTCTTGCTCATGCTGTTCACCAGGATGGAGCGGTCGCGCATGCCCGGCAGGGAGGCGATGGGGATGTGCACGGCGCCGTCGTAGAGGATGTGCTCGTAGATCTCGTCGGTGATGGCCAGGGCGTCGAACTCCTGGCAGAGCCCGGCAATCAACTCCAGCTCGGCTCGCGTGAAGACCTTGCCGGTGGGATTATTAGGCGTGTTGAGCACAATGGCGCGGGTGCGCGGCGAAAAGGCGCGGCGCAGTTCGTCGGGATCGAAGCGCCAGCCGGGTGAGTGCAGCGGGACGTAGCGCGGTTCGGCGCCGCAGAGTTGCGTATCGGGCCCATAGTTTTCGTAAAAGGGCTCGAACAGCACTACTTCGTCGCCGGGGTTAAGCACCGCCAGCAGAGAGGCGATCATGCCCTCGGTAGCGCCGCAGCAGACCGTGATTTCGCGCTCCGGGTCGAACTCCATGCCATAGGTGCGGCGGTACTTGGCGGCGATGGCGTGGCGCAGCGGCCGGGCGCCCCAGGTAATGGCGTACTGGTTGATATCGGCCGCGATGGCATCCGCGGCGGCTTGCTTGAGAACCGCGGGCGCCGGAAAATCCGGGAAGCCCTGCGCCAGGTTGATGGCCCCCTTGTTGATGGCCAACCGCGTCATCTCGCGGATGACGGATTCGGTGAATTGGGAGGTGCGTTGGCTGCGAAAGCGGGTCCTTAGGGCTGATGCGGAAGACGGCACCCTTCGAGATTAAGAGAAAGCACGGGGCTCTGTAAAGGTGGAGGGCCCGCCATAAAGGTGGAGGGCCCGCTGGTTCCAGGGCGCGGGCCCACCCCAGTAGAAAGGAAACGCTGTCTGAAAGTAACATCGGCGCACCCATTCCGGCAATCTGTCTTTGGTTAGCTTGGCGGTGTTATCCTTCCCAATATGGGCCGCCTGGCAATCCCGCTGAAGGTTGGGGCGATTATTGTGGCGGCATATCTGGGCTATGTTTTTTTCGCCCGCTATACCGCCAATCAGCGTTGGGAGGCCCGCCAGCGCGCGCCGGCGGCTCCCAACCCCGCATTTGAGGCCACCTACGGAGGCACCGCCGTCAAGATCCTGCAATTCTATGCGCGCGACAACACCATCGCCGCAGGCCAGGAAACGCTGCTCTGCTACGGCGTATGGAACGCCCAATCGGTGCGCATTGAGCCCCCCGTGGAGGACGTGCACGTGGCGCTCAGTCACTGCGTCACGGTTCAGCCGGCGCGCGACACGCGTTACACCATAACGGCCGAAGGCAAGGATGGCCAAACCGCTTCCGCAGTGCTCACGCTGGCGGTCAAACCCGGCCGTTTCCAAGAATCGACGCGCTCACGGCGGTGAAGCCCACCGAACCGTCCCCTTCCGGTAGATGGGCCCAAAGGGTAGGGCCGGGAACGCGGGAAGTGACTTCCTTCACATCATCCTGGTGACACCGTGGTGCAGGTTGGCGTCCAGACCGGCGATCGCGGCGGTCACTTTGCGGCTGATGGTTTCCAGGTTGCACAGCGTCTGAATGCGCTCGCGGCGGCTGGCGAGTTGCGTGTCGCTCAGGATGTAGCCGAGCAGGCCGCAGGGTTCCGCGATGCTCACCAGGATGATGTCGCGGGTGTCCGGGATGGCGTCGGTCAGAATGGCCTCCGCCAGCCGCACTTTCACATGCTGCTGGGGAACATGGTTCACCATGGGGAACCGCTCCACGTCGATGATCCACAGCCGCTTCGATACCTCGTGGCGCAAGATGCCCTGGCGGATCAGCGAAGCTAGCGCCTCGCCTTCCAGATCGTCGCGGCGCAGGAAGATCTCCTCGATCCATTGCCGCACGGTGGTGAGGTGCGGCTTACCGGACATCTCGCCCAGCAACCGGTCGAGCGTGGCGTCTCCCGTGGGCGTGCGGTCGACGATGCGGATTTCTTCCGTGCCGGTATCGATCTTGCGGGCCAGGGAAAGGTCGAAGAACACGGCCCCCACCAGCGCGTAGGCCGTTCCGAATTCGCGCATGGAACGCAAGCCGCCGGTCTTTTCATCCACCGCCAGGAGCACCACTTCTTCCAGCATCGTCAACATGGCAATTCCCCGTAGATCCGCAACACGTGGTGCATTCCGCTCATGTTGAAGACCTTGCGGACGGGGTCGCTCAACGCGCAGACGGCGAACCCGCTGCTCCGCAACCGCGCCGCGCGCGCCGCCTGCAAGACCGCGCGCAATCCGGCGCTCGAAATGTAGTCGAGCGACCGGAAGTCGGCCGCCACTTTGGGATGCTGTTCTATCGCCGTCCGCAGCGCGGTTTCCAGTTCGTCCGCGGCTTCCGCATCGGCGCGGCCGGCCACAACCACTACCTGCCAATCTTCTCGTGTTTCCAGTGTGACTTGTATCATATGGTATTCAAACTTTGGGTTCCTCGCCCGGAATAGGCCGCCGCATGCGCGTTCGGTTCCAGCCGTTAGAGCGATGATACTCGAAGTCGCGCATGATTTGCCGCATAAGATGAACGCCCAGGCCGCCGATACGCCTTTCCTCCAGCGGTACGGTGAGATCGGGCGCCGGCGCCGACTGCGGGACGAACGGCGTGCCGCGGTCCGCGTACTCCAGTTCCACGCCGTCCGGCAGCATCGTCAAGTGGACCTCCGCGGCCTTCTCGACGCCGGCGCATCCTCCATGCCGCAATGTGTTGGTGAACAACTCCTCCAGCACCAGAGTGAGGTCAAACTCCACGTCGCCGCCGAGCGAGTGCTGGCGGCAGAACCGTCGAGTCTCCCCCGTCAGGCGTTCCAGTTCCTTCAGGTTGCCGTCGAGTAGCAGATGGGTATTGTGCCACAGCCGCGGGCGGGCTTTCAAGGGGCAGTCTCGTGAATCTCGTGAGGCGCAATACACCGGCCGGGCCGTGTCAGGGCCGGCTAGTCTCATGGTGGAACCGGGCGAGTAGTTCACCGCAGAGACGCAGAGACGCAGAGAGTTAAGAGGTAATAAGAGAGTCAAAGTCAAAACCGGAGATCGCAGAGGGGGCAGAGGTAACCATCTCTTCACAGGAGCCTCGGTTGTAACCGGGGGTATCCCGGCGCGGAGGATGGAACCGATTACCTCTGCTCCCTCTGCGCTCTCCGGTTGTGACTTTGAATCTCTCCCAGACTAACTTAGATCTCTGCGTCTCTGCGCCTCTCCGGTGAAGAAGAAGGGAGTCATATTATTCACCGCGGAGAGGACCCCTAACAGGGGTACCCCGGCGCGGAGGATGGAACCGATTACCTCTGCTCCCTCTGCGCTCTCCGGTTTTGACTTTGACTCTCTTATTACCTCTTAGATCTCTGCGTCTCTGCGCCTCTGCGGTGAACCGGTTTTGCGGAATGAAGGCGCGGCCACGGCGCCTATGCCGGGTAGTACCCTTCGCGTGCTTGCACGGTGAGGGTCTTCTGTTTCGTCGTCAGGTGGATGTGCCGGTATTCGTTGGTGGCTTCCCTGGCGTCGGAGGTGTAACCGATGCTGTACTGGCTGCGCAGTTCCTCTTCCAGGTCTTCGTATACCTTGTCGATCGGCTGGCGCTTGGAGACTTCGAAGAAACGGCCGCCGGTTTCGCGCGAGATCTCCTGCAGCACTTGCTTGCCGTCGGGTTCGTTCATTCCGCCCCGGCCCACCCGGCCGAAGCGGCCGCCGCGGTAGGCATCGGGGTCCTCGAACAGGATGGAATAGACCAGGGTGTCGGCCCGCTCGGCCGATTCCACCGCGGCGGACAAGCCGAGTTTGCTCCCCGTATCCACGCCATCGGAAAGGATGATCAGCGCTTTGCGGCCCTTTTGCTTCCGCATGATTTCGTCGGAGCCCAGGAAAACGGCGTCGTAGAGATCGGTGCCGCCGCCCCGCCCGCCGCGGCTCCCGCCGCCGCCTCGCCCGCGGCCGCCGGGGTAACCGCCGCCGGGGTAACCGCCGCCGGGGTAACCGCCCCCTCCCCCGCCTTGGTTCTGCTGCCGCCGCTGCTGCCCGATCTCCAATTGGTCCAGCGACTTTCGCAGGGTCGCGCGCGAGTTGGTGAGATCCTGCAGCAATTCCACTTCAAAGTCGAAGTGGATCACAAAGGCCATATCCTTGTCCTCGCGCATCACCTTGTCGAGGAAACGGTAGCTGGCGGTTCGTTCCTCCGGCAGGACGTTCCGCTGGCTGCCGCTGGTATCCACCAGGAGTCCGAGGGTGAGCGGCAGATCGGTCTCCCGCGAGAAGTAGCGAATGGTCTGCGGACGGCCGTCTTCGTCGAGCACAAAGTCGTCCTGCGTGAGGTCCTTCACCACCTGGCCCTGTTTGTTGCGGACCGTGGCGAAGAGGTTGACGACCTTGACCGTGGTGGAAAAGCCGGGGGGTTGGCTCTGCTCCCTGGGCTCCTGCGCGAACAACAGCCGCCGGGCGGGAATCAATCCCAGGGCGCCGAGCAGGCTACGCCGGGATATGTTTGACGCATCTCGCATTCTACCAACAGATGCGCGCCAAGGGCGTTCGGTTACCATCGGGCGCCGGAGCCGGCGCGGGCGGGGACGGCGGTGCGGCGGTGTCAGTGGGTCATGGAATAGACGATGTAGTTCACGCCCAGGCGGATGGCCTCATCGGCGAAGGGCGCGGGATAGCGGGCGTCGTCGGCGAATTCCCAGGCGTCGCCGATGTCGGAGTTATAGGAGATGGCGATCATGATGCGGCCGTGGTCGTCGTAAATGCCGCGCCAGTGGGCGCCCTTGCCGTCCTCCGGGCCCTGCTGATACTGCGGGCGCTTATAGCCCAGGCGGACGTGCGCCTGCCCGGGGATCTGGGCGCGCTCGCTCAAATCGTAGACCGTGTGGAAGATTGCGTCGTCATCGGGGACATCGCGGATTTCGCGGTCGGGAAAGGCGCGCCGGATGACCTTTTCGAAGACGTCCCACTCGAAGGCGCCGTGAAAATCGTCGGCCATGAAGAACCCACCCCGCAGCAGGTATTCGCGCAACGCCTGGCCCTGCCGGTCGGTGAGGCCCCACTCGCCCACCTGCACGGCGTAGAGCCACGGCCAGTCGAAGGCATCGCCCTCATCCAGGTTGACGCACTGTTCGGCGGAGCGGACATGCAGGCGGGTGAGGCGGCGTACGGCGAGCGAGAAGTGCCGGTCGGCGCGCGGAAAATCCTGCGTCCAATCGGAGACGCCGACATGCCAGTCCAGGTCGCGGCCATAGTAGCCGTTGATACCGCCTTCCCCGGGCGGATACATCAGGCGGGCAAAGGCGAACTCGGTTTTTTCCTGATAGTCGGGGGGCAGAGGAATCTCGCCGATGCGGTATTCCACGCCATTGAATTCGCGGAACGGGCGCTGGAAAGCCAGCAACACGCCGGCCACGCCCAGACCGCACGCCAGCACCGCCAGTCCCTGCCGGAAGTTCATCCCTCTACCTTACTCCCGAGAATATCACGGGCGGCCGCAGAAGGGACGCTGGGTGCGCCGGCGCCGGGTTTCACGCGCTGCTGCGCAATCGTCCATCTCGGGCGTGTCCGCGTCCGCAACACCCGCCGGTCGCCGTCAGCCCTGCGGCGCGGCCGGACCGGACGCCCCTCCGCCCGTGGGCCTCGCAACGCGGCCGGGTCGCCGCCCGTCCGGCCTGCGCCGCCGCCCGATTGCACGCCCTCTGCCCGTCGGCCTCGCAGCACGGACGCGTCGTAGTCCCCCGTCCGCGCCGGCGGATCGGCGCGCTATCTTCAGCCTTCCAATTTCGCGGTGAGCGTAATATTCGTCTTGTAGAGCTTCGACACCGGGCATCCGCTCTTGGCCGCCTGGACAGCCTTGTCGAATGCCTCCGCGCTGGCTCCCGGGACCTTGGCAACCAAATCGAGGTGGCTCTCGGTGATGCCGAATCCGTCGGCCCCTTTTTCCAGGCTGATGGTGCAGGTGGTGTCGATGCTCTCGGCGGTCAGTCCCGCGCCGGCAAGCTGCGCCGATAGCGCCATGGAAAAGCAGCCGGCATGGGCCGCTGCCAGTAATTCCTCGGGGTTGGTGCCCTTGCCGTCTTCAAACCGAGTGTGGAAAGAATAATTCGTGCGGGAAAGCACTCCGCTGGCGGTGGATATGATGCCGGCGCCCGATTTCAAATCGCCGCGCCATTCCGCGTTTGCCGTACGTTTCATGAAAAGATGCCTCCTATGGCCCCATGTTGGATGCCGCGCACCAGCCAAAAGTGGCACGATTCGCCGCTATGCTGGAATCATGGCTCATCGCCAAATCGAAGCCGAAATCGAGGCCCTCAACCGGCTGCGCGAAGCCGGCGCGGCCGAGGCCGCCGCTCCCCTCCGAAAAGCCCTGGCGGACCGCGTCAATCTGGTGGTCGCCAAGGCCGCCAAAGTCGCCGCCGAGATGCGGATCCACGAACTCCTGCCCGATCTGCTGCGCGCCTTCGACCGCCTCTTCGAAAAGCCTGTCGAGCGCGACCCCCAGTGCTGGGGCAAGAACGCCATCTCGAAGGCCCTGGTGGCGCTCGACCATCGCCAGGCCGCGCCCTTCCTGCGTGGCATCCGCCACTTCCAGCCGGAGCCCGTGTGGGGCGGGGAAGAGGATACTGCCGCCACTCTGCGCGGCACCTGCGCCCTGGCGCTGCCTTCCTGCGCCGACCTCGCCCGCGGCGAAGTGCTGCGCGTCCTGGTGGACGCTCTTGCCGACCGGGCCCTGCCCGTGCGGTCCGACGCCGCCCGCGCCGTGGCCCAGATGGAGGGCGACGAAGCCATTCTGCTGCTGCGTCTGAAGGCCCGCCTGGGCGACCCCGAGCCCGAAGTCATCGGACAGGTTTTCGATTACCTGTTTCAGTTGGAGCGCGAGGGGGCGCTGCCTTTCGTGGCCGGCTTCCTCGAGCCCCACGTGGGAGCGGTGGCGGAGGAGGCGGCTTTGGCGTTGGGCTCATCCCGCCTGCCAGGCGTCGCGCCGCTGCTGGAGGACGCCTGGAACCGCCAGCGCGCTCCGGAGTTCCGCCAGGTGCTGCTGCGCTCGCTCTCTGCCACCCGCCAACCGCCCGCTCTGGAGTTCCTGCTCAACCTGGTGCGCAACGGCCGCATGGCCGACGCCGTCTCCGCCGTGGAAGCGCTCGCCCTGCACCGCGATTCCGCCGACATCCGGCGCCAGGCCGAGGAAGCTGCCGCCCAGCGCGAGCCCGCGGTGCGAGATCAGTTCAAACAGTCATTCGCACGCCCTGAGAACGCGTGAAACCGGGGCCAGCCGAGCACGGCGCGCCCCGACAGGCCGCGTCTTTCCCGTCGCCAGGCAGTTCCACCACAGGGTTTCGCTCGCCAGGCTGGCTGCGGATCTGGAAGCCTTCGAGCCGCGGCACGAACTGCATGGTGGGGCAGGCGGTGCTCGCCTGCCCGGAGCGGCTGGGATGGCCAGGGACAGGCCTCGCTATCCCCGCCCGAGCGCCGCGTCCGTAGATGCTCTGGCTGGGAGCGGGCCGTGCGGTTACGCGCGCTTCGCTCGGCGGCGCAGCCCCATCGCTCCCGCCAGCCCCAATCCCACGAGCAACCACGTCGCAGGCTCGGGAACGGCGTTGATCGCCGCGAAGAGACCTCCGGTTTCGCCGTTCGGTCCAGCGGTGATATACAGAGTATTCACCCCGCCGCCATTGGCGGACCCGCTTCCAAAGTGCAGCGCCCAAAGGCCGTCAATCGAAAGAGGATTCCCGTTGGTACCGTCCAGCGTCTCCACGAACGCGCCGCTGGTGGTGAAAACATTGATCGTGCCATCGCCGAAATTGCCCACCAGTAAATCCCCGCCTATGTTGCCGAAGCCGGCCGGCGCGACCGCCAGGCCCCACGGGGCGTTTAAGACGCCATTACTTACCACCCGGCCGATCAGAGTGCCATTCAGGTTATAAGAGTCGACATAACCCAGGCCAGCCCCGTCCACTTCATCGTGCTTCGCGGGATCCTGCTTGGCATAAGTGACATAGACCACGCCATTGATATCCTGAACATCGAACGGCGCATAGCCTGCCGGAAGGCTGGGATCGGTGAAGGCGCCCGAAAGATTCGGATCGGCAGCGTTGCCTTTCAGAACGTCGATCGAGTCGTTGCGGAAGTTGGCAGCCAGGGCATAGATATCGCCCCCCGTCGGGTCGAGAGTGAGGCCCTTGTATACGTTTGCGGTGCTTCCGGGAATCAGTGTTTCAGCCGTTGTGCCCAGCGCGCTTCTCCATCCCGATACGGTGCCGTCCTCCGAAACGAACAGGAAGCTGTCGCCATTGAAGTTTCCTGCCGAGCCGCTGAATGCCACGCCCGTGACGCTACCGTCGCCCGGAATCGTTACCACCGTGCCGGCATTCTTCACGCCGGCGCCCGAGTAGATCTCCGAGAGGCCGGTGCCGTTGTCGCCGAGCCACAGGGGACTGGTGGCGGAAGCTGCGATCCCCCACGGGTTGACCAGTTGTGGGTCTGTAGTGTTCGTGGCAAGTGTAGTCAGGCTGAAATCGATAGTACCAGCGTTCATGACTGGGACGACTGCAGCGAAAACAAGTAAGGTGCGAGTAAGGACAGATTGCAAAGCGAGTCTCCTCCTGTGTTTAACATAATACCCGCAAACCAGTGGTAGTCGATACAACTATTTGTAAAAATCATCGAAGCACCGGCGTTCGACACCGTCTGGGCGGATACACTTGTAAACAGGTCCGGCCCGGAAGGTTCCCGGCCGCGGCCTCGATTGGGGGGCGCGCCTTCCATAATTCCGCCGCAACAATCGGATGGTATGAGAATGAAAGATGGTCCAAACTGGCAGCATGTTGTCCGAGAACGAATGCTGGAACGCCATCCTGGCGCGCGACCGCAATTTCGACGGCCGCCTTTTCTTCGGCGTAGTAACCACCGGCGTCTACTGCCGCCCGTCGTGTCCGTCGCGCCATCCGCTGCGCCGCAACGTCCGCTTCTTCCGCCTCCCGGCCGAGGCTGAGCAGGCGGGTCTGCGGCCGTGCCTCCGCTGCCGTCCTCTGGCAGACCCCTCCGTCCAGATCCAGGATCTCTGCCGCTACCTCGACGAGCACTCGGACGAACGTCCGGACCTGGCAACGCTCGCGACGCGCGCCGGCCTCAGCCGGTTCCACCTGCAGCGCACCTTTAAAGCGGCCGTTGGTCTGACGCCCAAGCAGTACCTGGAAGCGCGCCGCGTGGGCAAGCTGAAGACGCAACTCCGCCAGGCCAGGGACGTCACCGAGGCGGTCTATGAGGCCGGATTCGGTTCCTCCAGCCGCGTCTACGAACGCGCCGATACGCGCCTGGGCATGACGCCGAAGCAATATCGCCAGGGCGGCGCGGGCATCGCCATCACGCACGCCACCGTGGAGTCGCCGTTCGGGCTGGTGACGATGGGCGCGACGGACCGCGGCCTCTGCTTCGTCGAATTCGGCGAAAGCGAGGGGCAGTTGCTGGACGCCCTCCGCCGCGAGTACCCCTCCGCGACCCTGGAGCCCATGCGCCATCCCGTCCCAACCGGCTTCCGGCGATGGATGGACGCACTCACCGCTTATCTGGTGGGCACATCACCAGCCCTGGACCTACCGCTGGACATCCGCGCCACGGTTTTTCAGATGCGCGTCTGGGATTACCTGCGGTCCATTCCGTATGGCCACGTGCAGTCGTACGGCGAGGTGGCCGCGGGGATCGGTAAGCCCTTGGCCGTTCGCGCCGTGGCGCGCGCCTGCGCCGCCAACCGGGTTGCGCTGGTGATTCCCTGCCATCGCGTAATCCGGGGCACCGGCGCCGCGGGCGGATACCGCTGGGGCCTGGAGCGCAAGCAGGCGTTGCTCGACCGCGAGCGCGCCGAGCCTGTAATCCCGCGGTAACGCTCCGCGAGGTGGGAGCGCTCGACGCGGCCCTGTGGGGCGTTTTTTTTGCTTGACATTCCCGTGACTATTGACTAAGTTATTAGTCAGAGATGAAGAAGACGCAAAAACCCGTCCCCACGGACCTGGAACTGGAGCTTCTCAAGGTTATCTGGCAGCGCGGGCGGGCTACCGTGCGGGAAGTCTATCAGGATCTTCTCGCCAAGCGCGAAATCGCCTACACCACGGTGTTGACCATGATGGGGGTCCTGGAACGCAA
>Ga0265316_10006476_pt1 | contig 11173 bp, 9 predicted proteins | sample 4522metaG_FD_202092 | JGI IMG/M metagenome (GOLD analysis project Ga0265316, IMG submission 202092) | Rhizosphere microbial communities from Carex aquatilis grown in University of Washington, Seatle, WA, United States - 4-5-22 metaG | ecosystem: Host-associated > Plants > Roots > Rhizosphere >...
CTGCTAGACGAACCGCGGGTCGGCGGGCCTGCGCTCCCCGCGGGAAAGCATGAAGTCGATCCGGTCAGGGGAAAGGGACTCGGTAGCGCCCCTTTGCCCCGTCACCAGCGCGCCTAGAGCGTTCCCGAGCCTGCATGCGTCAGCGAGCGGCCGGTCGGCCAGCAGCGCGTGGATGAAACCCGCGGTAAAGGCGTCCCCCGATCCGATGGTATCCACCGGCGCGACCAGGTACGCGGGCTCATAGACAGTCTCTCCTGTGGCAGACACGGCACACGCTCCGCCCTCGCCCAGCGTCACGACCGTACAGCGCAGGTTGGTCATCTTTACCAGGGCCATGGCCTTTTCGGCTATGGTCCCGCCCGGCAGTCTGAAAATCCGGTCAACGGTGAGCAGTTCCTGGTCGTTCAGCTTCAGCACATCGGCACTGGCTATTGAAGAGATCACCTCCGCGTCGGTCCAGCAGTCCTTGCGAAGATTGAGGTCAAGGAGGATGAGCCTTCCCTCGAAGGCCTCCAGAAGCATGTCCAGCGCGGCGCGCGAGGTCGGGCTCCGACGGACAAGCGTGCCGAAGCAGAGACATTCGGCACGCGCCCCGAGATGAAGCAGCTCCTCGGATGCCGCAATATGATCGTAGGCCACGTCCGCGGTGATCGTGAAATCGTGGTTTCCCTTCTCGTCGAAACTGACGCTCACCGTGCCCGTGGGGGCAGTGTCGTCCCACTGGAGCCAGCCGGTTTCCATTCCGAGCGCCGTAATCCTGGCAAAGGCCTCGCGCCCCCTGTCGTCCCTGCCCAGCCTGCTTGCGATGACGGCACGGTGGCCGAGGGTGGACGCCCGAAAGGCGAAGTTGAACGGCGCTCCGCCGAGGAGCGGGCCAGTGGGCAGCAGGTCCCAGAGGACCTCACCGAAGCTGACAATAGTTGCGGTCTTGTCCGTGGATCGGGGATTGTGTAAAGGAGAGCTCATGCCGGCAGGCAGGGCAGGCGGTGGGAGGCCCGCAGCCCGGCTAGATCATGTCGATGCCGGATCCCCGCGGGTTCTGCGGATCCGGCTTGTTGTTCAGGTAGTAAAAGGCAGAACGGATCTTTGTCCCGTTTTTCGGTGAAATGCGGCCTTCCTTCAGCCAGACTGTGACCGTGCGCGCATTCCTCTGGAACATGCACGCCAGCGCGGAAGGGGACATGTCGTAGGTCTTGCCGATCCATTTCAACATCGACTGCGGGCTCTTTTCGCTCATGCGTGCTCCTCCGAAGCTGCTTTCTCGGCCTAGGGGCTCGCTTTCGTCCATTCCTGGACTTGCTCGCCCTTGGCCTCACTGCCTTAGAGTATCGGAGGGAATTCACAGAGGCATGACGGCTACGGTGCGCGCCCAATCCGCGGAATACCGCGGCGCCCGAATCCGCGGAATACCGCGGCACACTGGATATGGTGATCCTTTCAAGATACAATCAGCGAAGGTCCGCGAATCCCATGAAGTGCCGTCCCCCCCTTGTTGCATTCCTCCTTGCTGCCGTGTCATGTGTTACGATATGCCCATCGCTCCTGGCGGATTCTGCGTCGTCCTACGCGCAGAACAGGGTCGTGACGGTCCTCACACTTTCCGGGCCGATCGATCCTATTTCCGCCCGCTTCGTGCAGCGGGGGCTGGACCGGGCGCGCCAGGAAGGGGCGCAGCTCGCCGTGATAGAGCTGGACACCCCTGGCGGTCTCGGTGTGTCCATGGACCAGATCGTGGACAGGATTCTCTCGTCTCCTGTGCCTGTGGCGGTGTACGTATGGCCGCAAGGGGCGCGCGCTGCGTCGGCGGGTGTCTTCATTGCCATGGCCGCTCACGTGGCGGCAATGGCCCCGGGCACGCACATCGGGGCTGCACACCCGGTGGATTCCGGCGGCGGAGACATAGGCGGCGTCATGGGGGAGAAGGTTCTCAATGATGCCGCGGCAAAGCTCAAGGCGCTTGCAGAGATGCGCGGGCGGGACCCGGCGTGGGCGGACCAGGCGGTGCGCCGCAGCATTTCCCTCACAGAGAGCCAGGCCGTGTCCCAGCGCGTAGTAGACCTCTCCGCGCGCGACCTGGGAGACCTGCTCTCCGCCGTGGATGGCCGCACCGTGACGACGCAAGCCGGGCCTGTTGTCATTCACAGCTCCGCCGCAGAGGTCAGACGCTTTCGCACGAATCTCATGGACTGGCTCCTCGGCTTCCTCGTCAATCCTGACATCGCTTACATTCTTCTCGTCGTGGGCATTTTCGGAATTACCTTCGAAATCTCATCCCCCGGTGCAATCGCCCCCGGTGTCGCAGGGGCCCTCGCGCTGCTCATGGCTTTCATCTCATTCGGAAACCTGCCGACCAACATGGGCGGGATCGTTTTCATCCTGCTTTCGATCGTGCTCTTCGTCGTGGATCTCAAGACCCCGACGCACGGGTTTCTCACCGCGGGGGGCATCGTGGCGTTCGTGCTCGGCTCGTTCCTGCTCTTTCCGCTTGGACGGGCCCCGGCGCAGCTGCCGGCCGGAGCCGCACCCATACCGCATGTGACCGCCGTGCATGTCTCGTTTGTGACCATCGCTGTCATGACAGTCCTGGTGGTGGCGTTCTTCGTATTTGTCCTGGGCAAGGGAATCCTTGCACAGTCACGGCGCATTTCCTTCGGCGCCGAGGCCCTTGCGGGCAGCGGCGGAGTGGCGGTCACTGACATCGCCCCTGAGGGGCTGATCCAGTCTGCGGGAGAGCGATGGAGCGCACGCGCCGACCAAGGATCGATACGCGCCGGGGAGAGGGTCGAGATCGTCGGCCGCGAGGGGCTGTGCCTGCTCGTCCGCCGCGCAAACAAGGGAGGTATCTCATGAACTATATCTGGGTCGCGGTCATAGTCGTCTTTGCGATTATCATCCTGTCGTCATCGATCAAGATCGTACGGGAATATCAGCGCCTCGTCGTGTTCCGACTCGGCCGTTCTGTCGGCGCCAAAGGCCCCGGGCTGGTATTCCTGATTCCCATCGTGGACAAGCCGGTATGGGCGGACCTCAGGGAACTTTACCTGGAGATTCCCAGCCAGACCTGCATCACCAAGGACAATGCGCCAATTGACATCGACTTCCTTATTTACTGGCGCGTCATGGACCCTGCCCTGTCGGTGATCCAGGTGGCGAACTATGCGGGGGCAAGCCAGAAGATCGCTACCACCACGCTGCGCGCCGTGATCGGCGACATCCCGCTTGACGACGTCCTGGCCAAACGGGAGGACATCAACCGCGTCCTTCGCACCAAGCTGGACGAGGTGACCGAGCGCTGGGGCGTCAAGGTGACCAGCGTGGAGATCCGTGAGATCGTTCCTCCCAAGGACATCCAGGACGCCATGAACCGTCAGATGTCCGCGGAGAGGAACCGCCGTGCGATGGTCATCGAAAGCGAAGGCAAGCGCGCTTCGGCCATCCTGGTGGCGGAAGGGGAGAAACAGTCGGCCATCCTGAAAGCGGAAGGAGACCGGCAGGCAGCCGTCCTGCGGGCGGAGGGATTTGCCCTCGCGCTGGAAAAAATCTTCGGCACAGCCAAGACGATCGATGCAAAGACCATGATGCTGCAGTATTTCGATACGCTGAAGCAAATGGGCACAGGGGCGGCGACCAAGTTCATCTTCCCCATGGAGTTCATGAGCATGCTCAAGCCGCTGGCGAGCCTTGCCGACGAAGCGGTGAAGAAGTCAGGGGCATAGGGCTGCCTGCGTGGCAGAGGGAAGCCCTCGAGGGAGGATGTATGGCCGAGCTCATGAGATGCAAGTCGTGCGGCTACGTGATGGAAGCGGGCAGCCTTGGAGATGTGTGTCCTGCGTGCGGCGTGCCGCGCAAGATGATGGAGCCGTGGAAAGACCCTGTTTCCGAGAAGCGCAGGCTTCTCCTGTCCTTCGATATCCACCCCATCGTCGTCCATTTTTCCATTTCCTTTGTCGCCTCGGCGCTTGTGCTCGCCCTGTTCGTGCTGGCGTTCCCCGGGCTCTTTCCTGAAACACTGACGGGGATCCTGCGCGCGCTGGAGGGGGTGCTGCCCCTGGCAGTCATCGCATCCTTTCTCACCGGTCTTTTCGACGGCACCATCAGGTTCCGGCGGACGACCACTCCCCTGTTGAAGACAAAGCAGCTTTTCGGCCTGGCCTTCTTCGTGACAACAGCGGCGGCGGCCATTCTCACATTTGTCGCAGGATCCTATGACACGTGGGTGAGGGTCGCGGATGCCGTGCTTCTTGCTGGAGGCGTGGCCTGTGCTGTGGGACTCGGCAGGATCGGCAGCCGGCTTCTGCCGGCAATGTTTCCCGGTTAAGAAGCCGAACCACTGCCGGGAGCACGCATGGGCGCGTGACGGATCGAAAAACACAAAAGGCCTCCCTACCGGGAGGCCTTTTGTGATTCAGCGCGGGCGAAATGCTACTTCTTTCTTGCGGCAGCGGCCTGCACGGCGTCTGAGAGGGCCTTTTCGCCGTCATTCAACTGATTCTGCACCGCAAGGGCCTTTCGGAGCGCGTCCGCAAAGTTGCCCGCGGCGTAGTCCTTGTCCGCGTCCGCCACTGCGGCTTTTGCCTCCGCGAGCTGCCTGGCCAGCGCACCGAAGTCGAGCTTGATCCCTCTCACGTTCCTGGCCGCCGCTGCTTTCTTCTGCGCGTCAGGAAGGGCCTTGTTCAGGGCGTCGATGAGCGTGCGTGCGTCCGCTTGAGCCTTTTCCTTGTTCCGAGCGGCATCGTTCAGCGCTGCTTCAGCTGTCGCCTTGGCGTCAAGGGCGAGGGTCTTCACCTTGTCGTAGTGCTTTGCGGCGATTTCGGTGTCCATCTGGGCCAGCTTGTCCTGGGCAGACTTCAGCGTATCCGGCGCGTACGCCACGATGTCCGGGTTTTTCGCCGCGGCGGCCACGGCTGCCCGGGCAGCATCGATATCCGCCTGGGGCGGCTTCGCGCATGCGAAGAGCGCAAGCACCAGCAGTACAGGAACCATTATTTTCAGTGAGCTCATGTGAATGGAGCCTCCTCGGGTACAGTGTAGCACAAACTCGCGGCTCACGCACTCACCTGCACTTCCCCCCCGCCTCCCTGCATTCCTACGCGCGCCGACTCGTGCTACCCTGCACTCGAAACATCGGATCAGGCGGCCGGATCCATGCGCGTGGAAAACAAGAGGCAGATTCATGGAAGCAGTCATATTGGACGGGAAAGCGCTTGCCCAGCAGATCGAGGGTGGGCTGGTCGTCAGGGTGCGGAAGCTTACCGAGAGACCGGGAGGCAGAGCTCCTATCCTTGCAACCATCCTGGTAGGCGACGATCCGGCCTCCGCGACCTATGTGAAAATGAAGGGAAACGCCTGCCGGCGGGTCGGCATGGAGTCCCTCAAGGTCGTGCTCCCGCAGGCCACCACGACGAATGAGCTGCTTGCCCGGATCGACGAGCTGAATGCGAACCCGGGGGTGAAAGGGATTCTTCTCCAGCATCCCGTGCCCGCCCATATCGAGGAGAGACGCTGCTTTGAACGGATAGACATCGCGAAGGATGTCGACGGGGTGACCCTGCTCGGCTTCGGCAGGATGGCGATGAACGAACCTGCCTACGGCTCGGCCACTCCGGCAGGCATCATGCGGCTGCTGGCTCACTACCGCATCCCGCTGGAGGGAAAGCATGCGGTGGTTGTCGGGCGGAGCCCCATCCTCGGAAAGCCTGTGGCCATGATGCTCCTCAACGCAAATGCGACCGTGACGATCTGCCATTCACGGACGCAGGGCCTGGCAGACATCGTGGGAAGCGCGGATCTCGTGGTCGGGGCGGTCGGCAAACCGGAGTTCATCAAAGGCGCGTGGATACAAGACGGCGCGGTGGTCGTCGATGCCGGCTATCATCCGGGCAACGTGGGCGATATCGAGCTCTCCGCGGTGATGGAGAGGTGTGCCGCCTATACGCCGGTTCCGGGCGGGGTCGGGCCTATGACGATCGTCACTCTCATTGCCCAGACAGTAGCCGCGGCGGAGAGCTCGGCAGGGTGAGGCCGCGGCATTCAATGGCGTCCGTCCGGCCTCAGGTCTTCGCGCGCAGGTATTGGTTCGGCCAGGCCGTCTCCGCCCGAAGCTCTGCGGCGGCATGCAGCGGCCAATAAGGGTCGCGCAGGAGCTGGCGCGCCAGGACAACGAGATCTGCCTGGCCGTTGCGCAGGATGTGATCCGCCTGCTGGGCAGATGTAATGAATCCGACCGTGCTGGTGGAGATCCCCGCTTCCCGACGGATTCTGTCCGCGTACGGTGTGAGATAACCCGGCCCCGCAGGGGCCCCGGCGCTATGGATGTTGCCGCCGGCGGAGCAGTCCACAAGATCCACCCCGTCCGTTTTCAAAAGGCGCGCCAGCTCCACGGACTCATCAATGTGCCATCCGCCTTCCGTCCAATCGGTGCAGGAAATGCGTGCGAAAAGCGGCAGTCCCTCCGGCCATACTGCCCGTACTGCCTGTGCGATTTCACGTGCAATGCGCGTGCGATTCTCGAACGTGCCTCCGAACCTGTCCGTGCGTGTATTGGAAAGCGGAGAGAGGAACTCGTGCACGAGATACCCGTGCGCAAAGTGCAGCTCGACCACCTTGAATCCGGCGGAGAGGGCTCGCTGCGCCGCCGCCTTGAAAGCGGCGGCGGTCTCGACGATCTCCTGCAGGGAAAGCTGGTCTGGGACAGGGGAACCGGGAGCGAACGGAATGGGGCTCGGTCCTACCGGGATCCAGCCCCCGTCAGATTCCGCAACGGGATGACCACCCATCCACGGAACCGACACGGATGCCTTTCTTCCCGCGTGGGCAATCTGGATGCCCGGCGCGGCTCCCTGCAGACTGATGAAGCGCGCCAGGCGCCCAAGAGCCTCCACGTGCCCGTCCTTCCAGATGCCGAGGTCATGCGGGCTGATCCGGCCGCGCGGCTGTACCGCGGTTGCCTCCGTAACGACACAACCCGCTCCTCCGACCGCGCGGCTGCCCAGGTGGACCAGGTGCCAGTCTGTGGCAAAGCCGTCATCGCTGGAGTACTGGCACATGGGTGACACGACTATGCGGTTGCGAAGCGTGATGTCGCGAATTGTCAGCGGAGTAAAGAGCATTCGTTCCTCCCCTCCAATGATAGCAGGAGAGCCGGGTCCCTGGGAAGGTATTGCATTTTAGCACGCGGCCATAATTTGCTCAGGATTGAATCTGGGCGCGCCCCCACTGTGAAAACACTACTTCGACAGCCTCTGCACGACTACGATTCCAAAAGGGCTGAATCCTGGATCAGGGGTGGGGCTGCCTGAGGGGATCAATAATCCGCCTGCACCGATAGTATACGCCGAAATGGAGTTGCCGCCAAGATTTGCCAGATAGATCGCGGAGCCGTCAGGGGTAATCGCGATTCCCCATGGAAGGGATCCAGCAGCGAACGTTGGAGTGCTTAAGGGGGCAAGCATCCCATCAGTACCAATGGCATACGCCGACACGCTGTTGCTCATGTAGTTGGTTACATAGAGCCGGGAGCCATCGGGGGTAATGGCCATTCCTCGAGGGTAGGATTCCGCAGCAAAAAAAGGTGTGCTCAGAGCGGTCAACACGCCGTCCACACCGATGGAATAGGCCCACACGGTGCCGCTGCCCGAGCTCGTGACATAGAGGAAGGAGCCGTTGGGCGTCACGATGATTCCTTCTGGGAGACTTCCTGCAGCGAAGGAAGGTGTACTCAGGGGGGTGAGTATGCCGTCAGAGCCAATCGCGTATCCCGACACTGTGCCGTTGTTGTTGTTTGTCACGTAGAGGAAGGACCCATTGGGCGTCACGGCGATTCCGTGCGGATTTGATCCTGTCGAGAATGCAGGGGTGCTCAACGGGGTGAGCAGGCCGCCGGCACCGATGGCGTAAGCCGTCACGACGCTACCGGCGGCAGCGGTTGCATAGAGAAACGCGCCGTTGGGTGTGGCCGCGATTCCCCAGGGGTATGCCTCGGCGGCGAATGTGGGCGTGCTCAAAGGGGTCAGCAGGCCGCCGGAGCTGATGGAGTAGGCCGAGATGGAGTTGCTGCCGCTGTTCGACACGTACATGAGCGAGCCGGTGTGAGTCACCGCGATTCCGTGGGGAAAACTCTCCGTCGCGAAGCCGGGGGGGATGAGGGGGGTAAGCAACCCGCCCGAGCCGATGGCGTACCCTGACACGCCGAAAAGGTCAGTAGAGTTCGTGACATATACGTAGGACCGATACGGTGAAATAATGATTCCAACAGCAACCACCGGGAAGCTGACACTCGCACTCCCCCCGCGCGTCCCGTCAGCAGCATAGGCCGTCACGTCAAGCCGGTAGAACCCGGCAGCAAGAGGACTGGAGTTGTAGGTGAAGCCTTCACCGACGCTCACACCGTTCAGGTACCAGACGTAGACAACGTTGCCCGTCCCGTCCCCTGCCGACGCAGTGGCCGTGATGCTCGTCCCCGCCGCATTCTTGGAGCCGACCCCGCTGATGCTCACCGGGATCGGATCCGCCATCTCCGGGGTGATGTCAACCTGCACCGAGCCGCCCGGCTGGTTTACATTCGAGAAGGCATAGCTGCCCGTGGTCGTCTGCCCCGCGACAATCCTCACCACTTCCACCGCTCCCATCACCATGGTGCTATTGTCCAGCAATTGCAGCGTCAGTGTCTGATACCCCGCCGGTATAGTGGTGCTGGAGCAGGTTCCCTGGGTGCCCGACACGCTGAAGCTCAGATGCGTCTCCGGGCCTGAAGGAGGCGTCAGGGTCGCAAGGATCGAGGGTCTGTCCACCTGCCCTTCCGGCCAGGTAACCGTGAGGCTCAGCGTGCCGTTTCCACCGAGGGGCACGACCGAGACAGCTACAACGGCGGTTTGCCCGGTATGCACTGTCACCGTTGCCTGGCCAATACCGATAACAGTACCCGCGGCATTCAGCGCATTCACGGTCACGCTCCAGCTTCCGAATGCAAGGCCGTTGACTGTCACGAGACCTCCGGAGGAGCCTTGGGAGAAAGTGGCCCCCCCGGGTCCTACGCCGCTCACGGAGTAGCTCGCCGCAGTCATGTCGAGTTGAGGCAGAAGGGTCCTGACGTTGATGTTGTTGGTGACCTGGATGGAGAGCGAGCCATCTTTCGCCGTCGCAATTGGATTGGGGCAGCCAGCCAGGAAAACAACGAGCAGCGCTGAAGCGCATGCCGCGACCCACGAAAGATTCCGCTTATTCATACAATTCTCCTTGGGCAGCTCCGAGAGTCGAACTTTTCTTTAGAGAACCGAATGACAGAGCAGACTCACATAAATGAGCTTCTGGAGATTTTACAGCAGGAGCCTCATCTTGTCAAATACAAAAACCAAGGAGTACTTTCGTGCACCCGCACCACATGCCCGCTTTTGGCAGGGTGCGATGGGGTGACATGACTATACGGTTGCGAAGCGTGATATCGCGAATTGTCAGGGGAGCAAAAAGCATCCGTTCCTCCCCTCCGATGATAGCGCCGGAGCCGGGTTCCTTGGGAAGGTATTGCGTTTTAGTAAGCGGCCATTTTTGCTCCTCAGTGGGACAATTCCGGTTCTTACATTATGCAGAGGATACTTTTTCCTTGTCATTTATGTCTTTTGCGGATATACGTTATTGAAATCGTGTCTGAACGTATCAAGGGCGTGAGGACAGGGAAAATATGGCTGAAGCTGACGAAAAGATAGAATCAACTTCTGTTGTGTCTTCTACCGGTAAAGTTGATCGACTCACCAGGACTGTCTCCATGGATGAACCGCGCCTGGATTCAAATCCTTTACGAAGCAAAACACTAACGCTAATGTCCGCCGATCATGTGCAATGGCATAACTGGTGCGGAGCCATGCAGCAAACGTTCTAAAAAGTGAGGGAGGAGCAAATGGCAAGAACTTTCAGAAGTAGTGCAACCGTGCTGTGTTTTCTTGCGCTTTTCTTCTCGCTGGCAACATGCAGCAAGCAGGCGCCATCGAACCAGTCCCAATCTCTCGCACAGCGCAATGAAGAGAATCCAACGTCAGCCCAACCCAGCGGAACACCCGCTCAGAACGTCCAGCCTCAGCTTATCGTGGCAGACTATGTTTCCGGTGACGTGCAGGCCAGCAAGCTCTCAAACTGGGACCCGGTTGAAACGGGCATGTCCCTTGAACGCAGCCAGTCGGTCAAGACCGGCGCCGCATCAGAGTGTGAGCTGCAGTTCGGAAAAATCGCTGTTGTCAGGATCCAGGAGAAGACCGTCATCGAGCTGAAAACTGTCTCGTTGGGGGACAGGAGCCGCGTTGCATTGGATCTTGGCCAGGGCGCTGTTCTCTGCAAGGTACGCAAGCTCGCCACCGGCGAGAGCTTTCGTGTGCGGACCGAAACTGCAGTAGGTGGTGTCAGGGGCACCGAGTTCCGCATGAGCGTCAGCGGGGACAAGAGCACGGTCGTCGCAGTCAAGGAAGGAGCCGTTGCTATTCTTCCAGTGTCTGCTGATGTCAACGCAGCAGAGCAGGCGGCAGACCAGGGAGTTTCTGCCGTCGACGATATGCTGGACAAGATCCAGGCGTCGGCACCGGTGATCACGAGCGGCCAGCAGATCTCCTATACACTTCAGGCTGCGGCAAAGTCATCCGCAACGCTCGAGGGGATGGGAGATGTTGTGAAGAAAATCATCGAGGAAAGCCGCAACAATCAGCAGGTGAGCACTCAGACCCTCCAGAAGGTGGACCAGCTGGTGCAGAAGGCAGCCCCGACACTCCCCACAGCGGCAGGCGCGCCGATCGCGATATCACCTCAGGGCGCCCAATCCATGAAACCTCTCGACACCATGGAAATCCGAGAGAACTCTCAAGCCCCGGCGATTTCACCGCCATCCCCACAAAGCCAGGTGACCCCACCGGTGCCCGTGAAACGCCCTCTTCAGCCGATCGAGAGCAGGATTACGGCCAGCAAGCGAGCCCTTGTCGGACAAGTCCTGTCATCCGGTCAGACTCTCGTCGCGGTGGATGCGTCGGGGGTCCTGGTGGCGACCACCAGGGAAGGCAAAGTCGTCTGGACTGTCAGAACCGCGAATGCGCCGAACGAGAATACGCCTCCCGTGGTCGCGGGCACCAATGTCTATTTCAGCGGGGCAAAAGAGTTTGTCATCGTGCGCCTGGCCACCGGAGCCATCGTTTCGCGG
>Ga0265316_10006477_pt1 | contig 11172 bp, 8 predicted proteins | sample 4522metaG_FD_202092 | JGI IMG/M metagenome (GOLD analysis project Ga0265316, IMG submission 202092) | Rhizosphere microbial communities from Carex aquatilis grown in University of Washington, Seatle, WA, United States - 4-5-22 metaG | ecosystem: Host-associated > Plants > Roots > Rhizosphere >...
CCCCCTATTTGGTCTTGCTCCGGACGGGGTTTTCCCAGCCGGCTGGTCACCCAGCCGCTGGTGAGCTCTTACCTCACCATTTCACCCTTGCTCCGATAAATCGGGGCGGTTTGTTTCTGTGGCACTTTCCGTGGGGTTACCCCCCCTGGGCGTTACCCAGCGTCCTGCCCGGAGGAGTTCGGACTTTCCTCCCGCATTAAGCGGGCGGTCACCCGGTTTACTTGACCCATTGATAGCATAAAGTAAGCAGTATGGTTAGTCAATCGTTGTAGCTGATTGCAACTTTATGTCAATCTGTCAGGCAAGTTTATTATTGAGTGTTTTACTCTTTAAACCGGTTGTAATACATAGGGCAATGCATAGGCATTGACAAATTGTAAAATCAATGCTACCATTGGGGTTACTTTTAAAATGAGTGGTAATATAGCAATTTCTATTGATGCTAAGTCGTGGTAGACGAGGAGGTTTGAAACATAAGAATAAATAAAATATTCGTTATTTCATCGTTTTTCAAAAACACACAAACAAAAAGGAGGAATAGGTGAAAAGAGGAAAAATCTGGTTATTCGTTTCTTTGCTCATGGTCGCTTCGCTTATTTTAGCGTCCTGTAGTTCATCAACTACAACCGCATCAACAACGACTCAACCCAATACTACAACCGTGGCTACCACAACAACCGCCGTCGTCTCCACGACGTCTACTGCCATTAATACCACATCTACTACCGCTGCCGTTACGACTACCACTTCCAGCACCGGGAACTGGTGGGATAGTGAAGGTGTCCCCCAATATGGTGGGACTCTGTCCGTTGCGACTACCACCAATCCGGCGTTTTGGGACCCGAATCAAGGCACACTTTCTTATTCGCTGGAGTTCCTTTACCTGGATTCGATGTTTGGCACTAATTGGACAACAAATCCATCAGAGCAAAACTATCAACTCAGTTATTGGGATGAAAAATACGAGACCGGTGATTTACTGACAGGCTGGGAATTTACCGCACCGGGTATTCTTGTACTGCATGTCCGTCAGGGAGTCTACTGGCAAAACATAGCGCCGGCCAACGGCCGCCAGTTCAATGCCAGTGATATAGTGTTTCATTTTAACCGCATGTGCGGCCTCGGCAGCGGCTATACCGCTCCGGCCGATCCCGTCTATTATTCAAGCAATTCCTGGGATACCACGCTCGTATCCGTAAAAGCAACCGATAATTGGACAGTTACGATGACGTTCAATACTCCTAACCCTGAGTTTGTTCTCGAGAATATGCAGGCGCCCGGATGCGACTGCAGTATTGAGAGTCCGGAAACCGTGCAGGCCTATACCAATGCCGCAAATCCGGAACTGACTAACTGGCACTATGGTATCGGCACCGGACCTTTTGAAATTACAGATTTTGTTGACCTCAGCTCAGTGACTTTTATCCGTAATCCCAATTACTGGGCATCGGATGAACGTCATCCCAACAACAGGCTGCCGTATATCGATACTCTAAAGATTCTCGTCATCCCGAATACTCCCACAGCCGAAGCAGCTATGCGCACCGGCAAGATCGACCTGATGGATTCGATTTCTCCGGCGGACGCTGTGAATATGAAGAAAACAAATCCTTCCATCAATGAGATTGAATGCCCGAATGGCAACGGCCTTAGTTTAAATCCGAGAAACGATCGGGCGCCCTATAATGACATTAGGGTCCGTGAAGCGCTGCAAATGGCAATTAATCTGCCGCAGATTGCTTCACAGTATTTCGGCGGCGGTTGTGACCCGTCTCCTGAAGCATTAACCTCGAATTTCATGACGGGCTGGGGCTTCCCTTACAGCTCCTGGCCGGCAGACTTACAGGCACAATATGCCTACAACCCGACCGGGGCCAAAGCGCTTCTCGCGGCCGCCGGTTTCCCCAACGGGTTTACCACCGATGTAGTTGTTGACAGCACCGCTCCTTACCAGGATCTGATGCAAGTGCTTCAGTCTGAATTTGCGGCCATTAATGTTAACATGTCCATTCAGATAATGGCGCACGCTCAGTTCTCTGCCTTTGTCAGAACCGGTCACAATGAGGACGCTCTGGCATACCTGCCCAACGGTTCCCTGGGTCTGGGCTATTACCCCATCAGACAGCTTATGAAATTTGTCACCGGCGGCTTATCTAACGATATGATGGTAGCCGACCCGAAAATTGATGGTTGGTATTCAGCCGCTCTGGCTGCGACCACCGTACCTCAGGTAAAACAGATAGTTCACGATGAGAACCAGTATGTTGTACAGCAGCATTTCCTGATTAGTCTGGTTCAGCCTAACGTTTACTTCCTGTCGCAGCCCTGGATCGTTGGATTTAATGCTCAATACGGTGCCTTCTGCGACGGCTCCGGCCCACTTATGGGTTTTCAATACTTCTCACGGTTCTGGATAAACAAGAATCTTAAATAAACCGTTAGAACTAATCTAAATTATTTATAGTAGACAGGAAAGAGGCCGGGATACCCGGCCTCTTTCTTTGTGTATTTCATCTTTCAAAATATCCATCAACTATAATTTGACTCATTGCCCATATTAATATGCGGACAAATATTCATATAATGTATATTGACAAAACGAATATTCAATGCTACGATTACTGTTAATTTTAACCGGGAGGAATTATCGCAATTAATACAGAAACAAAAAAGTAAATTATCCGGAAGTCTTTAAGTATAAAAGGAGGAACAGGTGAAAAAAGGTGCTCTCTGGGGGTTAGTCAGTCTTCTCATCGTTGCTTCAATGGTTTTGGCCTCCTGCAGTTCATCCACAACTACTGCAACCGCAACTACAACTACTATCAGTCCAACCACCACTACAGCTACCACCGCCGTGGTATCCACTACAACATCAACTACGTCCGCGCCTGTCACGGTTACTGCGACCACCACCGGTACAGGGAACTGGTGGGACACACTCGGTGCTCCTCAATACGGCGGCACTATGACTATCAATAATACCGTTAATCCAGGACTCTGGGACCCCAACGGAGGTTCGATACAGTCATCCTTAGAGTTTCTCTATATGGATTCGCTTTTCGGCTCAGACTGGACTGCCAATCCCTCCGTGCAAAATTATCAGCTGTCCTACTATGATGAGAATTATGTGACCGGGGATTTGGCATCGAGTTGGGAATTTACGTCCCCCGGCGTCCTGACAATTCATATTCGTCATGGGGTCTATTGGCAAAACCTACCGCCGGTAAACGGCCGCCAGCTGAATTCCGGCGATGTTCTATTCCATATGAACCGGATGGCCGGTCTGGGCAGCGGTTATACCGCACCAAACTCCTATTTCGTCAGCGATGCTTGGGTCGCGGCCATTAAAACTGTAACCGCACCGGATAACTGGACTGTTGTAATGACGTTTTCGACTCTCAACCCTGAGTTCATCCTGGAAAACATGGAAGCTCTGGGTTGCGACTGCACAATCGAGAACCCCGAGGCTGTACAAGCATATACCACGCCGACCAACACGCAGCTCACTAACTGGCATAATGCCGTCGGCACCGGACCATTTATATTGACCGACTTTGTTGATAATAGTTCGGCCACATTTATTAAAAATCCCAACTACTGGGCATATGACGAGCGCCATCCGCAGAACAGGTTGCCCTACGTTAGTACGATTAAGATTCTCATGATACCAAACCTCGCTACTGCAGAGGCAGCAATGCGCGCCGGTAAGATTGACCTCATGGACACAATTCCTGCCTCAGATGCGGCAAACATGAAGAAAACCAATCCCACCATAATTGAGCTTGCGGTACCCCTCGGCAACGGTCTCTGCATTGACCCGCGGGATGATTTAGCGCCTTTTAATAACCTCAATGTCCGGATAGCGTTGCAGGAAGCCATTAACCTGCCGCAAATTGCCTCTCAATACTTCGGCGGCGGCTGTGATCCGTCTCCACTTCCGTTGACCTCGAGTTTTATGCCGGGCTGGGGTTATCCGTACAACACCTGGCCGTCAACACTGCAAGCGCAATATGCTTATAATCCTGCTAATGCCAAAGCTCTGCTGGCGGCAGCCAATTTCCCCAATGGCTTTACTACCGATATTACGGTGGATAGCGCCGCACCTTATCAGGACCTTATTCAAATACTCCAGTCCGAATTTGCTGCGATTAATGTCAATATGTCTATCACGTTAATGCCGCATCCCCAATTCTCCGCTTTTGTAGTTACCGGGCACCACGAAACCGGGCTGTGTTACCGTACTTCCGGTTCGCTTGGTTTGGGCTATTATCCCATCCGGCAACTGATGAAATTCCAGACCGGAGGGGCATCGAATGATATGATGGTGAGTGACCCGAAGATTGACACCTGGTACGCAAACGCTATGAATGCCACCAGTGTAGACCAGATCAAACAGATAGTTCATGATGAAAATCTGTACCTGGCGCAGCAGAACTACCTGTTAAGCCTGGTACAGCCGTATGCTTTCTTCCTCTCTCAACCCTGGATCAAAGGCTTTAACGGTCAGTATGGCTCAACCTGCGGGACAGTCGGACCGCTTCTGGGTTTCGAATACGAGTCGCGTTTCTGGATCGACCCCGGTCAACACTAGGGTATAGAGTTCATTAATATAAAAGAAAGAGGCCGGGGTTACCCGGCCTCTTTCTTTTTTTGTCGCATCTTTGAAAAATATCAGCATATGTCTGGATAATGCTCAATTTACGCGGTCAGTGAATACCCTTCTTTCAGCCAACTCAATAACTCTTTATCGATATCATCAGTTTTCGCTATTTTCACCCGGTTATGGAATCTGTGTGCGGACACCTGCTCCTGTTCCACCACCCTGGCACTCTTGATCGGCGCGGCGGAAACAATATTAAGAATGAAATACTGTTTGCGGGGATGCACTCCGGCAAAGGCTGCCCCGCTTTTAATATGAAACGAAGTCTTTTTCTCTTCTACCGTGATTTTCCCGAATTTACTTACTTCGCTAATTAATCTCAGGTATAAATCGTTTACTTCCGGTGTCAGTTCCATATTTTAACCTCCCGGCTCGGATATCGGACATTAGTTTCATCCCGGCGGTAAAACGATGATAATACAATCATATCTGATTGTCAATTATGATTGAATTAAAGTGTTATCCACCCCTTATGTCCATGGAATCGCAAAGTAAAAAAAGGAGGTATTTCCCTATAAAGAAATACCTCCTTAAAACGAAAAGGAAACCAGGCATGAACGAAGTTATTCTTTGGCCGTCAGGAATTCGTGCGCTTTCTCCAACAAGTCCGGTATCGCTAATTTTTGAGGGCATTTATCTACACACTGGTCGCATTTAGTGCACTTATCGGCCCGGTGGTCTTTAAATCTGCCGGGGAAATTGTACATCCGGCGCTGTTCGGCGGCAGTATCATAAATCATCGCTTCGTTATAGAACTCGAAAACCCGCGGGATATCGACATCATTGGGACACGGCATGCAATATCTGCACCCGGTGCAGGCAACGGCCGTTAATGAGACATAAGCATCCCTGGCTTTACTGATCAATGTCAGCTCCTCTGATGTCAGGTTATGGGGCTGGGAATGTTCGGCATAAGCCACATTTTCAATTACCTGCTCCATATTGCCCATGCCGCTTAAAGCCGTGGCAACTTCAGGATGGTTCCACACCCAGCGCAGCGCCCATTCCGCGGGGGTCCTTTGTACCGGTGCGCCGGCCCAAATTTTTGCCACTTTTTCCGGCGGTTTAGCTAGCCGGCCGCCGCGTATCGGCTCCATCACGACTACCGCTAACCCTTTCTTGTGGGCATATTCCAGTCCTTTGGTGCCCGCCTGGGTCTGTTCGTCCATGTAATTGTATTGAATCTGCGCCAGTATCCAGTTATCATAAGCGTCGATTATTTCCTGGAATACATTGTAATCATCATGAAAAGAGAATCCGAGATGGCCGATTTGTCCCTCCGCCATCTTGCGTTCCGCCCACTTTAATACTCCGAAATCGCGCACTTTGGGCCATTCCATTTTGTTCAGGCCGTGTAACAGATAAAAATCAACTTTATTAGTTTGTAATCGGGTTATTTGTTCGTTAAACAACCGGTCGATATCTTGCTCCACATGCACGTCTCCACACGGTAATTTGGTGGCAATCCTGACTTTTTCACGGTACCCGTCTCGCAGGGCTTTGCTGACGAGAACTTCGCTGTTACCCCGATGATAGAAATACGCCGAATCGATGTAATTTACGCCATGGTCGATGGCATACCGTATCATCTTGATTGATTCTGGTTCATCAATGATGGCATGGTCGCCGTTCAGCACCGGTAAACGCATCGCACCGAATCCCAGCGCGGAAACTTTCCAATCCAACTTGCCAAACTTACGATATTTCATTTCTCCACTCCTCCAAATATTCTCTGCACGTAGTTTGTTCAAGAAATAAAACAGGTATTGAACAATAATTTATTACAAAAAAATGAAAATAACAACAGTCGAAGCGTGTTGTCTGACGATAAAAGGGATGATGCATGTCTTTTAACACGCACCATCCTCTTTTCTATAATAATTATACTATTATTGAACGCTAGACCAATTTCACCCTGGGTTTAATTGATTTGTTCACCACGTTCTTGGGTAATTTACCGGTCAGCACTCTGGCTACTTCCAGCGCAATATTTATCGGGGCTAAATCGAAAGCCGGCGTGGAATATGAAGCGGAATGCGGCAGCAGCACTACGTTTTCCATCTTCATTAAAGGACTTTCCTTGGGGAGCGGTTCGGTCTCAAAGACATCGAGACCGGCGCCGGCGATTTTCTTTTCCTGTAACGCCTTTACCAGTGCCGGTTCTTCGACAACTTTACCGCGGGAGGTATTGATTAAAAATGCGCTCGGTTTCATTTGCGCGAATGCTTTTTCATTCATCATGTGGAAACTGGTGTCATTAAGGTCAGGATGGAGTGAAACATAGTCCGCTTTGAGGACTTCTTCGAAACTCGTCAATTTGATTCCATTCTCTGCGGCCAGCCAGGGGTGCATTATGTAGGGGTCATAACCAACTACTGTCAACCCGAAACAATGGGCTTTTCTGGCAACCATTCTGCCGATAGCCCCGCAGCCAACAATACCTAACGTCTGTCCGTAAACGGAACCCATCCATGGCTGGGCTTTCTTGGCTTCAGACCAACGGCCTTCTCTTACCATACCGTCCAGCAGTTTTACCTTCTTAGCGCAATCCAGCAGCAAAGTCAACGCGTGGTTTGAGACTTCTTCAATACACCATTCGAAGGAAGGATTATTTACCACCAGGATATTGTTTTCGGTTGCGGCTTTTACATCGATCATGTCATAACCCACGCTTTGGCACATGACCGCGATGCATTTCGGCGCCGCTTCAATAATCCAGCGTGAAACCGGTACGCTTCCCAGCAGGATGACATCGGCATCTTTAGCTGCAGCGATTACATCGTTTTTATTGGTGTCGTAAACTTCCACCAGCTCCGCATTGACCTTCGCAAATTCTTCGTTTTCCCGGGTCGCCGCACCTGGACCTACGACAATACTGCCTACTTTCATTACTTTTAATATTTTGTATTTTTTAGCCACGATTAAATCTCCTTATCTCTTGTTTTTTATCGATACTGTGATAGCTAAATTCTAGCACTTCTCCCCGAATGGCCGCAAACGATGCCGATGTTCCCACTTTAATAGGCGAGGCAATTCCGCCGGTGCAACGGAAATAATGGTAGTCGATAAAAATAAAAAAACACCCGGAAGTTCAATGCCGGGTGTTTTTTCTAAAGGAGTATGAAATGAAAAGTTATTTTTATTATGGATTACAGGAATATTTAGCGCAATAGTACTTTCGTAGAACCGCTTTTTCATTACTATCAGGGGATATCAGTGAATTTCATATCTAAAACTGACATTAGCTGAAATCAGATATGGGTGATAATGAATGATTTGGTGATAAAGTTTGACAGCAACCGGTCAAGAGTCATACCATATCTACTATATATCACCTGCGCGGGAGGCAAATTTGAAAGAACTGTCGTTCGGGCTGACGATGACTTTTTGGGGTATGGGGGTGACACTCTTCACACTGGGATTGCTAATCCTGATTATTCGGCTGATGAACCGGATTTATCCTTTTAAAGAAGAAATTGAGGATAAGAAAAAAGATTAACGCCTCCATAATTATAATGAAAAAAGGTATAAATAAACGATATGTTTAGTACAGCTCTATCCGCTCTGACACAGGGATTTGCCAACCTGTCCTGGCAGAGCGTATTGATGATTCTCATCGGGTGTGTTCTGCTTTACCTCGGGACGGCCAGGAAAATAGAACCGATACTGCTGATTCCCATCGGCTTCGGCATCGTGTTAGGGAATCTGCCGTTAGCCGGTTTAGCTGCCTCCGACCAGGGCGGCATTATTAATCTTCTGTACAAATCCGGTGTTTTGACCGAAATTTTCCCCTGTCTGCTTTTTGTCGGGTTAGGCGCGATGATTGATTTCGGCCCGATGTTAGCTAATCCCATTGTGCTTATTTTTGGCGCGGCCGGGCAATTCGGTATCTTTATCACTCTTCTTTTAGCTCTGGCATTAGGTTTCGGCCGTGGACAGGCTGTTTCCATCGCCATTATCGGCGCTTGTGATGGCCCGACCGCCATCTATGTTGCCTCGAAATTTGCCGTCGAATTATTGCCGGCTATTTCTATCGCTGCTTATTCCTATATGTCGCTGGTTCCCATTATTCAGCCGCCGATTATGAGAGCATTAACCACGAAAAAAGAACGCGCGACATTAATGCCGCCCGGTGAGAAGAAAGTATCCAAAACGGTCAAAATACTTTTCCCGCTGGTCGCGGGTATTGTCACCATCCTCATTGCCCCGATGGGCGCTCCGCTGATGGGGATGTTGATGCTGGGCAACTTCATGAAGGAATCCGGTGTCGTTGGCAGATTGGTCGATGTTTCACAAAATACCCTCACCAACCTGGTGACACTTTTCCTTGGGTTGAGTATCGGCGCCTCCATGCTCGGGGGGAACTTCCTGAAGTGGCAGACGATTGCCGTGTTTGCTTTGGGACTGCTGGCCATCGCTTTTGATACCGTTGCCGGGGTCTTGCTCGGCAAACTGATGTACGTTCTCAGCCACCATAAAATCAATCCCCTGCTCGGCGCAGCAGGAACATCTGCCTTCCCCATGTCTGCCCGCGTGGTGCAAAAAGAAGGTCAAAAAGCTAACCCGCGCAGTTTCCTCCTGTTCCACGCCATTGGCGCCAATACAGGCGGACAGATCGGTTCAGTGATGGCTGCTGCCGCTATGCTGGCTATTATGTCCAAGCTGCTAATCAAGTAATCACATTTTTGATGATTTTTTCTAGGTATGGTATAAATAGTTACTCTGTAAACTCATGGTAACCCACCGCGGAACATCCTGAAAAAGATGATGAACAACAATATTTTAAATAAAATAGAACAGGAAAAAAGACGGGTTGCGCTCTCGTCCGTAGTTGCAGCGGTATTCCTGACGGCAATGAAAATTGTCGTTGGATTACTGACGCATTCCCTCGGTATTCTGGCGGAAGCATCCCACAGCGGGTTGGATTTGATTGCCGCCGGTGTAACTTATCTTGCTGTCCGCGCCTCGGGGCGCCCTCCTGACGCCGAACATAATTACGGCCACGGTAAAGTAGAAAACTTATCGGCTCTGGTCGAAACATTGCTTTTGCTTGGCACCTGCGCCTGGATTGTTTATGAAGCCGTCCAGCGTTTGTTCGTTTCGAATGTTTCCATTGAAGTCACTTACTGGAGCTTCATCGTAATGGTGGTATCGATCGTAATTGACTTAACTCGGTCCCGTGTCTTGATGCGAACGGCTAAAAAGCACAACAGCCAGGCGCTGGAAGCGGATGCCCTGCATTTCTCCACCGACGTCTGGTCGTCGGCGGTGGTTATCGTCGGACTGGCAATCGTCTTTATCGGCCAGAAGATTGTTACGGACTCGCCAACCTTGGGCAGCTGGTTATCTCATGCCGATGCGATTGCGGCACTCGGTGTTTCTGTAATTGTTGTCTACGTCAGTATCAGATTGGGTAGGCGGACAATCAGCGCGCTGCTCGATACCGCCCCGAAGGGAATCGGGGCTAACGTCGAGCACGAACTGAGTCTGTTGCCGGGTGTCGCGGCCGTAAAACGCCTCCGGTTGAGACAGAGCGGCCCCGCTACCTTCGTCGATGTAACCCTATCCGTACCGCGGACCGTCAGTTTTGAGGAATCTCACAGTATTGCCACCCGGGCCGAAACGACGATTCAGCAGTTATTACCACGCTCGGATGTTATGGTTCATATTGAACCCATCGTGGATAATGAAAAAAGCCTGGTTGAAAGAGTCAGGAGTGTCGCGGCGCGTCACGGCATGAATGTCCATAGCCTTCAGGCGCACGATGTCGGGGGACATATGAGCATCGATATGCACGCCGAGGTGCCTGACAACCTGACCGTTGTCGAAGCACATCAACGTATCACCGAATTGGAAAATGCTTTAAAAAGTGAATCCTCCGAACTTAACAGTATCATTATTCACATCGAACCGATGGGAGATAAAGAAGTACGTCATCCGGCCAGCCCTGCCAGTTTAAAGGAAGTGCAGGATGAAGTTAAAAAGCTGTCCGTAAAACTTCCCCGGGTTATAGATTGTCACAATATCAGCATTTTCCACTACGGAGACGAGTTGTCGGTAACGTTCCACTGCACATTAGCACCCAACCTGCCGATTCTGGAAGCGCACGAATTGACCGTGGAAATGGAAACCATGTTACGCGAACGTTTTTCGCATTTAAAACGCGTTATCATCCATGTCGAACCGCCGGAACCGGGAAATTATAAAAAACATGAATAACGTCTTAATGTCTTGATTTGTGTCAGCCGATGTCCGTGATTTTATCCGCCAGTTTTATCAAACGGCGCGTGACGCTTTTATCTTGAGCAATGTCTCCCGGATTTTTTGCCAGCCCGGTTACCGAACCGACCCATTTCATGCCGCAAAGGTCCCCGTAGGTCTTGATGTTTTGAATCGCTTGCCCGATGCCTTCTTCAGCCACCGCCACACCGGCCAACGGTTTTCCTTCCAGATGCGGCCAGATGGCACAGGTCCGGTCCAGAAAATTCTTCAATAACCCCGTCATCAGGTCG
>Ga0265316_10006479_pt1 | contig 11172 bp, 4 predicted proteins | sample 4522metaG_FD_202092 | JGI IMG/M metagenome (GOLD analysis project Ga0265316, IMG submission 202092) | Rhizosphere microbial communities from Carex aquatilis grown in University of Washington, Seatle, WA, United States - 4-5-22 metaG | ecosystem: Host-associated > Plants > Roots > Rhizosphere >...
ATCGGGGTAGCCGAGGACGTGCTGCACGACGCACGGGACAAGCCAGACCGATGGTTCTATCTGTGCGAGTTGCAGACCGGGAAACAACCGCAGTCGTTCAGCACTCGATTCCTGGTAAGGGCTCGCAGCACGCGTGTGGTTACTGTGCCCAGCTTGCGGGCGGCCGTACTGGCGGAAGACAAGACGCTGCGCATCGACGAAATCTCGACCGCGGATGAACTCTTCGACCGCACGCTCGATCAGGACCGCTTGATCGAGACCCTGGCCTGGGGCTTCGGTGTACTGGCCCTGGTATTGGCGGCGGTCGGACTGTATGGGCTGCTGAGCTTCGAAGTGACCAGGCGAACCGGCGAGATCGGAATCCGCATGGCCATCGGGGCGGGGAAGGGCGACATCCTGACCCTGGTGCTGCGGGAGGTCGTGCTGGTGGCCGGAATCGGCTTCATCGCGGGAGCAGCCGGGGCGGCCGCGCTGGCCAGGACGGTGGAGGGCCTGGTATTCGGCATCCAGGCCGGCGATCCGCGGATTGAGTTGGCGGCCGCGGCCATTCTGGCGGTGGTAGTGGTCTCGGCGGCCTGGCTTCCCGCCAGACGCGCCGCGTTGACCGACCCGATGTCGGCTCTGCGAACCGAGTGAGCGAGCACCGGGCGAGGCATGCCTCGCCTCTACAAAGGCGCGGTGTAGGGGCCGGGCATGCCCGGCCCGAATGCCTTCCCCGCTGGGCACAAGTCCCGCCAGAACTGGCACCGGCGGCAGCGCTCGCCTTCGTTCAGCGGGAACTCCAGCTTCGATTGCGCTTCCTCGAAATCGCGCACAATCTGTTCCGGCCGTTCCAGTAGCGAGGGCGTCAGGTCCACCTCCACCATCGTGTTCGGCCGCAGGAAATACAGCCACGCGCGATCCGGCGCGCGGCCCGCAAAGCGCTCCACGGCCATCGCGTAGAGCCGTAGTTGCAGGGCGTAATCCCGCGCCCGCCGATGCGCTTCCACAGCGGTGACGGAATCGGTCTTGTAGTCCACGATTGCCAGCTCGCCGCCTTCCTCGAACCACAGGTCCACCTGGCCGCGAATCACCAGGTCCGCGACCGCCATCAGGAAATCGAACTCCCGCTCCACCCGGCTGGCCCGCGCCAGGCGGCGGCCCAGCGCGCTTTGCCGGAAAACGCCGGCCAGCCGCACCGCCTCTTCGTCCGCATCCGGAACCGGGCTTCCCGCCAGCAACCCATGCACCTGCGTGCCCAGTTCGCCGGCGGAGAGGCCGCCCACCTCCTCCGCTTCCGCCAGTTTCCGCGGACGGCCCTCCCAGCCCAGGTAATACTTGAGGTAATACTCACGCGGGCAGTTCGCGAACGCCGTCAGCTCCGTGACGGTGGCGTTGCTGTCCTGCTGCTCGGTGACTTCGGGTGGGGAGACAAGTTCTACGTTGTCCTCGGAGTTGACAGGCCGAAGGGCCTGGCCTACTGGTTCTTCCGGCAGGCGGTCGGTCACCAGCAGGCGCAGGCTCCACGGTTTCCCGTCCGGGGCCGTGCGCGTCAGCAGCTCGTCGCGGCACGTGTCCAGCGGCAGTTGCAGTTTGTCCGCCACCAGCTTGGCCCATTCCTTGGGCTGCTTTCCAGAAAAACTCAAGACAAGCTGCTGCTCGGCGCGCGTCATCGCCACGTAGAGCAGCCGATGGCTTTCCGCGTTCTCCCGCTGGGTTCGCTCCTGGCGGATCTCATGCTGGAACAAATCGTCCTTGTCTTCGCGCACGGCGGGGTTGCGCCAGCGCGCTCCCAATCCGATCCGCGGCGAAAATGTCACCACCGCCGCATTCGTGTCCACGCCCTTGTGCAGCGCCGCCACGAACACCATCGGGAACTCCAGACCCTTGGCGGAATGCACGGTCATCACCTGCACCGCGTTGGCGGAATCTTCCGGCGGCGCATCCGGCTCGCGCGGGTTGGAGGCGCGGAGCAGAGCCAGCTCCTCCACGAATTCGTCCAGCGACATGCGCGACGCCGCGTCGCGCGCCTGCGCCAGAAACTTGTCGATGTTGGGCCCGGCCCGGTAGCCGCAATCGTCGATGGCCGCCAGCAGCAGGCGGTCGAACGAGACGTACTCGCGGCGCACGCGCCATTCCCGCAAGCGGTCGCGGAATCGGGCGAGCTTGCCATAATCCTCGGTGTCGAACTCCGCCCCGCTCTCCGCTCCCAGCCGCATCAGCGACGCGCCGATGTTGTCCCCCATCATTTTGAGCCGCAGCAGGGATTCGTCGGATGCCGCCACCAGCGGCGACCGCAGCACGGCCGCCAGGCTGATCTCATCGCGAGGGTTGGCGATGACGCGCAGCAGGCAGGTCAGGTCGTTCACCTCGCGTGTCTCGTAGAAACCCTTGCCGCGGTTTACCAGGTACGGAATCCCGGCCTTGTCGAAAGCGGCGGCGAACGCCGCCATCACATCCGTGTTCCGAACCAGCACCGCCACGTCTTTGAACTCGAATTTGGGTTCTTCCAGAATGCGGCGCGCCACCCATTGTGCTTCCATCTCCAAATCCGTGGCGGCCACAATGTCCACGCACACCGGCCTGGGCTGCTCGAACTTGCGGCCAGCCACCAGGCTGCGCCGTTCGACGCCGTCGATGCCCTCGACAATGGTCTCCACTGCGCTCAGAATCTCCGGGCGGCTGCGGAAATTGTCGGCCAGGTTGACCAGCCGCCTGCCGCGGCGAACGATCGCCTCGCGATAGTCGAGAAACCCTTGCGGCTCGGCATGGCGGAAACCGAAGATGGATTGGTTGATGTCGCCCACCGCGTAGAATCGGTCGGGCCGCCGCACCAGTTCGAGCAGTTGCGTCTGTTGCCCGTTGGTGTCCTGAAACTCGTCCATCAGGATGTGGTCGAACTGGGCTTGCAGGCGCGCGCGCGTGTCGGGGTGTTCCTCCAGCAGCCGCACCGCAAACTCTTCCAGGTCAGCGAAGTCCAGCGCCCCCGCCCGCCGTTTGCGCTCGCGGTAGAGGTGGTCGAAACGGCGCAGAATATCGATCAGCAGTTCCCGTTGTGGCGCGTGGAACTCGGTAATCAGAGAGTACTTGGCGTCATCGATCAGCCCGCGCAACTGCCTGACCAGATCATACGCAACCGTGCCTCTCTTGCACTTTGTCAAATTGGCGGAAAAGCTCGCGATCGCGCGCAGTCCTTCCACCGGCCCCGCCGCCGTCACCATGCGCTCCGCGCCTTCCAGGATGGAGTCCTTATACCGCCGCTGCGCCGCGTTCCAGTTTGCCGCCGGCTCGTCGCGCAGCGCGTTCGCCATGGCGGCGATCTCGCCGGTCGTGACGCCTCGCGGAACCGGGAAGCCGGCCAGATCCTCCACCCGCACGCCCGCGCCGCGCATGGTGTCGTAGGCCGAGAGAACCGCCTCTTCGAATTCGTTCGAAGACAGGCCGCGGATCAGCGCCCGCAGCCGGGCGGGGTGCTCTTGAAACAGCGCATCGATGGCCGCGGCCATGGATTCCTGCTGCATGCGCCACGCTTCGTTCGCCTCCACGATGCGGAACTCCGGATCGACCCCCGCGAAGACGGCATTCTCCCGCAACACGCGCATGCAGAAGCCGTGCACCGTCGAGACCCAGGCGTCCCGAAACTCCACCGCCAGCTTGTTCCGCATGTTGCCCGCGGCCTTCTCGGTAAAGGTGATGGCCAGTATCCGCAGCGGGTCCACCCCCGCCTCCACCAGCCGCCTGAAGTACTCCACCAGCACCGTGGTTTTCCCCGACCCCGGCCCCGCCACCACGCAGGTGTCCAGATGGCGCTTGCCAATATCGATAGCGTCGAGTTGATCGCGCGTGAAGTTCATGCGCCCTCCACCAGCGCTTGCGCCTCGCCCGCCTCAACCCGGCACACATCGCGGAACTCGCAATAGCGGCACTTCTCCGGTTTGGCCGGCGCGGACTCCACGCGCCCCGCGCGGATCTCCGCCACCACTTCGAGCGTCTGCTCCTTCTTGCGCTCCAGCCAGCCCTCGGGGATTTCTTTCCATCCCGCGTACTCCACGCCTCCCTTGAGCCCGACGTAAAACATCCCCGCCGCTTGCACTCCGAAGTACTTCTCCGCCGCCATCAAATACAACGGCGCTTGCAACAGGTTTTCATCCTTGAGCTTGTCCTTGGTGTTCTGCGCGGTGCTGTACTTGTAGTCGATCACGTAGGCGCGGCCGTCCGGTGCCGTGTCGAGCCGGTCGATCTTGCCCGCGATCTCGAGCCATTCATCCAGCCGAAAGGCGAACTTCTCTTCCATGCGCGATTGGTAATCGCCGCGCGGCCACTGTTCGTCGGCGGCAAAGCCCCGCAGATCGTCGAGCATCGCGTTGCGCAGCCGCTCGGTGTGATAACCCCAGGGAATCCGCTCCTGTTCCACATAGCGCGCGAAAACGTCCTCGAACAGCGGCGTCACGTCCCCCTGATCCGCCCACCATGCCGCCAGCACTTCGTGAACAATGCTTCCCTGCGTGAGGAAATCGAGCCGGTCTTCGGGCCTCGCGGGCGCCGGCTTCAGCCGTAACGTGCGCCGGCCGAAATACTGGAAAGGGCATTGCAGGAACGATTCCAGGTCCGTCGGCGAAAGCCTTGCGGTCTTCGCGCGCAGAAACTCCAGCAAGCCCGGCACACGGATCTCCGCCGGACCGCGCACCGCCGGCGGATGCCGCGGCTGGGGACGCACCGCGCGCGATTCCTCGGGCGCTAGCATCAGCCCTTCCAGGTAGAGCGAGGGCAGCGTGCGCTCTCCGCGCGCGTCGAACTCCGGATACGAAAGCGTCGTCAGCATGGTGGCCCTGGTGATGGCCTGCTCGAACAAGGTGCGCTCTTCCCGTTCGAACTCCGCCGCCGTGCGCACGCGGATTCCCGCCGCGTTCAGCCGGCACCGCGCCGCATCCGGGAAAAACAGGTCTTGCGGATGGAACCGCGGAAACTGCTTCTCCACCATCCCGCACACGAACACCACCGGCAGCACCCATTGGCGCGCTTCCTCGGCGCTGAGTACGTGGACCACGTTGCGCCGTCCATCCGCCATCCGCACCGGCTTCAACCGCAGCACCGATTTCGCCGCCCGCCAGAATTCCTCGATCCCCATCGCCCGCGTTGCCAGCGCCACCGCCGCCTCATCCAGCCCCTGGTCCAATTCGGTGACCAATTCGGTGACAGGCAACGAAACCCCCAAATTGCGCGCATCCGGGCGGAACAGATCCCGCAGCGTCCGGACCCGCGCCGCCCAGTCCTTCGGAACCAGTTCGAACGAGCGCCACTCCTCGATGGCGCCGAGGGCGTCGATCAGGCGCATCAGCCGCTCCGCGCCCACGGTCGCCGCCAGCAACGCCTTCAACGCCCCCAACCCGGCATTGGGAATCTGCTCGCGCACCGCGAAATCGAAACAGTCCATGACGTTGGAATCCGCGAACCGCGGCGCCAGGCGCACAACCTGCAACGTCTGCGCGTGGTCCCATCCGCCCAGCATGGCGTCCACCGCTCCGCCCACAAACCGCACCACCGCGTGCCGCTCCATCTCGGAATCGAAATAGAAGTGGGCGGGAATGCCGAAGCGCTCCAGCGTCGAGCGCAAAACCGGAACATAAGTCCCGCCGGCCCGCACGATGATTCCCATCTCGCGAAACGGCCGCCCGGCCGCGGCCTGCTCCAGGATGCGGCGGGCAATCTCCTCCGCTTCGCGCTCGATTCCCGGCGCGCGTACCAGCGCCATGGCGGGCGTGGCACGGGGTCGCCCCGCGCGCTCTTCGCGAAAACCGATGTCATGGAGCCGCGCGCGGGCCGCTTCGACATCGCCATCGCCCAAGGTCAGGGTGACGTCCGCCTGGTGGCTCAACGCTTCGATGACGCGCAGTTCCGGATCGGGCAGCGCATGAAACCCATCCAGCCAGATGGTGCGGATGCCGCCCAACCCCTGGCTCTCGATGCGCTCCGCCGCCCGCTCGAGCCGCTTCGCGCGCATGGTCACACCGCGCCGCTCCAGCTCGCGCTCCACTTCCTGGTAGACCGCCAGAAAGGCCGCTCCCAGCGGCGCTTCCGGAAGCGAGCTCGCCAGCCGCGCGCTATCGCACCCCGCCGAAGAGAACTCCCCGATGCTCCGCGCCAGCGAGGCGCAGAAGCCCGGCATGTGGGCCACCCCGGCGAACTCGGGGCGGTTCACGCGCCGTGCGGCCTCTTCCACCATGAGGTAGAGCACCGTGTCCGGCGCCTGGGGAACATCGCCCGCCCACTCCTCCACAAATCCCGAAAGCGTTTGGATCAGCCGGCGGCGGAATACAAAGCCTTCCCGCGCCATCCGGTTTTGCAGGTGCTGCGCCAGCGTGGCAGTCGGCGCCAGCAGCCGTACGGCGTCATCCCCCGCGCGCAGAGCCTCGCGAAACCGGTCGAGGACGAACGCGGTCTTGCCGGACCCGGCGGGCCCCGTGACGAGCAGCATTGGCACTAGTGTAGCCCGACTGGGCCGGGCGTGCCCGGTCCCTACTGCGCCGTCGAAACCACCCGCGAATCCACCTGGAACTTCTTGTAGTCGCTGAAAATGATGATGAGTTCCGCGTGAACCCCCTTGACCAGCGCAATCCGCGCCGACGCCCGCAGAGTCACGCTCTTCGGCAGCCACACCTCCTGGTTGACGCGCACCTGCTCGATGGTCAGATGGCCGCCCTTCGCTAGCCGTAGCAGAAACCCGCCGAAGGAAATCGTGTCCAGAGTTTCCGCCTCTACCTTCGCCCAGTGGTAGTCGTTCTTGTCGATCCACAGCCGCGCCTTCACCTTGGCGAAGTACGCCGCCGAAGGCAATCTCGATTTGTAACCAGGCTTGGGCGTGGCGTCGATCACGTAAGCTTCGCCGCTGGCGAGCGATTCCTCCCCGGTGAGCCGGAAATCGAATGCCTCCGGCAATTCCTTCATGGGATCGCGCTGGCGCTGCCGCCTGCGCTCCGCATCCGCCATCCGGCGCGCGCGCTGCTCTTCGTTTTCGTTGCGCCGCTCCTCGATGCTCTTGCGCAGCTTGTCTTCCTCTTTTTTCCGCTCCTGGGGCGATAGCGGCTGGTCGTTGCGCGCCACCAGGCGGCGGTAGGGAGAACCTTCCAGCAAAGTCACATCCCAGGTTTGAATCCGAGTGCTCTTGACCTTGCCCGAGCCGTCCAGTGTGCGCGCCTCATCGCGTTCGAGAAAGGTGTAGTCGCGCGCGATTTCGATGCCCTTCCGGTCGATTTCGACGGAGCGCCGCACGATTTCCCGCGGGTCTTGCGCCCCGAGGACGGCGGGCAGAAGAACCATCAGCGTACAGAGCCGCATAAACATTCCTACGCCCGGGAGCCGGCGCGGGTTTCAGCCGGAGTTGCGCTACCCTACCAGCTTCTCAAAACGGGAGCCCGGCCGGACGATGGTCTGGTTGCGTTCGGGCCCGGTGGAGATGCAGCCCACCTCCACGCCTGTCTGGCTCTCCAAAAACGCCAGGTAATCCTTGGCCTTCTCCGGCAGCTCGTCGTACGAAGAGACGCCGAACGTCGCGGCTCTCCAGCCGGGCACGGATTCGTATACCGGCTCGACCTTTACGATTTCCGCCACCGTGGGCGGCATCTCCGTTACTTCCCGCCCGCCCGAGCGATAGCCGGTGCAGACCGGAATGCTCTCCAGATCGTCCAGCACGTCGAGCTTGGTAATCACCAGGCTGTCGAATCCGTTGATGGCCGCGGTGTAGCGCAGCAGCGGAACGTCGAACCAGCCACAGCGCCGCGGCCGCCCGGTGACGGCGCCGAATTCGTTGCCGCGCTTGCGAATCATGTCGCCTGTCGAATCCAGGGCCTCGGTGGGAAACGGCCCGCCGCCTACGCGCGTAATGTACGCTTTGGAAACGCCGATCACGCCGCTGATGCGCGTGGGCGCCACGCCCGTACCGGTGCAGGCGCCGCCCGCGCTGGCGCTCGATGAGGTCACGAAGGGGTAGGTTCCATGGTCGATATCGAGCATGGTCCCCTGCGCGCCTTCGAAGAGCACCGTCTTCCCGTCGCGGATCGCCTGGTTCAACAGCATCGAGGTGTCGCGCACCATGGGCCGTATGCGCGCCGCAAACCCTTCGTATTCGTCGCGGATGCGCCCCAGGTCCAACTCTTCGTAGATGCCCAGCGCCTTGGCAATGGCGACTTTCTCTTCCATTACGGAGCCGTATTGCGCGCGGAATATGCCGGGGTCGATCAGGTCGGCGATGCGAATGCCGCGCCGCCCCATCTTGTCCTCGTAGCAAGGGCCGATGCCGCGCGACGTGGTGCCGATGGAAATGCGCCCCGGACGGCCTTCGGACAGCTTCTCCATCATCCGGTGCACTGGAAACAGCACGTGCGCCCGGTTGCTGATGAAGAGGTTGCCCCTGACCGCGATGCCGGCGGCCTCCAGCGCGTCGATTTCCGCCAGCAGGGCGGCCGGATCGAGCACCAGGCCGTTGCCGATCACGGCCTTCTTTCCCGGATGCAGTATCCCGCTGGGGATCAGCTTCAGAACGAACTTTTTATCGCCGACCACCACCGTGTGGCCCGCGTTGTGCCCGCCCTGATAGCGCGCCACGATGTCGAACCGGGCCGAGAACAGATCGACGATCTTGCCTTTGCCCTCGTCGCCCCACTGAGATCCCAAAATTATGACGTTTCCCATTTTCAACAAACCCATTCATTTTACCGCAGTGGGACAGACGATCGCTTTTGTCGTCTGTCGGCCGCCTACCAGTTGAACGCCACAAATGGCTGAATGCGTTTGTTGCCGAGATCGATGCGGTATGCGTAGCGCACACCAAATCGGAAGTTGTACGGGAAGTGCAGAAAGTTGAGGTCGAAGACGGCTTCGACGCCGGTGGACCGGTACAACAGGTTCCCCACCTTCCCATAGTCGTAAAACACGTTGCCGGCAACACGCTTGATGTAGATCAACTGGCTGAGGGCCAGGTCGGGATACAGAAGCGGCATTTCGTAAGTGGCGGAGTACTTAGTCAAATCCGCTCCGGTGAAATTGCTGTAGCCGCGCGGAAAACGAATCTGGCTCGAGAAGTAGTAGCTTCCGTGCTGCCTTTCATAACCGCTTTCCAACACCAGGGCGTGATGGCGCAGCAGGCCCGGTACGGCGAAACGGCCGTCGGCGGAGAGAAAGTTTCCGGTGTACTGGCTGGTCCACGGCGTCTGGCGATAGGTCAGCCGGAAGGTCTGCGCCCACAACGGCGCCAGGTCGCGCGGGGCGCGCTGGCGGGCGCGCGAGAATCGCAGCCCGTACACCAACGGCGTCAGGCCGCCGCCGTTCAGGCTGATGGATTCCACGGTGGCGCCGAAGCTGAGGCCAGTGACGTAATAGCCGCGCGAAAAATTCAGTGGAATATGGAACCCGGCGCTGGCGGTGCGTTCCGTCCAGGTTTCCTTGTGATCCGAGAACTGCAGGCTGCGGTCGCGGTCGGCGAATCCGAGGTCCAGCACCGGAAAGAAGCGGTTATAGCTGACATTGGTTGCGAACCCGGCGGTCCCTTCATTGCTGTTGTAGAGGACGGACGCGTCTAAGTTCATCAGCCGCATCTTGTCATTCGACATGATGCCGAAGCCAATATCCGGCGGAGCGGAGGTGAATCCCCAGGAGTGGACATCGAGAAGATGCAGGGAAGGGCTGTAGATCTGGACCGGATACTGCGTGTTCGGAATCTCCGCGCTGTAATCGTGGGTCTGGCCATGATAGCCCAGGCCGGCGTAGGGCGTCGCGCCGATGCGGGTCCAGTTGGCGGGGTCCAGAGGAATCTCCGCCACGTTGTAGCCGCGAGCGGAATAGTCGCTGTACAGCAGCTTGGCGCCGTCGGGAGAGATGCTCGGATAATTGGCGCCGAACTTGGAAGAGGTCACGCGATAGCGCCGGCCTTCCGGGATCTGGACCGCGTAGATGTTCAGCGTGCCTTCAGGCGAAGATTTGTAGAGCACATAGTTCTTGAAGAATACCGGGTTTCCCAGTTCTTCATCGCTGTGCGGAATTACATCCGTGAACTTCGCCGACTCCAGATCGAGGACCGTGAGCGCGCGGCCGGCGCCGCTCTGGGTCACCATCGCGATCTGGCGGCCGTCCTGGGACCATGCGGGCGAATAGATCATGTCGTTTTCGGGCGACGCCAGTCGCTGCAACTCGGCGCCGGTGTTGGCGTCCAGTATGACCAGCGAGCAGAGCCGCTCGGGAAGGAATTCGACCACCGCGATGCGCGCGGCATCCGGCGACAGCACCGGGTTCATGAAGCGCGTTTTGTGCGTGAGGCGGCGCGTGCGCCCGGTGGCCAGATCGCGGATCAGGATCTCGGAATAGCCGCGCAGCCAGCGCACGTCCGGAACGTACTCATCCCAGACCATGCGTCCTTTCACCGCCGAAGTCCGGTTGGACGCCGTCACCAACGGCGTAAAGCGAAAGAGTTTCTGCTCGCGGCCGTCGGGACCCAGGCGGACCACCTCCACGGGGTAGCTGTCCATTCCGATCTTCTGCGCCAGCACGCTGCCATCGGCCTCGAACACGGGCTGATAGTAACCGGTAAATACGCTCTTGGCTTCGGTGTTGACGATAGCCGGCTGGCTGAACTCCATCTCCGCCGCCTTCGACTCCCACCGCTCGCCCAGGTCGGACATGGTGTCGTCGTAGTTGGCGCCGGCGCCGCGGCCGGTCACGCCCTTCATGGCAGCCGACAACGCGAAGGGGTTCCACGACCACTTGGCCGTGCCCGCCAGGATCTTATCCCAGGCCTCGGGACCGCTGGTGCGGTTCACGTGGCTCACCAGAAAAGAACCCAACTCATCGGGGCTGGGCACCGCGTCCTTATAGGAGCCATGCTCGGCCTTCATGAAAGAATAGTGCTGGCCGGAGAGCAGCAGGGCTCGGGTGGTGGCCTCCGAGGACGCGAACTGGCCCACGCCGCCGCGCATCATGGTGGTTTGAGCCACGCGGGCGTCTCCGGCCATCCACCAGTCCGGAAGGGACATACCCATAACCGAAGCCATTCCCGCCTCGCCGAACAGCGTAGTAGCCACCTTGCCGAAGCCGTGATTCATTTTGGCGATCTGCACCAGGCGGCGGCCTTCGGTGGCGGTCAGGCTGGCGATCCAGTCGTTAGTGCCCCAAAAGCCCTGGGCCGGCATCATATTGAATGTGGCC
>Ga0265316_10006480_pt1 | contig 11171 bp, 3 predicted proteins | sample 4522metaG_FD_202092 | JGI IMG/M metagenome (GOLD analysis project Ga0265316, IMG submission 202092) | Rhizosphere microbial communities from Carex aquatilis grown in University of Washington, Seatle, WA, United States - 4-5-22 metaG | ecosystem: Host-associated > Plants > Roots > Rhizosphere >...
GCCGTGAGCACGAAGATCTTGGGGCGGAACGGACCGAACCGCCAGATTTCCCCTTCCTGGTCGAAACCGGTCATGAATTCCTTGGCGCGCCCGTTGATGTTGCCGGTTCCGGTAATGGTGAGCGAGTGCGCCCCCTGTGCCGTGAGAATGCCCTCGCCGTCGCCCGGATAGTCGGCACGCCGGGTGCTGGCCAGCAACTCGGCGTCGTCGGCCAGATGAAAATCGATGCCGCTTTTCAGGACCAGCGTACTCACCAGGTACTTCTTCCCGCCGGGGACCAGCACCTGACCGCCTACGGCCGCCGCGGCGTCGATGGCGCGCTGCAAGGCGGCGGTATCGAGCGTCTTGCCGTCGCCAGAGGCGCCGTAGTCGCGAATATTGAAGACGCGCCGCTGGGCCCGCAGAGGCAGGAGCGCACCGAGAGCGGCGCCGCCTGCCAGACCTATTACTGCGCGCCGTGAGGGGTGGGTATCTCGCATGTTCTACAGGGTACCCCGGATTGGCAATGAACGGCGCAGACTCCGGCGTTCCGCAACAGGGAACGGATGTATGTTTTTGCACCAATCCACCGCGGAGCCGCGCGGCAACGGCGACAGGCTTAGAATGAACAGTTTGCGGCGCAACGGCGGCGAAGGAAGGCGTTTCGCATTGTGAAACCAAGTTCCTGCGTAATGAATTCCTTTGCCCTATGCCGCGCAAGGGAGTTAAGCTCCGCTTAAAGAGATTCAGGTCTTCTAGTCGTGCAGGGAGGTTTTATGCTCTCAAGTCGTATTAGTCGCCGCCTCAACGTTGCTTCGGCGGTGGCCGCAATGATGATCATTGCCTTTTCCGTCTCCGGCCTTTATGCGCAAGGGTACGGAAGTATCAACGGAACGGTCACCGATCCGTCCGGCGCGTCGGTGGCGTCCGCCACCGTAAAAGTTGTCCAAACTCAGACGGGGCGGGCGACTGTGGTCACGTCCGGCAGGGAAGGGGAATTCGTATTCCCGACGCTGCCGCCCTCCACCTATTCGTTGGCGGTCACCGCAACGGGTTTCCAGTCTTATACCCAGACCGATGTCGTGCTGCAAGCCGATGGGAAGCTGACCGTCAATGTCAGACTGCAAGTCGGAGCGGCGACGGAGACCGTGACCGTTGAGGCCGCGGTGCCGCAAGTGGACACCACGAGCGGCACGTTGTCTCAGGTTATCGACGAGCGCCGCGTGGTGGATCTTCCGCTGAACGGCAGAAACGCGGCTTCGCTGATCACGCTGGTGGCCGGCGTTGGCGACGCGGGCAACGAGGGCAACGGGGTCGATCAGGGCGTTGGAAAGACATTCCCCGCCGCAGTCGTCACCACCGCGAATGGAACGCTGCCGAACCAATCGACCTATCTCCTGAACGGCGGCAACAACGTGGATGAAATGACCAACGTCAATGCGCCGTTCCCGTTCCCCGACGCGGTACAGGAATTCAGTGTGCAGACCTCCAACTACGACGCGGCGTACGGTCAAAGCGCCGGCGCGGTGGTCAACATCATCACCAAATCCGGTACCAGCAAGTTTCATGGCGACGCGTTTGAGTTTCTGCGCAATGGCTTCTTCAACTCGCGGAATTTCTTCTCCTCAACGGTGGATACCCTCCACCGCAACCAGTTTGGCGGCACGATCGGCGGGCCGGTGATCATCCCGCGCATTTCCAAGGGACAGACCACGCAGTTCTTCTTCGGCTATCAGTACACCATGAGTCACTCGGCTTCGAGCTCCGCCACCACTACGGTTCCGACTCTGGCCGAGGAAGGCCGCGCCGGCCAACCCTATGCCGATTTTGGCAATCTGTGCACCGGCGGCTGGAATGCCAACGGTTTGTGCAATACCGCGGCCCAACAGATCACCAATCCATTCACCAACGTGGCGTATCCCATGAACCGGATACCTTCGAGCGACTTCGATCCGGCTTCGGTGGCCTTCGAAAAGGCGTTTCCCACCGCTCCCGCCGATGCCGGTCCCGGAAAGATCGGAGCCCCGGTCTCTTACGCGAAGCCCACGATCACTACCTTCTACGAGTACATCGCCAGGGTGGATCACCAGTTTGGCTCGACCGATCACCTGTTTGCCCACTATTACCAGGATTGGTACACGCAGCCTGCCGTTTACGACCCCACCGATCTGGCCAGCTATACGTCGTACTACAATACCCGCGTCCACAACGCCGCGATCTCGGAGACCCACGTCTTCACGAATCGCCTGCTGAACAACCTGGTCCTCAACTGGCAGCGTGTAGTCTCCCTCCGTGGCGGACCTCCGGGAAGTCCGGATATCACGTCGTTTGGAGTGACGAACCTGTGGCAGCCGGGGACCGGCCCCTATATGGCCGCATCGGTTTCCAGCTATTTCGGCGTAGGGTCCGCCGCGTATGCCGGCTGGTTTCGCGGCAACTACACCCTCAACGACGACCTGCACTGGGTAAAAGGCAACCACAACATCGCGTTCGGCGGCCACATCGAGGCCAGCCAATTCAACGTGGAAAACGTCTATCAGTCGTACGGCAGCTTCGGCTTCGGCACGACAAGCAACAAGATCGGCAGCACGACGTACCAGTATCCCAATGCCGCGGCGAATTTCCAGATGGGATTCCTGACGTCGTTCACGCAGGGGAACTTCGAGCTGGTGAACGACCGCAACCACTTCCCCGGCCTCTATGTCTCGGATAGTTGGAAGGCGAACCGCCACCTGCAAGTGAACTACGGCGTGCGCTGGGAAGAATTCGCTCCATGGCACAACAACAACGGACAGTTGCAGGAGTTCGAGCCCAGCGCCTACTCGGCGAACAAGGTTTCCAGCCAGTTCAGCACCCTGCCCGCGGGCATGATGCTCACGCCGGGCGATGCCGGCATTGCGGCCAACGGCGTTAAGAACAAGTGGTTGCAGTTCATGCCCCGTCTAGGCTTTGCCTGGGACGTGGGCGGCGACGCCAAGACGGTGGTGCGCGGCGGCGGCGGCATCTTCTATCAGGACCGCCTTCCGGGCTTCTTCAACCTCAACCAGGCCAGCATGGTGCCAAACACCATCGCCGCCACGTTGGCCAACCCGGGTATGATGGGGTCCGTCCCCGGCGCGAACCCCGGCGGGCCATTCAGCAACCCGTACTGCATCGGCGGCTGCGGCACAAGCGGAACGCCCTACGTCACGACGAATCCGTTCCCGTTCACGCTGCCGTTCCCGTCCAACAAGGTGTTCCCGAACGGGATCACACTGCTCGAGTACGATCCGTCCGGGAACTTCCAGGTGCCGGTGACTTACGCCTACAACGCGACCGTCGAACGTCAGCTCAGCTCCAGTTGGGCGATGCGGGTTGCGTATGTCGGGTCCCGGTCGCGCCATCAGTTCGTCAACCTGGAAGTCAACCCGGAGGTAAACAACGGCTCCGGGCTGAGCGCGAACGCGCGGCGTGTCTATAATACGGCTCCCACCGTGGGACCATGCGCCAGCAGCGTGGGATGCGCGTCAAACTACTCCGACATCATCGAGGCAGCCATGGTCGGCAGCGCCAATTTCAACTCGATGCAGGCCAGCCTGGATAGAAAGTTCTCCCATGGCTTGTCGGTATTGGCTAACTTCACCTGGTCAAAATCTTACGACAACATGCCGCAAGCGACCAGAGTGGGGAATACCGAGGATCTGAACGCGGGCGAATCGTATGTGTATCCCATATATCCTCAAAATGCGACTGGGGTGCCGGCGTCGGCGTATTCCGCGGACCCCGGGGCGCTGGACCGCGGTTTGTCGGACATCGATCACCCCTTCCTGTGGTCGCTGTCCTACGTGTACGAGATCCCCAAATTGCGCGACGGTAATTCCGTCCTCAAGTACATCGTGAACGGCTGGACTACCAGCGGACTGGCCACGCACCGGTCGGGAGATACTCTGACGCCACAAGCGGGTACGGATGTCTCTCTGACTGGCCTGGGCCAGGACCGCGCGCAGGAGAACTTTTCCCTCCCGGCTTACTCCAGCGACGCCAGTAACGCGGGCTATTGCCCTTCGACCAAGCCCTGCGTGAATTACCTCAACCCCGCCGCTTTCGCGCCTCCCGTCAATACCGGCTACGGAACCGGCTTCGGCAATGTGCAGAAGGGTTCTATTCGCGGTCCCGCGCAGTCAGTCTGGAACGTCGCCCTGGTTCGCAACTTCCACGTAGCCGGTGAGAGAAGCGTGCAGTTCAGAGCCGAGTACTTCAACGTCCTGAACCACACGATTCTCAAGAACCCGAACATCTCCAATCCAATCAGCAGCAGCACTACCTTTGGGACCATCACGGGCGCCGGTGACCCGCGCATCGCGCAATTCGCATTGAAGTACGTCTTCTGAGCGAAGGCAAGAAGACGGTTGGTGACGCCGGCGTTTCTGCCGCCGGCGTTTCGTGGGGGCTGGCACCCGGTGCTAGCCCCCAAGCTATTTTGTCGCTCCGGATGGCAGCCGGTTGCGGCCTCCGACCCGGGGGCGACCGCGCTTCGGATGACGCGTCCAGCCGCGAAGAACTACGGTTCCTGAATGGCGCGGATTGCGACGTTCTGCAGTAGCAAACTGGTGTACTTCTCCGGTGCGGCGGTCCTGCCGCCGTCTGCCGACTGTTGTGGGCGTGGATTGAACAGTTTGCGACGAACGGGCGCTCGATCCGGTGGTTTTGCAATGCGAAATTAAGGCTGAGAAGCCAAAATCCCGTTGCTCCCAGCGGTGCAGGGCGCTAAGCTCCGGGTAAACAGAATAAGGTCTTTTGAGCTATTTGTGTCGGGAGGTTTAAATGCAACGTTTGCATCTCGCGTTCCAGCGTGCCTTGCTGCTAGGCACCATTTTGTCGCTCGGATCCGCGCTCGCTTTCGCGCAGGAATCCCGCGGCAGCATCACCGGTAAAGTTCTCGACCCAGCCAGTGCCGTGGTACCCGGCGCCAGGGTGGTGGTGACCAGTGTGGCGACCAACGTCTCTACCGCTACCGCCACGAATTCCACGGGATACTGGGAAGTCAATTTCCTGACACCGGGTGAGTACTCCGTCACGGCGGAGGCGGCCGGCTTCAAGACACTGAAACGCGCCGGTATCACCTTGAACACCGGCGACCGTCTGGCGCTCGACCTGAAGCTGGAAATCGGCGAATCCACGGCTTCGATCAGCGTGACCGCCGACGCCCCGCTGCTGAACTCCACCACGGCCGCCACCGGCCGGGTGCTGGACAACAAGGACATCGCTCAGTTGCCGTACGGCACCATGAACCCATTCATCCTACAGGCTATGTCCGCGGGTATGATCTTTACCGGATCCGAGACGCCCGACAACAACCGCGCCCTCGATCACGCGGCCACCGCCAATTACAATACCGGCGGTCTGGGCACCGCCGAAGCCGAGTTCCTGCTGGACGGCAATCCAGTCACCGGAACCAACGGCGGCCGCGCCGGTTACGTACCGCTCTCCGAGGCGGTGGATGAAGTGCGCATCGAGACGTCGCCGTACGACGCTAGCATGGGCCATTCCGTGGGCGCTATCATCAGCGCCACCACGAAGGCGGGCACCAATGGGCTACACGGGTCGGGCTACTGGCAGTTCCAACAGCTTCGCTGGAATGCTACCCCGGACTTCACACGCTTGCAATACGAGGCGAACCTGGCCCAGGGAAAGATCGCCCCGGGCACCGAGGAGCAGTCTTCCGGCCGCGTCAGTATTCCGGGTTTCGCCGTGGGCGGTCCGATCTATATTCCCAAGATAATCAACGGCAAGAACCGGCTGTTCTTCTTCATATCGTACAGCCACCTGACCAGCATCGCTCCTCCCAACTCGACGCCCAACAATACGGTGCCGACAGATGCCGAGCGGGCCGGGGACTTCTCGGCGCTGTTGAAAGTGCCGACCAATGCTTCCACGTACATCGTCTACGACCCGCGGTCGGCCGCGTTGGTGAGCGGCCACGTGACGCGCACGGCGTTTCCGAATAACATCCTTCCCGCCACCATGATGAACGACCCCATCACCAAGTTTTACAATCAGCTTTACCCGGAGCCGAACAACCCGGTGGGCGTGGTGGGTCCGGATGGGGCCAACAACTACTACGACGGCAGCCAGCCCGACAACGACTGGTTTCCCGATTTCGTGAACCGCTTCGACTACGTGGTGAACGACCGCATGCGCCTGAACGGCAAGTGGTACTTCAACCACCGCTTGTCGGACCAATATGACTGGGCGCACACCACGCCGCTCAAAGGCGTGGAATCGAACGGCCTGTACCGCCCCACCGACGGCGGCAGCGTGGATTACCTCTTTACGATCACACCTAAGAACGTGCTGGACTTTACGTTCTCCATCACGCAGTATGCCGAAGGCGACAAGAAGCCCATCGATTACAAGTACACCGCACAGGACGTCGGGCTGCCCAGCTATGTCGACCAGAAGGCCGCTCTCACGAATCAGGACGTGCTCCCCTGGATCAATATCGGCGGTTTGACCAATGCCGCTTCCACGAGTTTCATCGGCGCACCGGGACTGAACCAGCGCGGCACCACCGAACAATTGGCCGGCAAGATGACCACCATCTGGCGCAGGCATACTCTTAAGTACGGAGTGGAAGCGCGCCGCTATCAATATGCGTCGGTCAACCCGCTGGGCAATAGCACCGGGTATTATCAGTTCAGCAACAATTACGACAAGCAGGCGGATAATACCGCAAGTACCGCCACCACGACGACCGGATTGGGGTACGCCGCGTTTCTGATGGGCCTGCCCAACTCGGTCGCCCTGGACACCAACGATACCGGCTTTTGGAGCACGCCCTACCAGGCGGCATACTTCCAGGACGACTTCCGCATCACCGACCGCCTGCGCATAGGATTCGGCGTGCGCTTCGAGCACGAAGGCGGCAACACCGAGCGCTTCAACCGCGGCCTGGAAGGCATGTACAACTTCGGATACACTCCTCCATATGCATCTGCGGTGCAGAATCAGTACGCCAGCCTGATTGCCAATCCGGGCAGCAACACCGCCCTGCAGACTCTGGCGGCGGCCATGCCCGCCAGCGCTTTTAACATGAATGGCGGCGTCAGCTACCTGGGGCAGCAGTACAAAAACTTCACCCAGGGAACGAAACGCTACTTACCGAACCTCAGCGTGGTGTACCGGCTGACCGACAAGACCGTCATCCGCGCGGGCACCGGGTGGTACGGCGATACTTACAACGTGATGACCAACCGTCCGGGGTTGAACGGCTACAACCAGTCTACGTCGACTATCATAACCAGCGACAGTGGTCTGACTTACTGCTGCGGCGTGGGCGCGGCCGCCGGCATGGGCGCCACCAATATCATGCAGAACCCCTTTCCGGTTCTGGCCAGCGGGTCGCGATGGGTCCTGCCCGTCGGCAACTCGCTGGGCGCCGGCATTCTGGACGGGCAGAGTTCCACCTACTATCCGCGAGACTACTCGCCCACCTGGGAGCAGCGGTATTCGCTGGGAATTCAGCGGCAGATATTTGGCAGCGACATGGTGGAGGGTTCGTACAACGGCGGCTACGCTTCGTCGCCGATGTCACGCAACCTCAGCTACCTTCCGGCCCAGTACTGGAATTTCTTCGACACCAAGAGCGCTACCACCGACGTCGCCATGCAGGCCACGGTGGCCAATCCGTTCCTGGCCGCCCTGACTGCGATTCAAAGCGCCAACCCGACGCTGTATAACTACCTGAGCAACGTGGGCATCTTCACCTCCACCACCCTGCAGGTGCAACAATTGCTGCGCGCCTATCCCAACGCCGGGTTCGGACTGACCGAAGCCAACGCGTTTCGCAACAAGATTATCGACAACGAAATCCGCGTGGTGTACCACCGCCGGCCCTGGCATGGCGTGCAGTCGGACGTGCAGTACGCCCACATGTGGGGCCGTCAGGAATGGCTGCCCAACCAGTTCGACCCCGCACCGTCATGGCAGTTGAATTCCAACATCCGGCCCGATCGCCTGGTCTGGACCACCATTGCCCAACTGCCGTTCGGCAAGGGTAGACAGTGGCTAACGCACGGCCCGCTGAATCCCATCGCCGGCGGCTGGCAATTGAGCTGGGTCTACACCTTCCAGACCGGCGCGCTTATCAGTTGGGGCAACAACTACTATTACGGCTCCGTCGACCAGGTGGTGCAGGCGCTGGACCACTCCGAAACGCAGGCGCAAAACATCCACCAGTGGTACTCTCCGAATGCGGTCTGGCAAGGCACCACCGCCCCGGCTTCCACGTTCGTGGGCTTCGAGGGCCGCTCGGCCAATCAGCCCAATACTTACCAGGCGCGCGTTTTCCCGCAGTACATCAACAGCCTGCGGAACGACCCCATTCGCGACTGGGACGCCAGGCTTCTCCGCAGCTTCCGGATCCACGAGCAGTTGGCGCTGGAAACGGCAGTGGATCTCCTGAACGTCACCAACCACACGCAGTTCGGAGCGCCGAACACCACCGTGACCAGCTCGACATTTGGACTGCTTACCACCCAGTCCAACTCCGGGCGCATCATACAGTGCAACGTTCACCTGAGGTTCTGACGTAACAACCTATGGCGCCGGCGTTTCCGCGCCGGGGTCTTTTGGGGGGCTGGCGCCGGGTGCCTGCCACCCAAATTCTTTTGTTGCTGCCCGAATAGGCGTGGGTGATGTCCGCCTGACTCCGGCAGACTCCGGCAGAGGTTCCATGAGGCGATTCCCTGGGCCGTGCCGGACGCCTCGGTCTCACTGCCGGAAGCGGAGGCAGGGGCCTCCGCGCGGGCGAGGGCGCCCGCCCCACCTTGCATCGCCGAGAACGTGGCCGTACACCCGGACCGTCAGGCGGCGGGGGCCCGCAAGCGTCCTCGTCAAGCTGCCCGGGCACGGCCTGTGTGCTTCCCGCTTCGATGACCGCAACTGCGCGATCTGGGGCCATCCCAGCGCCGCAAAGAAAGCAGAGAACATTCCCGGCCCGGTTTCCGTAGATAATAGATAAGTAGAGCCTGATATCGCAGCCATGGCTGCCGCGGCAGGATGCCGGGGGGCCTGCACGAAACTATGAACGCTGAATTGACCCCTCTGCGGTGGCCGGGCCGCTGGAAAAACCCCTCCGCGCTGGCTTTGTTGAACGCTTCCCCGATCAATTGCCTGGTGACGGATGCCGCCACGCCCGCGCCCGTCCTGGCACAGGCCCGGCAAAAAGGGCTGACTATTGCCGATGCGGCAGCGCCCCCGGCCGGGGTCTTCATCATTGCCAAGGGAACGTGGCCGGGCGTGCAGGCGCTTGAGGCCAAAGCCAGCTCCGGCCCAACCGGGAACCCGTGGGTGGACTCCAACGGTTGGAATATCCGGCTCGAGTCGGTTCGCCATCCCGGCGCGCGCGTCTGGGTGGAAGCCCGGCCCACGGGACAGGTTCTGGCGGATTCCTACACTCTTGCGCTCGCCGACGCGGCGGCGTACGGCGGCCGCTGGATTATCTCACTGGACGACCAGTTCGCGGCGGACGTGGCGGCGGGCAAAGCGGCCGCCGTGGCGTCCTGGAGGAAGATCGTATCCGCCGCCAGGTTTTTCGAGGATCGAAAAGCCTGGGCCGCCTATGCGCCGGAAGCCGTGGTGGGCATTGTTTCCGACTTCGCAGGCGACAACGAATACATGGGCGGGGAATTGCTGAACCTGGTTGCCAGAACCAACCAGCAGTACCGCGTCCTGGTGAAGAGCAAGCTCTCGCCGGCCTCGTTCGCCAACCTCAAGGGCGTGATCTATGCCGACTCGACGGCGCCCGCTCCGGCCGTCAAGAACAGCATCATGGCGTTTGTCCAGGCGGGCGGGTTGCTGATTACGCACCCCAAGTGGGGCCTGGCGCCGGGCATGCGCGCCGCCACTCAGGATAACGAGCGGTACTGGTGGCGCGCCTCGGGCAAGGGCCGCATCGCGTACGCGAAAGCCGAGTTCGACGATCCCTGGGTGCTGGCGCAGGAATCGGTGCTGCTGATCAGCCACCGGTATGACCTGCTGCGGTTCTGGAACGGCGGCTCGGTGGGCTCCTATTTCACCATGGCGCCGGACCGCAAGCGGGCGTTGGTACAGATGCTTTTCTATGCCAACCAGGGGCCGGACGAATCGGGCGTGCGCGTGGCCGGGAACTACCGATCCGGTAAGTTGTGGACGCTGGACGGAAAGAGTGCCGGCATCCAGATGGTTCCCCAAAAAGACGCAGTAGAACTACATTTGCCGGCGGTGGGCCAATACGCTGCCGCGGAGTTAGAGGTTCAATAACATGCATACGAATTGTACCCGCAGGGAATGGCTGAAATCCGCTTCGGCGGTGGGCGGCGTGTGTCTGGCCGGAGCGGCATTCACCCCGGCAATGGCGGCCGCGACGGCCGCGCCTACGGCCCCGGTATCGGTTGCCAAGTGCCAGACTTACGACCCCAAGGAAGTGCTGGCCACGATGGCCAGGATGTTCGACCAGCTCGGCGGGATCGGCAAACTGGTCAAGGGGAAAACCGTGGCAGTCAAGTTCAACCTGACGGGCACGCCGCAATCACGGCTGGGAAACCTGCCGCCGTCGGAAACGCACTTCACGCACCCGGCGGTGGTCGCCGCCGCGGTGAGCCTGATGTCCAAGGCCGGGGCGGCGCGCATCCGCCTGCTGGAAAGCGCCTGGGCCACCACGGAGCCAATCGAGGAATTCCTGCTCCAGGCAAACCTGGAGCCACAAGATATTCTGGGCGCCGCACCGAACGTGGAGTTCGAAAACACTAACTATCTGGGCAAGGGGAAGCAGTACGCGCGGCTGATGATTCCCACCGGCGGGTATATCTATCCGGGCTTCGATCTGAACCATTCCTATAACGAGTGCGATGTCTTCGTCAGCATCGCCAAGCTGAAAGAACACGCGACTGCCGGCTATACCGGCGCCATGAAGAACTGTTTCGGAATGGCGCCCGTGACCATCTATGGCAGCGATGCCGGCGTAGACGAGCCCGCCCGTACCCCGCGCGGCGGCCGGGACCCGTTCCACTATGGCAAGCGGCAGCCTTCCAAGAGCGCACCCCAAGAGAAAGACCGGAACTCGTCCCGGCAGGAAACTTATCGCGTGCCGCGTATTGTGGTGGACCTGGTGTCCGCCCGGCCGATCCATTTGTCCATTGTGGAAGGCATCAAGTCCATGACCGGCGGCGAAG
>Ga0265316_10006481_pt1 | contig 11171 bp, 13 predicted proteins | sample 4522metaG_FD_202092 | JGI IMG/M metagenome (GOLD analysis project Ga0265316, IMG submission 202092) | Rhizosphere microbial communities from Carex aquatilis grown in University of Washington, Seatle, WA, United States - 4-5-22 metaG | ecosystem: Host-associated > Plants > Roots > Rhizosphere >...
AATCAGAAAGCCAGCGTCGCTACGCTCCGGTTGGTGTTCGGAATCATCCCGGAATCCTGTTCGGCTTCAGCCCGGAATGGTGTTCGACTTCCCTCCGGAATGCTGTTCGACTTCGCCGGAATGCGCATATCAGCACAAATTCCCTGAGATGCAGCCACTGCTCGATAATGGCAGCATTTTCGCCGCGACCGTATTCGGCAATATTCCTCGGTTTCGATCAGCACCGACTTCGGATCGGTCACGCCCTGTAGCTTCACTTCGAAGATCGCCCTTCGGATATCCACATCGCGCTCCACCGAGCGACCCTTCAACGCCAGGGCCTGAAATACATCGTCTGCCTTCACCCGGTCGACACAGTGCAATGGGCCATCGGGGACATATTCGAGATCCACGAGCCTGGCCCACACCACACCGCCCACATCGCGACAGTACAAGGCGGCTGCCCCATACTTCTGCAGCGGCGCCAGCGTGTACTTCTCGGCATAGACGAACTTGTAGGGATCGCCGAACAGATGAAGGCCGAATTTCTCGCGGTACAGACGAAAATCCCAGGGCCGGCTGGCGTTGATTCGAAGCTCGTTGTTGACCGGGTCGTAGATCACTTTGTCGGTGCGTTCCGGGCGGAGCAACGTGCACGTGGATTGCGCACCTTTGCGGCTGGGCACCCGCTGGCATGGCTGCCCGTGCTGGATCAGGAAATGAACCTCTCCGCCCACATCGGTGCGCACGACGACGCAGCCGATCCCCCGTTTCTTGGATTGGAAGCTCCCTTCCAGGTCCAGTTGCAGCGGACCGAGATCAATCGGGAGCTTCTCAATGGGTACGACCATCTCCGGATCACGCGCCCGGAAACTTTCGTATTTCCGGCGGCGATCTACCATCTGCTTCCGGTCTTTCAACTGGAGGATCTGCGGCTCCACCAGCCAAATCCGCGCGGCCAGATCGCAGGCGGTCGCCTCCAGGTCCACTTCGATGAAATTCCGCCGGGCGATATCCAGGAGCTCGTCGAAAGTCTCGTCGCCGCCCACTGTGGTGATGACGTGCAGGCCTTCGATGACATGGGAATCCATCCGCTCATCCGGGCTGGCAAGAAAGGCGGCCAGACGGAGGTAGTCGATCTCCCCATCGGCCGAGTTCGGCAAAGACAAGCCGTTGGCTTCCAGAAACGCCTGGCAGGGTTTCAGGATCTGGATCAGGATGGCGGGTTCGATTGTCTTTAAGACGTCTGGTTGGCCGAACGTTCTCGACGGGTTGAAGGGCATTTCTACGCACTCCCGTGGTCGAAATACGGCTGTACCGGCAGGCCCGACGAGGATCAGGCGACCTGGAGGAGGAAGGCCTGAAGTACAACTGATTAATGCAGCTTATCACGGCGAACAAAGAGCGAACAAATAAATTTCGTCCCTCTGGGGCTATTCCATTGATTCTTGGGACAATTGAGTTCTAGGCAGCGCGCCCCGAACGGATACGGCGGAAATCAAGTAGCTTACAAACTGTTGAAAACAAATGGGCGATACTTGCCAGGGAGAGAAGGTACACGGTATGGATCTTCGCCTTATATTCGCCGCTATTGTACACTGATTGCGTGCTGCACTTCGGGACTCCCCACCTGAGGCTCCTTCGACGGGAATCGGCCCGCTGTGCAGGGACGCGTGAGCGAAGGAGAAGTTGATGAAAACATTAGTCTTTGCATGCGGCGCCAGCTATCCCCCTTTGCGCCCCGACCACGACCCATTCGATTGCAACCACCGCGCCCGGGACGGATCGGTGGAGATGGGCGTTGGTGCTGTGCGGTGCATGCCGCCCAAATTGCCGGACGGCCAGCCGGCGCCGTGTGCCGATTACTGTTTGAAGCCGGGGCGCCACGTCAGGGAGCAGCAAGTCTACGAAGGCGGCGAGCTCGTCTGGATCACTATCTGTCGTGCCCGCCTGCATGAGGACGGGGTTGACATCACCCCTCCGCTGGTTGGCAAATGCCCGCACTGCGTCGAGCAGGAGGCATATGGCGCTGCGTGCCGGCACGCCGCGCGATCGGGGCAGCCGGTTCCCGACCGCGGAGTGTTCAGGGAACAGTACAGAAATCAGATCGGCGCGAACGAGAAAAGCAGACCGGATGGTGCGCGGCAACGCGTCGTGCCCATTTCCACGGCGCGGCGCGAAACCGCAAGCGCGTGATGTCCGACGTCCGCCACCATTGATCCAACTGGTCTGCGGCGCGGACCTTGCAACGCCGACCGAGCATCGCCAGATGAACCTGCCGGCGACGCGGCAGCATAGTCAGTCGGCGCCGGTGATTACCGCTGAGCGTGGCCGCCCATTGGTCGGCCAATGAGGGTGTGATAAAGCTCGATGTCGTTTGTGACCTTGATGCCGTGGCCGGCGCAATACTCGACAACAGCCGACTCGAGCACGTGAGCGTCGCGAGTACAGAGGACATCCACCCTGCCCAGGACCGCCGTTTGCACAATTGGATCGTCATCTGGGTCGGCGGCTACAACCCGATCCGGCGTCGTGGTGAACACAATCTCGGCGATGTCGCCCACGCGGCTGACGAATTCAGTGACGGTTTCCTCGCTCAGTTGCCAACGCGCCTGCAACCGCGGATAGGCGAGCACCCGGGCAATTTCGCTGAGGATGTACGGTGAGCTTACCAGGACGTGGGACCCGGAAACGATCACCTGCAAGAGCTTGCCCGCCAAGCCCTGCTCGTCCGCGGCAGCTCGGACCAGGATGTTCGTGTCCAGGACTACGCGCATCAACTGCGCCGGCGACGGACGTCGTTCATGGCCTCGTCGATCAGCGATTCGAACTCGTCGTCTGGGATCGCCCTGGCCCTCTCCGACATCTCCTTAAGGCTTTCTGAAAGGCGTTCTGCCGCGATCCTGCGCGCGTCTCCTGAAGGCGCCGGGCGGGCCGCCAAGGCGGTCACACCTACCTGCTCTTCTTCTGCTAAACGGCGACCCAAGAGAGCCTCTAACGCGCGTCGGGCATCCTCCCCCAAATCTCGTACACAGTGGAACGCGATCTCTGCCATAACGGCTCCTGCCTCATCCTACCATTTCAGCGCGGCTGCTGAGCGTTCTGGAACTGGTCCCGCACAGGCACACCCGGTCCAGGTTGTTTTCTTCGCAACACGTAGACCCCGAAACGATCTCCTGCAAGAGCCTGCCCGCCAAGGCCTGCTCGTCCCCGGCAGCTCGGACCAGGATGTTCGTGTCCATAGTGCCACGGCTCGGCACCCATTCCATCCGAGATGGAGTTGGTTTGATATTGTCCAACTAACGGCATAAACTATCTAGAGGAGGCGAGGCGGTGACCATGACGAAGAGCGACTTGGTGCACTCGACAGGCGGGGTCGAGCTTGTCCGCCATCTGTCTGCCGCGGGCCAGCGCATCTTCACTGCCGACCAAGCCGCCAACATCGCGCCATCCGTCGGCATCTCACCGGGTTACCTCCGGGAAGCGCTCCACCACCTGGCGCGATCCGGCTGGATAGTCCGGCTGCATCGAGGACTCTACGCGCTGGCCGGTTCGGCGCCAGGCGTCCTGCCATTGCACGATTTTGAAGTCGCCATGGCGCTCGTCCAGCCGGCGGCCATAAGCCATTGGTCCGCCCTCAACTACCACGGTCTCACCGAGCAGATCCCCCGGCGCGTGTTCGTCCTCACGTCCGCTCGGTCGGTTCCGCGCCCGAGAGGAGCAAGTGCGGCCGGCGCCGAGGGGTACGCGGTTGGCGGTACGGTCTATCAGTTCGTGCGTGTCAAGCCGGAACGCTTTTTCGGCGTCAAGGACGTGTGGGTCGATGAGAGCCGCGTGAAAATCACCGACCCCGAACGAACGCTACTAGATGGTCTGATGGCCCCTCAGTACTGCGGGGACTTTGGCGAGGTTCTCCACGCATTCGAGATGCGCGGCTCCAAGCTCGATGTGGACCGGATCATCGGGTACGCGCTGAAACTGGACGCTGCGACTGTCAAGCGGTTGGGATGGGTTCTGGAACGGCAGGGTATCCCAACGGCCCGACTCGAACCATTGCGCGCGGCTCCAATCAAGGGCTCCCGCGTCCTCGATCCGACCGGCCCGCGGCGCGGACCGTCTAACGCCGCCTGGAGCCTCCAGGTGAACTTGCCGGGAAGGGCCGCCTGATGCGACCGCTTCGAACACGGTTGCAGGAAGCTCGCCAGAAGCACGGACTTCCGTGGGAGGTCCTGGAACGGGACTACCTTCTCTCCTGGGTGCTGGCAGGCATCCAACGCGTTGAAGTCCTGAACAGCACTTTGGTGTTCAAGGGCGGAACCGCGCTCAAGAAGTGCTTCTTCGGCGATTACCGATTTTCTGAAGATCTGGATTTCACCGGCGTAGGCGCCGTGCCCGGCGGCGTCGAGATGGACGTGGCAATGCAGGAGGCTTGTAGCCAGGCAACGAAGCTTCTGGACCCGTACGCTCCGGTCGAGATCGTTTGCGAACGTCATGTAGAGCGCGAGCCACACCCGGGTGGTCAGGCGGCTTTCGATATCCACGCCCGGTTGCCTTGGCAACGACAGGCGCAGACCAACGTCATGGTCGAGATCTCGATCGATGAGACGCTACTGAGGCCACCACTGCGTCGCGCTATCATTCACGATTACGGGGAGCCGTTTGACACCGAGGTCCTGGTCTATTCGCTTGAGGAAATCGTGGCGGAAAAGCTGCGCGCTATATTGCAGCACGCTCGGCTCCTCGAACGTCGAGGATGGGTGCGCTCCCGCGCGAGGGACTACTACGATCTCTGGCGCATCCTCGGCGCCTATGGGGCTCAGTTGGATCTCGCGGAGTTCCCGGCCTTCCTGCACCAGAAGTGCGCGGCCCGCGACGTCACGTTCTCAGGCCCGGCCAGCTTCTTTCCCGCAACGATGCTCTCGGTCGTCGAGACAACGTGGAAGCAATGGCTCGGACCGCTCGTCTCGGATCTTCCATCATATGAGACCGTAATCGCGGCCGTTCGGTCCTCTGTCGCAGACCTGCTCACCGTGCGCCGGTAAAGTTGCCGTTAGCAGGCATGACCGCGCGCGCCGCGTCGCCTGGACAAACACTCCAACGTCGGCTGCACGTAAAAGTGCAAAGGCGCGCCAAGCCCGTCTATCTGGGCATGTTTGAGTTGAGTCGCCGCAAACACGTGTCACCGGTGACTAACTGCGACTAAGTCAGTGGCACCGACTAACTCGTCTATTCCGCCTTTTGCCACTAGTAACAACCTCCAGCAAACGGAATTGGGGGACCGTGAGTCCCTCCTCAGCAGAAATAGCTGATGTAATAGCGCGTGCGTCACAGCCCGCTCATTGGCAAGTTCGGCGTACCTACAACTTCCACCCTCATCCCTTCTTCAATGCCAATAAAGGCTCTCTTCATCTTTGGTACCCGTCCCGAGGCCATTAAACTGTGTCCGGTCATCCGGCACATGAAGTCCCGTCCCGATGAATTCGACGTCCGTGTCTGCGTGACAGCTCAACACCGGGAGATGCTCGACCAAGTCCTCAACGCCTTCGATGTCATACCTGACCGCGACCTCGACATCATGCGCCCTGGTCAGACCCTTTCCCAATCCACGTCGCGTATCAACGCTGCCCTCGAACCCAGCCTCGCAGAAGAGAAACCCGACATTGTCCTCGTTCAGGGCGACACGACCACGACCTTCTGCGGTGCCTTAGCCGCCTTCTATGCCAAGATACCCGTTGGCCACGTCGAGGCAGGATTGCGAACCTGCGATCCGTATGAACCCTTTCCCGAGGAAATGAACCGAGTCCTTACCGGGCGGATCGCCACCTTCCACTTCGCCGCAACCGAAGGTGCCGCCCAGAACCTCTACCGCGAAGGCGTGGCCCCCCCCGCCGTCACCATCACCGGAAACACCGGCATTGACGCAGTTTTGCACGTCAAGCAGGCTCTCGATGCCGGCAAACTGGTTGGCCTGAATGGATTCCGAACGTATCTTTCGAAGAAGCTCATCGTCGTGACAGCCCATCGCCGAGAAAGCTTCGGCGGCGGCTTCGAAGGCATCTGTGCGGCCCTCACCCGCCTCGCTCGCCGGGACGACGTCGAAATCGTCTACCCAGTCCATCCCAACCCGAACGTGCGCCAGGTGGTCAACCAGCATCTGGCGGCCCAAAAGAACATCACGCTTTTAGATCCGATGGACTACGTGCCGTTTGTGGACCTGATGCGGCGAGCATGTCTCCTGTTGACCGATTCGGGCGGGATCCAGGAGGAAGCACCTTCCTTGGGCAAGCCTGTGCTGGTGCTGCGCGAAAAGACCGAGCGTCCAGAAGCGGTTACAGCGGGCACTGCACGGCTGGTCGGCACCGACGAAAACCGAATCGTGGACGAAGCCGAGCGCCTTCTCGACGACTCGGCTGCATACCAGACCATGGCCCGCTGCCACAATCCATACGGAGATGGCCATGCAAGCGGGCTGATTGCTGATTTTCTCGCTGAACACCTGACGCATGCCCCGCTCACAGCCGCATTCCATTACGGAATTGGGGGACCGTGGCGTTCATCATAGGGAGTCTGTGCCAGCCATGCGCGTAAGGTGGCGTAGAGACGAATGTGCCTCGTCGTCGGCCTCTATGCCTGAACCTGCGATATAGGTTCGCCATAGCCCAGGCTGGACAAGCGATTATGAGAAGGACGACAGTTCCCCCGGTGCCTGAGAGTGCCCGTTCGATGTTCGCGCCGATTGCTAAGGCGCTTCGCCACCCTTTACGCACTTGGCGTTGGCTTCACCCTTATGACTACCAGTCACAGGGCCTCAGTTCGTTGCCAACGATACTTGACACTTACTTCCCGACTGTCCAACACGGGAGATCGCACAACTTTCTCGTGCCACACAGGTCCCGTGCTGATCGCCGCTTCCCCGCAGTCGGATGGGTTACCTGGGACGAGGCCACCCTGCTTTTCAACTACGGCCAAATGCTCGTCGGCAAGCCGCTGCTCGAGATCGGCTGTTGGGTCGGCTGGTCCACTGTAGCCCTCGGACTCTCGGGAGTTCGTCTTACGGTGGTTGACCCAGTACTGGCCGGACAGCCCCAGGGCGACACCTGTAGGGAAGCGGTACGCAGAGTTCAACTCTCTCAGAACGTCACCTTCATTCCCGGCTTCTCGCCCCCGGCCGTCCAGAAACTCACCCGCCAGGGTGCTCGATGGTCCGGGTTCTTTATCGATGGAGACCACGACGGAGAAGGGCCATTAGCGGATGTGAAGGAGTGCGCAGCCGCGGCGGAACAGGATGCGCTGATTCTGATGCATGACTTGGCGCAAGCCAACATCGCCGACGCCCTTTCTTGGTTGCAGCAAGCGGGGTGGAGCACCGGCGTCCACCACACACTCCAATTCATCGGCGTGGCGTGGCGCGGTGCCGTTCGACCCCTCACCCACAACCCAGACCCAAACGTTCCTTGGAGCCAAGTCCTCATGGCATATCCGCACCTCGCCCGCTTTCAGCGGCTGTAGAACGACGGCCCACAAAACGAGGACAGCCCGGCGCGCTAATCCCCGTCTTTCCCGCAGCGACGGGGGCGGGGCGACGACGCCCACCGACTCTCGCAAATGGATAGAATCCAGACGTGAACCAGCGCACGAGCACGCCAACAATCGCCCTTCAGACAACGACTCTGGGGGGAGGTGGTACCGAACGTTACGTGGAGGACTTGGCTATCGGGCTCAGCGGACGCGGTGCCAGGGTGGCTGTCATCGTCGATCATCCACCCCTCTCCCGGAAGGCCGCAGTAGAAAAGCACTCCATCCCCGTCATCGTCATTGGCCATCAGTGCCAGACAGACAGCGAATATGAAGCAAAACTTACGCAAAGCCTGACCCACGTAGATCCGCACATATTGCACATAAATGCGTGGGAATCTCGCGACATCATCAAACGAACGGCGCGAAAACTAGGTATCCAAACAGTTACTACCCATCACCACACTACGCTCCCGATCAGATGGCGCGAACTGGCCGGGCTCACAAGACGGCCACTTCAGCTATACTCGGAGGCGGTTCGCGCATACTGTGAGCGCCCGTGCATTCTGTGTGTGTCAAAGACCAGTCAAGAGAATCTGCGTAGGCGCTGGCCTTTGGGCTGTGAGCACGTGCGGCAGGTCTACTACGGCGTGCGGGACTATCGTAAAGCGGAAGGAACTACAAGCTCAGACCACTCCGACGCGGATGGCCCTCTGGTTCTTTGGTCAGGAAGTATGATAGACAGGAAGAGGCCGAGCCTTGCGCTACGCCTCTTCAGGCAGGTACTCAACCACGTCCCGGCAGCCCGCCTCGAGATGCTAGGGGATGGTCCGCTGTTAGGTAGCATCCGACACGAGGCGCGGGACTTGCAATACCGAGTAACCATACCTGGCTATGTTGACGACATTGCCGCCAAGCTTCGATCTGCGGCATTATTACTGCATACGGCCACATACGAAGGTATCCCCTATTCGGCAATTGAGGCACTAGCAGCAGGAATCCCGGTGGTCGCGACCGCCGCTGGGGCCATCCACGAGGCAGTTATTGACGGTGAGAACGGCCGCGTGTTTCGTGCCTCTGACACATCAACAATGGCGCAGGCCATCGAGCGCTTACTTCTCGATAACGACTTCCGCCGTGACATGGGCGGAAAAGCGTATGCCCAATATCAGAAGGCGTTCCGGCTAGACCAGATGATTACAAGAACCATAGACGCCTATCGAGACATATGCCAGATTCCAATCTAGAGACGGCGCGGGCCGATCTGTTCTATTCGCAAAACGGAGAGGACTGCTTGCTCGCCGAGATGTTTCGTGGGGTCGCCAACGGCCTCTGTGTTGAGGTTGGAGCCAATGACGGGATCCAACTCAGTAATACGTACTATCTTGAAAGAAGGGGCTGGAAGTCTATCCTCGTCGAGCCGAATCCGCAACTATGCCAGCGACTCAGGGAGACCAGAAGTGGGCAGGTGTTTCAGTGCGTAGCGTCCGCAAGGAGCGGCAGTGAGACACTACTGTTGGCTGAAGGCGTGGACGGGCTGTCAACCCTGGTGGACGACAGCGAGCATCGAACTCGAATTCTCAGCGAAGGCGGGTCGATCCAGCCGCTCCGGGTTACCGCTAGGACGCTGGATGACATTCTCGGAGAGGCCGGGGCCAAGCGAGTGGACTTTCTCTCAATTGACGTGGAGGGCGCGGAGTTCGAAGTGCTGCAGGGGCTCTCTTTGGCACTGTGGCGCCCGCGGGTAGTGCTCATCGAGGATCAAAGCGGCTTATGGGGAAGCCGAGTAACGCAGCACATGCGCCGTAGCGGCTATGTGCGTATTCGTCGGACGGGTGGGAACGACTGGTACGTATTCAGAACGGACGGGATTATGAGAAGATTCAGCGACCGGAGGGACATGTATTTTCAGCACATCAGGACCGCGCTGCGCGACAAACTGCCACCGTCGCTTCTGAGATGGTATCGCAGGGTGAGGGGAATTTGGTGAGCGTAGCCGAGGTGCGGCAACGCAAGCAGGAATGGTAGCTCCGGCACCCGGGGCAACGCTCCACAGACTGCTCCAGAACATCGTGAGCGTCGACTTCTTCACAGACTATTCGAATGGAAGGTTCAATACCACGGGTGTCTTCGCGACTGATCGTCCTAGTCGGGCCATCCCGATCAAGAAATGCTGCATTTACGTATCTTGGGAACTGCACGGTCAGAGTTTTGTCGGCGCTCGCGCTCATTGTTACCACCCCGAGAGTTCTCGGCGCGCTCGGAGAAAAGAACTTTGGGATCTGGGCCGCCGTCATGTCCATAACCACAAATATTGGGTTTTTGGACTTTGGGCTCGGCAACAGCCTGGTCTCCAGGCTGGTGCCGCTGATTTCAAATAGCGAAACTGACTCCGCAAAACGTACGATCGGATCGGCGAGTTGGGTTTTGACGGTGATCGGCGCCACATCGGTGCCGTTTGTCATCCTTGGTCTGGGAAACTGGACTAAAGGGGCCCTCGATCAGGCGCAGTCTGGCGCCTATGGCGGTCTCGTAATCGCAGGAACTTGCCTAGGGATGGGCCTTGCTTTGAGCGCAATACCACGTGTTCAGTTGGCGTTGCAGGAGGGTTACATAACCACGATCTTTCAAGCATTTGGCGTGGTCATAGGAACGTGCTTTATCCTTCTGGCAAGTTCAACTCGCTTGGCTATCGCTGGCTTCATTGCTGCATCGCTATCAGGCCCATGCCTCGGTTCAATAGCGAACTGGTGGTATTGCCTCTACAGACAATGTCCAACTCTCCGTCCGGCGCTTGGGAGCTTCGATCGAAAAGAAGCACGGTTGCTCCTGTCGAGCGGAGTGCTCTACGCCATACTCGCTCTTTGCCAGCAGGCCGCGTTCTACTGGGATCCCGCGTTTGTGCTCAGGCTACTCGGTAGCCAGGCGGCTGCGCAAACCGCAATCATCAGCCGTTTCTATCAATTCTCTTTCGTGCTGACCCTGGCCACCGCTCCTCTCTGGGCTGCCGTGTCCGACGCAGTCGCACACCGCGACTACGCGTGGGTGTCCAGAGTCGTCCGCAGATTAGTGCTCACTTCAGGGCTCTTCACCGGTCTGCTGTCCTGCTTTCTCATAGCGGTCGGCCCTCTCATTGCGGAGCGCTGGCTGAGCGGGCGAGTTCATCTGAGCCGGGCCGCAATTGCCGCTGCCGGACTGACTGCAACCGTGCAAGCCATTGCGGGGGCCCTGTCAATCGTACTGTACCTTCCAATTGCTCTGAAAAGGAATGTCGTGTACTCCGTACTGGCTACGACAGCGGCAGTTGCAGCGAAGACGATGTTCGGAAAGGCTCTCGGTCTTCCCGGTATACTTCTAAGTTCTGGTGCCACATTTGGCGCAATATACCTTCCGTTCGCCGTTTTCACGGTGCGATGTGTGGTCCGCCGAGAAATGAGATAACTCCCGCTGGGAACTCATGAGTCTCACAGGATGAACAGACAAGGGGCCCGCGTGACGTAACCCAGATTATCCTATAATCGGCTCTGCGCAGGAATTCGATGAAGTGCAAGCGGGCGTGCCTTTCCCGATCGGCCCGATTTCGGTACACTCAGCGGTTTGCGAGACAGCGATCTGACGAAACTGCTGGGATGGCCGGGCTATCGAGTCTACCAGCATGAGATTGATGAACGGGCGAA
>Ga0265316_10006483_pt1 | contig 11171 bp, 12 predicted proteins | sample 4522metaG_FD_202092 | JGI IMG/M metagenome (GOLD analysis project Ga0265316, IMG submission 202092) | Rhizosphere microbial communities from Carex aquatilis grown in University of Washington, Seatle, WA, United States - 4-5-22 metaG | ecosystem: Host-associated > Plants > Roots > Rhizosphere >...
GACACGCATCTGCATGGAGTTTTCTCGGCCTTGAAGGATCCCGAGGTGTTCGCGCAGGTGCGCTGCGATCATGGCTTCGTCGAGTGGCCCGGTGACCTTGATCTGGCCCCGGATGCCATGTACGACGAGATCAAGGCGCTCGGCGTCTGGATTCTGGAATAGCGCCGCCCTCGCTACTGCCCGGGCGCAGGATCATCGCCAGCGCCGGCAATACCGCCTGCCTCCATCAGACGATAGGCGCGCTGGCGTGAGATGCCGACTGCCGCGGCGGCGCGTGCGACGCTGCCATTGTGAGTGCGCAGGGCCTCAGTGAGGAGTGACAGTTCGCGCTCGCGGCGCGCGCGATGGGATTCGGACGAATTGCGGGCGGCGGAAATCGCGCCCGATCCAACCGACGTAGCCGGGGTTGGGGCTGGTTCGCTGGCGCGGTCGCGGATTGCCTCGGGCAGGTGCGAGCGGCGCAGAAGTTTTTCGTGGCCGTGCAAAACCAATAGACGCCGTGCCAGCAAGTCCAGCTCGCGCACATTGAAAGGCCAGTCGTGCAGGCACAGCTGCTCCACCAGGCGCGCCTCGACCTCGGGTGGCCGGCCGCCGGAATGCAGGCGCAGCAGGTGCGAGAACAGATAGGCGATCTCTTGTTTGCGTTCGCGCAGGGGCGGCAGGCGAATGGTCAGGCCGTCCAGCCGCGCGCACAGGTCGGCACGAAAGCGGCGCTCGGTCACCACCTGGGGCAGGGGAATTTGCGTGGCGGCCAGTACGCGCACGTCAATGCGCGTGGGGGTCGACTCGCCGAGTGGCAAGATCTCGCGCTGTTCAAGCGCGCGCAGAAATTTGGCCTGCACCGACTCGGGCAGGTCCGTGACCTCGTCGAGCAGCAGGGTTCCGCCCTGGGCCGCGCGAAAGAAGCCAGGGCTGGCCCGGTCAGCCCCAGTGAAAGCGCCCTTGCGATAGCCGAAGAGTTCGGCCTCTGCCAGGGTCGGGACGAATGTGGCACAATTCACCGCCACAAATGGTCCTTTGCGGCCGCTCCATTCGTGCATGGCATGGGCCAGACCCTCTTTGCCGGTTCCAGTCTCGCCAAGAATCACAGTGGGCAGGGCGCTGGACGCCGCCTTTTTCGCCTGTTCCAGGATCGGGCGCAGCACCGGCCCACCCGCCAGATTGGCAGCGAGCAGATCGAAAACTGGATCAGAATCGATAGCGTCAGGCGAGACCTGAATCGCAATCCCGATCCATTCGCCCAAGCGCAGAACATCCCCTGGCGAGATAGGGGCTTCACGAATCTTGGCACCGTTGGCAAAGACCCCGTTTCTGCTGCCCAGGTCCTTCAGGATGTAAAGCGGTCCGTCGCGGCGGATCTCGGCGTGATGGCGTGAGGCCTCCTTGCCGAGTAGCTGAACCTGGCAGTCGTCGTCGCGGCCGAGGAGGATGCGTCCATCGCCAAGCCGGGTGAGCGGCCCACGCGAGGTCGGGAAGACCCAGCGGATCGCCAGCGCAACTTGGCTTGACCCGTCGGCCGCCGTATTCGGCGACGCCATTGTGGTGTGGGCTGCACGCGAAGCCATCGGGGCGCATTAGACGATCACTTCAGCCCCATGTCCAGCGAGCGATCTTCGGCTACAGGAATGCTGCGACTTATCCCTCGCTCTGTCTTCGTCAAACGGCTGTTGACCATCGCCGTCGTCACAGAACTGTTGTTTGTCGGCCTGGCAGCTCTGCCAAGCGGCCGCTGTTTCTCCCGACGCCTCCCAACTGAGTTGGTAGGTCGCTTTCCCTACTGGGTGGCGCTCCTGACGGCCACGACGCAATCGTGGTCAGTCTCGGCGGGCTTTGTCGTCTACTTCACCAGACTGCGCACCAAATCCAGCAGGGCAGCGCTACCAGCGCTCGCGGGCGTGGCCGCCAGGTCGAGCTTGCGCAGGATCCAGCGCACGGTCCAATTGATCGACGCTCCCGGGGCCAACCTGCCATACGCACCCTGGTTTTCCACCTCGACATAGGTGTGGTCGGCGTTGGCGTAGACCTCGATCTCTGCTTCACCAGGTGCGGCCTGCGCAAGCGAGGTGTCGCCAAAGGACTTCACCAGCAAGAGATCGCCGTCGACATGGGCTATCCAGCCTTCAAGGCCGTCAGCGAAGAGTTTCTGATCCGCGGTAATTGTGGCGGCATTGTACGGAATCCAGGCCACGCCGTTCACTACAGTGGGATTGAGCAGCGCCATCGGCCCCTGTCGCGATCCGCCGGGCCCCATGGGGAAAAAGGTGAGGCCGCCAGCCGCCACGCGCGTGATCTCCCAAGGCGCCACACTGTGGGCCTGCGTGCCTCGGTTGGCAATCGTGTAGACAATTGTCACCACGCCGGCATCGGCGTCGACGGAGAACTGCTTTTCCACAGCAAGGCCGGCCACACTGACCGCGGCTGCGGCGGTGCCCGACAGGGACAGCACCGCCCCGTCCACCTTGGCCGTGTAGGCCGCGGAATCGATCTCGGGCGGGGGCGGCCAGTTCCAGACACTCTGCGGGCTCGACCAGAATGTCGAGCCGTAGTTGGCCGGGTCCACGGTCGGGCCAGTCAGGATGTTGCGCCCCGATAGGGCAAAGGTGACGATGCGGCCGCCCCGGCTCGCGTCGACCGAAAACTGTGTGTCGCCAAATTGGAAGGAGTAGACACTGCCGTTTGCGACCGGCAGAACAGGATTGGTTTTCACGGCGGCGTCTCCTTTGCTTATGCTCTCGTTCGGCTCACTTGCACCTGCGCAGGACCACAGCGCAAGGCACATGCCCGCGCCTGCGTACAGGATGGGAAGCTTCACCATTGTCAGAGACCTCAGGATGCCACGAACCCGACGCGTGTGGAAACCCCTGGCCGCGGGCTTGTCGACGTCGCGCAGCGTTGGCATTCCCCGGGCGCCCGCCACCTCCCATGTCGAATCTTCACGCGATCAAGCGCGCGATGAGGAACGCGGCGGCGGCGGCCAGGCCACCCACGGCCAAGGTCTGCAGTCCCCCGCGCAGGGGAGGCATGGCGGTCACGCGGGCCTTGAAGAAGCCGAAGCCGAAAAGCGCGGCCGCCGTGAATGCCGCTGAAAGCGCCAGCCCCAACCCGACTGTCGCGGTCAGCATGTAGGGCAGCAGGGGAATCAGGCCGCCCCCCACATACGCGCCCGCGATGGTCAGGGCACTTTGGCGCGCCCGGCGCGGGTCGGGTTCAGTCAGGTCCAGCTCGAAGCGCATCATGAAGTCGACCCAGCGTTTCCGGTCGGCGCTGATGTGGTCGAGGATGGGCCGCATCGCCTCGTCCGACAGCCCATAGCCGCGGAAGACTTCCGCCACCTCCTCGCGCTCTTGGGCCGGCTTGCTCTCGGTCTCCTGAATTTCTCGCCCGCGCTCAGTTTCATAGTGTTCGCGGTCGGAACGCGCGGCCAGATACCCGCCCAGGCCCATGGCAATGGACCCCGCTGCCAGTTCGGCCAGTCCCGCCGTGATCACGATGCGGTTGGCCGCAGCCGCGCCCGAAAGCCCGGCAGCCAGGGCAAAGGGCACAGTCAGTCCGTCGGACATGCCGATCACCAAATCGCGCACGGTCTCGCTGGCGGTGAAGTGCTTCTCGATGTGCGGGGTACTGGGCATTGCGGAGCTAAGTTTTCACGCCAGCAGCCGCGTGCAGGGCTTTGATTTCACCCTTGGTAAGGTCGCGTGAACCGCCCATTTTCAGGCCCTCGAACGACATTTCGCCCAGGCGCACGCGCGAGATCTTCAAGAGCTGGCGGTAGATGGCCTCGCCGGCGGCCTTGAGGGCGCGCGGTCGGCTCTCGGGGACCAACATTTCGACCCATACGTTCTTGCCCGTGGTGGCCAGGGGCTCGACTTTGATGGGGGTCACGGGCCGGCCATTGAAGCGCCAGCCACGCTTGAGGCGTGCCAGCTCGGCCTCGCCCACGGCGCCCTGAAACTTCAAGTGGTACATCATGGGCACATGTCCTCCCGCGCGCGACATGCGTTCGGCCAGTGCACCGTCGGTGGTCAGCAGGATCACACCCTCGGAGAGAAAGTCGAGCGGCGCCACCACATGCCAGCCCAACTCGCGATCGGGCACATAGCGGGCCAGGGTGGGGCGCGCGACGTTTTCGTGCGGGTCTGACTTGTCCGGGCTGGGGCGACTGAGCGTACCCAGGCACCCGCGCGGCTTGAGCAGCAGTCGATATTGCGGATCCTCGACGCGCACGCGGCGGCCATTCACTTCGACCCGGTCGTGACGTTCCTCTACCTGCACGCCGAGCGTGGTGATGATCTTCCCGTTGACGGTGACGGCACCGTCGGCAATCAGCTCCTCGGCGCGGCGACGGGACGCCACCCCGGCGGCCGCCAGAAGTTTCTGCAATCTCACGATGTCACCCTCTCTCTGTCGCTTGCTGAACGATGGTTTCGCCTATGAGTCGTTGCTCGGCTCTGGCGCTGGCGCGGCGGGCTCAGGTTCGGGCTCGGCAGCGGCTTCGGCCGCTGGCTCGGCAACCCCACCCAGGATCTTGGATGCAACCTTGGTCGCGCTTTCCAGCTCGTCGAGCAGCGGGTCGTTCTCCTCGGGCTCGTCGGGAAGCTGCGAACGCTCCACAAAGTTCAGGTTGTACGGCGAACCGGGCGGAGCGGCAGCTGCAGCGGTGGCGGCGGTTTCGCCTGCCACAGCCGGGGCCGGCTCGGTTCCCGCCGCGGCGGGATCGGCGCCAGGGACGGGACCGTGCTCGGCCTCAACCCGCGCCTGCTGCTCGGACGACAGCTCGGCGTATTCGCGCAGGGTCGGCAGCTCGTTCAATTCGCGCAGGCTGAACACCCGCAAAAACTCGGGCGTGGTGCCGTAGAGCATGGGCCGGCCGACTTCTTCCTTCTTGCCGATGATGCGAATCAGGCCGCGATCGAGCAGGGTTTTCAGCACCGGGCCGCAGTCGACGCCGCGGATGTCGTCGATCTCCGGTCGGGTCACCGGCTGGCGGTAGGCCACGATGGCCAGGGTTTCCATCATGGCGCGCGACAGGCGCATGGGCTTGCCGGCCAGCAATTTCGACACCCAGCGCGCGTGTTCCGGGTTGGTGCGCAGGTGCCAGCCATTGGCCAGGCGAATGACCTCGATGCCCGAGCCTTTGCGTCGATCGATCAAGGCCTCCAGGGCCGCAGTGATCTTCTTGCCGTCGCGCTCGCCGAGCAGGCGTTTGAGATCCGTGAGACCCAGCACCTTGTCAGACGCAAAGAGCAGGCTCTCGATGATGGATTCCATCTGCGAGACGTCGAGCGGCGCTGCTTCGCCAGTATCGTCGCCCGCCGGCGTTCCCTCGCCGTCAGCTGCGCCCTCGGATGCGCTCCCGCCCTCCGTCGACTCGGCCCACACCGCGGCGTCGGTGGCGCCTGGATCAGCCGCGGGCTCGGGACTGGCTTCTTCGACCCGATCCTCGGCCCACACGTCGGCTTCCGGCTCACCGGCGGGCGCGATCGCTGAATCCGCGTCACCGACGATTTCAGCGGCCGTCTCGGCGGCTTCGGTCGGTGTCGGCGGCTCGGCTTCCGCCTGCGGCGCGACGTCCTCGACGGCGGCTTCGGTCGAAATTGGCACCTCGTCGCCTTCAGCTTGAGGAGCCTCCTCGACGACGGCCGTGGCTTCGGTCGGTGCGACCGCCTCGTCGGGCTCGGCCTGCGCAGCGACGTCCTCGACGGCGGTGGGTTCAGTCGGCGCAGCCGCCGATTCGGACTCGACCTGCGAAACCGGCTCCGCGACTGCGGGCGGTGCCTCCACCTCGGCGGATTCCGCTTGCGGGGCGGCCTTCGCGACCGTGGTGGGTTCGGTCGACGCCGCTTCGTGCTTGGCGCGCTTGTTCTTGTTACGTTTGGCCATCGGGCTCTCCACTACCCTTCTCGGGCGCGCTCTCTACCACAATGGAGGTCGGTTGCAGAACCCTGGCTTGCTCCAACGCGGCGCCTTCGACCCGGGTGATGAGGAACGCGCCGCTCGACAGGTCCTGCAGCACGCGGATCACCTTCAGGCGCGCCAGCTCAAGAATCGCCAGCAGCGAGACCACGGCATTATGGCGAAACTGAGCCTCGGACAGGTCGCGCCCGACGATGTCATCGAACCGGACGCTGCCCGCCGCCGCTTCCAACTTGTCGATGACCTGGTTGATGCGATCGCTGATCGAGATGCGATCGATCACCACGTCGTGGGTGTGCTTGGGCGCAGCCTTGGACAGGATCTCGGCCCACTGCTCGATCAGCTTCCAGATCGAGTGCTCGGCAAATCCCGCTGCCTCGCCACCGCCCTCCAGCGGGACGCCGCGCGCGAAGACCGTGCGGCCCTCGATGGGGCGATTGCCCAGACGCTCGGCCGCGTCCTTGTATTTTTGGTATTCGAGCAGGCGCCGGATCAGTTCCTCGCGTGGGTCGAGCGCTTCTTCCTCCTCCTCGTTCGTCTCCAGCGGCTCGGGCGAAGGCACCAGCTCGCGCGATTTCAAATAGACCAGGTGCGCGGCCATGACCAGGTACTCGGCCGCCACCTCCACCGCCATGCTCTCCATCATGTCAAGGTAGTCGCAGTACTTCTCTGCGACGAAGGCGATGGGGATGTTGAGGATGTTCAGCTCGTGCGTCTGGCAAAGGTGCAACAGCAGATCGAGCGGCCCCTCGAATTCGGGCAGGGTCAGGCGATAGGCCGCGCTCGGGCCAGCGTCGGCTGCGCGCCGCTCGGGAAATGCCGGCCGGCCGGCACTGGGATTTTCGTCGCTCATAGGCCGCCCGCCCACACAAGTCCGCTGCGCCAAACGTCGATCAAGAGGGCCATGGGGTACATCACAGTGCCGAGCAGGGGCAAGCCCAGCATGGGGCTCAACACGAGCAGCAGCAAGATGAAGGCGCCGTAGCGCTGCAGAAAATCGATCACGCCCTGCAAGGAGCGCGGCAGCACCCAAGCCAGCACCGCGCCGCCGTCAAGCGGTGGGATGGGCAGCAGGTTGAAGCACATGAGAATCAGGTTCAGCCCCACGATGTAGTTGAACAGCGCGCTCTGCAGCCGCGGCGATACGCCCACGCGTGCGAGTATGACGATGACGATCGATGCGACCAGCGCCATGAGCAGGTTCATGCTTGGTCCCGCGATCGACACCAGCATACGGCCGGTGTTCACCTTCAAAGTGCGCGTGTAGGCCAGGGGATTGGTTTGCACCGGGCGGCCCCAGGCCATGAGCGGCAAAGCCCCCGGGCTGATCGCCGAGATGAACGGAATCAGCAGCGTCCCTATCGGATCGATGTGGTGCAGCGGCGACAGGGTCAGCCGCCCCTGCAGGCGCGGGGTCGGGTCGCCCAGACGGTTGGCCATCCAGGCGTGGCCGTACTCGTGCACTGACACGCATAGAATGAACGCGATCAGGTAGAGAATCGCTTGCTGAAACTGGTCAACGCCGATGTTCAACTGAGATCCTTGGGCAGAGCCTGCGAGATATAGCCGACGCCCTCCGGGGTGGTCAACCAATCCCGCTGGGGAGGCGAATTACGCGCGCGGGTGGAAGCGGTCGTATACCGTGCGCAGATGCGCGCGCGACAAGTGCGTGTAGATCTCGGTAGTTCCGATGTCAGCGTGACCGAGCATGGCCTGTACAGCACGCAAGTCGGCGCCCCGTTCCACGAGATGGGTGGCGAACGAATGGCGGAGCTTGTGCGGCGAAATCTCCTTGCGAATTCCGGCGGCTCGCGCATACGCGCCCAGGATCTTCCAAAAACCCTGCCGAGTCATGCGGCGGCCCAGCCGCGTGAGAAACAGCGCATCCGTGGTGGCGCCGCGCCCGGGCCGCAGAAAGTGCGGCCGCACGCCTTCCAGGTAGGACCGTAGCGCTGCCACCGCGACCTCGCCGAGGGGAACCAGGCGCTGCTTGCCACCCTTACCCACGGTCGTTAGGTACCCGGCTTCAAGGTTGACGTCCGGGAGGCGCAGCTTGACCAGTTCGGACACGCGCAGGCCGGTGGCGTACAGAGTCTCCAGCATGGTCCCGTCGCGCGCGCCTCGATCCGTGCGCCGGTCAGGCGCGCCGAGCAGCAGGTCCACCTCAGCGACGGTCAGAAAGGTCGGTAGCGGTCGGCCGAATCGAGGCAGATCCACGTCTTCGGTCGGGTTGGTTTCGCACAGACGCTCGGTCTTCAGGAACCTGAAGAATTGGCGCAAAGCCACCAGCGCTCGGGCTTGCGACCGGGCGGACAAGGCGTCTTCGGTCAACGCGGAAAGATAGTCGAGGATGTGGATCGCGCGCACCGACGCAAGATCCGCGAGGTCCCGGCCCGCAGCAAAGCGAGAAAACGCGGTTAAGTCATGGCCGTAGGCCGCCAGGGTGGCCACACTCAACTCACGTTCGACCCGCAAATGGTCGAGAAACTGTTGGATGGCAAGGTCAAGCGTGAGGCCCACCTGCCGGATCATCGGTTAGCGCGACGGGAATCGCAATTTTGCACACACATTCTGCTAGGCTTGCTGACATGAAGGTCTCCATCGGGCTGCGCCAGATGGCCTACGAGTCAGTGGGCAGCGGCCCGGTCCTGGTGCTGCTGCATGCCTTCCCCTTTGACAGCCGCATGTGGGGCAAGACCGCGGCGGCGTTGGCGGGTCAGCGCCGGGTCATCACGCCGGATATGCGCGGATTTGGACTTTCGGATCGTGGCACCGGCGATTTCTCCATCGCGGATCTGGCCGACGACGTGGCCCGGCTGCTGGACGCGCTCAGGTTGCCCGCGGCCACGGTGGGCGGCATGTCGATGGGCGGCTACGTGGCGCTGGCGTTTGCGCATCACCATCGCGACCGGTTGAAGTCGCTGATCTTGGCCGACACCAAGGCCGCGGCGGATACACCCGAGGCGCGCCAGGGTCGCCAGGCCGCCATCGATCTGGTGGGCAGCCAGGGTGTGTCGGCCATGCTGGAAAAGCAGCTCCCGCGTCTCTTGTCGCCCGCAGCCAGTGACAGCCTGCGCGCCGAGGTGCGTGCGCTCGGGGCACAGCCGGTCGACGCGGTCATCGCCGCGATTCGTGCCCTGCGCGACCGGCCCGATCGCACGGCCGAGCTGCCAAAGATCACCGTGCCGACCTTGTTCGTGGTGGGCAGCGAGGACGTCCTGTCCCCGCCCTCCGAGGTGCGGGCCATGGCCGCGGCCCTGCCCAACGCGCGCGTGGCGGAGATCCCCGGGGCCGGTCACCTGTCAAACCTGGAGAATCCCGACGCCTTTGCTGCCGCGCTGGCAGGATTCGGCTAGGAAACACTGGCCATGCGACATTCAGGCTCCTTTTCTCAATATTGCGCGGACCGCGCGCGAGGGAAGGATCTCCTGCGCCAGAACGTTCTCCCCTGGACTTCTCGGTATGGTAGGCCACAATTATCGGAGATGTTGTTCCCGCCCTTTGGCTGGAGCCAATTCCTGACGGCTCCCCTGAATTCTGGGTCACGCGCTGGTCGCATCAGGGTGAGACGTTTTGCCGGCCCGGCCGCCTATGCGGGCGCAATGGAGCCGATTCGCATTGCCCATCTGACGGACCAGCATGTGGGTCGCATCACGCCGTTCAAGATTCAGCGCGAAGCGGTCGCCCTGACCAACGCCGAGAACCCGGATCTTGTTGTGATAACCGGGGATTTCGTCTGCCACAGCCAGCTCTATCTTGACCAGCTGGTCGAGCTGGTGCGCGAATTCCGCGCGCCGGTGATCGGCGTGCTCGGCAACCACGACCATTGGGCAGGCGCGGACGAGGTGGCAGCGGCGCTGCGGAGCGGCGGTGTGGAAGTTCTTCGCAACGACAGCACGATCATCACCATCCGGCGCCAGCGCTTACAAATCGTGGGTCTTGATGACGCGTACACCGGCCACGCCCAGATCGAAAAGGCGGTGTCAGGCCTGCGTCGCGATCTTCCCGCGCTTGCGCTGTCGCATATTGCCGAAGAGGCCGACCAGCTCTGGCAGCACGGTATCCCGCTGGTGCTGGCTGGGCACACCCACGGCGGCCAGATAACTGTGGCGCGCTTGCACGAGATTTCCCTCGGCAAGATTGCCGGTCACAAATACGTGCACGGGCTGTACGGCACGCGGCAGCCGCGCCGGGGCGCGGTGGTGACTGGCGCCGTCTATGTCGGGGCCGGCATTGGCGCGTCGGTCATGCCATTCCGCATCGGCGAGCGCGGCAAGCGCGAAATCGCCATCTTCGAGTTCGGCAGCCGGCCCGGTGAATTCGAGGAGCCCGATCGCGAGCAGGAGCCCCTGAGCGGGCGCGCGCCCTCGGCGAGAAAAATGCGCCGCCGGGCCGAGAAGGTCGCGCGCAAGCGCGTCCACCGCTCCCTGCGCCGAACCGTCGAGATCGATCGGATCTGACGTTTCGAGCCCGCGCCAGCGTCCGCCCGAAATGGGATTTCTATTCCTGCGGCCGGACCGAATGCCTATTGGTTACGTCTGCGCCCTCGCGACCTGGCATCGGGGATGGCATCGTCGTAGTCTTACTTGTAGGAGTAAGAAAATGAGAGTGACGTCAAAAGGACAAGTGACGATCCCGATCGAAGTGCGTGAAAAGTTGGGAATTGTCCCCTACACGGAAGTTGATTTTGAGGTACATGGGAAGACTGTTCGTCTTGTTAAAGTGCCAATGAAGCAAGCGGGCGGTCGGGGTGCTCATGTCGTGGCGAGGCTAAGGGGCACTGCCGACGTCAAGATGAGCACGGACCAGATCCTTGCGCTGACCCGGAAGGGCTGATGAAGACGACGCTGGTCGACAGCAACATCCTTCTCGATGTTGCCACCAATGATCCGACCTGGTTTGAGTGGTCGTCACAGGCTCTTGAGGCGGCAGCCAACGAGTCGCCGTTGGCAATCAATGCGCTTATTTACGCTGAAGTGTCAGTTGGATACGGAAGGGTCGAGGACCTTGAGCAAGCGATTCCCAGCACGACCTTCAGGCGAGAGCCGCTGCCCTATGCGGCAGCGTTCTTGGCCGGCAAAGCATTCTTGCAGTACCGACGTCGCGGTGGACTGCGAAACTCTCCCCTCCCCGATTTCTACATCGGCGCACACGCCGCAGTGTCGGACTTCCGAATCCTGACACGAGATCCACGACCTTATCGCACGTACTTCCCGACCGTCGACCTCATCGTACCGAGGTAGAACGCCGCCGAGACG
>Ga0265316_10006484_pt1 | contig 11171 bp, 8 predicted proteins | sample 4522metaG_FD_202092 | JGI IMG/M metagenome (GOLD analysis project Ga0265316, IMG submission 202092) | Rhizosphere microbial communities from Carex aquatilis grown in University of Washington, Seatle, WA, United States - 4-5-22 metaG | ecosystem: Host-associated > Plants > Roots > Rhizosphere >...
GACGTCAAAGATTTAATCGAGAAGTCATAAGGGGTCCCCATTGGTAGTGACCATGATCCAGTTCCGCCTCGGGCTCCCGCCCCTGGAGTCCATCAAGGAGAAACGAAGAATCGTCACTTCCCTGAAGGAGAAGCTGACGAACAAATTCCACCTTTCGGTGGCGGAGGTGGAGATGCAGGACTCCCTGCACTATGCGCAGCTGGGCGCTGCTCTTGTATCCAACTCCAAGACTTTCGGGGAATCGGTCATGCAGAAGGTTCTTTCCTTTGTCGAGCAGAACTGCGAGGGCGAGCTCCTGGAAACCGAGGTGTTCTCGGAGACGTACTGAGGCACCAACCCCAGGGCTCTCGCCGTTTCGCGCCTTCGGCGCTCCAACGAAATGCCACGGGGTACCGTGGCCGCGCTGCCGCCCTGGGGCCCCAACGCGCGGCCAAAGGCCGCGCTAGCCCTCGTGAGCTTCCTTGCCCATCTCGAGAAGGTCCATCAGCGCCGCGACGCACTCGCGGAAGTCCCGGAGGCTGTCGCGCAGGGAGTAATAGTTCAGTCCGGAATAGTAGATCTTGGTGAAAACGGAGAAGTTGATCTCGCTGGTGGTCTGCTGGAGACTGACGTAGCACCCGAATTCGTAGCATGTCTTCAGCATCTCTTCCAGCTTGCCCTTCATGAGCTGCGAGTAGGACGGCGGAAAAGTCAGGGCGTAGGCCAGCTCCAGGAACCTGCTTCCCCGTTCAATGAGCACGCCGGCCTGAAACGCGTCGTCGTCCTCGAATGTGGCCGAGTACGCGTTGTGAGACCGCTCGTCCTCCGTGACGCGGAAGCTGAGCTCGGAAAAGAGCACCGTGACACGGCGTATCCTTTCCTCCATGAGCTGAGATTTCATTCCCTCTCCTTCCCCCGGGCGGGCCCATGCACCGCCATTTTACCTCCCCTCAGCAAGGCGCCGGGCGAGCTCCTCCGGAATCCCCGCATCGAGGATCTTCCGCTGAGCTTCCCTGATGCCATATGCGATCCGAAGGTTCCTGTACACCATCCTGTGCGTGTCTAATATACCAAAAGATGCCTGTGCATTACCATCCCTTGGCTGCCCGACCGATCCGGGATTGATGAGGTACTTCGATTCCGGACTGATTTCGACCTCGCCCTGCGGTCTCATCAACCGGGGCGCTTCCCGAGCGGCGCCTCGAACAGCTACCAGGGGCACGTGCGTATGACCGTGGAAGCAGATTTGGGCACCCGGGTAGCTCTTGTCCAGGGTGCGGAAGCTTTCCGCTACCGTGTCCCTGTCGAGCATGTACGCGTCCTCGTCGAAAGGCGTTCCGTGGCAGAGAAGAATCCCCTCCGGACCTTCCCGGGGACCTTCCGGGAGCCCCTTTACCCGCGCCAGGGTCTCTTCCAGTGCGTTCTTCCGCGTCCACAGCGCCGCAGCCCGCGCGATTGGATTGAACCACTCGAGGTTCATCAGGCCGGAAACCGCCTTGTCGTGGTTTCCCCTCACCACCAGACCGGCCCTTTCGAGCACCAGCCGCACGCAGGCATCCGGATCCGCCCCGTAGCCGACGATGTCTCCCAGGCAGTACACCGCATCCGGATGGATCTCCTCGACGGCTTCAAGAACGGACGTCAGGGCTTCGAGATTGGAGTGAATATCGCTCAGGATGGCATACAGCATGGCGCGCCGTTCGCCCAAATGTACGTCATGGCCCTTCAGTCGGCAAGGATTCGCCCGGGTTGCCCGGATCCGGCAGGTATTCCCTGTTGATCCTCCATGCCGATCCGTACACGTTGGACACCGCGTGCCGGTCCACGCGAGACGCGAGGCCCAGGATCTCCTTCATCAGCTCACGGCGGTTCCTGTGCACGTTGGGGCACCTGTTCGGGAAGGCCGGCAGCCTCAACCGGGCGGCCAGGCGCGCCACCTCGCCCTCTCTCAGCTCGCACAACGGCCGGATGATCCTGATTGCGCCGCCGAAGAACTTCTGGACGGGCATCATCGTAGACAGCTCCCCGTGGAAGAACATGTTCATGAGGGTGGTGCGGGCGATGTCGTCCATGTGATGGCCCAGCGCGACGGTACGGGCGCCGACCCGCGCCGCTTCGTTGAACAGGAGGCGCTTCCGGTTGCGGCTGCAGGTGTAGCAGCTGAACTTCTTCTTGAACGAAGGCGGGTCGATCTGCGCCTGCACCACGCGAAGAGGCACGCCGATCCGGTCGTAAAAGCCCTCCAGCCCGTCTCTCTCTTCGGTGCTCATTGGGTACTCGCGCCATTCGACGTGCACGGCAAAAAGCTCGTAGTCCACGGGCACCCACCGCCTGCGCTCCACCAGGGCCAGGCTCAATGCCAGGGAGTCCTTTCCTCCGGACACGCCGATGAGCACGCGGTCGCCGGGACCGATCATGTTGAACCTGTTGATGCCGCGGCCGACATGCCGGGCGAACCTTTCGAGGATCCGCGCGTCGGCCTGGGAAAGCTCGATCATGCGTGGAAGCGGCGGGAGAGGTCTATCCGCTTCAGTGCGGCCATGAGCTCATCATCCCTGCGGGCGCTGACGGAGATGGTGCGCAGCGACCGGGGAAAATCCTCGTGACCCATCCTGCGGAACACGTAGGAGGCGTCCCCGGCATCCGTTTCTTCCGGCTCCGGGCTTCCCGGGGCGATGACCGGCACGCTCAGCTCGAAGGAGATGCGCTCCGGCACGTCCACCAGGATGCACTCCGCGTCGACCGTCTTTCCCATGATCCCGCCCGCCTCCCGCGCGATGTCCTTCTCCAGCGCCAGCCGGGCGCCGACGTCCTCCAACCGCCGGTGGACCGGGTCGTCGTCGCTAAAAGGGATGCGCAGCACCTGCTTGTGCAGGATCCGCTTCCTCGCGTCCTCGATCAGCCGTGCCGCGGGGAAATGCCTGTCGGTGAACCTGGCGAAAAACTCCTCGTCGTCGAGGCCATAGAGGTCCTGCTTGCCGATGACGCCCTGCCCGAGGGCCATGGCGATGGCCTTCTTGATCATCCCCGTGGCGATCCGCACGGTCTTGTGCCAGTAGACCGTCTTGTACATCAGGTACTTGGAGAAAAGGATGTTCTCCAGGGCGGTGATCCCCTTCGGGCTGATCGCAACCCCGTTCCCCAGATGGGGGTAGACCTCCTCCAGGATGAAGTCGACGTCCTGGATCCCATAAGGAACGCCGCAGAAAAACGCGTCCCGATTGAGGTAGTCCAGCTTGTCCGGGTCCAGGACGCCCGACAACAGCTTCCAGTAGAACCCGACGTTCTCCACCCCCCCATACCGCGTTCCGTGGTCGATTATCGAAGCAACCGCCTCCGGCTCGATTCCGAGGTTCGACGTGATGACGGCAGAAAAATCCGAGAGTATCTGGCGTGCGGCCAGTGCCTCGTGTGCCTCGAGGTCGAGGTCTTTCAGGGAATGGGCAAACGGGTAGTGGCCGATGTCGTGGAGAAGCGCGGCGCACAGGAACGCCTTGACGCCCTCCAGGGTGATATCGACCTCCTCGTTCTTCCTGACCAGCGTGGTGATCATCCGCCGCGCGATGTGGAACACCCCGAGGCTGTGGCTCCGCCGGGAATGCGTTGCCCCGGGGTACACCAGGCATGCGGGCCCGAGCTGGCGGATGCGGTCCAGCTTCTGGAATTGTTCCATCTCCACCACCTTCAGCAGCGGGCGCGACATGTAGATGTGCTTCCACACCGGGTCACGGATCGGCTCGGTGTAGTCGTTTTCGAGGTGGTCGAGGATTCGCTCTTTCTCCCCCATTGCACCTACAGTATGATGATGCGGACCCCCTGTAAAGGCGGCGGTGCGCGCGCTGCGCGATGGTTTGACGAGGGCCGGCGGGAATGGTACAAAAAGATGTGTGGAAACGCATCGCGGCATGCATGATTCTCGTCGTCAGCCTCGTTCTGGCCGGTTGCCAGAAGACTCCACGCCAGCCGGCGGCTTCGACAACCGCGGCTGCGGCGTCGGCCGTGAAGACCGCGCCCGGCGCCGCCGCACCTGCGTCGGCCCCTGCGCCGCCGTCGAAAGGTGCTCCGGGGCCCCTGGCGCCGGTGCCGCAGGCGCCTGCCGCGCAGCCCGCTGCCCAGAAGGCCGCGCAGCCGGCTCCCGGCGCCATTACACTCTCACGCGATGTCGCGGGGCAGGCCGCGGGGCCGCGACCGCCAGCCACGGCGGCCGGACTGATGGCCTTGGATCGCGAAAAGCGGATCGTTCCTGAAGATTTCAAGATCGGGACGCTCGGCGAGGCGTTCGGCGGCGCGGCGGACGAGAACGCCGCCATTGCCGCCGCGGATTCGTTCCTGGCCAGCGTTGTGGCAGGCAAGGTGGATCAGAAGCTCCTTGCGCCCGAATCGGAGAAGACCGTCGCTGGCACGGTATTGTTCGGCCTCCAGCAGGGCTATGTTCCGAAGTCCTTCCGCGTCGGCGTTCCAAAGGTCCGCGAAGACGGTGAAATCACCGCAACGGTGAGGTTCTTCGGCCAGGAAGGGACGAGCGAAGGCGAGATCTACATGTCGCGCGTCGGGAAGTCGTGGCTGGTCTCGGACCTGCAGCTCAGCCTTGCCGAGATGGGGACCAAGAAAGAGAAGCCAAAGGAGAAGTTCTTTCCCTCGACGTATCGCTGGCTCCTGGAGGACTGAAGGCAGTGGGTACCGAGGTCGGGCGCATCGAGAAAGAGTTCGTCTTCAAGTCCCTGGTGGACGACAACACCACCTGCGACCTGCATGGTACGCGCAAGGAGTTCCGGTGCCGCTTCTCGGGAATCGCCCCGGACGGCCTCGAGCTCTCTCCGCTGGAAGGGAAACTCGAGGGGTTCGAGCCGGGCGAAGAAGTGCGCGTCTTCTTCTATCTCAGGAACAACTACCACACCTTCGCTTCGCGGGTGCGCGAGGTAACCCCCGAGCGCGTCGTTCTGGAGCAGCCGCCGGGAGTGTACAAGAACCTGCAGCGTAAATACGAGCGGGTGAAGTTCGGCGGCTCGCTCGACGTCAGCTTCAGCCTGCACGGGAGCAAAGTGGAGCTGAATTTTCCCAAGTCGGAGCGGTTCAGCGAGGTGGAACCACCGGAACAGTCCGACACCTTCAATCCACGGCGCATCCAGGAGCTGGTGAGGGGTTTTCGGCAGAAGATCGAAAGCATGGTATCGGACAACAAGATCATGATGCTGCGGGACCGGCTCCCGAAGACGTGGGAGGAAAAAACGATCGTGCGGCTGGGAAAGTCGCTGTACATCCCGTCGACAACGGAAGACTTTCCCCAGCGTGACCCGTTCCCGGACGGGCGGGTGATCGTGAAGTCCGAGCTGATCAAGCTGGAAGAGGAGAACGGTGCCTCCCCGCACGTGGTGGCGAGCAGGCTGGGCAACATCCTGTACGAGAAGACAAAGAGAGAGATCGCGTCGGAGCTCTGGGCTCCCCTCCTCTACCACGAGTACGTCGTGGGCTACGTGCACGTGTGGAACACCACGTCCAAGAGAGAGAGGATTGCGCGGGAAACGGTCGAGTTCGTCCAGGAGTTTGCGCAGGTCCTCTGTTTCTCCCTGGTGAAAAACGGCTATTTCAAGATCGAGAACAGCACGGAAAGGCGCTTCGAAGCCCCGATCATCGACATGAGCGCGTCCGGGCTCCTCTTCGCCCATACCTCCGCGGACCTGGTCCGCGATCTGATGGTCCACACCGACATGGAAATGACGCTCCGCTTCGAGAAAAGGACGATCAAGGTGGGCGCGCGCGTGATGAGAAAGTTCCGCGATGCGGAGAGCTCCTATTTCGGAGTGCTTTTCCTGCAGCTCGAGCCCGATGACTTCGGCTTCCTCTACCAGTTCCTCTATGGCAAGCAGTTCGACCCCGCCCAGGAGGGGACGTGGGAAGGCGGCGCCCCGCCTCCACCGCTCGTCATCAACTGAGCGCTGCACGAAGAGCGAGCGGATCTCCAAGCTCACGCAGTCCAGCCCCGCCACGGTCGCGGCGATGAACCATACCGCGATCCCCGCCGCAGTTGACTCGGGCTCGGGCCGAGGGTTTATGATGCCCTGGATGACGAACCTCGTCGCCGCCCAACCGGATCAGAAGGTTCTCCGTCAGGTGATCGAAAAATCGATCGCGGTGGGCTCCGGCAAGGGAGGGGTCGGAAAAACCATCACCGCGTGCAATCTCGCCATCTACTTTGCCCGCAAGGGCCTCCGGGTGGGCCTGGTCGATCTCGACCCTCTTTCCGACGTCGCCTCGCTGCTGGACCTCTACGAATCGGAGCAGGCCCTGAAGGATGCGGGGACGGGGAGCCCGGCGCCGGAGGCGGGACTCGACGCCTACGTGCTTTCCGCGTTTCGCGGCCTGCAGATCCTCTTCCCGCTCCAGAAGCTCGGCACGACTGAGGCGAGGGGCTTGAAGGAGAAGATCTACACGCGGTTCCTCGCGGAGATCGACCGGCGCTACGACGTGCTCCTCTTCGACATGCCGGCCGGATTGAGCTATGAGGACAACCTCTCGTTTCTTCCGTTCATGAAGGTGCTCATCCTCGTGACCAATCCGGAGCCCACCGCCCACGCCTCCGCCGGGGCGTACGCCAAGGAGGTGCAGCGGCTGTACCCTGGCACCGCCATCCGCCTGTGGCACAACCGCTACAGCGCCCGCTCGCGGGACGGCTTTCGGACCTCCGACGTCGCGGGCAACTACAACCGTTTCGTGGACGCGGCGGATCGCCTCACCCTGGATGAGACCGCGCTGCTCCAGGATTTCGCGTTCGTACCGGAGGACCCGGCCCTCGACCTGCTGCAGGGGGAGCCGAATCCCGTCATCCACGTCCTGAAGTGCATGCGGGAGAGCCTCGACTATGCGCACGGCCGCCTGCTTTCCCAGGCGTCGCGCAGGCTGGGGGTCCCTCAGCGGATCCAGGACGTGGTCACCTTCTACGTGCATCACAATCCACAGATCGACGACGCGGGATCCTACCTCGAGGGCCTCTCGGAGTACCTGGTCACCGTGCTGCGCAGCGTGGTCCCCGAACAGCCCACGGACGGCATCGCGGCGGCGGCAGAACGCCCGTTCACCTCGGAGGAGGAGGCGTCCCTGAAGGGCTACCTCTGTCGCGTAAGAGAGAGCCTGCTTCGAAAGGAGATCATGCGCCTGGAGGGCATGCTCACGGACCAGATCGGGCGGCTGGAGGAGTCCCGCGGCGCCCTTTCGGGCCGCCTCCAGGCCGGGCACGACCGCCTGATGGACCGCGAGATCGCGCGCTTCCTCGTCGCCCTGAATCGTTCGGCGCGCGCCAGCTCCCTGATGCGCAACCAGGGCGTGCTCCTCCTGTTCTACTTTTCGCTGCACAAGCTCTTCCAGTCGAAGACGCTCGTGGGGGTGCTCCGCGGGCTCATTCCCCGGCGCCCCGGCCGAAAGGGGCATCGCGTGCGGGACCGGTTCCGCCAGATCAGGACCCTGGTCGAAAAGGACCCTGCGTACAGGGAACAGTACTTGAAGACGATGAAGACCCTCCACGTGATCGTGATAAAGCAGATCGCGGGGGTCGCGAAGACTTTCGAGCTCGACCGCCTGGTGCTGCGGGACGGCGACTCACGTCTCGACGCGAGGCCCTACGTCAAGCTCCTTGCTGCTTTCCTCCATGAAACCCTCTACAGCGGGCTGAGCGTCATTGTGGGATTCGACTACCGCTCGGCTGCCGTCGCGTTCCAGGATGGCGCTGAAAAACTGCTCTCCGCCCTCAGGTAAGATCGCCCTCCTTCTCGGTCTCCGACAGGATGCTCTCGATCAGTCGAAGCCTCTCGTCCTCGGGTCCAGAGAAGACCTCGGAGCTCAGGAGCGTGACAAAGACCTCGAGAACCGGCGCATCCGCGGCAAGGGCGCCTGTTCGCATGTCCCGCGCCAGCGACTCCACGAACGACAGGGTCACCTTCACTCCCTCCGACCGCGCATACCGAAGCGCCATCGCCTGGTTCCCGTTCGAGAGGAACCAGCGAAGCGCCTCTTCGTGGCGTCCCAGGGCCAGGTAGACCTCGCGCGTGCTCTCGTCGTCCTCCAGCAGCCGGAACCGGGCCAGGGCGGGACCCAGGTTCCCCGCCGACCTCAGCGCCACCGCCTCCGCGTACAGTCCCTCGGCCGCCTTCTCCTGTTCCGCGGGCAGCGAATCGAGATACCGATACAGCGCGCCTTGCAGCGCGGAGACGCCTTCCTCCGAGCCGAGGGCCGTCCTCTCGAGGGCACGCACAGCCTCCATCCAGCGTCCCATCTCCTGGAGGCATGCGGCGAGCCCCTCGAGGTCGCCGGCCCTTTCGAGCTCGGCGGCGGCAAGCTCACGCTGGCCGGCGGCGAGAAACGCAGCCGCCGCTTCTCGGGGCATCCCGAGCGCGGAAAACCGGGTCCCCGCGCGCAATCCCCCGCTGCGGCCTCGCGGCGCGGGTATCGAAGCGAGCAGTTTCTCCCGGTTCTCCGGTGATGCCTCGGCGTACTGCGCGAACGCCTCCATCGCCTTGCGGGTTTCGCCTCTCTTCTCATGCAGCACCGCGATGGCGTGGCGATCTCCCAGGCGCCGATAGCAGCGGAAGAGCATGTCGTCGTTTCCAAGCTTCCTGAAAAGCGCCGCAGCCTCCCGGTATCTGCCGCCCTGGAAATAGAGGTCCGCGGCCCGCGCTTCCTTTCCCAGCTTCATGCAGCAGGCGGCGGCCTCCAGCGGGAGGCGCGCCTTCAGAAGCAGATCGGCGGCGCGTTCCAGGTTTCCTCGGACGGCGTGCCCCCGCCCCGCCCTGCCGAACTCCCCGGCCTTCTCCCAGTTCTCGAGGCTGCGGTCCGTCTCCCCGAGGTCTTCCCAGGCGCGCGCCGCGTCGGCGAACGCGCCCTCGGATTCGTGAAGACATGCCGCGCACCGCAGCTCCCTGGCGCGGTCACCGACGCGCGTCCACAGCGGCAGGGCACTGCGCCAGTCGGCGGCGCGCTCGAAGCATTCCGCGGCCCTCCTCGGCTCATCCGCGGCCTCGAAAAGGGGTGCCGCGCCCGCAAAATCGGCGCGCGCCTCGAGGAGGAGGGCTCCCGCGTACGAGTATTTCCTGTCATTGCCCGCGTTGCGGTAGCATTCCCGCGCCGCGGCCACCTGCTCGTGCGCCAGGAAGTAGTCTCCCTGCGTTTCCCACTCAATGGCCGACGACACGGTTCCCCAGAGGTCCGAAAGCCTCTCCCTTTCTCCGGTGCGGAAGACCAGCGCGGCGAGAGACGGGATCCCCCAGATTGCGGAGGCCTCCGGGCCGTCGTAGATAACCAGGCCGTTCCTCGCGCGAGTCACCGCCACGTACAGGAGCGCCAGCTCGTAGCGCACGTGCGGGACCCGGGCTTCCTCAAGCGCCTCGCCGTCCGCGATGATCTTCCACAGGGCTTCCGACTTTCCCGCCTCGACGAACTTCCAGAGAAACACGGTGTCGAACTCCAGCCCTTTCGCTTCCGCGATGGTGAAGACCAGCTCCGTGCGCAGGTCCCGCCGCAGCCTGTCCCGCGTGCCGATCGTACGGGTCAGGACTACCTGTCCCGCGCCCCGGAAATCGATGCGGGGAAGGAGGTCTTCCTCCTCGATTCCGGCCAGCAGGACGGGCGGCCGGCCGTTGAACTTCCAGCGCTCGCGCATCTCCGTGTCGGAAAGCCCCACCAGGCCGGCCTTGAGATCCAGGAGGGCGTTCGAGAGCCGAACCACCGCCCCGACGCACCTGAAATTGAGGCTGAGCCGGCGCACCGGAGGAACGGCGAGCCCGCGTTCGTAGAGCTTTGCCTTCACCTCCTCCCATCGAAATCCGGTGGGATTGATGATCTGCCGCGGGTCACCGGTCAACACCACGTTTCTCGGGTCGGAGGCGAGACGGAAAAGAAGGGAAATCTGGATGTCGGCGAGATCCTGGACTTCGTCACACACGACAAGGTCGTAGGAGAACTCCTCCCTCGCGCCGTCCAGCAGGCGCAGGGCCGCCTTCGAGAGATCGATCTCGTCCCAGCCCCCTGTCTTCTCCAGGCGGTCCTGGTAGAATTGGGCGATCCCGTAAATCTCCCTGCGGTCGTAGACGAACGTGGGGGCCCGCTTCCTGCCCAGCGCGAGGTACTCCTCCGCGGAAAGAAGAGGCGACTGGAAGTCCGCGGCGCTCTTCTCGACGAGCCTGAGGATCTCGCGGAGGACCGCGCTGCTTTCCGGTCCGGTGCGCGGTTCCCGGTCTGCAATTGCACGGAGAAACCCCGGGTAGTCGCCGAGGGAAGTCTCACGGGCGATGAACGACTGCGCATCGCGCGCGATCGAGAGTCCCTGGAGGCCGGCCGCGTGTTCGCGCAGCTCGCCGCGCTCAGACGGGGAGATCACGCCGGATGTGAAGCGGGCGCAGAGGACGGAAAGACGCGCAGGGAGCAGAGGGAACTTGGACCCTTTGATGATGGAACGAATCTCCTCCCAGAGGAGCTCGGCGTCGTATTTTTTCCGGTCCGGGTGATCGTTGAGGATCTGGAGAAACCCCTGCAGGCCGACCTCCCGCTCCGGCGGGAAGTCCTCCTTCTTCGCGGCGGTGATCTCGAGAAGGAGATCCCGGAAAACCAGGAACCGGGGCCTCGCGGTGTCCTCGGGCCCCGGGCGGTGTGCCACCAGGCCGTCATACACCCTCTCCGCGAGGCCCCTGAGAAGCGGGTTGTACGTGAGGAACAGCCTCCGTGTGCCCGAAGAGGCTCCGCGGACGAGGTAGTACACGCAAAGGGTCGTCTTGCCGCTGCCCGCCGTGCCCGAGAGAAGAATGGGAAGCGGCGCGCCCAGGAGCTCCTCCTGCTCGCGGGTAAGAAACAGGAACGCCTCGAAAGAGCCGGCCTGCGGGGTGGCAAGCAGCCGATGCCATTCCGCTTCGTCCAGGACAATCCACTTCTGCGGACCGTAGTCCTCCGGGACTCTCTCTTCGATGTCCTCCTGGCTGAGCCACTCGCGGGGAAGGGTGTCGATGGCAAGATCGGGACGGTCTTCCCGCTCGTGAGGCTCGAAATCGAGGAACGGCGCGTTCTGGGGCACGATCCGCGCCGCCTCACTGGCAATATCGTCGTGGCGGACGATTCCCCAGACATAGACGGCGGTCTTGTCGCGATGGCGCCCGAGTGTGAACAGGATCCTGTCCGCCTTGTTAAGCCGCGCCTCGAAGATCACCCGTCCG
>Ga0265316_10006488_pt1 | contig 11167 bp, 8 predicted proteins | sample 4522metaG_FD_202092 | JGI IMG/M metagenome (GOLD analysis project Ga0265316, IMG submission 202092) | Rhizosphere microbial communities from Carex aquatilis grown in University of Washington, Seatle, WA, United States - 4-5-22 metaG | ecosystem: Host-associated > Plants > Roots > Rhizosphere >...
CTCCCCGATGGATTTGCCCGTAACCGTCAGCGCGGCACCGTCAAGGCGGCCGGCGCCGAGCAATTCGCACAGGACGGCCGGAACGCCGCCCGCGCGGTGAAACCGTTCGCCGAGATATTTTCCGGCTGGCTGCATGTTCACCAGCAGCGGAATGTCATAGGCGGCGCTCCAGTCCGTCGTGGACAATTCGACGTTTGCGTGACGCGCCATCGCAGCGATGTGCGGCTGCGCGTTCGTCGATCCGCCGATGGCGGCTACGGCAGCGATTGCGTTGAGGAAGGACGCGCGCGTGAGGATTTTGGATGGCGTCAAATCCTCATAGGCCATCTCGACGATGCGCTTGCCGGTCTCGTAGGCGATCTGACCGCGCTCACGATAGGGCGCCGGAATGGCCGAGCAGCCGGGCAGCGACATGCCAAGCGCTTCCGCGACCGCGTTCATGGTCGAAGCGGTTCCCATTGTGTTGCAGTGACCGGCCGACGGCGCGGATGCGCAGGCCGCGTCCATGAACTGATCCTTGGTGATTTCGCCCGCCGCGAGCTTGCGCCGCGCCCGCCAGATCACGGTGCCGGAACCCGCAAGCTCGCCTTCGTGCCATCCATCCAGCATCGGTCCGCTGGATAGTATGATTGCCGGAATGTCGACCGCCGACGCCGCCATGATCGCAGCGGGCGTTGTCTTGTCGCAACCCGTCGTCAGCACGACCGCGTCGAAGGGATAGCCGTGGAGGATTTCGACCAATGTCATGAATGACAGATTGCGGTCGATCGCGGCGGTGGGCCGGCGACACGTCTCCTGGATCGGGTGAGTCGGAAATTCGATGGCGATGCCGCCTGCGTCGCGGATGCCTTCGCGCACGCGTTGCGCCAGTTCCAGATGGATGCGGTTGCAGGGCGACAGATCGCTGCCCGACTGCGCGATGCCGATGATTGGCCGGCCCGACCGCAGTTCTGCCGGCGTCATGCCGTAGTTCATCATCCGCTCGAGATAGAGCGCGGCCATGTCCTCGCGGCCAGGCGCATCGAACCAGTCGCGCGAACGGAACGGACGGACGGGCTTGCGGTCAGACATGCAGCACTCCTTGCGCCAGACCCGGAACTTCGACCTGGAAACGGAACAGTCCGCCCGCAAGCGGCTGCTCCGCGCGCTGGCGTGCGTTCAGCGCGTGGCGCGCCGTCGTGACGTAGGCGGCTTTCAGGTCGGCACCTGCAAAGGCAAGCTTGGTGATGTTGGAACAGGGAAATTTAACCGTTGCCAGCACTTCCCCTTGCGGCGAATAGCGCCGCGCAGCGCCGCCGAAGAACAGACACGTCCACAGGCAGCCTTCGACGTCGATCACCGAACCATCAGGGTGGCCGGCGCCATCCTCGATCGTCACGAAGACGCGCTTGTTGCCAACGGTGCCATCATCGGCGACATCGAAGGCGTAGATCGTGCTCTCCGTGGAATCGGTGTGATACAGTGTGCGCCCGTCCGGACTGAAGCATGGGCCATTGGTGATCGCGTAGCCTGTGTCGACCACAACCGGTCCGGCCGGATCGAGACGAAAGAGCGATCCGGACTTTTCCTTCTCGCCATTGTCCATCGATCCGAACCACAGCCGCCCCCTGGGATCGAGCGCGCCGTCATTCAGCCGGTTACCGGGTCGCTCGGGCTCGACCGCGACCAGCATCGCGAAGTCGCCTGTCTTGGGATCAAACCGGTGCAGGCCCGACTGAAGTCCGACGACAAACGTGGCGCCCTCTTCGGCAACCATGAAGCTTGGGCTTGGTGGCGTCTCGTAGCTGCGCTTGCGGCCGCTCGCGATCTCATACCTATGAATACGATCCTTCTTGATGTCGACGAACCAGACCGCGTCCTCGCGCGGCGACCAGATCGGCCCCTCGCCCAATTCAGCCTGCAAGGACCAGGCGCACTCCACCGAAATCGCCATCTTTGACCTGTATTTCCCGTCCGTACCTCGGCTTTATACGCACACACCGGGCAAAGCCGAACAGATATTTGGGCGGCGGCGCTAGTCGGCGCGCAGGCGGTATCCGACACCTTGTTCGGTCAGGATGTTAACGGGCCTTTCGGGATCGGCTTCGATCTTCTGGCGCAACGAGCGGACATACACGCGCAGATACTGCACGTCCGTCGCGCCGCCCCAGACTTCCTTCATGGCGAATTTGTGGGTGAGCACCTTGCCGGCATGCAGCACCAGCAGGCGCAGCAGGTCGTATTCGCGCGGCGACAGTTTCACCTCGGCGCCGCGCACTGTCACGATGCGGCGAACGAGATCGACCGTCAGATCACCGTTTTTGAAGACCGGCGTGGTGCCCTGGACCTGCAGGCGGTGGCGCAGCGCGGCGCGCGCCCTCGCCATCAGTTCCTCTGCGCCGAACGGTTTGGTCACATAGTCGTCAGCGCCCAAGTCGAGCGCCTTCACCTTGCCGGCTTCGTCGTCGCGGCTCGACAGCACCACGATCGGAATCGCCAATCCGCGGTCGCGAAGTTCCTTGATGAGCGCAAAACCGTCCATGCCGGGCAGACCGAGGTCGAGCACGATCAGATCTACTGCGCTCGCCTTGACCGCTTCGAGCGCCGATTCTCCGTCCGCCGCTTCCGTGACGTGATAGCCCTGTGCGCCGAAGCTAGTCTTGAGCAGACGGCGGATGGGCGGTTCGTCATCGACCACCAGAACGTTCAGTTGCGTCGAAGGTGCGCTCATGACTCAACTTGCCTTGCTGCCGGCAGCATGATGGTGAATACGGCGCCCGCGCGCTCCGTACGATTGCCGGCAGTGATCGTGCCGCCCATCGCTTCGACGAAGCCTCGGCAGATCGCAAGGCCAAGGCCGGTGCCCGCCCGCTGACTGTCGCCTGCATGAACACGGTAGAACTTGTCGAACACGCGCTCGCGCGCATCGTCAGGCAGGCCGGGCCCTTCGTCCGCGACCTGCAATGCAATGCGCCCGTCGTCGCGCCGCGCCGTGAGCGTGATCGCGCTCTGCGCCGGCGTGTATTTCGCCGCATTGTCGAGAAGATTGAACAGCGCCTGTTCCAGAAGGACGGGATCGCCCTGCGCCATCGGCAGGCCGGCATCGATTTTGAGTTGAATGCTGTGCTGCGCGAGCACCGCAGTCGCTCGCTGCAGCGCGCTTCCGACGACGTCGCCGATATCGACCGTTTCGTTGCGCGACTGCACCGCGCCCGATTCGAGGCGCGTCATATCAAGAAGGTTGGCGATGAACCGGTTCAGCCGCTCGGCCTCTTCCTGGATCACGGCCGTAAGTTCGTCCTGCGACTTCTCGTCGAGCGATTTTCGATAAGTGCGAAGGCTCGTCGCAGAACCGAGTATGGAGGCAAGCGGTGTGCGCAGGTCGTGCGAAATCGAGGTCAGTAATGCATTGCGCAGCCGCTCCGTCTCGGCGGCAAGGCGCGTGCGATCGACGTCGGCCACAAGATTGATGCGCTCGATGGCAAGCGCCGCCTGATCGGACAAGGCGTCCAGCAGCCGCCTCTGGTCGGGCGACAAGATCGGACCGGAGGTATCGCTGTCGAGGCCGATCACGCCGACCGAGCCCCTGCTCGTCTTCATCGGCAGGAACAGACGCTTGGCGCCGGGCAAAGTGTCCGCACCACGGCCAGCGGGCTTGGCGTGCTGCCAGGTCCATTTGGCGGCCGCGAGATCGGCGTCGTCGATCATGTCTTCGGGCGGAAATCCGGCACGCACTTCGATCGTTTCGCCTGCCGGAAGCAGCAGCACGACGCGAACCTTCAGCATCTGCGCGATCTGGTGCGCGGTCGCCCACAACAGATCGTCGAGCTGAACCACTCCGGCGAGCTTTCGGCTGAAGAGATAAAGGTCCTCCGTCATTTTCGCGCGCTGCCGCGCTGCGAGAGCTTGCAGGCGAACGCGCCCAGTCAGATTGCTGGCAATGACGGCGACGATGAGAAAGACGATCAGCGCAAGCACATTTGCGGGATCGGCGATCGTGAAAGTGTAGATCGGCGGCAAAAAGAAAAAATTGTACGCCAGCATGCTCACAAAGGACGAAAACAGCGCCGGCCACAGTCCGTATGTCACGGCGCTTGCCAGCACGGCGGTCAGGAACACGAGCGCAATGTCGGTCACGCCCAGCGTTCGCTGCAGGGCCAGTCCGACCAGCAGCGCCGCCGTAACCATGACAGTGCTTCCGCCGTAGGCGCCGAAATCGAGGCGGCGCGGCTGTTGCGGTCGCGGTTTCGCGACGCTCGCGTCTTCGTCGATCGCCTCGACGTGCCGCTCCGGCACGACATGCACGCTGACATCACCCGCGCGCCGGATGACCTCATGCGCCAGCGACGATCGCAGCAGCTCCAGCCATCGCGAGCGCTGACGCGTCGAAACAACGATGTGAGTGAAATTGTTGGCATGCGCATAGTCGATCACGCCGTCGGCCGTGACCGCGGCAGGCACGGTCACCGACTGGCCGCCAAGCTGTTCCGCAAGACGCAGCGCCGCGGCGACGCGGTCACGTTCTTCTTCGGTCAGGCGTTGCGTCCGCGACGTCTCGACATAGATCGCCGTCCACGAGGCGCGCAGACGGTCGGCCAGACGCCTGGCATAGCGCACCAGCGCGGTTCCGCCCGGGCGGTCGCTGACACAGACCAGCACGCGCTCGCTCGCCTCCCATGGCCCTTGGATGGCGTGCGCGCGCATATAGTCGACCATCTGCGCGTCGACGCGCTGGGCGGTGCGGCGCAGTGCCAGTTCACGCAAGGCGGTGAGATTGCCGGGCACGAAATAGCTGCGAATGGCGCGTTCCGCCTGCTCCGGAACGTAGACCTTGCCCTCCTTGAGGCGCTGGATCAGGTCTTCCGGCGTGAGATCGATCAGCTCGACTTCGTCGGCGCGGTCCAGAATCGAATCCGGCACCGTCTCTCGCACGCGAACGCCGGTGATCTGGGCCACCACGTCGTTCAGGCTCTCAAGATGCTGAACGTTCAGCGTCGAATAGACGTCAATGCCGGTGGCGAGGATCTCCTCCACATCCATGTGACGCTTGGGATGGCGGCTGCCGGGTGCGTTGGTGTGCGCGAGTTCGTCGACCAGCACCAGTTTCGGCTTGCGCTGCAGGATGGCGTCCAGATCCATCTCGGCTAGCACGTGTCCTTTATATGCCAGCCGGCGCTTGGGAATTTTCTCGAAGCTCTTGGTCAGCAGATCGGTTTCGACGCGGCCATGCGTCTCGACAACGCCAATGACGGCATCGACGCCGTCGAGGCGCCGCTGACGGCCCTGCATCAGCATTTCGTAAGTCTTGCCGACACCCGGCGCCGCGCCGAGGAAGATCTTCAGCCGGCCACGCCCCTCTTCGCCCGCCTCACGAAGCAGCGCTTCGGGCGATGGCCGGTTGTCGCGATCCGTCCTGTCATCTGACATGCGACCCAAGTTTACGCCCTTTGCGGGCGTCTTCCACCGTCACTGTGCCGCGTCGAGCGCCATGTTCAGCTTGAGAACGTTCACGTGCGGCTCGCCAATGATTCCCAGCAGCCGGCCCTCGATATGGTCAGCGACGAGCTGGCGTACCTTGTCTTCGGACATCTTGCGGGCTTTGGCGACGCGCGGCACCTGGAAGTAGGCGCCTGCGGGCGTGATGTCGGGGTCGAGACCGCTGGCCGATGCAGTCACCAGGTCGACCGGGATCGGCGTGCCGGGGTTATCCTTTGCCAGCGTCGCGGCATCGCCCTTCATGCGCTTGATGAGCGCCTTGGAGGTCGGACCATAATTCGATCCCGACGAATTGGCGGCGTCGTATCCGTTGCCGGCGGCAGAGGGCCGGCCGTGGAAATATTTCGCGCTGGTGAAGTTCTGGCCCAGCAACTCGGAGCCGATGACCTTGCCGTTGACCGTGACGAGACTGCCGTTCGCCTGGTGCGGAAAGAGCATCTGCGCAAGGCCCGTCATGCCGAGCGGATAGGCAAGACCGGTCAGGATCGTCATCAGGACGATCAGCATGATTGCGGGACGAATTTGGCGAAGCATTGTTGGGCGCTCCTTAGATGAGGCCGGTAGCGGTGACGAAAATGTCGATCAGCTTGATGCCGACGAACGGCACGATGATGCCGCCGACGCCGTAGATCAGCAGGTTGCGGCGCAAAAGTGCCGCTGCACCGACCGCGCGGTACGCGACGCCGCGCAATGCAAGCGGAATCAGCGCGATGATGATCAGGGCATTGAAGATGATCGCCGACAGGATGGCGCTCTCGGACGAATGCAGCTGCATGACGTTGAGCGCCTTAAGCTGCGGATAGAAGGCCATGAACATCGCGGGAATGATCGCGAAGTATTTCGCAACGTCGTTCGCTATCGAGAAAGTCGTCAGCGCGCCGCGCGTGATGAGCAATTGTTTGCCGATCTCGACGACTTCTATGAGCTTGGTCGGATCGCTGTCGAGGTCGACCATGTTGCCGGCTTCGCGCGCGGCCATCGTTCCGGTGTTCATCGCCACGCCGACATCGGCCTGGGCAAGCGCCGGCGCATCGTTCGTGCCGTCGCCGCACATGGCAACCAGCTTCCCCTTGGCCTGCTCGTCTCGGATGAGCTTGAGCTTGGTCTCCGGAGTCGCCTGCGCCATGAAGTCGTCAACGCCGGACTCTGCGGCAATGGCTGCGGCCGTGAGCGGATTGTCGCCCGTGATCATCACGGTGCGGATGCCCATCTTGCGCAGGGCAGCAAAGCGCTCGCGGATACCGCCCTTGACGATATCTTTCAGGTGAATGACGCCGAGAAGCTTACCGTCCTTGGCAACGGCCAGCGGGGTTCCACCCGATTTGGCGATGCGTTCGGAGAGCGCGACGAGCTGTTGCGCCTGATCGGCGCCCACGGCCTGGATTGCGGCCGAAACCGCGCCTTCGGTTCCGCCCGAAACCGGAATCCCTTTTTGCGCACGAACATAATCAAGGACGGCATCGACGGCTCCCTTGCGCACGGACGAGCCATCCACGTCGATGCCGCTGATGCGCGTCTGCGCCGTAAAGGGGATGAAGTGTGCCTGGAGCGACGCCATTTCGCGGCCGCGGATTTCGTATTTTTCCTTTGCCAGAACGACGATGGAACGGCCTTCCGGGGTCTCGTCCGAGAGGGACGAAAGCTGTGCGGCATCTGCCAGGTCCCGTTCACTCACTCCGGATACCGGGAGAAACTCGGTCGCCTGCCGGTTGCCAAGTGTGATCGTGCCCGTTTTGTCGAGAAGAAGCGTGTCGACGTCGCCGGCCGCTTCGACAGCGCGGCCGGACATGGCAAGCACGTTGAAGCGCACGAGACGATCCATGCCCGCGATGCCGATTGCCGAAAGCAGCGCGCCGATGGTCGTGGGAATGAGCGTTACGAACAATGCGACCAGCACGAGAACGCTGATCGACCCGCCGGCGTAGGACGCGAAGCTCGGAATCGTGGCGACCGCAAAGACGAAGATGATCGTTAGGCCGGCCAGCAGAATGTTGAGCGCGATCTCGTTCGGCGTCTTCTGGCGCTCGGCGCCCTCGACCAGTGCGATCATGCGGTCGAGGAAGGTATGGCCCTGCGCCGCCGTGATCTTCACCTTGATCCAGTCCGAGATGACGGTCGTACCGCCGGTTACCGCGGAACGGTCACCGCCGCTCTCGCGAATCACGGGCGCAGACTCGCCTGTGATCGCCGCCTCATTTACCGAGGCAACGCCTTCGATGACGTCGCCGTCGCTGGGGATCAGATCGCCGGCTTCCACCAACACGACGTCGCCCTGCTTCAGCTCCGACGCGGGAATCGAGCGCGGCTTGGTCTGGTCCTTGCCAAGCAGCTTCGCCATGGCGTCGGTTTTGGTCTGGCGCAGAGCAGCCGCCTGGGCCTTACCGCGCCCCTCGGCCACGGCTTCAGCGAAGTTCGCGAATACCACGGTGAACCAAAGCCAAAGATTGATCTGCAGCGCGAAACCGAGATGCTGTGCTCCTGTCAACAGATCGCGGAAAAAGAGCACGGTCGTCAACGTGGCGACGATCTCCACCACGAACATGACCGGATTCTTGATCATGTGGCGCGGGTCCAGCTTCTTGACCGAAGACCAGATGGCCGGAATGAGGATCTTTGGATCCGTCATCGTCGAGGCCGAAGAACGCTTGTTGATCTTCTCGATGCCCAGCGGTTTGTCGATTGTGGCGTTCATGTTTTCCATGCCCTCAATACGTAGTGCCGTTGAGCATCGCGAGGTGCTCAGCCAGCGGGCCCAGCGCAAGCGCCGGGAAAAAGACGAGACCGCCGACGATCAGGATCACGCCGATCAGAAGACCGACGAACAGTCCTGAGTCTGTCGGGAATGTGCCGGCCGAAGGCGGCACGATTTTCTTGCTGACGAGCGAACCCGCCACGGCAAGCATCGGCACGATCATCAGGAAGCGGCCGATGAACATCGCCATGCCCAGAGTCGAGTTGTAGAACATCGTATTGGCTGTGAGGCCGGCGAATGCGCTGCCGTTATTTCCAGTCGCGGAGACAAACGCGTAAAGGATCTCGCCGAAGCCATGCGGACCGGCATTTTCGGGACCCGCCAGACCTGCCGGCAGAACGGTAGCAAGCGCCGTGAAGCCAAGCATCGACATCGGCAGGATCAGGATGGCGAGCATCGCCATCTTCACATCCTTCGACTCGATCTTCTTGCCCAGGTACTCCGGCGTGCGCCCAACCATCAACCCTGCGATGAACACGGCAATGATTGCAAAGAGCAGCATGCCGTAGAGGCCCGAGCCAACGCCGCCGAAGATGATTTCACCCAGCATGATGTTGAACATCGGCACCATGCCGGCCAGCGGCATCAGGCTGTCATGCATGTTATTGACCGCGCCGCAGGATGCGTCCGTCGTGATGACGGTGAAGAGCGACGAGTTGGCAATCCCGAAGCGGACTTCCTTGCCCTCCATATTGCCGCCGGCCTGGAGCGGGCTCGCCGTCTGATCAATGTGAAGTGCTGCGAATGCCGGGTTGCCGGGTGCCTCCGACGCATAGACGACAACGACGCCCGCAAAGAAAAGCAGGCCCATGACGGCGAAAATTGCCCAACCTTGCTTCTGATCGCCGACCATGCGGCCGAACATGTTGGTGAGCGCCGCACCCAGCGAGAAGATCAGGATGATCTGGACAAGATTGGTCAGCGCGTTGGGATTTTCGAACGGATGCGCCGAGTTGGCGTTCATGAAGCCGCCGCCATTCGTGCCGAGCATCTTGATGACTTCCTGCGAAGCCACCGGACCCTGCGCAATCGCCTGCTTGGCGCCTTCCAGAGTTATTGTGTTGGTGTAGGCGAGCAGGTTCTGCGGCATACCCTGCCAAACGAAGAACAGTCCCACCACGATGGAGATCGGCAGCAGGATATAGAGTGTGCAGCGGGTCATATCGACCCAGAAATTGCCGATGCCTTGCGTTGAGCGGCGCGCAAATCCGCGGACGAGCGCGACGGCGAGGGCAATGCCTGTCGCAGCCGACAAAAAGTTATGCACGGTCAGTCCGGCCATCTGAACGAGATAGCTCATCGTCGTTTCGGGAACGTAAGACTGCCAGTTCGTGTTCGTGATGAAGCTGACGGACGTATTGAACGCCAGGTGCTCTCCGACGGCGGGAAACTTTTGCGGATTGTAGGGCAGCACGGCTTGCAGGCGCTGAATGACATACAGGCTGACAAACCCGGCCATCGTGAATGCCAGCATCGCAATCGCATAGGTTACCCAGTGCTGATCCTCATCCTCCTTCACGCCTGAAAGCGCATAGAGAACGCGCTCGAACGGGCGAAGCACCGGCGAGAGAAATGTCTTGTCTCCATTGAAGACGCGCGTCATGTAGCCGCCTAGCGGCTTTGTGATCGCAATGATGATCGCGCAATACAGAGCGATCTGAATCCAGCCATTCGCAGTCATGGATGTTCCCTCAGAACCGCTCGGGGCGGATCAGCGCGTAAACGAGATAGACAAGTACGACGAGCGTTACGGCCGCTCCGAGCCAATAGTCGAGAATCATGGATTTACCTCAAAGCCGGTCGCACGCGACAGCGTAAAGCATTGCTCCACCCAGGAAGGCGAGGCCGATCGCAATGAAGAGAACGTCAAGCATCAGCAGAACTCCAAATTGAGCGCGTCGAACGCTGCAACAAATACTTAAACAACATTCAAGCTCCCAGGATGATCTCAATCAATGCTGCGAGTGCGAGCGGAATGAGAAGAGCCAATCCGGTTTCAAACATGAGTTGCCGCACGGAATTTTCTTCGGACGGCGACGGACGAACTTTCGGCGCCGCATCGGCATCACCGGTGGCGATCCAGTCCCAACGCTCATGATCAATCCAATGAAACGGCTGCACCGTGGTCTCCAGGAACATGTGTTCGGGACAGAAAATGGGGGATAGCGCCGTATAAATTCGAGCGCGCGGAGCAAGGCGGGATATATAAGAATCATAAGCCCCCGCTGATTCGCATAAGCTCAGGAAAGCACGGATGAATTTCCCCAACGCGCTGCACGGATCCAAGCGCGCTGTCCTGAAAGACGTGTTCGGTTTCGAACAATTCCGCCCAGGACAGGAAAAAGCAGTAGATGCGGTGCTGGCAGGCCGCAACGTTCTCACCGTCATGCCCACGGGTTCGGGCAAGTCTTTATGTTTCCAGGTTCCGGCCCTTGTCCTCGGTGGACTGACCGTCGTCGTGTCACCGCTTGTTGCGCTGATGCAGGATCAGGTCGCCGCTCTTAGGCTTGCTGGCGTTGCAGCCGACACCATCAATTCTTCACGTACACGCGAAGACAACGTGGCGGCCTGGCGCCGCGCGGCGTCTGGGGAGACACGACTTCTGTATCTCTCTCCGGAACGATTGATGACGGAGCCGATGCTGGCGGCACTCAACAAGATCGATGTGCGCCTCATTGCGATCGACGAAGCGCATTGCATCTCCCAATGGGGTCCGGCATTCCGCCCGGAGTATGAAGCGCTCTCGCGTTTGCGCGATCTGTTCGGCACGGTACCCATCATAGCGTTGACGGCCACTGCGGACGAAGCGACTCGCGCCGATATCGTGGCGCGCCTGTTCGGAAATCCTGTCGACCAGATTGTCCTCGGATTCGACCGTCCGAATATCAAGCTGACAGTCGCAGCAAAGCAGGAGTGGAAAAAGCAGCTTCTCGCCTTCGT
>Ga0265316_10006489_pt1 | contig 11167 bp, 7 predicted proteins | sample 4522metaG_FD_202092 | JGI IMG/M metagenome (GOLD analysis project Ga0265316, IMG submission 202092) | Rhizosphere microbial communities from Carex aquatilis grown in University of Washington, Seatle, WA, United States - 4-5-22 metaG | ecosystem: Host-associated > Plants > Roots > Rhizosphere >...
CTTGGCTGAAGTTGCCTGTGAGTGTACTTTGACCCCACTCGTAGATGTTGACATTGCAGGCTGCTGTCCCCGACGCTCCGCAGGTCTTCTGCGACTGATAGTCGTGGACCGATTGATAGAAGTTATACGGATCGCTGGCATCGTTGACCCGTTCCCAAGGTTCAACCATTGCCGGCTGCCACAGCGCTGCGTCGCTGCTGGTGTCGTTCACCGTCTCGTATAGATAGTCGTTAATCTCGATCGAATCGGGACGTACCTTTTGAATGGTCGTGTCCATCGACCAGCTGGTAGCCGTCTGGGCATTGAGTATCAGGTCGAACGAGGGCGCCGAGTAGTAGCTGTCTGCATGCATCGCGGCAAAGATGTCCTTGGCCCGCGAGCCGTAGTCGTAGTAGAACTCCGTATTCGGACCGCTAGACCGCCAAGGAAGATTCTGTCCGGCAAAGACCCCGTTCCAGCACTCGTTGCAATAGGACAGATGGATCTTGTCGAACACATCGGTCCAGGGATCGGCCTGCCCCAGGGCAGCGCGCCGGGCGCCATAGGTCGTATTGGATGGGCTGGCCAGGAACTCGATCAGGTTGGCCGCGTCGGACGGGGTGAAGGTGACCGGAACCTCCAGGTAGGGGTCGGCGCCCAGAAACTGGCAGATCACCAGGTAGTCCTCTAGCGACAGAAACGTCAACCCGCCGCCGCTGGGTGCCACATAGTAGCCTGTTCCGCCCACCGTGGGCGCATGCGCATAGTCCGGCTGCGTCCAGTTGGCCATGGTTTCCCCGTTCTGGTCCAACCAGTAACGGAACATCCCGGGCGGCCCGCTGGCCGCCGGGCCATAATAGTTCTGCAGCGTCTGAATCACTTCGTCGCGCATCACGGTGGGATTGTTGATCGACGATGAGGTCTTCTCAAAATCCACATTGTCCAGATACACCGCCCCGCCCACCGAATTGAATTTGACCTGCGCGGTTCCGGGCGTCGTGGAGGGCGCCTCCGAGGCCGTACAGGTAAAGTTGTACTGGGTCCAGGTCGATGTCAGCTTGGGGGTGTACGAGCCGCAGTTGAACCCGCCTGTCGAAAGGCGGCTCGCCAAAACAGTCAATGTTGGTGTGCCCGATGCCGCCTTGGCCCAAAAGGAAAGCTGGTAGGTGCCGTTCATCAGAACAAACAGGTCGTTGCTATACCCACTGTCAAAGTAGAACGCCGCGGTGGCCGCCGATCCGGTCGCTGAGGCGTTCAGGTTCAACGACTGCGTCCCGCAGGTCGCGCACAGGTCGGTGGTATCGGAAAGAAGCTGTCCGCCTCCGGATATCGATCCCCACATGCCGCCCTGCGAACTCTCCCACCACGACTCGGGGGTCGGAAATGTCGCCTTGCTGATGGTAATGATGTCGCCCACGCTAAAGGCGCCGCTGCACGGAGAGGAAACCGTGAACAGCGGAGACGCGCCCGCCGCGTTCGATGCGATAGTTCCCGTGCAGCCCAGTTCCGCGCCACCCGACTGGGATTCAACCACCGTGAACGTTGCTCCCGTCCAATAGTTGGCCGGCGCGTTATCATACTTGTCGTCCTCGGTAAAAGTCGTCGTGGTTCCCGCCACACCCAATACCCAGATCTGCTGGCTGAGCAAGGGCTCAAATCCGGGATTGATCGACCCAATCAGGTTCTTCAGCATCTGGCCGCTGTCCCAGTAGTTGATCGAGCCAATATTCACACCAATACGATTGGTCTTGCTCTGAATTACCGTGCCGTCGTTCAAAGACAATGTCTGCCCCGACACCGATACCGATACCGAAATCAAAGCGATAAGACTGGATGCAAAAATTGCAGAAAAATGCCTAATAAGATTCTTCATCGTCCAAACTCCTCAATGTGCAGTCGTGGTTTCCTGGCTGCGAATATCGGCTGAGTGCGGGGGCTGGAATGCATGTGGTCTGCTGTCGCGCTCAGATTTGCCGCGACCCATCCAGGCAGAAGATGCCCTGCCCCTGACCGGCGTGAAGCAATTGACATTCGATTTTCTTGCGAAATCTGGCTGGCGTACTCGCCCGGAATTGAGCCGCCCCGAACGAGGGAGACGCCTTCCGGAAGTCTTGCTTTCACGCAAACCGTAGTAACTACCGCAAGGGAAGAGGTAACGATCCTGCGGGCAACAACACACTTTCGGGGTCCCCTTGCAGAACCAAAGATGTGGGAGTAGTCCATAATCCTCCTAACCATTGGCAACCTTCGAAGGACCTATCGGCACGATCAGGAAGTCCTTCATAAGAAATCCGCATGTATGCGGTAGTGTTCCAGTTACGTATTTAGAGCTCCCGTGAAATGGTCGATCCGGCGTGGCGGCCTTTTCGAAGAAATGTCCCCTTCAGGCTTCCAACTCTATGCAAACTCTGAATCTGCAGTAACACGGCAAGAGTAACCATTATGTGTGACCAGATACAACCAAAGTTTCGCTATGGAGATTACCAAAGTAAAGCAGTACAATAACTTGTACAGATCTTCACAATGGCATCTGCACCAATTCAGGAACCGCCAGTTCTGCCATTTCGAGCCGTGGTCAGAGAGCGGGCCGACTCTGTACACCAGCGTGGCAACGTTGCAAGGAACGGACAATGTCATCAATTGGGTTGCCAACGTGAATCTCGGGTCCACCTGGCTCACGTCCTCCCACCGTGCCCTGTACATGGCAGCCCGGGTCTGTGCTATCGGAAGGCGCGGCAGACCCAAGTGCGTATCAAGGCAGATTTCCAGGGAGTTATGTACCCGAAGAGGGGTTTTCGCGAATAGCGGAGCTTCAACCTCGCCGTAAACTTCCCGGGGGCGACTTCGCACCGGACAATCGCTCATGCTGAGCAGCTCCAAGTGCCGCTTGATTTTCAAGACACACCTATCCTGTCCTCGTGCAACAGCGCACGTTGGCGTCAGCTACCGCGTGATTTGGAGAGAGTTATCGAAGCGTCGGGCTGTCTCGTACGTCGCCAGACGAGACATGACAACAAGCCAGATTCCACAGCTACCGTGGATGACTGAGTCCAACACTCAAACTCTCTTTATTGGCCAGGCAGGAAGGACAGCATAAGGAGGCTTAATACCTACAGCAAAATCCAGTAAGAAAACAGGTAAGAAACTCGACCTTGGATCCAAACTGAGTCCTTCGCTGAATTCGCAAACGCGCACACCATGCTGCGACCGAAGGTACAGTATTACCCAAATTCTAGTTATCCCCTAAAGGGGAACCGGTTCTAAATGACCAGTGCTATGTTCTGAATAAAACACAAATGGCCTCCAATTGCAATGCTCGGGCCCATCAGTCAGTGCTGGAAGAAAAACCGTTGGAGCTACATGTTTCCGGATACGACGTAATCAATGGCCGTGACCGAGTAGGGGGGGAGGGTCAATGAGGTCGGGGCCGCAATTCTACTGTTGGTTATGCTCACCGCACCAGCCACATTTCCGGTATAAGTTCCGCTATCGGCCTCGTTCATTGCGTTTGGATTAGACGTGACCGCGTATTGCCGCTGCGTGACGGTTCCGGTCGGCAGATTCGATCCCGCCAGAGAGATCGTGTGGCTTGCCACGGTGTCCGTATTGAGGAAGAGCAGGGAGCGATTCGTCCCGTTTTCGAAGCAAAAAGCGAAGAGGTACGGCACGTTGGCCAAGGCCGGCAGTTTACCGCTTGGCCCATTCGTCGATGAGCCCGGAAAATTGTAGGTGGGGCCAGAAGTGATGGGACAGGAGAACATGGGTCCAATCATGGATTTGTTTGCCAACTGCAACGCCAGGTACTGCGGTCGGGGTGTATACGAACCACCGTACCTTCCGGCGTTGGTGGCTGCCGAAGCTCCACCCATATCCACCATAATCCCCCACAGCTTTGCCGTTGCGCTGCCAGAGGAGCCGTTCCGATACTCGTTCAGGGCAAAATAGTTCTGAGGACCAAAAGTAGAGGGTGCAACCTGCTGATGAATCAGAAACTGAAGCGCTGCCGCTATGCCGTACCCGGCCCCTGCGTTTACATGGTCGAGATCAACCTGCGAGTTGGAGATCGAACCTGAACTGGTTCCTTCTCCCTGCTCGTAGATGTTGAACTGGCAGTGGGCTGTGCCGCTACCCCCGCAAGTATCTTGGCTGCCATAGTCTTTCCAGTCGGCGTAGAAGTTATGGGGGTCAGTTGAACTCAGCATCTGGAGCGCCACCTCAAAGTACAACGGTGCCCAGATCGCAGCGGGTGTCGCAAAGCTGCTCACCGAGCCGTAGGAGTAATCCTCGCCCTCAACAAAATCCGGCTTGGCGAGTTTTATTGCTGCGTCCGCTGACCAGTTGTTTTGGGTCTGCACGTTCATGCCCAGCCGCACATTGGAGGGATAATAGGTGTTCCCGCGCATGGCTGCATAAACATGCCTCGCCCGTACAGCATAGTCAGCATAGCTCGAGTCCCCTCCCGTCGAGTCACCCCGCAGGTATTGGTACATAAACGAGTTGTTCCAGCACTCATTGCCGAATGAGAGGTAGATCATGTTGAACACGCTGGTCCAGGGTGTTCTCTGTCCCAGGTTCACCCTCCGCTGGCCATAGGCGGAAGTCGTCGCCGACGGGGGAGCCGCCAGGAACTCAACCAGGTTGGCCGCGTCGGCGTTCGTCACCGTAACCGGAATCTCGATGTAGGGGTAGACCGGGCAACCGGTAGTGGCCTGGATGTTCTGGACCAGGACAAGGAAGTCCTCCAGGCTCAACTGGTAGGCATTCTGCCCACCCGGGCCAATGCCGTATCCGGTCCCTGTGGGGTTCCGCGCGTAATCGGGACGCGTCCAGTTGTCGATCGATTCCGCATTCTGGTTGACCCAGTAACGCATGGTCCCGGGAACTGAGCACGGCTGTGGGTAGAAGTCACGGTACGCCTGCACCACTTCATCCCGGAAAACTGTGTTGTTGGTCGAGTCCACTGGAGCAGTCTTCTGGAAGCTCACGTTGTCGAGGTAGGCATCCGCCGCGCCACCGGAAGCGGCAACATTGAAATCAAGCTCCGCATTGGCGCCACCTGAAACCAGGCCTGCGGCCGTTTCCGCAGCCGTGCAACTGAAGGTGAAGTTCTGCCATGCCGCAGTAAGAGTGTAGGACTGCGTCCCGCAGTCGAATCCGCCGGTGTCTCCGCGATGAGCATGCGTGGTAAGCCGGGGTGATCCGGAAGCCGCCTTGGCCCAAAAACTACCTTGGTAGGTCCCGTTCATCAGCACAAAATAATCCACGGTCGGTGTCGCGTCGTAGTACTCCCTGAGGCTGATCGTCCCGTCGGATGAAGGGAAATGGAGGTCGAGCGCCTGCGAACCGCAGGTGGCGCAGAGATCGGCGGTGTCGGAGAGCATTTGCACTCCGCCGGAGGAGGACGATTTCCAGATGCCGCCATAGTTGCCATCCCACCAAGTCTGTGGAGTTGGACTGACGGTTTGGTAAAGCAGGACGATGTCGCCTGCAGAGAACGGCGCCGCACACCCCCTCTTTCCCTGATTAGTCACCGGGTTGATGCTGTAGACCGGGGCGGTATAGGTTGAATTGGTTTGCACGTAACCGAAGTCGCCGGACGAAGCGGCTGCGTGGGATGCGCTAATACCAGATACCGTGAAACTAGTGGAGTTTGCCGCCGTGACGTTCCCTGTCTTCCCGTTGAGGAAGCTGCCCGCACCGAGATTCCAGATGGCAACCGTCGAGACTCCGGCAACATAGCTATTCGACCCGGTAAAGGTCGCGACGGAAGTGCCATCCCAACTCCAGGCAGTGACGTACGCGACATTCAACCCGGCGTTGGAGGCAATTGTTCCCTGGCAGCCCTTCTCGGGTCCTCCGTTGACCGCCTCCAAAACCTGGAAGTTGCCCCCGGTCCAGAAATTTGCCGGGAGCAGGTTGTATTGGTTGTAATCCGTGAATGTTGTCGCAGTTCCGGCGTTCTTAAGGTTCTCAATCTGCCGGATTGTCCCCGGCTCCATATTCGGGTTGTTATATCCAACGAGGTTCTTGAAGACCTGGCAGTTATCGTAGAACGAGATGCAGCCGAGATTCATCCCTGACCGAAACGGAGATTTGACAACAATCGAGGAGTCATTTAGTGTCACCTGCTGCGCCGCACCAAAGACAGGCACCAGGGCCAGTAATGCCACTAGAGTCCATTTGAGGAATCTCTTCTCCATCGCGTCTCCTTCACAACGCACGCTGCAGTGCAGCTGAATCGAATCGACGCGGAGCATCGGCAATGCTCTCACCAGGGTTGCGGAGGACTTATGCGGCCACCATTGGTCTCAGCCCAAGCCTGACGCATCGACTTAACCATCAGCGCAAATTCTTTGGCGTGCTCGTGGCGGACAGGATCGCTGCTGAGAGCATTGATTACACGGCGCATGCTGAAAAAGCCAACCTCAAGCCAGTAGGCCAGCCACGCCTGCCATCCGTGGTTCTTGCGGTAATAAAGCAAAGTGGAGCGCATGCGCCACAGCACCACGTGGGAGCCGGCGTTGGAAAACAACAACGACTTATCTCGCTTCAGAGTTTCGCCGCCGATGTGCGTGACTACCACATCCGGCCAATAGAGCACGCGAAAGTCTGCGGCCTTCACCCGGCGGCAGAGGTCCACCTCCTCACAATATACAAAGAAGATGGGGTCAAAGAGGCCTGTCTTAACAAGCGCTTCCCGGCGCAGGAGAAAAAACGCTCCCACCACCCAATCCACATCCGCCGGTTCGTCGGGGTTGGCCCAGGTGCGGTCGGGAGCGCCGAAGACGTGTGAGTGCGGAAAGCGCATGGAAAGGCCCGTCAGAACAATGGCGTCTCTCCAGATTGAGTGGAACATGCGGCCCGAGGGTTGCCATGAGCCATCGCGGCCCACCAGGCGTGCGCCGCCAACGCCTGCGTCCGGGTTGGCGTCCATGTGGTCCAAAGCCTTGGCCAGGGCCCCGGGATGAAAGAAAGCGTCCGAATTGAGCAGCAGTAGATAACGGCCGCGAGCCTCTTCCATACCCCTATTGTTGGCTCCGCCAAAGCCCAGATTCACATAGTTCCGGAATACCCTGACCGGGATGCTGGAGTTGGAAAACTCGCGCTCCACCATATCCGCGGTGCCGTCGCTGGAAGCGTTATCTACCACCACAACTTCGGCAGCCACGCCCACCGGCAGTCGGGCGCATTCGGCAAGAAGAGCCTCCAGGCATTCCCGCACCAGGTCACGGTTGTTGTACGAGGTCACGATGACTGAAACTGCGTAGTCGTAAGAAGGCAGAATGTTCATGACCTCAAAACTCCCTAAGCCCTATAAGCGGATGGGCGAGAGAGGCGCGCCAACCCATTGGATAGAAACTGCTTCGTGATGCCTCAAGTATAGTACGGCGCGGGCAATGAAAATCCCCATGTCTGGACATGCATTCCAATTCATTCGACTCTATCGGGTAATGAACACAGTACTCCTGCTCATGGCGGTGGTTACTTGAGGTCAGTGACCCAGGCTGACAGCGGGGTACAATATCCCGAGGCGAGGAGTCGCGCCAACGGGCCATTCGAGAACACTCCCGCCGATGAGAATGCACCGGATCCAGGGTCCGCCGTGGTGGGCGGAATGTGATTGTTAAAGGCCAAAGGAAGCTAACGTGGAATCCAAACGGACGTACGAACCGGCACATGTTCCGGTCTTCATTTTGTGCGGAGGCCTCGGTACGCGCCTTAGGGAGCAGACGGAGTTCCGTCCCAAGCCAATGGTAGAAGTCGGGAACCACCCGATCCTTTGGCACATCATGCGTTCTTACAGTGCGCATGGGTTCAAGCGCTTTATTCTTTGTACGGGTTATCGAAGTGAAGTCGTGAAGTCGTACTTTCTTAATTACTCCTCGATGAACTCCGATTTTACCGTCGATCTTCGCTCCAATTCGCTTCAGGTCCACTCGGTCGACCACAATGACGATTGGGAAGTGACCGTTGCTTACACCGGAGAGGAGACCATGACGGGCGGCCGCATTGGGCGTGCCGCATCAAAGTACCTGGGAGATGCTGAGAGCTTTGCCGTCACCTATGGTGACGGTCTTACGGATGCGGATCTTCGGGATGAGCTCGAGTTTCATCTCTCGCACAAGGAAATAGGCACGGTCCTTGGAGTCAACCCGCCATCTCGTTTCGGCGAGTTCAAGCTGAAAGGCACCAAGGTAGCGGAGTTTTCTGAAAAGCCCGAGTTCAAGGATGCCTGGATCAACGGTGGGTACTTCTTTTTTCGCCGTGAGTTTCTAAAGTACCTCAGCGAAGAGAACCACTGCGTACTGGAACAGGCGCCGCTCTCGGGGTTGGCGCGCGATGGCCAGTTACGAGTCTTCCGGCATGAAGGCTTTTGGCACTGCATGGATACACAGCGCGATTGCGACGTCTTGAACGAGTTGTGGAAGAGCGGCAAAGCTCCGTGGAATGTCAACGGACAACGGTAAGGGGAGAAGGTTATCTATGCGCATTCTGGTCACGGGTCATCGCGGTTATATTGGCGCCCACCTTGTGGAACTGTTGAAACAACAGGGGCATTGGGTAAGCGGGGTTGACCTGGGCCTCTTCGCGGGCTGTGAATTTACGCCAGCTGTGCCGGCCGATGAGGAGTTGATTGGCGATTTCCGCGCGCTCACCGTTCGCCAGTTGGAGGGCTTTGATTGCGTCATGCATCTGGCCGCCATCTCCAACGATCCCATGGGCGCGCTGGACGCAGCGAACACCTACGCGATCAATCGGGACGGCAGCATTGCCATGGCTGCCTTAGCCAAGAAGGCCGGGGTCCCGCGCTTCCTCTTTGCAAGCTCCTGCTCGATCTATGGCCAAGGCGAGAAGCTCGACCTGACTGAAGAGGATGCCACGAATCCTATCTCGGCCTACGCCGAATCGAAGATCGACGCGGAGAAAGGAATCGGCCAACTGGCAAGCGCCGAGTTCACCGTAGGCTTTCTGCGAAACTCGACGGCCTATGGATTCTCGCCCATGCTTCGCATCGATCTGGTAGTAAACAACCTGCTGGCCTGCGCGCTAGCTCGTGGAGACATTCGCATCATGAGCGACGGTACACCGTGGCGTCCGTTGATTCACTGCCGCGATATTGCGAGGGCTTTCATTGCCTTCATGCATGCTCCGGGCGAAAAGATCCAGAATTGTCCGATCAATGTTGGCGCGAATGCGGAGAATTACCAGGTTCGCCAGGTCGGAGACTATGTGCAAAAGCTCGTTCCACAGGCTTCTATCGTCTATACCGGCGAGGTCGGCAACGATCCCCGCAATTATCGCGTCAATTTCGATCTGCTGAACCACCTGCTACCAGACTTCCACCTTACATACACGCTTGAGAGCGGAATGGAAGAGCTGCACCGCAAGCTGGTGGAGCAGAAGTTTTCGCTGGCCGACTTCGATGGAGACAAGTACGTCCGTTTGCGGACGCTTCGCCACCGTCTCGACCGCATTGCACTCGCTGCCAGCTGAACTTGGCAACGCAGGCAACAATTCATGAACCTCAGCCGAAAGGAATGGCGGAAAGATGCGATTTACCGAAACTCCACTGAAGGGGGCTTACCTGATCGACCTGGAAAAACGAGGAGATGAGCGCGGGTTCTTCGCGCGTTTCTTCTGCGAGAAGGAGTTCGCCCAGCAAGGATTGCCAACGCACATCGTACAGGTGAACAACTCGCTCAGCGCGCAACGCGGCACCCTGCGCGGAATGCACTACCAGTTGCCGCCGTCCGGCGAGGTCAAGGTCGTGCGCTGCATCCGTGGTTCGCTCTATGACGTGATGGTGGATTTGCGCCCTAAGTCGCCCACCTTCCTCAAATGGTTCGGTGCGGAGCTTACCAGCGAAAACCGCACCATGATGTACGTGCCGGTGGGTTTTGCCCACGGTTTCGAGACTACCTCGGACGATACTGAAGCGCTCTACCTGGTGACCGAATTCTATGCGCCGGAGGCGGAGCGCGGGCTGCGCTACAATGACCCGGCGGTCGGCATCGAGTGGCCCATTCCACCCGTCGTGGTTTCGCCCAAGGACGCGGCACATCCTGATTTCTCGCCGGAGCATCATCTGAACGATGTACTGCGGACTCTCGACGTATGAATATCCTGCTGACCGGCGCGAGTTCATTCACCGGATTCTGGTTCGCTCGAACCCTGGCAGAGCGCGGCCACAAGGTCTTCGCCACATTCCAGGGAACGGCTGAATCCTACAGCGGCATGCGCAAACGCCGTATCGATGAGCTTCCTCCGCAAGTTCAGAGGCTGTGGGAGACATCCGCACAATCGGAGCGCCTCTTGCGGCTTCTCCGCGAACAGCCGCAGTGGGATATACTTTGCCTCCACGGAGCTTTTGTCACCGGCTACCGCGACCCCGGCTTCGATGTTGCGTTGGCTCTGAAAGATAACACCGACGGGCTCGGACCGCTGCTCAAAGAACTTGCCTCTCGCGGACTCAGACGAATTCTCACTACCGGCAGTGTCTTCGAGGCCGACGAGGGTGCGGGAGAAGAGCCCTTGCGCGCGTTCTCTCCCTATGGCCTATCCAAGGGTCTCACTTGGCAGGTGCAAAAATACTGGGCCCAGGTTCTTGGCCTCCACCTGGGTAAGTTTGTCATCCCCAATCCGTTCGGTCCATTGGAAGAGCCTCGATTTACGGCCTACCTGATGAAGACCTGGTATGCAGGCAAGGTGGCTGAAGTGCGCACGCCGCTCTATATCCGTGATAACATCTTCGTTTCGTGTCTGGCGCACCATTACGCGAACTTTGCGGAAAATCTGATTGCATCTTCCGGCCTCTCGCGTTGCGCCCCAATGGGCTTTGTCGAAGCGCAGGGTGCCTTCACCCTGCGCTTTGCCGCCGAGATGCGCAGGCGCCTGGGACTTGACTGCGCTGTAACCCAGGGCCAGCAAAGTGACTTCAGCGAGCCTCTCATGCGCGTTAACACGCAATCTCTGATCCTGCCGAGTGAATCATGGCAGGAATCTGCTGCCTGGGATGAACTGGCTGCCTACTACAAATCCGAGTACGCCTGATACCGGTGAGTACCCGCAAATATGAGTTTGTTGGAGATTAGGGATGAAAGTCGCTGTGATCGGTGGTGGCATCGTCGGGTTGGCAACGGCCCGCGAGCTGCTTCGGAAGTACCCGTCGCATCAAGTGATTTTGCTG
>Ga0265316_10006490_pt1 | contig 11166 bp, 9 predicted proteins | sample 4522metaG_FD_202092 | JGI IMG/M metagenome (GOLD analysis project Ga0265316, IMG submission 202092) | Rhizosphere microbial communities from Carex aquatilis grown in University of Washington, Seatle, WA, United States - 4-5-22 metaG | ecosystem: Host-associated > Plants > Roots > Rhizosphere >...
GGTGAACGTGGAAGACGCCGCAAAATCCGACCAGATTTTCCAGGTGCTGATGGGGGATGAAGTAGCCCCGCGCAAGGCATTTATCACTGCCAATGCCCAATATGTCAAGAACCTGGATGTCTAGAATCAGCATGGTCAGTTGATGTGATTAAGATGGAGGGCTATAGCCCTCCATCTCGTGTTTTTAGTAGGGTTTTCCTACGCGGGAAAGAGATCGCCGGTGTAAGGATAAAATTCATGCAAGCCTTTTTCGCCGAACTAAAAAACGAAATTAATGCAGATATTTGATTCTGATTAGACATCAGCGGGTGTCTGTGCAGTTCCCGACTTTCTGATATACTGAGGCTGGAAATATGCTTGAATAATATGATTGGGAGGTAGACATGAAAGGGGACAAAAAAGTCATTGAGACACTGAATGCTTTACTGGGGCGCGAACTGACGGTGGTCAATCAATACATTGTACATGCCGAAGTATGCGATAACTGGGGATACGCAAAACTGCACGATGCATTGCAGAAGCGTGCCGTGGTTGAGATGAAACATGCGGAAAAACTAATCGGACGGATTATTTTCCTCGAGGGTATTCCTGTTGTCAGCGAACTGGAGAAACTGCACATCGGGGCAGATATCCCGAAGATGTTTGCCAACGATCATGAGGCGGAAATCGATGCCTCCAACCGATACAATGCCGGTATCCTGGTATGCGGCGATGCCAAAGACTTTGTGACGCGGGAACTGCTGGAAGATATCCTGGGTGAAGAAGACGGACACATTGACGACATAGAAAAAGTCCAGGACCAGATTCAGCAGATGGGTCTTCCGCAATTCTTATCGACCCAGAAAAGTTGAAGATCAATTTAGAACAAAATAGCAAAATCCGGAATGCAGTTTGACCGTGTATTAATATGTAATCTTTGCAAAATCCACGGAACTATTCTTGTGGAGTCTTGCGTTGTTGTTAAATCCGGTTGTTCAATGAGTGTGAATTAGTCATGTTACGTGCCGATAATATTTCGAAATCTTATGCGGACAGGGTGCTCTTCGCCGGCCTCAGTTTTGACGTCGGGGACAGAGACCGTGTTGCCCTGATCGGCGCCAACGGTTCCGGGAAAACTACATTGTTCGATATCGTCGCCGGGGTGACGCTGCCGGATACAGGTCAGATCATCAAGAGTAAAGACAGCACCATCGGTTATTTGCACCAGGATATCAATCCCAGCTCCAGCAACAAATTGCTGGATGAAGTAGAAAACGCTCCGAAAGATATCCGCGAAATCGCCGAGAAGATAAACAATGTGCACAAAGCACTGGAAGACACGGACACTTCGAATCACGATAAGCTCCTGAATCAACTGGGTGAACTGCAGCACGGTTATGAAATGGCCGGCGGGTACGACGTCCACCATGAAGCCCAGGCCATCCTTTCCGGCCTCGGGTTCAAGCAAACGGATTACGAGCGGTCTTTGAGCGAATTCAGCGGCGGCTGGCTGATGCGCGCCGAACTGGCCAAGCTTTTACTAATCAAACCAGACCTGTTACTGCTGGATGAGCCGACAAACCACCTCGATCTGGAGGCGCAAATCTGGTTCGAAAAATACCTGTTATCCTACCGCGGTGCGGTGATGGTTACTTCCCACGACCGCGCCTTTCTCAACCGGGTCGTCAACCGGGTGTTGGCGATCGAGCCGGGGGAAGTTGTTTTTCATCACGGCAATTACGACAGTTACGTGCTGGCGCGGCAGAAACGCATGGAACAGCTGGAAGCCTCGGCCAAACGCCAGGAAAGACTGATCGAAAAAGAAACCAAATTCATTAACCGTTTCCGCTCGCAGGCGACAAAGGCCAGCGTGGTGCAAAGCCGTATCAAACGCCTGGAAAAAATACAGGTGATCACCATCCCGCGCACGACCAAGAAGATCCATTTCGCTTTTCCCGAACCGCCGCACAGCGGCAAGGAAGTGATCAGCCTGCGCCACATTAAAAAGGCTTACGGCGATAAAGTGATTTATGATGACCTCAACCTGACCATCAACCGCGGTGACCGCGTAACACTGGTCGGACCGAACGGCGCGGGTAAAACCACGCTGCTGAAGATCCTCGCCGGGGTGCTGCCTTTCGAAGCTGGGGAGCGGGTTTTAGGCGCAAATGTCATAACCGCGTATTATGCGCAGTATGTGCTTGATTTATTAAAGCCGGAAAATACTGTGCTGGAGGAGCTGGCCAGGTCGGCGCCGGACCAGCAGGAACAGAACCTGCGGCGGATACTGGGCGGATTTTTATTCAGCGGCGATGACGTCCGCAAAACGGTGGCGGTGCTTTCCGGCGGCGAAAAGGCGCGCGTGGCATTAGCAAAAATCCTGATGCAGCCGAGCAACTTCCTGCTGATGGACGAACCTACCAACCACCTGGATATTGCCTCCCGCGAAATACTGGCCGATGCTTTGGAAGATTACCAGGGGACGATTTGCCTGATAACCCACGACCGCACGCTGATCCAGCAGACAGCTAATAAAATCATCGAAATCCAGGCCGGTGTGCCGGAGATCTTCCCCGGCGATTATGCCGGTTATCTGTACCGCAAGGAGCACGGCGCGCCGCCGCCGGTTGCCGTAAAAACGGAGAAAAAACCGGCAGCCGTCGAGGCTGAACCGGAAGAGGAAGAGTTCGATGACGGACGGGGCTGGGTAGCGGTCAGACTGCCGCCTAAGAAAAAGCCGAAGCCGCCCGCCGACCCCAGAATCGCACTGGAAAAGCGGCTGCTGAAAGAAAGCAAGGAATTGGCGAAACAACTAACGGATAATGAAGCAGAAATGGCAGATCTGGAAGCCCAGCTGGCGGAAATTGAGGCGGCTTTTGCCATGCCGGAGTTTTACGCCGATACTACCAAAGTACAGGTGACGATGGAAAAACACCACCAGCTGAAAATCGATATCCAGCGCCTGACGGAAGAGTGGGAAAACCTGACATTACAGGCGGAAAAAGTGCAAGGCGAGATGGAGCAGGCGGGGATAAAAGGGTAGGATTCGGATTTGTTTTAAACGGAATTTCGGATTTTGGAATATCTCTTATCTAACAATCATCGCATCTCTGTGTGGACCCACTGAAACGTATTTGATCGGCCTTTCCACCAGCTTTTCAATTGTTTCAACATATTTTTGGGCAGCACCAGGAAGTTGGGCGAATCTACGGACTTCCCGGATGTCTTCTTTCCAGCCGCCGATTTCAGTGTACACGGGCGTTGCCCGAATCAGTTCGGGAGTAATGGGGAAATCATCAACGATAAGAGTATCAATGCGGTAGGTCGTGCATATCTTCAGACTATCCACGCCAGAGAGAGAATCCAGTTTCGTGAGAGTTAACTCGGTGGCCCCACTGATATAAGAGCCGTATTTGGAAGCCACCGCGTCAAACCAACCGATGCGCCGCGGCCGTCCTGTTAAAGCCCCGAACTCGAAGGAAGTTTCCCGTATCCGATCAGCTAATTCGCCGTGAATTTCGGTGGTAAAAGGCCCTTCGCCCACGCAGGTGGAGAAAGCCTTCATCACGCCGGTGACCACCGGCACTTCCTGACTGAAATAGCCGGCACCGACCGCCCCAAAACCGGCAATTGTGGATGAAGAAGTAGGGTAGGGATAGATACCGTAAATGATGTCTCTTAACGCGCCGAGTTGTCCTTCCAGCAAGACCTGTTTGCCGGATTTCTGCGCTTTTTTGAACAAGGCAATGCTGTCGCAGATGTGAGGCTTGAGGATTTCGCCGTACTTCATCGCCCATTGGTAGGTTTCCTCCGGGTTAACGGCGGGTTTGCAGTAAACTTTTTCAAAGACTTGATTTTTTAATGCCAGACAGCGGTTGATTTCCTGCCGCAGGTAGTCGGGGTAGTATAAAGCGCCAACCTGCACGCCATATTTCAGATAGCGGTCGCCGTAGACCGGGGCAATGCCCTGTCTGGTGGATCCGAAACTGCCTTGGCCCAGACGTGTTTCTTCATATTCGTCCTGCAAATTGTGGAAAGGGAAACAGATCACGGCGCGGTCTGCTATTTTGTAGTTAGCCGGATTCATTTCGATGCCGCTTTTCCGCAGTTCTTCCATCTCTTTTACAACTGCCTCCAGGTTGACGACCATCCCGGGGCCAAGAATATTCACCGTATTTTTATAGAAAATGCCGGATGGAATTAAATGCAGTTTGAAAGTACCGAAATCGTTTTCAATGGTGTGTCCGGCGTTGTTGCCGCCCTGAAACCGGACAACAATATCAGCATTGCGGGCGAAATAATCAACCATACGGCCTTTGCCTTCATCTCCCCAGTTGACCCCGACAATAATGCGTAAAGACAAGTTGAGCCTCCATGAAATATTATTTTATTCGTATCTAAAGCAGCTGTTTCTGAGTCGTCCTGTGAATTTACCATACTAACCCTCTCTTTTTACTGATTCTGAAGTTAACAAAGTACCTGAAAAATCCAGCAATTTCTTCAGGCATGATTTTATTTATAAAAAAACCCGATACTTCGCTCTATCAATTGAACCAGATCATCAGCCAAAGGCCTAGTATGATAAGAACAGCACTCAGTTTAATTTCTTCCCGGTTAATCTCTCGAAGGCTGCCCGGTAAATCCGGCTGGTTGATTCTGTCACTTCCGGCGGCAGCATTGGCGCCGGCGGCTCTTTATTCCAACCGGAAGCGGTCAGCCAGTCCCGTACCGGCTGTTTGTCAAAGCTCGGTTGCGATTGACCTGGTCTATAAAGCTTCGCATCCCAGAAACGGGAGGAATCCGGCGTCAGTATTTCATCGATGACAATCAGTTTGTCCCCTTCCAACCCGAATTCAAACTTCGTATCGGCGATAATAATGCCTTTGGTAACGGCCTGTTTGCGGGCATAGTTATAAATCGCCAGACTCTGCTCTTTGACGGCATTCGCCATTTCCACGCCGATCAGCTTACCCATTTCCCCGAGGTTCATCGGCATATCGTGGCCGGTATCCGCCTTCACCGTCGGCGTAAAAAGGGGTTCCGGTAACTCCTGGCTCTCCAGCATCTTCTTCGGCAAGGGTATTCCAAATGCCGTCCCGCTTTTCTGATATTCCGCCCAGGCCGAACCGGCCAGATAGCCGCGCACTACGCACTCCACCGGCAGACGATTTACTTTTTTCACCACCATTGACCGCCCGGAAAGATAAGCCGGATAAGCAAATCGCTTGTTTACCGGCAGATATTTATCAAGTGTTTTCGGATTATCAACCAAATCGATGACATGATTTGGAATAATATTCATCGTCTCGTTAAACCAGTATGCCGATATCTGATTCAGCACCCGCCCTTTATCCGGGATGCCGTACGGCAATACCACGTCAAACGCCGAGAGCCGGTCGGTCGCCACAATTAATAATTGTTTGCCTAAATTGTAAATATCGCGCACTTTTCCTTTCACAAACACCTGTAGGGGTAAATCGGAATTAATTAATATTGCGTTTTTGTCGCTCATAAATTCTCCCAGTCAATCAAAATATTCGGACTAATTATCGTATCCGTTACATTGATAATCGTAAATCCTGGGAATTAAGGAGACAATGGTCCGGAACGGATACTGTGTGAGATTTGGTACCGGAATTGTGAGACCTGGTTGCAGAGATTCGATATATACTTGGTGTGTGCTTGATGTAACATAGTTTGGGTTTGTAAGGGAAGCCATAGATGGTCGTTGCGAATCCGCCTCAGGCGGATGAAGCAAACTCAAAGATGTGGGAAATGGGAAAATCCCCCTGAATGAGGCTGTCCGGAAATGGCCGTTGGAAATTGAAATAGAGCTGAATATCGGGTGACGGAGAAGAAAATCCAACTAAATCCCTACCGTCGTGCCTCCAGGACTATAGCTATTTCGCTAAAGGGGGTGCATAGGCTTGATTCGATAATCCAAGGTAATTCGGACAGTCTCGGCCATAAACGGCTGACCTCCAGGGGGCGAGGAAAACTTAAGAAGGTTGTATAATGCATAGTGCCGTAGTATTGATGAACGGGGCAAACAAGGATGGTGCGATATGGATGTGATAGATCTGGATAAACTGGCTTCGGAAATCGCCCGGAAACACCTTTTAGAAAATGTCAGTTTCAAAGAGTTGGGCAAAATGTATTATACGTCACCGTCAACCATCCACCGCCGTCTCACGAAATGGCTGGCCGACGGCCGTTTTGAACTTCAGGATAAACTTGGCACGAAAAAAGCGGCCTTTGCCATATCCAGGGATGATAGTCTGGGGGAGGCGCTGGTGCGGAAGACAGGGATATGGCGTGCCCGGGTGGTGCGGATTTCCGGTGTTGAGGAAGCCTACACGGAGCACTATCTGGAAAAACCTGACAGCCAAAGCGCTCAAGCAGCCTACCGGGCGAGTGATGAACTTCACCGCTGCCTGGGTGAAGTGGCGGCAGAATTGATGCTAAATAGTTTTCGCAAAAACATGACCATCGGCATTTCTTCGGGGCGGGGAGTCGGTTTTACGATTGAAGGATTGAAAGAGATAGCGCGCAGGACACCCTCCTGGACAAATGGCTTTGAAAGCATCCGGCTGGTATCACTTTGCGGGGGAGCGCACATCGGCACGTGGGAATATGCCAACAGCCGGGACTTCGATGCCGACGAGAATGTATTTTCTTTATCTGCTTTATTAAAGATTCCGCGTCAAAATGTCTCCTACATGAGCGGCCCGATTTCAATGGATTCCAATAGCCACCAGCCGGAGATAAACCCGAAGTTCAGCCTCGATATGGTAGTTATCGGTCTCGGTCAATTGAATACCCAGCACCACTATTTACGCGATTATAACGATCTGCAATTGAAGGAAATGTCCGAACCAATCCGCCGGATAATAGAATGGCAGACAAAGAATCCCGAACTGCGTGATAGTGTGGCGGAAATTGTGCTGAGGTTGTATCCCACCGCAAACAAGAGTCTGCCGTTGGAATTTCTGGAGACGATCAGGGAGACCAATAATAGTGTTTTAGCCATCACTCCTGAGAAAATTAAAAACGCCGGAGAGGTAATACTGATCGCCGGCGGGAGGCAAACGGTCAACGCTCTGCGTGGACTGCTATTGAGAGAATACCCTGATGCGCCGGTAGAAAGGAGAAACCTGACCCTGGTAACAGATTCCTGGACAGCCGAAACGATACTGGATACCGGCCTTCGCCGGTATTGATTCATCTCATAACTTTTTTGCCATTTCGTAATAAATAAGGTGCTTGTCGTTGGCGACAGGCAGGGCGAATTCTTTCACAACTACAAAACCCTCGGATTCCCAGAATTCCCGGGCTTTTAGAGACGAAGAGAGTTCCAATTTCTCCAATCCCTGTGATCTGGCTTTGCGCTCCAGTTCTTCAGCGATCAATTTGCCGATGCCATGATGCTGAAATTCCGGATTGATGAATACCCGCCCGACATCTTTGCCTGCAACAGTTCCCGTGCCTAATATCTGTCCGTCAGATTCGGCGACGATGATGTAAGCAACCTTCAGATCCTTCAATATATTTTCCCGGCTGTGGTAATTTCTGAAAAACTCAATTGCTTCCGGCGGATAGGTATCGGCGTAGGAGATCTGAATCGTGGTCTGGACAAGATTATACACCGTATTTAAATCGGCCGTTTGCATTTTCCTTAATTTGATATTTTTAGCCATTGTTAATGGTACCATCCTTTGCCCTTGAGCATGCCCCGCACGTACCCGGCCTGACCGACATGCAGGAATCCCTGCTGGACTACGCCGGCAATACGCCATGAGACTGGTTTGACAGTTTTCAAAGTCGGGCTCCATGATTCCCGCTCCAGTTCCTTTTCGGTCAGCTCACTGGTGATATAGTTTTCGATTCTTTTCAAGATGGCGTGATGATATTCTAACACGACCGCGGCGTCCGGCGATCTGAATGCCGCAGCCTGGTCGGTGGTATGTCCGACGCCGGTCTCCGCCGGATCAGCTACACGGCCGAACTTGGCATACCATTTATCGGCGATCCAAAGCTGTTCTTTCCCTATTATTTCGGACATATTGCGATCGTGCGACCGCGTCAGGTGCCAGGCCAGCCAGCCGATGCTGTTACAATCGGGCGCGGGCTGGCGGTTAAGATCATCCACGGTAAGCCCGGCTAAAACCTGCTTCAATTCATCCTCGATTCTGAGAAATTGTTCCATGACGAACTGTTGCCATTTCATAATTTGCTCCTTTGTTAAATATGTTTCGTGACTGGGTGAGCAGCGACATCGTGATCCAGAAAATACGGACGCCATGGTCCGCTGCCGACGATGAAAGGCTGCATCATTGCCCTTTCTGCCTGAACCAGATGCATCAGGTCGTGGCCGATCCACTCATTAAGCATTTCCGCTAAAGTTACCTTTCCCAACTCAGCATGTACTGCGGTGCGTATTAAATCCGAAGGTTTTATTCCGGCCAGCAGTTTAAGATTAGTATTCCGGACAGACGTGAAACTTGCCGACAAAGCTGACGGTTCGATCATGGAACCAGGTTTTTGTCCGTCGGTATCCGGGTTAAAACCGGGGAAATTTTGCCCGGCCATAAAAGCGCGTATGCGGATCGGAAATACTTTTTGATCCGTGTCCAGCAGGTGCTGCAAACACTGCAGCGCCGACCATTCCCCGGGCGCAGGTGCAAGAGTCAACAAATTTTCAGGAATAGTAGAAACCATAGTCTGCCAGCGAGAAGGCGTAGCGGATAATATTGCCCGGGCTTGTAACAAAAGATGGTCCATTTTATTCTTCTCCTTTTTTATTTAGTTCACAGGTTTTTTCCCAACATAAAGTATATGCCGTGATGAGGCAACCATACTTGGTTCGCTGCTTAATTTAAATAGCAAATCCAGCCATAATTTCCGGCTCTCGCCAGAGAGGCAATTATAGCTGGCATCGTCGGCAGAAATGGCCGGTTCAACTCCTGCCAATTCGATAGTGCGGAAACCAGCTTCTGCGTGGATCGGGGGGATTTCATCGACTTTCGCGAAGTAGCCGCGGAAGCTGCCGTTTTTACTTCGGTACCAGTCGGGATCTCGCCCGCGTTCCAGATCGGAGGTAATTATCTCTTTTCTAAAAATAATATCGGGCATTTTTTTAAGCAGGTCTCCAAAAATGCCGAATCGACTGATCCAGGTGGAGAGCAAGACTCCTCCCGGTTTCAGGGATTGATAAACCTGATTCAAAGCCAGCAAACGTTCGTCACGCTGAACCAGGTGATACATCGGCCCCATTAAAAGAATGGCGTCAAAGGATGATACAGGTAAATCGGTGATAGTTCTAATGTCTCCCGCCCTGAAGGAAACCAGGCTGCTGAATCCGGCTTCTGCAGTGCGTGCTTTTGCCCCCGCGACCATGTCAGGAGAAAGGTCAAAGGCCAGGACCTTATATCCGCGCCGCGCCAGTTCTATTGTGTACTGTCCGGTAGCGCAACCTATTTCCAGCAGATTGGCGCCGGACGGCGGCAGGTATTTCTCCAGATACCGCCAGGTAATGTCATGTTCAAGCTGGTGGCGCTGGAGACGGTTATCTTCCGAATCCCAGGCCAAGTTGTACATTTCCCGGATGTCAGTAATATCATCCATTTTTACCATCCTTGCCGCTCAATTATTTACTCCTGGAGAAAGAAAGAGCCCTCTCTTTTTTGGGAGAGGGCTCTCGTGGTCTAATTAGTGGAGTTTTTCAGAATATTTATCAGACGCGCCAGACCTCCCCGGCAGTAAACTTAGCTGCGGTTGTAGCGGAGGCGGTATTCTGATGGCGTAAAACTATTTGAATTAACATTGTGATGTTTAATTTATCATAATGTAAGTATGTTTGTCAATATGTGATAGATATTTTGAAGGGATTATCACAGGAATAAATCCTGTAACAAAGAGAATCCATAAGCATCTGGATTATCGGGTCACGCCCGATAATGACAGAAGTATGACATTCTTACTTATGGCAAAGTCCTGGGTAAACAGAGATTGCCGCGTCGCTGCGCTCCTCGCAATGGGCGGAGGATTTTTAATTTGCGATTATTGCTTTTTTACTGCCCAACTTTCCTTTATTGCCAAAAAATGAGAGAATAAGATACCCGTGACTTTAAAAGCGATGTGCGGGGAAACAAGACAACCGTTAATTTCAGACAGGAGATCACGATGACTGAATTTCAGAGCGATATTGAAAAACTGATCAAAAAGACCGAAAAGAACAACATCTGGCGGCAGCGGGAATGTATTAATCTGATCCCCTCCGAGTCCACTCCCAGTCTGCTGGTGCGCATGTGTTCGATCGCCGATGCCTCCGGCAGATACGCCGAGCACCGCCTGATGAAAGGCAACGAGGTCTATTTCTACCAGGGTATCGATTTCATCCGCGACGTTGAGGAAGATGTCCGTAAAGAGATGCAGGCTTATTTCAACTGCACCAACGTCGAACTGCGGCCGATCAGCGGCCAGATGGCGAACGACATCGTTTTTAAAGCGATGGTCAAGTTCATTAACCGCGGCAGAGGCACAAAGCTGTCCCGCCGGATGCGTTCCGTGATCAATAACGATCTGAAGATGGGCGGCCATCTTAGCGACCAGCCGATGGGAGCGCTGTTCAATCTGGTCGAGGAAAACCCGGAGACCGGCAAAGAGTACGTTTACCATTTCCCCGGACAAAAAGATAACCCTTATAAAACCGATACTTCCAAACTGGCTGCATTGATCGAGACGGCGAAACCCGAACTGATCATTTTCGGGAAAAGCATGTTCATCTACAAAGAGCCGGTCAAAGAAGTCTACAAAATCGTAAAAAACATGAATCCTAAACCGATCTTGATGTACGATATGGCGCACACAATCGGTCTGTACGGCGCTTTCCAGGAACCGCTGGCGGACGGCGTCGACGTGGTCACCGGCAGTACACACAAAACCTTTTTCGGACCGCAGCGCGGGGTGATCGTCAGCAACATGGATGAAAACAGCGGACTGGATAAACTCTGGAGCGAGATCAAGAGCCGCGCTTTACCCGGTTCCACCAGTAACCATCACTTGGGGACATTGTTAGGTTTACTGGTAGCTTCGTATGAAATGAACTATTTCAAGAAAAAATTCCAGACGCAGGTCATCGCTAATGCCCGCGCTTTTGCCAACGCCCTGAACGATAGAGGAGTGACC
>Ga0265316_10006492_pt1 | contig 11166 bp, 8 predicted proteins | sample 4522metaG_FD_202092 | JGI IMG/M metagenome (GOLD analysis project Ga0265316, IMG submission 202092) | Rhizosphere microbial communities from Carex aquatilis grown in University of Washington, Seatle, WA, United States - 4-5-22 metaG | ecosystem: Host-associated > Plants > Roots > Rhizosphere >...
CTTTTTCAAAGAATGTAATGAAGGCCTGCGGGTCGTATCCTGCCCGGTACATGTATTGCACGCCCAGGTAGTCGGCCTGCGCCTCGAAGTCGCGAGAGAATTTCATGAAGGTGATCGGCACGGCAAAATTGGCCGCTTCGTAGATGCCGTAGCCGGTCCAGCCGCCAATAAAGATCAGCGGAATCATGCCAATCTGCGTGTAGTTGAGCCGCGTCTGCTCACGAACCGCGTGGTGCGCGCAAACGTGGGCCGTCTCATGGGCCATCACGCCGGCCAGTTCAGCTTCCTCGTCGGCGTTCAGGATCAGGCCTGAATTGACGTAAAAGAAGCCACCGGGCAGAGCCATGGCGTTGATCTCGTCGGAGTCGATGACCTTGATGGTGAAGGGCACCTTGCAGTCGGAGTTCTTTACAATGTTCTGGCCGACGCGGTTGACGTATTCGGTAACCACCGGGTCGGTGATGAAATGGGTGCTCTTCTCGATCTCATCGGCATAGGTCTTGCCCATTTTGATTTCGGAGTCCGTGGAATACCAGTTCCCCATCCCGCGGGCACCGATGTCGCGGTTGCCTACCGCATTGACGTCCTCGATGCTGCCGGGCTTGACTTTGATTGCCTGGCTGCCGGGCTCAACCACCTTGTCAGGATTGACGTCGGCGGCCGGGACATCGCCAGCCACCGGGGCAGTGCCCGGGGCGGGGTCTTTCTTCGATTGCGGGGTGGACTTGTCCTTCGCGGGCGGCGCGGCAGTGTCACCGGCTACCGGGGTGGTTCCGGGAGCTGGCTGCGCGCTGGGCGTGGCAGGCGGAGTGCTAGTGGAAGTAGCCTGCCCACTGTCAGTCGTGCTGGGCTGGGCACTCGGCGCACTGGGCTGCGTCGTGGACGGACTTGACTGGGAGCCGCTTTGGGCCCACACTGCCGCGGCTGCCATGGCCAGCGCGCATGCTGCCAGCATTCCTGCCCTGGATCCCCGGAAGATTGTGCTCATGACCCCCACCTCCAGCCTGGATGAACCAGCGCCAGGCTTCTGCCGCTTCGCTCTAGTTATTAGACGCTAGTATCCGCCCGCAGGGCAGCGGCGGGGGATAAAAATTTGGGTGGGCGTACCGAGGCGTTGCGAGAAATGCAGCAAACGGCCCTGTTTGCGGTTCAGACTACCCCGGAACGCGTAGCCCTTGGAGGAGTCGGTCTTCTGAATTACAGTGGTGAACACGCATCGGCAGGAGGATTCTTGCGACGTTTGGCTCTGATTCCAACGGTCTTGGCAATATTCGCACTGGCGCTGTGGGCGGCAACACCTGCGCCTGCCCAGGCGCCACATCCCTTGTCGCGCCTGTCTAGCGAATTTGGCCCGCACAAGCATCTGCCACCGGCGCCCGTCAACGCACCTTCCACTCCCGCCGTCATCTTTGACGCCACCCACCTCGGATCGCCAGTCATATTGAAGACAGGCTGGCGGGTGGGCGTCACCTCGAACTCGGCCGCGGCCGCGCCGCAATTTGACGACTCCGCCTGGGTGGTCCGCAACGTGGGCGATTCTCTGGACGATCTCAGAGACGAAGACCGCCCGGCCAACGCCTCGCCCGCAGGGGAAACACCCGGGCCGCCACCTGGCCATACCCGGCCCTCTGTTTGGTTCCGGCTGCACATTCAACTGCAGCCCGGCCACGGGCCAGTTGCTCTGTTGACCGAGTTACCGGTCTCGCCCAACACCGCCATGCCGTTTGGGGCCGAGGGGCCGGCACCGGATGTGTACCTCAACGGACGGCTACTCCAGCCCGAGGGGCCGAACGGGTACGCAACAGGCCATTTTCAGGAGATTTCTCGATTCTTTAACCTGAACATCGCTCCTACAGATACCTCTGCGACACTGGCGATCCGTTCCCTTTACATTCCCTTCGGACTGGCCGCGACAACGGGATTCTTTTCGTCGCGCACGTTTTGGCTAGGCAACTCCGACGACTTGAGGCACATGCTCGAACTATGGAAGGTACACAGCCTCTTCGAACGGCTTCCGAGGCTGGTGAACGCCATACTGCTTACCGTCTTGTCGCTGTTCCTGCTGATCCTCTACTTCACGCAGAAAGGACATATCGAATACCTGTGGCTGGCGTTGTACGAGCTGCTGCAGGCGCCAATCGGCTTTATCGAGTTGGCTGGGAGCACGGCACGTATTGACCACTTCTGGTATGCCGCCGTAATGACGCAGCTACTGGCGATTTCAGCTTACCTCTACTTTGAGTTTCTGATCGCCTTCCTCAGGACTCGGAGGCGCTGGTACGTGGTACTGCTTCGGTTCACCGCTCCGATCCTTGCCGGAGTGGGACCTACGCTGCTTATGCTGGGCCACCGCAGCACGACTCTGTTGGTGGTGATGGCCATTGTTCTATTGGCCAGCCTGCTGTGGTTCGTGGGATGGCTGCTGTTTGTCTTTCTCACTCTGATCTTTGCTACCGTGCGGCGCAACTTTGAGGCCGGGTTGCTGCTGATTCCGCTCGTCCTTTCCCTGGTAGGTATCGGAGAGCCGATCCTCAGCGGCGGAATGAGCGACTGGGGCGGAAAACCCTACCACTCGCCGCTTACGATTCAGGCCGGCCTAATCCCCATCCATTTCGCTGCCATTGCCGACTTCGCGGGGCTGCTGGTAATTGTGATGATCATCTTCGGACGCTTCCTGCGCATCCAGCACGACCAGGAGCACGCGAGCAGCGAACTGGCCGCGGCGCGGAGCGTGCAGGAGCTGATGATTCCGCAGGAGAAGCTCGATACGCCGGGCTACGACGTGGAGTCCGTCTACAACCCGGCCAACGAAGTGGGAGGCGACTTTTTCCACGTGCAGCCGGCCAGCGACGGAGGACTGCTGGTGGTAGTCGGCGACGTGGCGGGCAAGGGACTGAAAGCGGCTATGAATGTGTCGATGCTGATGGGGGCGCTGCGCGGTACCCCGGAAAAGAGCCCCGCAAAGATCCTTGAATCGCTCAACCGCGTCCTGGTGGGTAGCGAGAGTCTCACCACCTGCCAGGCACTCCGGTTCAGCGCCAATGGGGAGCTGGTGATGGCCAATGCAGGCCACCTGCCGCCCTATCTGAATAGCCAGGAGGTAGCGCTGCCCGGCAGCCTGCCGCTGGGAGCAATTCCAGATGTCAGCTACGAGGAGGTGCGCCTCTACCTGCACCCAGGCGACCGGCTGCTCTTGCTCTCCGACGGAGTGGTGGAAGCTCGCCAGCCCTCGGGCGAGTTGTTCGGCTTTGACCGCGTACATAACCTGAGCAACCAGACAGCGTTTTATATTGCCGACGCAGCCAGGGAATTCGGACAGGAAGATGACATTACGGTGCTGACGGTCAAGCGGCTGGCCGCAGCCATGGCTGCGTGAGCTACAGCGTCCCCGCGCTACTCTGCTAGATCCATTGCACGCTGAGGGGCTCTCTGGGCGGAATCCACCGATAGGAGTACTTCCGCTCGCCCAGCATCAGCCCACCCTGCACAGCATAGCCCTCGGGGACCCCCAGCATCTGGCGGATGGGAGCATGTACCTCCGCTACACGGGTAAGATAACCAGCCCAGCATACGCCCAGACCGCGGGCCTCCGCCGCCAGCTCAAGAAAAGTCAGGGCGATGGCGCAATCCTGCTTTCCCCACGCATAGTCCTTGGGAGTACAGGCCACGACCACCGCGGGGGCGCCGCGCAATACAGGGTCATTCCCTTTTTGCCATTGCTGTAGCATCGCAGAACCAAAGCCCGCACCGCGCGCCCAGCTTACCGTCTCCGCAGACAGGGCGCACACCGTTTCCGCATCGCCCACCACGATCCAGTGCAGCTTTTGCGAGTTGGACGCCGTAGGGGCGCGCCGCGCCACGTCCAGCAGCGCCTCTAAAGTCTCTTTGGCCACGGGCTCTTGCTTGAACTCGCGCACCGAGCGGCGGCTCATGAGGAATCCGTCAATCACCGACGCAGCCGGCAGCTTCTTGGCCGCGGGCAAAAACGGCTCCTGCGGCAGGCCTGTGTGCGTCAGAGCGCCGCATGCGCATGCGGCAACACAGTGCCCGCAGAAGATGCAATTGCTGCCCGCCACCTCCTCCGGAAATCCTTCCCCATTCAGAGTGAGGGTCCTGGACGGACAAACCGCCACGCACACGCCGTCTTTCTTGCACAAATCCACATTTACTGTGATCTGACTCACGATTCATCTCCCATATTCACTCGCGGCCGGCCACCGTAAGTCGTTAGCCGCAGTTTACGCCGGAGAGCAAACCAGCCTGTGTGAACGCCGATACAAGGCAGATATTGGCTCGCAGTACCTTCTGTGTAAGGAGAGGAACAACTGAGGTCGCAATACAAAAAGCCCCATCCTTGAGGATGGGGCTTTTGGCTTTGCCTTCGTTCTTCTCTGCCGCTGCGAGGCAGTTGGCCTCGGCTCAGCAGGTCAATCGTAGTACTCCAGCCCGAGGTGGGTGATCAGGTCTGCACCCACGATGTGGCGCAGAGTGTTCTTCAGTTTCATCGACTGGATAAACAGGTCGTGCTCGGGGTAGAGCCCCGTGGCGGTCTGCGGCGACTTGAGATAGAAGCTGAGCCACTCCTGAATACCGATGTTGCGCAAATCGGGAGCGCGCTTGGCCAGGTCGAGGAACAGCACCAGGTCGAGCGCGATGGGCGCGGCCAGAATCGAGTCGCGGCAAAGGAAGTTCACCTTGATCTGCATCGGATAGCCAAGCCAGCCGAAGATGTCGATGTTGTCCCAGGCTTCCTTGTCGTCGCCCCGCGGCGGGTAATAATTGATGCGGATCTTGTGGTAGATGTCCTTATAGAGATCGGGGTACAGTTCGGGCTGGAAAATGTAGTCCAGCGAGCCCAGCTTGGACTCTTCCTTGGTCTTGAACGATTGCGGATCGTCCAGCACTTCGCCATCCCGGTTGCCCAGAATGTTGGTGGAGAACCAGCCCTTGACGCCCAGCATGCGAGCCTTGAACGCCGGTGCCAGGATCGTCTTCATGAAGGTCTGGCCGGTTTTGAAGTCCTTGCCGCAGATGGGCGCCGCGTTCTTCTTTGAGAGTTCGATCATGGCCGGAATGTCTACAGTGAGATTGGGCGCACCGTTGGCGAAGGGAACGCCCTCGCTAAGCGCGGCATAGGCATAAATCTGTGAGGGCGCGATGCCGATGTCGTCCGTCTCCAATCCCTTCTCAAAGGCCTCAATGGACTGGTGAACTGCGGTGGGCTCCAGGAAGATCTCAGTCGAGCCGCACCAGATCACGACCACGCGGTCCACAGTCTTTTTGAAGGCCTGAATGTCGGCCCTGACCTGCTCGGCCAGATCGCGCTTGTTCTTGCCCTTCTTCACGTGGGTGCCGTGCAGGCGCTTCACATAGTACTGGTCAAAGACCGCGGGCATGGGCTTGATGGTTTCAAGGTACGGCTTGAGCTTGGCAAGAGTGTCCTTGTCCAGCACTTCGGCGTGGGCCGCCGACTCGTACACGTTGTCCTCGAAGATGTCCCAGCCGGTAAACACCATGTCATCGAGTTTGGCGAGGGGCACGAAATCCTTGATCAGCGGAGAATTGTTGTCTGTGCGTTTGCCAAGGCGGATGGTGCCCATCTGCGTAAGCGAGCCGATGGGCTTGGCCAGTCCCCTGCGGACGGCTTCCACTCCGGCGATAAAAGTGGTAGCTACGGCGCCCAGGCCGACCACCATCACACCCAGCTTGCCCGTAGCGGGCGCAATCTTCGACGCGGCGGCAGACTGCGGACCGCCTTTCTGTTCATTACCCATTGCTTCTCCTAACTTTCATTTGATTTCTGTGCGTTCCAACCTATTCAAAATCGCGTTCTGTAAGACGAAACAGTGTACGCCCAACGCAGGAGGTTAATCTTCACTGGGGGTCTAGAGCGGCCTCATTGCGCCTGCCGCGCTTGATGTGGGACCAGACAAACCATACAATTCCCGCCACCAGCGCAATTTCAACGCCCAGATGGAAACGGTGGAAAGCCTGGTAAAAGCGAGGGTCAGTGTGCCACTTTTCACCCAGCTTCATGCCCACGTAGGCCAGGCCGAAGCACCACGGCCAGGAACCTGCGAAGGTGTAGAGGTGAAAGCGAATTTGGGGCATCTTCGCAATTCCCGCAGGGAAGGCGATAAACGTGCGCACCACGGGCAGTAGGCGGCCCAGCAGTACCGCAATCGAGCCATAGCGCTGAAAGAACCAGGTCATGCGGTCCAGATCGTGGTGGCTCATCAGAACCCATTTGCCGTAGCGCTCCACCAGCGGACGCCCGCCCCTGGCGCCGATGGCATAGGCAACGACCGAGCCCAGGTTGCATCCCAGCGCACCCATCGTGGCCACCCAGAAAAGATTAAAGTGGCCCATGTAGACCAGATAGCCCGCAAACGGCATGATGACTTCCGACGGCAGCGGAATGCACGCCGATTCGATTCCCATCAGCGCAACAATCCCGGCGTACCCGCCCAAATCGATGACATGCGTGACAAATTGGACAACGAATGCGAGGATTCTTTCGCTCATGGACCCGTTCAGTATATAGGGCCAATGCCCCCCGGTGCTTTGGGCCAACGCGCCCGGTGCTTTGAAAGGGCACGGCTTCAGCCGTGCCGCAATGTGGCCCAAAGAATATCCGCGGCTTTAGCCGCCGAGGGAATGCCATTGGCTCACATCGCGTCTTGCGAATCACCAACCAACATCGTGGCCGAACTTTGCTACGATGAGGGGTGTTGCACGAAAGGTCGAGGTGGTTCGTTTGGCTGCATTTCCCCCCGTTCCATTGACTCTTGAAGGCTCCAGCCTGCTCCATCAGTTTTTCCGCTTCGACTGGAAGGCATGGCGGGCACTCACCGCCGCTGAGCGCGCCCGCATCACCACCGAAGCCATTGCCGCGTTGCAGGGCATGGAACGCGCCGACGCCGGTGCGCCGGTCCGGTCGGCTCTCTATTCGCAGTTGGGCCACAAAGGCGACCTCATCCTCATCCACTTCCGTGAGTCGCTCGAAGCGCTCAATCAGGTCGAGCTTGATTTGGCGCAGACCGAACTCTACGACTATCTGGACCTGCGGCACTCCTATGTCTCGGTGGTCGAACTGGGTCTGTACGAGTCGAGCAGGAAAACGTATGAAGCCGCTTCGGCAAAGGGATTCGAAACCCACTCGGCGGAGTGGAATGCCGAGGTGGGCGCATCATTGAAGCGCGGTGCGGAAGCGATGGCGCCGCGTCTGTTCCCTGCCGTGCCAGAGGCGAAGTACCTCTGCTTTTATCCCATGGACCGCAAACGCGGCGAAGCGGTGAACTGGTACAGCGTTCCCTTTGCCGAGCGGCAGCGCATGATGCACGAGCATGGGCTGATCGGACGGCGCTACGGCGATGTCGTGAAGCAGATCATCTCCGGCTCCATCGGGATGGACGACTGGGAGTGGGGCGTCGATCTTTTCGCCGAGGACCCGGTGGTCTTCAAGAAGCTGATCTACGAGATGCGCTTCGACGAAGTGAGCGCGATGTATGCGCTGTTTGGCCAGTTCTTCATCGGCGTGCGGCTGCCGGTAGAGAAGCTGGACGGGTGGCTTAGCGGAAAACTCTAGAGAAATCATTGCACCATGGTCAATGAAATTGAGGATCGCGCAGCAATAAGACTACTGACGAAAAGGTTTGCACTTCTATGGGCGATCACCTGTGCGGGCCGAATACTTCTCGCGCTTGAACCCTTTGCTCCGGTTGCTCTTCGAACGGTCACTGAATTGGCCTTTTTCGCATTTCTCCTGGCCATCACCGCCGGGGAGATCTTGATCCTGAGGAAAGCAGCGACAGACTATCGAGGTCCTATTCAGCAGATTCAGTTCTTGAAAATATCGAGGTCAACTCGAATCTATTCGAGATCTTCGAAGCTGATGATGGGGTTATTCATGTTCTGTCTTGTCTTTTTTCTTTGGGATACAAGGAATGACAATCAAATGCTTCTCCCTATGGTGGTCGGCGTTGCAATGAATCTTTGGTGGGTCTGGATCTTCGCGGCAAGGACGCTTCGCCTGCGTGGGTCCGCGAAGGGATAGGACGAGGCTCGCATGACTACGACCGGAAAGACTCCTAGACAGATTTCGAAAGATCGGCAGCCGCCACCAAAGAAGTCACAACGCGGCAACCTGGCCCCCGACCGCGTCGCCGCCATCCTCAAAGCCCTCGACGAAGCCTATCCCGAAGCCCTTTGCGCGCTGACGCATCGCTCGCCGTGGGAACTGCTCGTGGCCACGATCCTCTCCGCGCAATGTACCGACGTGCGCGTGAATATGGTCACGCCCGAGCTATTCCGCCGCTTCCCTACCCCGGCGGCGATGGCCAAGGCTCCCATCCCGGAACTTGAAAATCTGATTCGCACTACAGGCTTCTTCCGCAACAAGGCCAAATCCATCCAGGGCGCGGCAAAGAAGATCACCGAGGAGTTTGGCGACAAGGTGCCCGAGACGCTCGACGAGCTGATCACCATTCCCGGCGCGGCACGCAAGACGGCCAACGTGGTGCTCGGCGTCTGCTTCGGCAAAGCCGAAGGAGTGGTGGTGGATACGCATGTCCTTCGCATCGCGCGCCGCTTGGGACTTGCCAAAGGCGACACCCCACAAAAGGTCGAGCAGGAGTTGATGCGCGTGTTGTCCAGGGACCGCTGGATTGCCTTCTCCCACCAGATCATCCACCACGGCCGCCAGGTATGCGACGCGCGCAAGCCAAAGTGCGACCGTTGCAACCTGGAGCAAATCTGCACTTCGAAAGACAAAACCTGGGAGTCGTAAGAACAGCGAGTCAGCAAGCCAGCGCGAGTTGGGTCTGACGAGCGTTCCTGGCTTATGCGCGCATCGCGCGGAGCACCGCCGCAACCAATCCCGGAATGTCGGAAGGGTTGGCTTCCGCGGCCGGCAGCCACGCCAATTCGCGCAGCGTCTGGCTCGTGATGGGCCCGATAGAAATGGCCTGCACGCCCAAGAATGGAAACACGACTTCCGCTAGCTTAGCTACTTCCGCCAAATGGGTCACGGTGGAGGAACTTGTAAATGTAGCAGCATCGATACCCTCGGCCAGCGCCTTGCGCAATTGCTCTGGCGCAGCGGCGGGGATGGCGTTGCGATAGGCATCCACGACATCGACGGTTGCGCCTGCTTGGCGCAGGGCATCTGGAATCACGTCACGGGCGACGGCAGCGCGAGCCAGCAGAATCCGCTGGCCGAAGATTTGGCCTGTGAGCTCTTTGACCAGGCTTTCCGCAACATACGATTCGGGAATGAGCGTGACCCGTAGGCCCGTTTTGCGCGCGGCGGCGGCCGTGGCTTCGCCGATGGCGGCCACCTGCGGTGGAGCTTCCGTCTCGAGTAAAATCCCCATTTGCGCGGCACGAAGGGCGAGGTGGAGCACCGTGTTGGCGCTGGTGAGAATGAGCCAGTTGTAGAGACGGAGATTACGGAGGGCTAGGTCGAGCGGGCCAAGATCTTCGGCAGGCTGAATTTCGAGAACAGGAACCTCAATCGGATCGGCGCCCAGGGCACGAAGACCTTCGCTGAGTTTACCGGCCTGGTGGGCGGCGCGGGTAACGAGGATACGACGGCCGGAGAGCGGCGGCCCAGTCACCGGGTTTCTCCCGTTGCGGATTGAAGCAGCGGCCCGGCTCCGGCTTCGAGAAGCATGTGCGCGGCCAAACGGCCCAGCGTCACAGGATCGGAATCACGTCGCGACGCGCAGTGATAGATGCGTACTACGGCGCCCGTTTCAGGGTCGGCAACAACCGCGAAGACTTCGATCCACTCCTCTTTCTCTTGGTCCAATTCCCGCTGCTGTTGTAGACGGCAGTGGATGCCGATGGGAACCTGGCAGCCACCGCCAAGTTCGGCCAGGGCGGCGCGCTCCGCGGTAACGGCAAAACGCGTGGCGGCATGGTCAAGAAAGGCAACCGCACTGATGGTGGCCTCGTCCCCCTTGCGGGTCTCGATGCCCAACGAACCCTGTCCGGCAGCGGGACAGAAACTGCTGGGCTCAAGGCGCTCGCGAACCCATTCGGTTTTGGCAAGGCGATCCAGGCCTGCGGCGGCAAGCAGAATGGCGTCGACCTGGCCCTCAGCGAGCTTGCGCAGGCGGGTGTCTACGTTGCCGCGAAACTCCACGGCTTCGATGTCGGGGCGCAGAGCCTTTAATTGCGCGCGTCGCCGCTGGCTGCTGGTACCCACTTTCGCGCCCTCGGGCAGCGAGGCGAGATTGGAATACTTCACCGAGACAAGGACGTCGCGGGGATCGACACGGGCAGGCGTCGCCGCTAACGCAAACGGCTCGGGCAACTCGGTAGGCAGGTCCTTGAGTGAATGCACGGCGAGATCGACGCGGCCCGCGGCTAAAGCTTCTTCGATTTCCTTGGTGAACATGCCCTTGGAGCCAACCTGGGCGAAGGTGATTTCCTGCAGCTTGTCGCCGGTGGTCTTGATGATTTCAATCTCAACCGTGTGACCCTCGGCGCGAAGCAGCGCAGCAATGTGGTTGGCCTGCCACAGGGCCAATTGCGAGCCGCGGCTGCCGATACGCAGGTTCATTGGCGACCCGCAATGCTGGTTTCATTCGCCGGCGCCTTTTCTGTCTTCCCGGCTTCGGCAGCAGAAGCGGCCTGCGGCGGCTTCGGTTCTTCTTCGTGGTGATTGGTGCCGGGCAGCGACCATGCATCGCACAGCGCTTCTAGGCGGGTTTCGTCGTTCTCGCGGGCAGCTTGCTTAAGAGCCTGCATAGGCGGATGAAGGAACTTGTTGACCAGACCGCGGGTAAGAGCCTCCACCGCGGCAAGCTGCTCCGGGGTCAGAGTACCTAGGGGGGTGTGAAAGCGGCGCAGTTCGCCCTGTCGAATCTCCTCCGCCTGCTGCTGCAGAGTGACAATGGCCGGAGCCACATTGACAGTGCGGCGGCGCTCGTGGAAGCGTTCGACTTCCGCGGCAATCAGGGCCTCGGCATCGCCGGCCTCGCGGCTGCGCTCAGCCATGTGGGCAGCGGCCACCTGTTGCAGGTCGTCGATGTCGTAAACAAAGATACCCTCGATCTGATTAACCGCGGGGTCCACGTCCCGGGGCACGGCAATGTCGATAAAGAACATCGGACGGTTGCGCCGCTTGTGCATGAACGCCTGGCCGTGTTCGCGGCGGAA
>Ga0265316_10006493_pt1 | contig 11164 bp, 8 predicted proteins | sample 4522metaG_FD_202092 | JGI IMG/M metagenome (GOLD analysis project Ga0265316, IMG submission 202092) | Rhizosphere microbial communities from Carex aquatilis grown in University of Washington, Seatle, WA, United States - 4-5-22 metaG | ecosystem: Host-associated > Plants > Roots > Rhizosphere >...
CCGGAGCATTTCTATTTCAAGGACGGCCGCCTTTTCAAATCCTACGAACCGGACAGCATGTGCCTGCTGGCTCCGGGCAGCGTCGTCTGGCAGTCCGATCTGGAGTCGTTGCAGCTGCTGTACCGCGGTCAGCCCGCGCCCTGCTCGCTGGCGGCTGTGGTGGCCAAGTACCTGATCAACGACGCCCGCAGCACCGAATAACCGGAAACCGGTTGATTGACCGCGAAGAAACCTGGCGCGGCGGAGCCGCAACCAGACCAGAATTGGTTTTACAGGAAGCCGCTGAGGACACGTAGGAACTGATTTGTCCGCTGATCACGCGGATAGGCGCGGATGGGCTACCACCTGATCCGCGACCATCCGCATCATCCGCGGAAAATTCCGACACGAAATGTTCTCTGCGGCCTCTGCGACCTTCTGTAAAATCTGGATCGAAGTTTTAACCGCGGCGCGGAGTACTCTTCAGTTGGCGCTTTCCTTGGACCCAACAACGTGCCGGAGCGCCGCGGCAATATCCGGCTGGCGAAAGACGAAACCACCGGCGAGGAGCCGTTTCGGCATCACCCGCGCGCTGGCGAACAAGGTCGCTCCGGCCATTTCACCGTAGATCAACTCCAACAGCCAGCGCGGCACCGGCAAAACTGTCGGCCGGTGCAGCAGCCGTCCAAGCACAGCGGTGAACTCTCCATTCGTCACCGGACCCGGTGACACGGCATTGATCGCACCGTCAAGCCGCGGGTCGGTCAACGCGGCGTTGATAACGCGGACCAGATCGTCGAGTTCGATCCAGCTCATCCATGCGCGGCCATCGCCGAGCCGGCCGCCCAGCCCCAACCGAAACACCGGCAGCAGTCGGGCAAGCGCGCCTCCCTCCCGCGCAAGGACCACGCCGAGGCGCAGCCTCACCACCCGCGCGCCCGCCGGCTCCGCCGCTTGCGCTTCGGTCTCCCACTCCGCACAGAGCTCCGGCAAAAATCCGCGCCCCGCTGGCGCATCCTCGGGCAGCACTTCGTTGCCGCGGTCGCCGTAGAATCCGACCGCCGAGGCATTCACGAGCACCCGGGGCCGGGACTCCGCCCGGGCCATGGCCCGGACCAGCGTGCGCGTGCTATCGAGGCGGCTGCGACGCAGCGCCTCCTTACGCGACGCCGTCCAGCGACCGGCGGCGATGTGTTCGCCCGCGAGATTTACGATGGCATCGGTCGTCGCGAGCGCCGCCGGCGCCAGTTCGCCGGTGGTCGGATTCCACGCGATTTCATCTTCCCGCTGCACTGCACGTCGCACGAGCGTCACGACTTCATGCCCCTCCCGGCGCAGCGCCGGCCCGAGCGCCGACCCCACCAACCCCGATGCGCCGGCAATGAGAATTTTCATCCCGGAGTCTCCGCATTCCGGGTACGCAACGACTGCCAGGCCGCCAACGCCTGCCGCCGCGCCGTAGCGTGATCGACGATGGGCCGCGGATAGGTTTCGCCGAGCGTCACGCCGGCACGCGCCAGCTCTGCTTCCGGCGCCTCCCAGGGCCGGTGAATGAACTCCTCTGCCAATTGCGCCAATTCCGGCACCCAACGGCGTACATACTCGCCGTTCGCATCGAATTTCCGGCCCTGCAGCACTGGATTGAATATGCGGAAGTATGGCGCGGCGTCCGCCCCGCAGCCCGCGCTCCACTGCCAGCCCAGCGTGTTGCTGGCGAGATCGGCATCGAACAGCGTATCCCAAAACCACGCGGCGCCGTGCGTCCAGGCCAGCCGCAGGTGTTTCACGAGAAACGACGCCGCGATCATGCGCACGCGGTTGTGCATCCAGCCCGTCGCCCAGAGCTGCCGCATGCCGGCATCGACGATCGGATAGCCGGTGCGCCCGCGTTGCCATGCGAGCAACTTCGCCCCGCCGGCATCCTCGGCCCACGGGAAACGCGAGAAATCTCTTCGCAACGGCTGCCCCGGAGTGTGCGGGAAATGATAAAGCAGATGATAGGCGAATTCGCGCCAGCCCACCTCGGTCAGAAACCGCAGCGCTCCGTGGCTCGCGGGAAACACTCCGCTCTCCTTCGAGAGCGCGCGCACGGCCGCCCAAATCTGGCGCGGTCCGATCTCCCCGAAATGCAGGTGGGGCGAGAGCAACGAAGTGCCGACCGTGCCGGGCATTTCCCGCTGCTTGTCGTAATCGGAAAGGTGGCGCGCCAGAAAACTCCGGAGGCGTTTCAGGGCGCCAGCCTCGCCCGGCATCCACGCCTCGCGCCAGCGCGCATCCCAGGAAGCCACCGACTGCAATCCGAGTTCCGCCATCGTAAACGAGCGAGGCCAATGACCAGGCGTCGGGAGGCGGCCGCCCGGCACGTCGATCTCCGCGGGAACAGGTTGTGCCAGGCAATGCCGCCAGAATGGCGTGAACACCTGGAATGCCTTGCCCTGCTTGTTCGCGATGGTGGGCGGTTCGAAAAGCAACGCGCTGTTGAAGCTTTTCGCTTCGATGCCGGCCGCGGCCAGCTCCGCCTCGACCGCCGCGTCGCGCGCAATGCTGGCCGGCTCGTAACGCCGGTTCCAATAGACCGCACCGGCGCCGGTTTCACGCACCAGCGTTTTCAGCGCCACGGACGATTCGCCCCGCCGCAGGATCAGTCGCGAGCCGCGCTTGCGCAGCGCGGCGTCGAGCGCCGCCAGCGAATGGCGCAGCCACCAGCGCGAAGCGCCGCCCGACCGCCAGCGGCCTTCGCCCGTGTCGTCGAGGATATAGACCGGAATCACCACACCGCCGCGGGCCAGCGCCGCCGCGAGCGCCGCGTTGTCGGCGAGGCGCAGATCGAGCCGGAACCAAAGAATCGTCGGCGAAGCGGACACGCCTCGAAAGAGATCAGTCCGGCCCATTTGGCAAGCGAGCCGAAGTTTGGGTGAGTCGCAAATTAGGTTTTTAGAAGACGTTCAAACCCCCGGGCGAGACGCCCGTGCCGGGCTTGTCCGCCGGGGTGGTTGAGTCCAAGGGGTCAGACCGAGGAACATTGATTGCGGCTTCCTCGCCTCCAACCCCGGCTTGCCAATCCGAAAAAGTGTCTTATCAAATCTTACAGCATGAGAACGACCATCACCGTCAGCCTGCCCCAAAAGATGCGCCGCGAGGTCGGCCAGGCGGCCCGGACCCTACACCTCACCGAGAGTGAGTTCGTCCGCCGCGCCCTCCAGGACCGGCTGTGGGAGGAAGCATTCGAGGCCAGCCGCCGGCGACTCGTGCCCACCGCCCGCGCCAAGGGCATTTATACCGACGAGGACGTTTTCCGCGCCGTGTCGTGAGACTGGTGCTCGACACCAACGTGCTTGTGGCCGCCCTCGTGGCCGACGGGCTCTGCCGCGATCTGGTGCGCCAGCGCGTACGCAACCAGGAGCTTTGCACCAGCGAAACCCTCTTGGAGGAACTTGCCGTCACCCTGCGCCGGAAGTTTGGCGTCAGGGGCGCCGACATCCCCTTGCTGGAGGAATACCGTCGGCGCGCCTTGGTAGTGGAGCCTGCGGCTCTGCCCGCAGCCGTCAGCCGCGACCCCGACGACGATATGGTTTTGGCGACGGCGATCGCGGCCAAGGCTGATGTTATCGTAAGCGGCGACGACGATCTGCTTTGCCTCAAAAGTCATCAAGGCATCCGCATTCTGTCACCCCGACAGTTTCTTGAGCTGCTGAATTCCGTTCCCTAGGATACCAACGCCGCACCGCCAGCCATCACAGCGACTCCGCGTAGAGTTTCTCGTAGCCTTTCGCCGCGGTGGCCCAGCTGAAATCGCGTTTCATGCCGCGCCGCTGCACGGCGGCATGACGCAGCTGGTCGGCGAAGAGCGCGAGCGAGCGTTGCAAGGCATCGCTGAGCCCGGCCGCGTTCGGCGCGAAAGTCAGGCCCGTGCCGGTGGCAGGATCCATGTCAGCGTCGATGACGGTGTCGACCAGCCCGCCCACCCGGCTGGCGAGCGGCACGGTGCCGTAGGCCTGCGAATACATCTGGTTGAGTCCACACGGCTCGAAAAGAGACGGCATGATGAAGAAATCGCTACCCGCCTCGACCAGGTGGCTCATCGCTTCATCCAGCCGGTTGGCAAGCGCCACCTTGTTCGGCGCCGCAGTCGCGAGCGCCTGCAGCGCCTCCTCGTAGCGTTTCTCCCCCGCGCCGAGCACGATCAGGCGCGCGTCCTCCTTCAGGAAGAAATCCTTGTTCGCGAGCAGGAGTTCGAGGCCCTTTTGCTCGGTGAGCCGGCACACCATGCCGTAAACCGGAGCGGTCGGCGGCGCCTCAAGTTTGGCGAGTCTGAGCAGCTCGGCGCGGCAGGCGGCCTTGCCGCCGAGGTCGGCGGCCGAATACTGCGCCGGAATGAGTCGATCCGTCGCCGGATTCCACACCGCCGGATCGACGCCATTGATCAAGCCGGTGAGATCGGCCACCCGCGTTGCCACCACGCCTTCGAGGCCGCAGCCGAATTCGGCCGTCTGGATCTCTCGCGCGTATTGCGGGCTGACGGTGGTCACCCGGTCGGCGAAGAGCAGGCCGGCCTTCATCATGCTGATCTGACCATAGAACTCCACGCCGTCGACGCCCCTGAACTCGTCGGGCAGATTGGTGCGGTGATACGACCGCATCGGAAACAGCCCCTGGAAGGCGATGTTGTGAATGGTGAACACCGTCGTCACCGCCAGCGTCAGCTCGAAACGTTTCTCGGCATCGCGCAACAACAGCGGCAAAAGCCCCGTCTGCCAGTCGTGGCAATGCAGGATGTCGGCGCCAAGCGCGAGCAGCCGCATCGTCTCGATCACGCTTTTCTGGAAAAAGAGAAACCGGTGAAAGTTGTCCTCGTAGTCGCGCTCGCCGTCGCCGTAGATCCCGCGCCGGTCATACCACTCGTCGCGGCAGATCAGGTAGACCGTGAGGTTGGGGCGCGGCGAAAACCGGCGCACGTCGCCGCTGAAATACTGGTCGCCCATTTCGATCTTGAGCCGCAGGCAGCGCTTCGCCTGGGCCGCGTCAGGATGGTCCAGCACCACCCGGTAGCCGGGCACGAACGCCATTACTTCGTGACCCGCTCCGGCCAGCGTCACAGTGAGCGAACCGACCGCGTCGGCCAGGCCGCCCGTCTTGGCGTACGGAAACAATTCGCTGGCCGCGTGGACAATTTTCATCGCGCCGTGCATACTGATGGCGCTTGCTAAGGCCAACCTGAAATCGCGGCAGATCTGCCGTCTTTCACTTCCGACCATGAATCTGCGCGAACGACTACTTTCCCATTTCCGCGACGCCGCCTGCCGGCCCGCCAACGAAACCGAACTGGCCCGGCGTCTCGGCCTCGCCAAAAAAGAGCGCGCCGCCCTCGCCCATGAGGTGCGCCGTCTGCTGGTCGCGGGCGAACTCGTCCGCGTGCAGGGCGACCGGCTGCGCTGGCGCGGCGCCGAGGGCGAAATCACCGGGCACATCAAATTCCGCCCGGGCGGCTCCGCCTTCGTGATCCCCGACGACGTCCGCGAAGGCGACGACGACGAGGCCATCCAGATCGCCTCCGAGGACGCCGATGTAGCCCTCCACGGCGACCGGGTGTCGGTGCGCGTCTTCGAGCACCGGAAAGCGCGCCGCGACGGGCGCGGCACCGAGGCCACCGGTCGCGTGACCCGCGTGCTGGAGCGGGCGAAGGAATCCATCGTCGGCACACTGCAACGCAGCGGCCGCTCCTTTTTCGTGCTGCCCGACGATCCGCGCCTGCAACAGACGGTCGAGGTGCACGATCCCGCCGGAGCGGCGGGCCAGCCCGCCGCCGCGCCCGGCGACAAGGTCGTGGTGAAACTCAACCCCTGGACCAGCCGCCGCGATCCGCTCACGGGCGAGCTCACGCAACGGCTCGGGCGGACCTTCGAGCCGCGCGCCGAGCTGCTCGGCGTGTATGAGAAGTTCGACCTCGACCCGAAGTTTCCCGCGGAGGTCGAGCGCGAAGCCGCCGCCCTCCCCGACCGTGTGCGCCCGGCCGAGCTCGCCAATCGCCTCGACTATCGCGAGGTGCCCACGTTCACGATCGATCCCGACGACGCGAAGGATTTCGACGACGCGCTCTCGCTCGAGACGCTCGATCACGGCGAGGTGCGTGTCGGGGTGCACATCGCCGATGTGTCGGCCTATGTGAAAGGCGGCACCGCGCTCGATCGCGAGGCCCAGCGCCGCGGCAACTCCACCTATCTCGTCGGCACCGTCGTGCCGATGCTGCCGGAGAAACTCTCCAACGGGCTGTGTTCGCTCGTCGAGGCGCAGGACCGGTTGACCAAAGCCGTGTTTCTGACGTTCGACCGCGCGGGGCGCCTCAAGGCGACCGCCTACGCGAATACCGTTATCCGCAGCCGCAAGCGCCTCACCTACCGCCAAGCCTACGCCCTCCTGTTCGAGAACGACCTCGACAAGATCCGCGCGTTGCCGCTCCCGGCCAAGCACCAGACCGGCTCGACCGGTCGCGCCCTAAATTCGCTGACCGACCTCGAACTCTGCGATCTGCAAAGCGCGTTGCGCAAACTCTGGGCGATCGCCCGCCACCTCCGCACCGAGCGCATGAGCCAGGGGAGCCTCGATCTCGACATGCCCGAGACGAAAATCTTCGTCGACGCCGAGGGTTACGCCGATCGCCTGGAGAAAATCGTCAACGACGAAAGCCACCAGTTGATCGAGGAGTTCATGCTCGCGGCCAACGAAGCGGTGGCACACATCACCCGCACCCAGCACCTGCCGTCGTTATACCGGGTGCACGACGAACCCGACCCGGAAAAACTGGCCGAGTACCGCAAGTTTGTGGCGACCTTTGGGGTGCATTGCGGCGATCTCAGCCGGCGCAGCGAAGCTGTGAAGTTGCTCGTCGCGCTGCGCGACCATCCGCAGGGCTACGTGCTCCGCTCTCAATTCCTGCGCAACCTGAAGAAAGCCTGTTACCGCGCGACCGCTGACGGCCACTACGGCCTGAACAAAAAGGATTACACCCACTTCACGTCGCCGATCCGGCGCTACTCCGACCTCGTGGTGCACCGCGTGTTCGACTACTACCTGATCAAACACCGCGGCTATCCCGCTCCGGCCAATTATCGCTTCGCCTACAACCTCGCCAGCCTCGACCGCCTCGGCGAGCACCTCAGCCTCACCGAAATCAATTCGCAAGAGGCCGAGCGCGAATCGCAAAAGATCAAGCTCATGGAATTCTTCGAGCGCGAGGCCGCCAAGCGTCACAAGGTCGCCTTCCGCGCCATCGTCACCGACGTGCGCGCCAACGGCTTCTTCGTGGAGCTCGTCGATTCGATGACCTTCGGCCTCGTGCCGGCGAGCGCGCTGACCGACGACCATTACCTGCGCAACAACGCCGGCACCGCCCTGATCGGCCGCCGCACCAAGAAACGCTACGAGCTCGGTGGCATCATCGAGGTCGTCGTGGCCAAGGTGGACCGCTTCCGCCGGACGATCGATTTCCGCCCGGTCTGACGCCGCTCCGCGGTGTCAGGAAATAACGGAATAATGACCAAAACCGTTTGTGGAGCTTTAACCGGAACGCCGCACATGGAAACCGCTAATCCACGCTAATCTTCGCTAATCCGAAGTTCGCGCCGCTTCGCGGTCAAAACCTCAATCCGGATTTTACAGAAGGTCGCAGAGGTCGCAGAGAACACTTCGTGTCCTCAGTGCCTTTGTGGTGAATCAGATTCGCGCCATTCGCGGGCAACCCTCCCTTTCCGCTTTTCGTGTTTTTCGTGTGTTTCGTGGCAAACAATCCGCCATGCGTGCCCATCCGAGGCATCCGTGGTCAATCTGCTGTCGGTTCGAACTGCCGAATTCTGGCCGATCCAGAAATTAGCGCCCATTAGCGTTCATTAGCGGTTAAAATCCGTCCGATTTCATTCGGCTGCGATTCCGCCGCGCCAGGTTCATTCGCGGTTCAACGGCATGGGTTCGGCTTAAGCAGGTTGGGGCGAAGTCTCGATCCTCCACTCGCTCACGCTCGCGGCCACCGTACGGAGCTGATTCGCATTCATGCGCGATCCGCCCCCGCGGTTTCAGGCGACCCATTTCGGATCCGAAAAACTGCGCGGAAGGTTTGCCATGCCGGGCGGATGGCGCTCCTTTCTATATCTTACCTCCGCTGTTCAATCGACTTCCATGAATCACTACAAATTCGCTGAGACCTTCCGCACCATCTACGACCGGGCCGTTGATCTGTATTCGCGCGGCCAGCGCAGCGCCCACGTCTATTTCACCGCCGACGAGAAGGCGTGGCTCGACTCCAATGGCCTGACGCCGCAGCACCTCTACGACTACGCCGAGGACCAGGTGACCTTCAGCGAACCCGGCTACGACATCGCCCTCGCCATCGAACTCGTGCGGCGCGACTACTTCATCAATGTCCAGGACGGCCGGCATTCCTCGATCGTGCTCGACGAGTCCACGCTGCCCTCGAAAACCGCCACCGTACGGGGCCTGGAATGGCTGCCGCGCATCATCCCCAAGGCCCGGGCCAAGCTGCGCGGCGAACTGCCGCCGAGCCTGATGTATTGCTGCGGCGGCGACCGCCGTTTCTTCCAGACGCACGACATCCACCCAGCCGAGTTTCTCACCTTCCTCTGGCGCCACGACCACGACGACGAGCTGATTGTCGACTGGGTCTCGCGCCGCAGCGCGTACCGGTAGGCTGATTGTGGCAACGTGGAACCGCTTGACCCCGCCACGGCGGGCGAGCTCAAGCGGTCCAAGCGCGTTGCCCATTCGACATGCTCAGGGTCCCGAGCCAGTCGAGGGAGGGTCAACGCGCTCCTCGGACACGGATCAGACATCCAACGCTCCGGGAACGCTGGGCGGATTCGATCGTTCTCGTTCCTCATTCTCGTTCTCGTTCTCTCTGCAGGAGAGGGCACGGACCGAAGAGAACGAGAACGAGAATGAGAACGAAGAACGAGTACGAGGCGGCCGCGCCTGTAGCGGCATTCTATGACCGCCGATCCGACTCTGAGAGTCCTCTGCGGTTTGGTCGGCGCTCGTAGAGCGCCGCCCCCTCAGAGTTTCTCCTTCCCAAGTCCGTCGCCGTACCCTTTGTTAGCCGGTTCATCATGTCGCCCACCCAGGAAATCGCCCGCCGTCGCACCTTCGCGATCATCTCGCATCCCGATGCGGGCAAGACGACGTTGACCGAAAAGTTCCTGCTGTACGGCAACGCCATTCACCTCGCCGGCGCCGTAAAGGACCGCAAAAACCAGCGCGCCACGACCAGCGACTGGATGGAGCTCGAGCGGCAGCGCGGCATTTCCGTGAGCTCGACGGTGCTGCAATTCGACTACAGCGGTTTCGCCGTCAACCTGCTCGACACCCCCGGCCACAAGGACTTTTCCGAGGACACCTACCGCGTGCTCACCGCCGTCGATGCCGCGCTCATGGTGATCGACGCGGCCAAGGGCATCGAGCCCCAGACGCGCAAGCTTTTCGAAGTCTGCCGCCGGCGCGGCGTGCCCATCTTCACGTTCATGAACAAGTGCGACCGGCCCACGCGCAACCCGATCGCCCTGCTCGACGAACTCGAAAGCGTCCTCGGTCTGCAAACCTGCCCCATCACGTGGCCGCTGGGCAACGGCCCTTCATTCCGCGGCGTCTACGACCGGCGCACCAAGCAGGTCCATCTGTTCGAACGCGTCCCCGGCGGCGCCTTCCGCGCTCCGGTCAACGTGACCGGCCTCGACGATCCGCTGGTGCGCGAGAAACTCGATCCCGACGACTACGCCGAGGTCGTCGATCAGCTCGCCATGCTCGACGGCGCCGGCCACCCGTTCGACCGCGCCAAGGTCCACGCCGGTAAACAGACGCCGGTCTATTTCGGCAGTGCCGTGAACAATTTCGGCGTGCAACTCCTGCTCGACGGATTCCTGCGCGACTCGATCGCCCCCCAGCCGCGCTTGAATGCAGCCGTCCTGCTGCAAGCTCCCACGAAAGTTGAAGCCGCCACCCCAGAAACCGCCGAAGCCGGCACCGACGGTTCACCCGCAATCGAAAATCCAAATTCGAAAATCGAAAATTCCTTGGTGCCCATCGAGTATCCGAAATTTTCGGGGTTCATCTTCAAGATTCAGGCGAACATGGACCCGAAGCACCGCGACCGCATCGCCTTCCTGCGCGTGTGCTCCGGCAAGTTCGAGCGCGACATGATGGTCATCCACCAGCGCACCGGCAAGACCGCGCGCCTCTCCTCCTCGCACAAACTGTTCGGCCAGGACCGCGAGACGGTCGACGAAGCCTGGCCCGGCGACGTGGTCGGGCTCGTGGGCTACGACGCTTTCGGCATCGGCGACACGCTCACGGAGGACAAGGGGATCGTATACGACGAGATTCCGCGTTTCCCCCCGGAAGTCTTCACCTACATCTCCAACCCGAATCCCTCCGACTCCAAGAAATACCGGGCCGGGCTTGAACAGTTGCTCCAAGAAGGCGTCGTGCAGTCGTTCACCGCCCGGCATTCGCCGCCCGGCTCCACCCTGCTCGCGGCGGTGGGTCCGCTGCAATTCGAGGTCGTGCAATACCGCCTCAAGAGCGAGTATGGCGCCGAATCGCGCCTGGAAGCCACGCCTTGGACGTTGATCAAGTGGATCGAGCCGCATCCGGCGCTGGCGACGCCGTCAAAGATCGTGGTGGCCACCAACGTGAGTTTCGGCGTGGACAAGTTCGACCAGCCCGTCGCGTTTTTCCCCAACGATTGGACGATGCGCTATTTCGTGGAGAAGAACCCCGAGTTGAAGCTGCACAGCCTGCCGCTCGATCAAGCGAAACCCTCCGATCGCTGAGCCAGCCGAGGTCACAAGGCTGGGCCTGCCCCGCCTTCGCCCTCAGCCTTCTCCCGTCGGCTGCTACGCGCGCCGAATGGCGAAAACAGGCGGACGGTCCCAGGGACACGTCCGCGCTCCCACTTGCCGACCACGGCGCGCGGACGTAGCGCCTCGGACGAACGTCCGCCCCCAACCCCAACCGCGCCGTAAGCGGCGCGGCTACGGGGCCATAACGACCGCACAGGCGATCGTCCGCCGTTTCTTTGTTCGGTTCTTTGTCGGCCGGGTGGTATAGGGTGAAACCTGATGATGACCGATGCCGAATTGCTTCGCCGCTACGCCGAGACGGGCTCGCAGGAGGCTTTTGCGGA
>Ga0265316_10006497_pt1 | contig 11160 bp, 10 predicted proteins | sample 4522metaG_FD_202092 | JGI IMG/M metagenome (GOLD analysis project Ga0265316, IMG submission 202092) | Rhizosphere microbial communities from Carex aquatilis grown in University of Washington, Seatle, WA, United States - 4-5-22 metaG | ecosystem: Host-associated > Plants > Roots > Rhizosphere >...
ACCCGAAGAAGTTCGTGAATGGGCGGATTTTTTATATTCACAGGGATACACTGTCTACGCGCCAAGACTTGCAGGACACGGAACTTCCGCGCTGGATCTGGCGGAACAAAGCTTTTACGATTGGGTGGATTCCGTGAACCGTGGACACGACATCCTGAAAACCTGCTGCGGGCAAATCGTTGTGGCCGGTTTTTCAACAGGCGCGGGGTTAGCGCTTCATCAGGCCGTCACCAAGCCGGGGGCGTTTAAGGCGGTGATCTCCATCAGCGCGCCACTGAAGTTCAAAAGCTTCTCTTCCAGATTTGCTGAACAACTCGACCGGTGGAATTTGTTTCTTTCCGCCATGGGCATCAAACGCCTGCGCATGGATTTTGTTCACAACCAGCCCGACAACCCGCATATCAACTATAACCGATGTCCCGTACGAAGCATCGTGCAGGTCAAGGCGCTGATGAAAAAAGTATACGCGGCGCTTCCCTCTCTTTTAATCCCCGTACTAATCATTCAAGCGGACAATGACCCCAAAGTAGATGGAAAAAGCGGCAGGAAAATTTATGATTGTATTTCATCTCCCGACAAAATATACAGGGAGGTTCACTTTCATCTTCACGGTATCGTCAGAGGAGAAATCACCCGTGATGTGTTTCCGGAAGTGGCGGATTTTCTAAACCGGTTGGCGTGGCGATAATACTGCTTAAAATTATCCCAATTACGAGAAATAATAATCCTGGTAAGATGAAAATCCATACAGCCACAGCGCCGGACATCATGCTAAAAATACGGGAACAGTTTGTTTTTAAGCATATGTGTCTCCACTGCTCTATTTTTACCGGCGCGCAAAAAATAATCCCAGGGCGACAAAAACCGGCGTGCCGATATTGATAATTACATTTTTAATCATAAATGGGATCAGGCCGGGAATATCATCGGCATGGCGTACGACGCCTCGCATCACCGGAACGGCCAAAATCAATGTAACCAGACCCATAAGCGCTCCCGGAGGAAGCACTTTCAACAGACATCCGGCAACAATCGACACATAAGTCAAAATCAAAAAAACAATATACACTATGGCGCTTAAGGGGCGTCCGATTCGTATGGGCAGGTGGTCTCTGCCAAATTGCCTGTCAGCCTCAACATCAGGGAATTGATTAAGGAGCAGCAAATCGCTGACCAGAAAAAACGGCGTCAGTGAAGCCCATGCCGCAGTCCAGGAATAATGGCCTGTCAACATGAAATGGGTGCCCATCACCATCAACGGCCCGAAGCCAAGGCCGGGGGCAATCAGACACAAGAGCGGATGATGCGTAATGAACGGTGTATAAGTATAGATAATTATAATCCCAAGAAGGCCGGCAGGCAATAACCACGGACCGCGTTGGATCAGGAAATAGACACCTATACAAGCCGTTAGAATAAGACTGACTAAACCGGTAATCAACGCTATGTGAGCCTTTTGGGGGTTTTCAGGCAGACTCTTTGTTCCGCCTGAAAAGGGTGTTTTCACGGTGATAAGATCGAGTCCGCTTTTGAAGTCTTGATATTCATTGAGCGCGTTGACACTGGTATGCGCCATAAGAGCGCCTGCTAATATAAGAATAATATATAACGGATTAAGAGAAGCTCCAGACCAGAAGGCAGTCGCGATTCCCAGCAGCACACAGGCGGGGGTTAAAACCAGAAAGTTAGGCCGCATGGGACCCATCAAAGCATTACTCATTAAACATCTCCATTTAACTCATAATACCACTCCGTTAATCAAACTATATGAAGAATGACATTGTGTCAATTAGATATTGATCATAAAATATAACGCGTGGCATCAATGTTCGCTATCGAGCATTGGATATTATCAACCAGAACCCTTTTAATTATATTACTTCCAAAGATATGGCCGAAAGGATGGGCAGAATAAACAGATCGCAGAAAACAACAAAGAACGTGCCGTGAAAATATAATTGTGTTAAAAGAAAAAACATTTTTCAAACAGGAGAATTTATGCAAACAAAAATCAGAGCAATCGGTTACGTCGCAGTTTTTTTTATTGTTGCCGGTGTAACTGTTAATAATTATTGCCCGGCGGCTGAAATTCAGAAGATGGCGGACAGGATAGTTGACGATATTCGCGCTAATGACAAAGAAGCGCCCGACCAAAAGATAGGCCCGACAAGCCGTTTGGATTTAATGTTTAGCGTCAAAACGGCATACGCCGAAGTGAATATTGATGTATCAACCCCCACTATCCTAGGTATCAAAGAATCTATAAAGAAAAGGTTTAAGAATATAAAAATATACTTTGATAAAGGCACGATAGGCGAGAGCAATAACGGGCTTGTCGAGGCCATAGATACAGCGGCATTGAGTGTTCTGGAAAGGAGCGTTGCCAACAACCTGATAGATGAGGAAAACAAAGACCGCGCGGCGCTCTATAGTGAGATCGCGAACGCGAATAAACCTGGACCGGAAGCAGTGTCCCAGATAAAGAAAATATTTGCCAACCGTTGGAGAGAAAAAGCTCAGTCCGGCTGGTGGGTGCAGGACGATAACGGCAGTTGGTCAAAAAAGAAATAATTGCAAATGCGCGCGTGGATTATTCCCAAAAAATCCGACAAACCAAAGGAGCTGTTAAGACCAATTTTACCCATTTCCCATTATATACAAAAATCCGTTTGTCGCCAGGGCAGCTCTGTGGCAGATTCCATATAAAAACCATTTTGAGGAGGTCAAAATGAAGAAACCCAAAAGCCAGGCAATTTTCGACGAAAGCGATTTCCCGATCAGTATTGTAAGACGATACATTTTTATGGGCACCGGCGTGGACATCCATGAAGCCTCGGTTAAGCCCATTATAGGAATCGCCAATTCCTTCACTGAGATTAATCCCGGCCATATGCACTTAAACACGATCGCCCAGCGCGTCAAGGAAGGAATCCATGCCGCGGGCGGATTGCCGTTCGAATTCAATGTGCCCGCCCCGTGCGACGGCATGACCGAGGGACATGAAGGTATGCGCTTTGTCCTGGCCCAACGCGATCTTATCGCCGATATCATCGAAACCCATGTCCGCAGCATGTGTTACGATGCTCTGGTCTTTATCGCGAGTTGCGACAAGATCATACCGGGCATGATCATGGCGGCGGCAAGACTAAACATGCCGGTTATTTTTGTCACGGGAGGCCCCAATTCATGGGATATTCGTTTCAAGCCCAGTAAAAACGAAGCGGCAGACCATAAATATTATACCGACCCGCTCGACAAACTCGCCACATGCACAGCCGCTACATGCGGATCGTGCGAGGTCATGGGTACGGCAAACACCATGCAATGTCTTGCCGAGGCCATGGGATTGGCTCTGCCCGGATCTGCCAACATTCCGGCCTTTCATTCCGGCAGGCTTGCAATAGCGCGCGCGGCGGGCAAGCGGATCGTGGAACTGGTTGATGAAGATTTGACCGCCTCGAAAATTATCACACCGCAGGCATTGGAAAATGCCCTTATGGTAAACCTGGCTATTGGCGGTTCAACCAACGCCACTCTGCATCTGCCGGCAATTGCCCATGAACTGGACCTGGAATTGCCCCTTGAGCGCTTCAACGAGATGGGCATCAAGATTCCGACTCTGTGCGGAATCTCCCCCAGCGGTCCGTACGGTTTAATTGATTTTTATATGGCGGGCGGCGTTCCGGCGGTTATGAAACGCCTGGCTGATGATCTGCATCTAGAAGCCTTGAATGTAGCAGGCGTCACTGTGGAACAGATAATCGCCGAAGCAGTTATCATAAATGAAACCGTTATCCCGGATAAGGCCCATGCCTTTCAGGCTGAAGGCGGCACGGTCATTCTCTTCGGCAACCTGGCCCCCGAAGGTTCGGTGGTCAAAACCTCGGCCATTGCTCCTGAAATGCGTGTTTTTCAAGGTCCGGCACAGGTGTTCGAAGGCGAGAAGGCAGCTCTGTCAGCCATTCGCGGAGGAACCATCAGGGAAGGTTCGGTAATCGTTATCCGCTACGAAGGCCCCAGGGGCGGCCCGGGCATGCCCGAAACACTGGCAGTCACGATGGGATTGGAGTTGTATGGCATCAAGAATGTGGCGCTCATCACCGATGGCCGTTTTTCGGGCGCCACGGCGGGGCCGTGCATCGGCCACGTTTCGCCGGAGGCCTATGTGGGCGGTCCTATGGCGGCGCTCATCGACGGCGACGAAATTATGATCGATATCCCTGCGCGTTCCCTCAGCGTGGCCATAAGCGACATTGAAATGCAAAAGAGGCTTGACAAATGGATGGCGCCCCAGCGCAGTATCCCAGCCGGATATATGCGGCGGTACGTTAAAATGGTTGGTTCCGCCGCCAAGGGAGCCATCCTGAGTTAGGAACAGATGCCTTATTATCCTTACCGGAGGAGACGAAGATATGTAAAAATATTTTTGTCAAGAATATTTAAGCAGTTATAATTTTGTAATTAAATCGTGCCATTCCGCAAGAAATATGATATCAATATAACTATATACGGAGGATATAATGGCAGACAAATCAAAGATAGGAATGGAATTACCCGCCTATACTTTTACAGTGGAGAAAGATAAAATTATCGAGTTTGCCATTGCCATCTCTCAAAAGGGAAGGAAGGAAGAAATCAATCCGATATATTATGATGAGAAAGCCGCAAAAAAAGCCGGTTATAAAGGCATTATAGCTCCTCCGACCTTTGCGACAAGTTCCTTTTTCTGGACAGGCGGCGGATTGATGGGCACAGTTAAAACTTTGGGTATTGATCTTAACAAACTTTTAGACAGAGAAGAAGAATATGAATATTTTGGCAATATTTATGCCGGTGATATCATTACCCGTAAAATGAAAGTTATAGATATGTATACCAAGGGAAAAGGGAGAAGAGCCATTGATGTTACGATCCTGGAAACGGAACTTGTAAATCAGCAGGGTGAACTGTTAATTAAATACCGATCAACATTAATGGAAATATAGGAAGATATGGTCATAAATTATAACGATATTGAAATTGGAAATGAAATGCCCGTTTATACTTCCGCGCCAATTACCAGAACGGATATGGTCCGTTATGCCGGGGCTTCCGGTGATTTTAATCCGCTCCATCATGATCAGACCTTCATCAAACTGATCGGCATGAAAAATGTTATTGCCCACGGCATGTTAATTATGGGTATTGTTGGCGAAGCCATAACGTCCTGGATTGAAAACAAGTATTTAAGAAAATTTGGCGCCCGTTTTTTGAGTATGACAGAACCGGTTGATTGGGATGACGAAGAAAACACAAAAGACAGGGCAACAATAATAGTCAGCGGCAAAATTGTCAAAAAGTTCGAAGAAAACGGCGAAAAAAGATTTCAGTGCGAAATAATCGCTCAAGACGCTTTAGGCAGTAAAAAGCTCTCGGGATTTTTTATTGCGACCCTGCCTTAATAATCTTCTTTTCTTTATTTAACTGTTTTTTATCAAAAAAGCAGGGTTTGTTATAAAAGACAGGTAATTTTATGAAAAATCGTATTTTAGTTATTGATGATGACGCGGTTGCCTGCGAATTTCTGCAGGAAGCTCTGCGTCTTGACGGCTATGATGTGACAACTTATACCTCCGCGCAGGAAGCTCTGGAGCAAGATCTTTCTTCATATGATTTACTCATGTCTGATATTCGCATGCCTAAAATGGATGGTCTGCAATTCTTGGGTGAGGTACAAAAAAAATGGCCGGATTTACCGGTTATTCTCATGACTGCTTACGGTTCCCTGGAAACGACAATGGAGGCTATAAGTCTGGGTGCGTGGGATTATATCAGCAAACCGTTTTCTCCCGAAGACTGCCGTACTATTGTAAGAAAAGTACTTGATGTACGGGAACTTCGGGAAAAGCGCATGAAACTGCAAACGCGGGTAACCGAAGAACCGAAAATGATTGGTTCATCGGCAATGATGGTTGAATTCTACAAACAAATTGCGCGTATTGCCGATGCTTCAGCCAGTGTTTTAATAGAAGGTGAAAGCGGAACCGGGAAAGAATTAACCGCCCGTTCATTACACGGCATGTCTTCACGGAGAGACAAACCTTTTGTTGTAGTCCATTGCGGAGCCATTCCCGATAATTTATTGGAATCTGAACTGTTCGGATACGAAAAGGGATCCTTTACCGGCGCTTCTCATCAGTATACCGGATTACTGGAATCGGCGGCAGGCGGGACTGTTCTTCTTGATGAAATTACGGAAATGTCAACAGCTCTGCAAGGTAAGTTTTTGCGGTTTATGCAAAACGGCGAAGTACGAAGAATCGGCAGCCATGAAGTTCACAATGTAGCTGTGCGTGTGCTGGCGGCAGCTAATAAAAATATTGATGAAGAAGTAAGTAACGGCCACTTTCGCCTGGATTTGCTATACAGATTTATCGTGCGTTTACGTGTTCCGCCGCTCAGAGAGCACAAAGAGGATATCCCTTTGCTTATCGAATCCTTACTGAAGAAGTTCGGCTATCCTAATGTGCACATTTCATTAAAAGCAATGGAGTTGCTTATGGCATACAGCTGGCCGGGCAATGTCCGGGAAATGGAAAATGTTCTGCAACAAACTTTGCTGCTTTCACCTTTCGAGATAATCCTTCCGGAGAATCTGCCGGAGCAGTTCCAGCAGCAAAAAGAAAGAAAAGAAGAAGCCGCCGCATTGAATCTATCACCATTAGAGGCAGCAGAACGGGATAAGATTTTACAAATGCTGAAAGAAACTTCATGGAATCAATCTAAAACCGCGCAGCTTTTATGCATTGATCGAAAAACATTGCGTCTAAAGATTCGCCGTTATGGCCTTTTGGATGAAAAATTATCAGCGGATAACTAATCTTCTACTTTGACAGAATTAAAATCATCCCCAACGCCAGAACTTTACCGGCAGGATATTAACAGGGAAATTCTCAGTTATGCCTTGAAACGGGTTTTTGCTGGTCGTGCTCCTGATTATACGATAACGGCAGGTAAAGAATAATGGATGTCCCCTGTTGGGGCGAACTTTTTATTTCCATTGTGCCGCGATGGACTTTGATGATGTCGCGGACAATTGCCAATCCCAGCCCGCGCAAGCCCTCATCCTGCCTCGTGCTGAAAAACGGTTCGCACACTTTTTCAACGATGTCAGATGTCATTCCCGCACCTGTATCACTTATGGTTATCGACTCAAAATTTTTGGGGGAAAGATTTTGAGCCGATATATTTATTTCTCCTCCCCGCGGCATTGCCTCCAGAGCGTTTTGGATTATATTCATGAGCGCTGTCTGGATACGATAACGATCCACGAACAAAGGTTTGACATCCTCGTCAATATTCACTCTCATTTCCACTTTATTTTTTTTCATGAACGGTTCGACAAGAGGCAGCGTCTCACTTAATATTTGTCCAATAGTCAACATTTCAAAATGAGGTTCCGGAAGGCGCGTGGCCCTGCGAACATTTTGAATGACGTTATCCAATCGTTGAGTTTGCTGAACAATCAACTTAAGTTTATGGGCTACATCCGGCGGCCACCCTCCTCTTTCCAAAAGAAGGTTAGCCAGACCGCCGATGGAATGAAGCGGCGTGCCTAAATCATGAGCGAGATTAGCCGTCAATTGTCCTAAAGCAGTTAATTGTTTTAAATCAGCAACTTGTTTTTGCAACTGAACCACATTGAGAGTTTCTTCGCGGACACGGTCTTCCAGATGTCTGTTAAGATCAAGGTTTCTATTCATTACATCCTGAATTTCATCAGCCATAATGTTAAAGTGATGAGATATCTGTCCCCATTCATCCAGATGAGCTATGGGAATCCGGTTTACATATTGTCCTTTTTGAAATTCATCAATTGTCTGAATGATCAGTTTCAATGGTCTTTCAATTATCCATCGATAACTTAATCCTAATACCAGAAGAATGAAAATTAATAATCCGACACTGCTGAAAATCAGTAATTGTTGTGCTCTACTTATAATTTCGGCATTCGCTCGTGAAAAACCAATAATACCCACAACGATATGCGAATTTTTTGTCTCTCCTGAAGCAGAATAAAGCAGACCCAGCGCCGGACCACTTTCTGTTTCTATTTTAAGATAACGCGGTTTATTTTTATCTCTGGTGGAAGCAACAATATCATCCGGCCATTCATATTGCACCCGGCTGGCTCCGGCCACATAATCAACATCATTACGGCTGGTATCAAAGATATCAATTCTTGCCAAACGCACATCGGATTGAATGAAATCCTTAAGAGCCGAATCAAGGGCCAGAAGGCCGCGTTTTGTCGGGAAAAATTGATAAAATGTGCTGATTGTATCGGCCACACCTTCAAGTCTTTTTGCCTGTTGATCGACCAATATCCTATCCAGAGCCGTAAGTTGAATAAAGCCCCAAATGGCCATAGTTAAAGCAAGGCCGACAACAGTCAGCGCAATCAGCCTTACCCGCACCGTAAGATTATCATTGTAAGTGGCGATCTTATTGAAGATTTTTTTAAACATGAAGTTAATATATCAAAAATAAAAATAATTAACTAGCAGTAAACAAAAAAAGAAGGGACAGATAACCTGTCCCTTCTTTCAAATCTTATAAAGTTTTACAACCTTATTTTGCTGCGGGAGCTGCTTCTTCAGCTTTCTTTTCGGCTTTGGCTTTCTTTGCTTCGGCTTTCTTTTCGGCTTTGGCTTTCTTTGCTTCGGCTTTCTTTTCAGCTTTGGCTGCCTTTGCTTCGGCTTTCTTTGTGTCAGCGGCTACTTTTGCATCGGCTTTGGCTTTCTTTGCGTCAGCTTTCACTGCGGCCTTATCAACTTTTGCGTCGGCTTTTACTGCTGCCTTCTCAACCTTGGTGTCGGCTTTCACTGCTGCCTGATCAACTGCCATTGCGGTGGTGCTAAACGCGAAAACTAATGCTACTACAATCAATACTAAACGTTTCATCTTAAAATTCTCCTTGTTAAATCACTTTTTATTTTAATATACTCAAAATTAAGGGACACGTGGTACCTATCCCTTAATTTGAACCACATAAAGTTTTTACAACCTTATTTTGCTGCGGGAGCTGCTTCTTCAGCTTTCTTCTCTTCAGCTTTCTTTGCTTTCTTTGCTTTCTTTACTTTCTTTGCTTTCTTTACTTTCTCTGCTTTTGCGGGAGCAGCTTTCTCTACCGCGGGAGCAGCAGCGGGAGCGGCAACAGGCTCAGCCGCCATAACGGTGGTGCAAAATGCGAAAACCAATGCGATAACAAACAATCCTAAACGTTTCATCTTAAAATCCTCCTTGTTAAATTACTTTTTTTATTTTAATAATACCCCTTAAAATTAAGGGACTCCAACTAAACTGCAACTATTTTTTATCTGAGGCTGACTTTGCTCCAGACGGTTTAACTTCTTTTTTCTTCAAAATGACTTTGGCCACTCTCGATGCTGTTAGTTTGCCATCTTTTTCCGTGTAATCTATTTTCACGGAATCATTTACCATGATACCGGCAGATGGCTGATCTAAATTAAACTCCATGTTTTCTATATCGCCTTTAACGGTGCGTTCAATCTTAATTGACTCATTGGAAATTTCGACAACTTTTCCTGTAGCATGCATCCTGGCGGCCTTTACAACATTTGTCCTAACGGGGGAAGCGGTTTTATCAGCGGCAAAAGCTAAAGTTGACAAAAGAAAAATCGCGCCAACCAGATACCATATAGCTTTCTTCATGATTAACTACCTCCACTTTATTTCTGATATGCACTAAAGCAACTTGTATGCCAATAAACAAAAACTAATTTATAATTTTTATGTGCTTGAAATAAATGATTAATATTTTTTCCAAGGAAATGTCTGCCATTTTTTATTAAATAAATGGGGAATGATTACCCTACTGTGGGGAATAATTCATCATACATATCGAACCTCTCCTTGGAAATCCGCAAAGAATCTTCGATTCTTAAAGAGAAATATAATTCCATATTTGCTCTCTTGCCCCGCAGCAAGCTGCGGAGATGCGTTTACTGCCATAAATCACCGATTGACCGATAATATCCTTTCATGTTAAGCACATAGGGAATGCGGAGATGCAAATATATGAATATAGAAGACGAAACAAATGGCGATATTATTGTTGTTGGCGCAGGGGCCGCCGGCCTTATGGCAGCGGGCCGTGCCGGAGAATTGGGCGCCAGAGTTTTACTGCTGGAAAAAACAGATAGTTGCGGAAAAAAAATTCTGGTCAGCGGCAAGACACGTTGTAATTTAACCAATTCGGCGGATTTGAAGAATTTTATTTCCATGTATGGAGATAACGGCCGTTTCCTGTTCAGCGCTTTTCATAATTTTTTTCGTCCGGAGTTGCTTGCTTTTTTGAATAATCTCGGCCTCGCCACCAAGGTTGAACGCGGCGGTAGAATATTTCCTGTCTCTGACGATGCTCATGATGTTGTACGCGTTTTAAAAAAATATCTCTCTCAAAATAATGTCCGTGTAAAACTGAACACCAGGGTTACCGGAATTATAATAAAAAATAATGTCGCTTGCGGTGTCAGGACGCCGCAAGGAGAATATTTCTCTAAAGCGGTTATACTGGCAACGGGCGGCTCGACCTGGCCATCTACCGGCTCCACCGGCGATGGCTATAAAATCAGCGCCGCGCTTGGGCACAACATAGTAAAACTAAAACCGGCATTAGTGCCTTTGATTGTGCATGAACAAAAACTTGCTCAATCCATGCAGGGAGTGAGCCTGCGCAATGTTCGCGCAACGGCGTTTCAGGGTATGGCGGCCTCAATTAATTCAACACTCACGCCTGATTGCGTATACGGCCGCGGAGAAAAAAAATCGCCGCGGTATCCGGTAATTGAAAGCCGCTTCGGGGAAATGCTCTTCACTCATTTCGGATTAGGCGGACCGATTATTTTGTTGATGAGTCTGTCTGTTGTTGAAGCTTTGGAGAAAGGTCCTGTATCTTTGTTGATTGATTTAAAACCGGCATTGACCCCGGAACAATTGCACAAGCGCCTGCAGCGGGATATGGACAAATCCAGTAAAAGAAAAATCTGCAGCATCATGAAAGAATATCTGCCCGCCAAGATGATTGAACCGTTTATCGAATTGACCGGCATTGATAAAGAGAAGCAGGCGCATCAGATCACTGCTCTCGAAAGAGGG
>Ga0265316_10006498_pt1 | contig 11159 bp, 14 predicted proteins | sample 4522metaG_FD_202092 | JGI IMG/M metagenome (GOLD analysis project Ga0265316, IMG submission 202092) | Rhizosphere microbial communities from Carex aquatilis grown in University of Washington, Seatle, WA, United States - 4-5-22 metaG | ecosystem: Host-associated > Plants > Roots > Rhizosphere >...
GTGGCTCCGGGGACAGGAGGGGTGGGGCCTGCCGCGGATGCTGCTTTTACCCAGTTCCTTCTTGGTTATAGCCGCGAGGATGAATTGCTCGCCGATCAATTAGGCGCGCGTTATGCGAAACTTGCAGGTTACGATCCCCATGCTATGGTTACTTTTTTGACTAAGCTGCAGGATATAAACCGCAGGATGCCGCTTACTGAGAAATCTTATTTTAAAACTCACCCCTATGTCCCTGACAGGATTAGAGTGGTTAAGCAAGAGCTAGGAGAACAAATAAATTTCGGTGATTATATCAATATTGAGCAAGAGCCTCACGAAAAATAAAATAATTTGTTTTATAGTTTTGATTTTATTGGTATCCTCTGTTATTTATGCAGGAGAAAGTTTATTAAAGTCAAACATGAAAGTTAGCCCGGTTATTTTAAGCAAAGAGAATTTTAATAATCCTTTCGGAGTATTGGAGTTCTTGCATTGGAACCACTCCTGGAATAATTATAAGTATTCATCTAAACGCGATTTGGAAAAATCCATCTCTTTAATGCAGGAAGCCGGAGTTGGCTGGGTAAGGCTTGATTTCTTGTGGAGCGACATAGAACCGCAGGAGGGTAAATTTGATTTCACCAAATATGATGGCATTGTTCAGTTGCTTAGGGCCAAGGGAATGCATATTTTAGGTATTTTGCATTATAGCACTGATTGGGCCTCTGCTTGCGGAAAATGGAATTGCCCTCCAAAAGAAAACAAAGTTTTTATTAAATACACCACTCAGGTTATCCAGCGTTATAAGGATCAGGTTAAATATTGGGAGCTCTGGAATGAGCCGGATTCTCCTACTTACTGGAAAGAACAGGATGGCCTGAAATCTTATTGTGCTTTGTTAAAAGAAGTGTATACCGCTGCTAAACAAATTGATCCTGAGTGTAAAGTATTAAACGGTGGAATTGCCAATGGCGCCTCAAGCGTCAATCATCTATATGATAATGGGGCAAAAGATTATTTTGATATATTAAATATACATTTCTTCCAAAACCCGCTGTATCCCGGTTCAATTAAGGCAGTGGAGAATTACCCGAAATTAGTCTATAAGATAATGCTGCGTAATGGCGACGGAAATAAAAAGATATGGATTACCGAGATTGGCTGTCCCGGAGTAAAAAGGGGTTTGAAGGTGGAGGGGTGGTGGCTGGGTAAGAATCCTTCTGAGAGCAAACAAGCCAAATGGCTTAAAGATGTATATGCTGAGTTGTTAAAAAACCCGCATGTTGAGAAAATATTCTGGGCTTTTTTTAGAGACACCAAGAACCATTGGAATAACGGAGTGGATTATTTTGGTTTGGTGCGCTGGGATTTCTCCCGGAAAAGCTCTTTTTACGCGTATCAGGAGTGTTTCCGCAAATGGTCTTTTGAATATAAAAAGAACAATGATATAATTAATCCAGGGAGGTGATGCTCTTGAAGAAGAAAATAATGATTATCGACGACGAAGAGAGTTTTGCCTTAATGCTTAAGATGCGTATCGAGAGCTCCGGAGATTATGAGGTTACCGTTTCCTTGGAAGCAAAAGATATAATCAAGCGCATACATGATATCAGGCCGGATGTTATTTTGTTAGACCTGCTTATGCCTGGTATTGGCGGGCTGGATATATGCGATATGCTGAATCATGACCCTATCGGCCTGACTATCCCGATAATAGTAGTTTCAGGACTGGACAAGCCTATGGATAAAGTTAAGGCTTATAAGTTTGGGATTAGCGATTATCTGGTTAAGCCTGTTGATGATGTAAAGCTGATGAAGGCGATAGAAAAAGCCATCCAATTGAAATCAGAGCAATTCTAAGGTGGGAGTCCCTCTCCGTAAGTTTTTAATGCGGGGGGAGGGAGTTGAACCCTCAAGGGTTTCCCCACACGCTTCTGAGACGTGCGCGTATGCCATTCCGCCATCCCCGCAAAATTGAGCACTATAAGTTTTTTATCTAACGAAATCTTTGATCGAGCATTGGAGAGATCAAAGATCATCCCCGCAAGAATTGCGGGGATCTACAATTAGTTAAGTATATCCTAGCCTTTTTATCCTGTCAACCAGTTTACATTAAATAGGGACAGCGACCATTTTTAAATCTAAACGACAAAGAAAAATGGTCGCTGTCCCTATTTAAAAGGGATTGCGGCAAGGTTTTTTTGCTGTTATAATATTTGTTTACTTAGGTCTGATTGTCGTCAGATAGGGAGAAGTAATGTTTTTAACTTATTTTAAGATCACCGGTACCGCAATGGCCCAGATATTTTTTCTGGGTGGCTTAGGGTATATTTTTGTAAAGAAAAATATACTTTCCCACGCAGGTTTAGATGCTTTAAGCCGCCTGGTTATCCAGGTCATTTTCCCGGCTTTAATCTTTACCCAGCTGCTGCAGAATTTTAGCTTTAGTCTTTATCCTAACTGGTGGATTTTCCCGCTCACCAGTTTGGTAATTACTATTTCCGGATTGGTAGTGGGTTGGTTACTGCTTAAAATCTTGAAGTTAAAGACGCATAAACTGCAATTCTTAAGTTTGGTCGGTTTCCAGAACTCCGGGTATCTTCCTTTGGCGATTGTCGCCTCGATATTCTCCGGACAGGATGCCGCCAATATGTTTATTTTTATAATATTATTTCTTTTGGGCTTTGATCTGGTAGCCTGGTCATGCGGTATATATATGCTTACATATGAAAAAGAGGCGAAGTTCCGCCTGCGTAGTATTTTTAGCCCTCCGGTCATAGCGAACTTGACAACCCTTGCGCTTATATCTTTAGGTTTGAATAAATTTATCCCCTGCGCGGTATTTAAGCCGGTTGAAATGATCGGTAACTGTACTTTACCATTGGCTATGTTTGTAGTTGGGGGGAATATCGCACTGGTGCGATTAAAGGATGTTGATAAAAAGACAGTTTTCTTCTTTCTTTTGGGAAAGTTAATCATGCTTCCGGCAGTCGGCCTTGCAATAGTGCTTAAGCTTGGGTTTCCTCATTTACTGGGCCTTTTGATTATTATGCAGCTGGCCATGCCCTCGGCAACCACCTTATCGGTAATTATCCGGCATTATAAAAGAGAGGATGCTCTTATCAGTCAGGGGGTGTTTTTTAGCCATATTGTCGGTCTTTTGACTATACCTTTATTTTTGAGTTTGTATTTATCTATGGCTGTGCTAAAATGAGTAAATCTATCCTTACTAACCGCAAGGCTTATAGAGATTACGAAGTCCTGGAGACCTTAGAGTGCGGCATTGAACTTAAGGGCTCTGAAGTAAAATCTTTGCGCGCAGGCAAGATTAATTTAAACGATAGTTTTGCCCGGATTGAGAAACTGGAAGCTGTCTTATATAACGCGCACATCAGCCATTATACAGAAGCCAGCTATCTGAATGTCGATACAGATAGGATGCGCAAGCTCCTTTTGCATAAGAACCAGATTGAAAGGATTGCCGGGAAGCTTGCCCAGAAGGGCCTGACTTTAATACCGTTAAAGGTATATTTTAATGACCGGGGCTTTGTGAAGTTGGAGCTTGGGCTTTGTAAAGGTAAAAAACTTTACGATAAACGAGAAAGTATTAAGCGCAGGGAAACAGATCTTGAGATGCGCCGGGCAATTAAGAATAGAAGATAACGGGGGTGAAAGGGTTCGACTTAGGATATGTCGGATAAAAGCAGCATGCCGCGGAGGTAAGGTTAGCCGCGTTAACAACTCCTTACACAATTTAAACGCAAACACGCAAGTGTCACGTTTAGGAACATTGGTTCCGTCCTTTGCGGCGAGACCTATGTTCGTACCAGTCTTCGGGGTTAATTAATCCCGAAGCCTCTAACCGTCCTGCCTACGGGATGGATTAGGGCCTAAGTAGGATAGTTCCGGCGGTTAGCCTTTGAAGTCGGAGCGAAACCTAAAAAGGTTGCGATTTGCAAATCCTGCCCCGCAGGAGTTGCAAAAGTAAGTTTAAAATGCGGGGCTAAGCATGTAGCGGCTTCTATTCGATTACTTAAGGACGGCGGTTCAATTCCGCCCACCTCCACCAATAAAGCAGTAGATAGTATGTAGTAGGTAGAATGCAGGTAAAAGCAAAAAACAATAAGTAGTATGCAGGTACAATTAAATTAGAATGCAAAAGAATAAAAGATTATTTGTTATAAGATTTTTTATACTATCTGCTATCTACTATCTACTAACTACTGTCTTGACCGGCTGTGCCACTGTTGCTCCGCACGTTGCTGTTCCAGCTTATTCTATAAATGGCGTAACTTACTATCCATTAGTTAATTTGTGCGATTTGCGCGGAGTAGATATAAAATATGATACGCTCATACATGCCGCTTATTTAAGTAAGGATGCTAAGCGCGTGAATTTACGCGTAGGTGATGAGCTGGTTTTAGTTAATGATAATCTCGTACATTTAAATTCGTCCATAGATATCTATCAGGGTACAATTGTTGTCCCTAGCCAATTTAAGGAGCAGGTATTTGATGTATTGTTCCCGCAGGTTATTGCAACGCATCACCGCCTGAGTCATGAGAGAATTAATTTAATCAAGGTGGTCATTGACGCTGGGCACGGAGGCAATGACCCCGGAGCCATAGGCAGGAATGGCTTGAGGGAAAAAGATGTAAATCTTGACATAGCCAGGAGATTGGGTGATCTTTTAAGGGCGGAGGGTGTGTATACAGTTTTTACCCGTTCAAGCGATAGGTTTATTCCTCTTTCTACGCGGGTAAATATCGCTAATAAATCAGGGGCGGATTTATTCATTAGTATTCATTCTAACGCAAACCGTTCTAGGAGTGCCAGCGGTTTCGAGGTTTATTATGTCGCTCCCAGTATAAGTGATTCTAAGCGCGCGTATATGACGGCAAGGAGCGCTTCGTTGCATTTGAAGAATGCTGTTTTTGCCAGCAACTCCCAGGATTTACAGGCGATTATCTGGGATATGATTTATACGAACAGCCGGGCAGAATCAATAGAGCTGTCCCATTCTTTATGCAAGGTTATGGATTCCTGTATTAATGCCAACATATTGGGGGTTAAAGGCGCGCGCTATCAGGTGTTAAAAGGGGTAAGAATGCCGGGCATATTAATTGAAGTTGGTTTTGTCTCAAACTTGAACGAAGAAAGATTATTAAGGACCAGCGTTTATCGACAAAAATTAGCTGAAGGTATATTGGAGGGGATAAGGGAGTATTCTCAGGATATGGCTTTAGTGGAGGTATCGTCAAGATGAAATCTATAGGTGTTTTTGATTCCGGTGTAGGGGGCTTAACGGTAGTTAAGGAGTTGATTCGCCAACTGCCTAATGAAAACATAGTTTATTTCGGCGATACAGCCCGCGTACCTTATGGGATTAAATCGCGCGAAACAGTTATCCGTTTTTCTATTGAAAATATTTTATTCTTATTAAAACAGGATGTTAAGCTTATTTGTGTTGCCTGTAATACCGTATCCAGCTACGCCCTTCCGGTAATCAAGAATTATTTCCACGCGCCGATTATCGGTGTGATTACTCCGGGAGTAAGAGAAGCGGTTTATGCTTCGCAGAATAAACGCATCGGCGTAATCGGAACCAAGGGTACGATTAAAAGCCATACTTATGAAATGGAGATTAAACAGCTTGATCCTAAGGCTAAAGTGGTTGTGGCCTCCTGCCCGTTATTTGTTCCTTTTGTCGAAGAGGGCTGGCTTTCCGGAGAGGTTGTTTTGAACGTGGTAAGAAGTTATTTGAAACCGCTTAAAGCCGCAGGGGTGGATACGGTAATCTTGGGCTGTACGCATTATCCTTTGCTTAAGCCGGTAATTCAGCAGGTTTTGGGTAAAGATGTTATTTTAATTGATTCCGCTAAACAGGTAGCTTGTGAAGTAAAAAAGATTTTAGTCAGCGAAGACCTGCTGAACCGCGGCAAGGGCGGCAAACATAGTTTTTATGTCAGTGATAATCCCGAGTGGTTTAGCGGTTTAGCGCGAAGATTCCTGGGGAGTCAAGTCAGAAACGTGAAGAAGGTGAGTAATGTATAGTTTAAGAGTGGAAGGGAGTTTCAGCTCCGCGCATAATTTAAGGGGCTACAAAGGAAAATGTGAGGATCTCCACGGCCATAATTGGCGCGTTGAGATCTGCGTAAAATCAAAAGAATTGGATAATATCGGAATGCTCCTGGATTTTAAATATCTAAAAAATAAATTAAATGCTGTTCTTGAGAAGATGGACCATGCATATTTAAATAAACTAAGTTTTTTTAAGAAGATAAATCCAACCTCCGAGAATATCGCCAAATATATTTATAATGAACTTAAAACCCGGATCCCTTTGCTTAAGAGCGTAACTGTTTGGGAAAACAGCACGAGCAGTGCCTTATATGAAGAATAAAAGAGTTAAGCAAGCTGTAGTTCTTTTGTCAGGTGGACTGGATTCAGCTACGGTTTTATATCTTGCTAAAGCAAAAGGATATCTTTGCCGTTGCTTGATCTTTGATTACGGCCAACTGCATAAAAAAGAGGTGCATCAGGCTATAAAAATAGCTAAAGCAGCAGGGTGCGCTTATAAAGTATTAAAAATAAATTTTCCCTGGAAAGGGTCTGCTCTTTTAGACCGGAAAATAAAAGTTCCTGAGAAGCTCAGCCGAGGTATCCCGGATACTTATGTTCCATCGCGTAATATTATTTTCTTGAGTTTTGCGGCATCTTTTGCCGAGACAATAGGGGCGCAGGTAATCTTTATCGGAGCGCATGCCCAGGATTATTCGGGTTATCCGGATTGCCGGCCGGAGTTTTTCGTGGCTTTTAGTAAAATGATCAAGGTTGGCACATACGGAGGTTCTACTATCTTGGCTCCGTTGCTGAGAAAGAATAAATCGCAGATTATCCTTATGGGGCAGAAACTCGGCGTGCCCTTTGAATTAACCTGGTCATGTTACCGTGGGGTGAAGATTCCTTGCGCAAAATGCGATAGTTGTTATTATCGCGCCAAAGGTTTTAAAGAGGCGGGTTTAGTTGACCCGTTGATAAAATAATGAAAGCCAAAATTGCCGAAGTTTTTGAAAGCGTACAAGGAGAAGGGTTATATCTGGGTGAAAAGCAGATCTTTGTGCGTTTTTTTGAATGCAACTTGAAATGCAGTTTCTGCGACACTAAGCTTGAGCGGTTTATGGAGTATGATCCGCAAGAGTTGTTTAAGGAGATTAAGCTTTACCAGGACAAGTATCACTCCATATCTTTTACCGGTGGGGAGCCGCTTTTATACAAGGATTTCTTAAAGGAAATATTAAAGCTTACCGGCAAACACGGCCACAGGCATTACCTGGAAACAAACGGCACTCTGGCCGCTGAATTGGGAGAGCTTATTGAGCATATAGATATTGTAGCGATGGATTTAAAGTTTCCCAGCTCAAGCGGTATGGGTGACTTATGGGAGAAGCATAGGGATTTTTTAAAGATTGCCCGTCGCAAAGAGGTGTTTTTAAAGGCGATTATCTGCCAGGGGACTAATGAGGAGGATTTAAAGCAGGCGCTTGCGTTGATTAGGGAGGTAAGCCCGGCGAGCGTTTTAATTTTACAGCCGAACAGTTACGAGAATCACGGGGCGCTGAATGAGAAATTATCTAGATTCAAGAAGATCTGCAGCCAGGAAAGGGTTACTGTCTGTGTTATTCCGCAGATACATAAAATAGTAGGAGTAAAATAAATGAAGAGCTCTAGTTATGAAGGCCTGCAAAAGAATGTCAGAAAATTAAAAACTCCGGAGATTGAGGTTTGGCAGAATCAGTACCCTGATAAAGCTTATACGATTAACCTGGATATACCGGAGTTCACCTGTATTTGCCCAAAAACAGGTTTACCGGATTTTGCGGTTATCCGACTTGAGTATTCTCCCGCTACCTTCTGCGTGGAGTTGAAATCTTTTAAGATGTATACAATATTTTATCGTAATGTCGGGATATTCCATGAGCATCTCATTAACAAGATGCTTGAGGATTTTGTAAAAACAGTTAAGCCGCGCTGGGCTAGGATTGAGGGGGTTTTTAATCCCCGTGGCGGTATTACAACTACCGTGTCCCGGGAATATAAAACTAAATGAGAAAGATAGAGGCAGCAAAAATAACCAAAGCAGTTATGGAGTTAGTCAGGAAGGCGAGTTTTTTTCTGCGTAGCGATGTTCTGTCAGCTTTACGCAAGTCTTATATGATCGAGAAGAATAAACGAGCAAAGAAAATCCTGAAAGCAGTATTGGATAACGCTGCTTATGCCGCAAAACAAAAGCTGGCTATTTGCCAGGATACCGGACTGCCGATTGTGTTTCTTGAAGTCGGCCAGGATGTCGCAGTCCATGGGGATTTAAAAGCAGCAATAAATAAGGGTATAAAGGAAGGGTATAAAAAATATTACCTGAGGAATTCTATTATCAGCGATCCATTACATAGGGGGAAACCGGAATTTTCTCCCTGTATAATTCATGCGGATATAATTAAGGGTAATAAAATCAAACTAACTCTTTTACCCAAAGGTTTTGGTTGTGAAAATAAATCGCAATTAAAGATGTTTAAACCTACGGCAGGTATTGAGGAGATCAGGGAGTTTATTATTAAAACAGTAAAGGATGCCGGGCCAGATGCCTGTCCGCCGTATGTTATAGGTGTAGGTATCGGAGGAACAGCGGATTATTCCGGCACTATGTCAAAAAAAGCTTTACTGCGCAAGATTTCGCCTAAGAATTCAAAATTGGAAAAAGATTTATTAAAACAAATAAATAAAACCGGGATCGGGCCGATGGGCTTAGGCGGTATAAATACTGCTTTGGCAGTCCATATCCAGGCGCATCCAACGCATATCGCAGGCCTGCCGGTGAGCGTAAATATCAGTTGTCATGCCTTAAGAAGCGCGTCAGTAACTTTATGAAAAAGATAATCACTCCTTTAGATTTAGATACAATTAAGTCTTTAAAAGCCGGCCAGGAGCTTCTTTTAAACGGGACAATTTATACTGCCCGGGATCAGGCGCATAAAAGATTAGTTGAAGCGATTAAGGCTGGTAAGAGCCTGCCTATTGAACTTAAAAATGCGGTTATATATTATTGCGGCCCGACGCAAACCCCAAAGAATAAGGTAATTGGAGCTTGCGGCCCGACTACCAGCTCGCGTATGGATGATTTTACTCCCTTGCTTCTTAGTAAAGGATTAAAGGCGATGATTGGTAAGGGCGCTAGGTCAATAGAAGTAAGGGTGGCGATTAAAAAACACAAAGGGGCTTATTTTGTTACTTATGCCGGATGTGGCGCGCTTTTAGCTAAGTGTGTCAAAAAATCCAAGGTAGTTGCTTATAATGATTTGGGCCCGGAGGCAATTCTAAAGTTAGAAGTTAAAGATTTTCCGTTGATTGTCGCAATCGACGCTAATGGAGGAAGCATATATGGTTAGGATCGATGGGCGCGGATTGGATAAAATAAGGAAGGTTACTATAACCAGAAATTATATCAAATATCCCGAAGGTTCCTGCCTTATTGAATTAGGCAATACCAAGGTAATTTGCACTGCCTCGGTTGAAGAAACTGTCCCGCCATTTTTAAGGAACTCAGGTACGGGTTGGGTTACTGCTGAATACGGTATGCTCCCGCGTTCCTGCGGCAGCCGCATTCCGCGCGGCAAGGATTCCGGCCGCACTTATGAAATTCAACGCCTGATTGGCAGGTCGCTCAGGTCGATCACCGAGATGAAATATCTGGGGGAGCGTACTATCTGGGTGGATTGCGATGTTATTCAGGGCGATGGTGGCACGCGTACTGCTTCAGTTACCGGAAGTTTTGTTGCTTTAGTAGATGCCCTGCAGAAGCTTAAGAAAGATGGCAAGATTGAGCGTATACCGATTCAGGATTATATTGCCGCTACCAGCGTAGGCGTATTAAATGACAATATGATTCTGGATTTATGTTATGAAGAGGATTCTAAGGCGGAAGTAGATATGAATGTAATTATGACAGGTAACGGCGAATTTATTGAAGTTCAGGGAACCGCCGAACGCAAGCCTTTTTCCAAAGAAAAGATGGACGCCATGATGGATCTGGCGAAGAAAGGGATTGGGGAGCTTTTTACTATTCAAAGGAAGCTGGTCGGGGATATTCTATCTAAATGATACAGTTGTTAGTCGCAACCCGTAATAAAAAGAAGTTATCTGAAATAAAAGATATTTTAAAAGGAATCAATTTAGAGTTGCTTTCTCTTGATAGTTATAAGTATGCTCCGAAAGTATTGGAAAATGGCAAGAGCTTTAAAGAGAATGCCGCGAAGAAAGCGATAAAGTTAGCGCGTTTTACCGGCAAGCTTTGTTTGGGTGAAGATTCAGGTTTGTGTGTGGATGCTTTAGATGGCGCGCCGGGGATTTATTCCGCGCGTTTCTCGGGAAGTGATAAAAACGACCTGAAAAATAATCTTAAACTGTTGAAACTGCTTAAGGGTTTGCCTCTTAGAAAAAGAAAAGCGCATTATGTTTGCGCGGTTGCGTTAGCTGATAGAGATGGGCTATTGAGAGTAGTAGAGGGAGAATGTTCCGGTTTGATTGCGCTTGAGCCGAAAGGCAGCGCGGGTTTTGGGTATGATCCGTTATTCTATATTCCTAAGTATAAAAAGACATTTGCGCAGCTCGGGGAAAAGATCAAACATAAGATGAGCCACCGTTATCATGCTTTAAAGAAGTCCCGGCGGATTATCGAGAAATATATTGTTAAGCAGTTAGTGAATTGATATACTTTATAAGTTATACGGGGCGTGGTCATCCCGCACAAATCGTGCGGGATTTCGCCTCGCTAGATGTAATACGGGGCGTGGCTCAGTTTGGCTAGAGCGCAGCGTTTGGGACGCTGAGGTCACAGGTTCAAGTCCTGTCGCCCCGAAATAAATATATATGCGCCTGTAGCTCAATTGGATAGAGCACCTGCCTTCTAAGCCGGTTGTTGGCCGTTCGATTCGGCCCAGGCGCATAATATAACTTAGAAAATGGAACTACTTGCTCGCTTATGCTCGCAAGTACTGCGCTAGATAAAATATCTAGGGTGCTTGTTCGGCCCAGGCGCATAATAAATCGAAGATAAAGAGCATTTTATGGAAAACTGGAAGAAAATCTTTATAGGCATAGTTATTGTGGTAATTTCTCTGACC
>Ga0265316_10006501_pt1 | contig 11153 bp, 9 predicted proteins | sample 4522metaG_FD_202092 | JGI IMG/M metagenome (GOLD analysis project Ga0265316, IMG submission 202092) | Rhizosphere microbial communities from Carex aquatilis grown in University of Washington, Seatle, WA, United States - 4-5-22 metaG | ecosystem: Host-associated > Plants > Roots > Rhizosphere >...
GGTTTGGCTTTAGGGGGGCAAATCTCATTGCCTTTGATTTTGAGTATTTTTGATTCATCTTCGCCGGGGCATGATGGCGCAGTAGTAATTGATGGTGAAATAATTAAAAAATTTGGAGTGCATTTACCACTGGCCGAAAACTTCAGCAGATACGGCAATATTGGCACTAGACATAGAGCGGCTTTAGGTCTAGCCGAGAAAACCGACGCCTACACTATTGTAGTTTCTGAAGAGCGGGGGACTATTACTTTGGCGCATGATGGTGAGTTGCAACAAATTAAAAATATTTCCGAATTGAAAGAAATAATTTCCGAACTGACCAGAGAAAAAATACCAGATGAACCTCATCATCCTTGGCGTTTTTTCATTCTAAAAAATTTTTGGGAAAAGATTATTTCCATTTCTTTGGCTGTTTTATTTTGGCTAATTTTTACTTTCCAATCTGGTACTATAAATAAAGATTTTGTAGTGCCAATCGGCTTTAGATTTTTGCCCAATAATATGTTAGTGGGCAGTGTTAATCCTGATAAAGTTACTGTCACACTTTCCGGAGACTATCGGGATTTTAGTAATGTCAGAACCGAGAATATAAAAATTTATTTTGATGACAGTAATTTTAGCGATAATTGGCAAACGGTGAGAATAATTCCGAGTATGATATCACTGCCGCCGTATTTAACGGTGGTTAATATCAATCCCAAATTCTTTGAATATAAATTAATAACCAAATAAAATGTTATCCGTAATAATTTTTCTGATTGTTTTAGGAACTTTGGTTTTTGTGCATGAACTCGGACATTTTTTGTTGGCTAAAAAAGCGGGAGTAAAAGTAGAAGAATTTGGCTTTGGCTATCCACCCCGGGCTTTAAAAATAGGCGAGAAGTGGGGCACTTTATTTACTTTAAACTGGATTCCATTTGGTGGTTTTGTAAAAATTTTTGGTGAGAATTATGAAGACAATGAGATAACCGCTCAGACCTTACCCACTATTCCAGAAAAAGAGGAAGTAATATTTTCTGAGGAAAAATTATCATACTCAGTTGAATCAACCCCACAAGGCACTGTTCAATCTTTCGATTCGGAAAATATCGTTGTAAGCACTCATAGTAATGTTGAAGAAGTAAAAAGTTTTACTCAAGTCTCTAAAAAATGGCAGGTGGCGATATTGGCAGCCGGAGTGACTTTCAATATCATTTTTGCTTGGCTGCTTTTTTCTTTAAGTTTTATGATCGGTTTGCCGACTTCGGTGGAAAATGATTTTGGCGGAGTGGTTAAAAATCCGGTTTTGACTATCACCGAATTGGCGCCGAATTCTCCAGCTCAAAAAGTTGGCCTAAAAACCGGCGATAAAATAATAAACATTTTTAATAGCAATGGCGATAGTATTGGCAATTTAAGTCCGGAAAATGTTTCTAATTTTATAAATAATTCTGTTGGTAAATTTTCAGTTGAAATTAACCGTGGCGGCCAGATTTTAAGTTTTAGTCCGACACCAGAATCTGGTTTAGTCGCAGACCGAAAAATAATTGGCATTGGTATGGATATGGTTGGCACTCTTTCGTTACCTTTGCCCCAAGCTTTCTATGAAGGCGGTAAAACTACTTTAAGGCTCTCTTATTTAACAGTGGCGGGAATTGGAAATTTGATAGGAGAGGCTTTCAGAGGTAAAGCGGATATTTCACAGGTGGCTGGTCCAGTTGGCATTGTTGGTTTAGTAGGAGATGCCTCAAGGCTTGGTCTGGCTTATCTTCTTACTTTTACGGCTCTCATTTCTATAAATTTGGCGATTATAAATTTGGTGCCATTTCCGGCTCTAGATGGCGGCCGAATTCTTTTCGTGGCGATTGAAGGCATTACCAAAAGAAAAATTAATCCAAAAGTGGCCAATACCTTAAATACTGTCGGTTTCGCTCTGCTTATCGCCGTTATGATCATTGTGACTTATCGCGACATTTTGCGGTTATTTTAAAAAACCTATTTTGCCCAAAAATAGTTTTTGGGATATTATTGAAGGATGAGACAATCACAACTTTTTACTAAAACTCGCCGGGAAGCGCCAGCCGATGAGACGGCTAAGAATGCGCAACTTTTAATAAGAGGCGGTTATATTCATAAAGAAATAGCTGGGGTGTATTCATATCTGCCTCTGGGTTTAAGCGTTATCAAAAAAATTGAAAATATCATCCGAGAAGAAATGAATGCTATCGGAGGCATAGAGATGAAAACCTCTATAATGCAAAATAAAGAAATATGGGAAAAATCGAACCGCTGGGATGACAGCGTCGTAGATAACTGGTTCAAAACAAAATTAAAAAATGGCGGGGAAGTCGGTTTGTCATTTACTAACGAGGAAGCTTACTCGAATATTTTAAAACAGTATGTAAGTTCTTATAAAGACTTGCCGATTTATCCGTATGACTTCAAAGAGATTTTTAGGAATGAAGCCAGAAGCAAATCGGGCATTATGAGAGGCAGAGAATTTTATTGGAAAGCCTTGTATTCATTTTCCAAGGATGAAGCGGAACATAATGCTTTTTATGAAAAGGCCAAAATTGCCTACCAAAATATTTTTGAAAAAGTTGGCATAGGCGATGTTACTTATTTGACGTTTGCTTCAGGCGGTACTTTTTCAAAATTTTCCCATGAATTCCAGACAGTCTGCGAAGCGGGTGAAGATACTATCTATATTGATGAAGAAAGTAAGCAGGCTGTAAATAAAGAAATTTGGGATGACCCTATTTCTAAAGATCTTTTAAATACTCTTCAAAAAGACGCATCATCATTTAAACAAGAAAAAGCGATTGAAGTTGGTAATATTTTTACTCTGGGCACTAAATTTTCAGAACCATTCAACTTAAAATACCGAGATGAAAAAGGAGAAGATAAATTGGTTTTCATGGGTTCTTACGGTATCGGTTTAGGAAGACTTATGGGCACAATTGTGGAATTGCTCTCAGACGATAAAGGCATTATCTGGCCAGAATCTGTTTCGCCTTTCAAATTTCATCTCATTGAAATTCCTTCAGAGAAACCGGAAGTGAGAGCCATGGCGGAAAAAATTTACAAAGAAATGGGCAAAACAGAGGTTTTGTATGATGACCGAGATTTGCGGGCTGGGGAAAAGTTTGCTGATGCCGATTTATTGGGCATGCCATATCAAATTATTGTCAGTGAAAAAAATATAGCTTCTGGAAAATTGGAATTGAAAAATAGAGCGACCGGTGAGGTTAAAATGATTTCTGAAAGCGAAATAAATAATCTGTGACGAAAATTCAAATTTGTGCTAGATTATCCATATGTTCAAAGAGAAACTAGAGCAATGGACTCGTTTTTTGCGTAATGATATCGGTATTGATTTGGGTACCGCTAATATGCTGGTTTATGTCCGGGGCAAGGGCATTATCTTAAACGAGCCTTCGGTAGTGGCGGTTAATCAAAAAACCGGCCAAGTGGTGGCTATCGGTATGGAAGCTAAAAATATGCTTGGCCGAACGCCGCCGCACATTGTGGCGGTGCGGCCGATTGTAGATGGAGTCATCTCTGATTTTGAAGTGACAGAGGAAATGATTCACTATCTTTTAAATAAAGCGCAAGCCGTATCTAAAAAAATATTGGGGCCGCGAGTGGTAGTCGGAGTGCCTTCTAGCATTACCAATGTTGAAACGAGAGCGGTTCGAGACGCTACTAAAAATGCCGGCGCCTCCGAGGTGCACATTGTCGAAGAGCCGATGGCCGCGGCGATTGGCATGCACTTACCGATCAATGAACCAGTTGGCAATATGGTGATTGATATGGGCGGCGGGACGGTAGACATTGCAGTCATTTCTTTAAACGGGGTTATTAGTTCAAAAAATGTTCGTATTGCCGGAGACAAATTAAATAGCGATATTTCTTCTTATATCAGAAGTGAATTTAAAATAGTGATTGGAGAAAAAACGGCTGAAGATATAAAAATAGCTATCTGCTCTCTTTTATCAAATGAAAGTCCATTGGAAACAGGAGCTAGAGGCCGGGATCTTATCACTGGCTTGCCACGAGAAGTAATAGTGACTGATTCTGATATTAGAGATGCTGTATCGCATTCAATTGAAAGGTTGATTGAGTCTACTAAGGAAGTGCTAGAAATTACGCCACCGGAAATACTCTCTGATATTATGCGTCGCGGTATTCATTTGGCTGGCGGGGGCGCGCTCATCAAAGGTTTTGCTAAAGTTTTAGAAGAAGAAGTAAAAATACCAGTTTATATTGCCGATGATCCGCTGACTTGCGTAGTGCGCGGGACCGGTATCATTTTAGAAAAACTAGATAAATTTAGAGAAGTTTTAATTGCTGATGAAAATGACATTTCAAATAAAACACACTAATCGTGAATTATTTGGCAGTAGTTTTTTAAAAACACTTATAATATTTTTATTAATTTTGGTATTAATATTATTTTTTAATATTTTCGATTCAGCCCACTCTTTAGTTTCAAATTTTTTTTCTCCTTTTTTAAGAGTCGGAGATTATTTTTATAAAAGTATTAATCAAATACCAGAATTTTTTTCCAGCAAAAATAAACTGCTGGCGGAAAATCAAAGTCTTTCCGATCAGTTGGAAAATGACCGTCTCGATTTGATTGATTATGAGTCCATAAAATCTGAAAATGAAAAATTACGCGAAGCGCTTAAAATAAAACCGATAGGAAATTTTATTACGGCTAGTGTTATTGCTAAATCACCTCAAATACCATTGGATTCTTTATTTTTGGACAAAGGATTAGCGGATGGTCTAAATATCGGAGATTTGGTCTTATCTTCCGAAAGAGTTTTAGTCGGCAAGATTGTTAAATTATCTAAAAACAGAGCCACGGTGGCTCTTAATTCTTTTGCCGGACAAGTCTCTTTCGGATATGTCGGCAGGACCAATGAACCGTTAGAAATTAAAGGTAACGGCGGTAGCGTGATAACTGCCAAAGTGCCCATTGATTTTGATATTATGGTTGGCGATAAAATAATGGTTGGCGGGTCAACTGATTCCTTAGTAGCCGTGGTGGGAGTGGTGGAAGAAGATCAATCATCGGGTTTCAAAAATATTTTAATGTCTTTACCGGTTGATGTTTCCAAAACCAATATTGTTTTTGTGGAACCTGTTATTAAAGAATAATTTTATAATGTATAGAATTTTATATTTTTTAGCCATTATTTTTATCCCAATCATTTTTAGTTGGTGGCTTTTTATACCGATGGCCCTGCTTTATGTTTACCTGGCCAAATTGCCTTTAGAAATAATTTTCGCTGGTTTTATGCTTGATGCCGTTTATTATTTTGGTGATGGATTTTTTATTAGACACTTGCTCACCATATTTTCTATAATTTTGATTATTTTAGCCTGGTTTTTGAGCGAAAAAATTCATTGGCGAAAAACAATATAAATCAAATATTTTATGTTAGGAATTTTTAAAGGAATATTTCATAAGTGGAAAAAGAGAAGCTACAAGGATATTGATCCCGATGAGATTTTTTTGGACTCCAAAAACTTGCCGGATTTTGATGTTTATCAATTTGAGGGCCGTTTGGAAAAACCAATTGCCGGCAGAGTTTTTATTATTTTTAGTTCGGTTTGTCTTTTGATTGCTGTTATTTTTTTAATAAAGTTTGGATCGTTACAAATTGTGCATGGCTCTTTTTATAAAGATAAAAGCGAAAATAATAAGCTGAAGCAAATTTTAATAGTGGCGCCCCGCGGCACTATTTATAGCCGAGATGGCGAACAATTAGCCTGGAATCAAAAATCAGAGGTGGAAGATGATTATCCGGCTCGCCAGTACATTTCAACTCCCGGTTTTTCTGATTTTTTAGGATTTATAAAATATCCGGCCAAAGATAAATCCGGTTTTTATTATGAAGAAGAATTTTTGCCGAAAGATGGCGCCGAACTTTATTTAAATGAAATACTTTCTGGTAAAAATGGTTTAAAACTGATAGAAACTTCGGTAAATGGGACAGTGGTTTCTCAAAGCGTGATGGAACCGCCTCAAAATGGCGAGAAGGCGGTGCTTTCAATTGATAGTAGAGTTCAAGCAGAATTTTATAAAATAATTGAAAATTTGGCTGGCTCAGTTGGCTTTCAAGGCGGGGCGGGGATGATTATGGATGTAAATTCTGGGGAAATATTAGCTATGACCACTTTTCCGGAATATGATTCGGCGGTCATGACGGCAGGCAGTGATACTGTGCAAATAGAAGATTATTATAAAAATCCAAACAATCCATTTTTAAATAGAGTTATCTCTGGACTTTATGCACCCGGTTCGATTGTCAAACCATTTTTGGCTTTTGCCGCTCTGCAAGAAAATGTGATTACTCCGGAAAAAATCATAATCAGTACCGGTCAGATTGAACTGCCCAATCCTTACGATCCGAGCCACCCTTCTATTTTTAAAGATTGGCGAGTCAATGGTCCAGTCGATATGAGAAAAGCGATTGCGGTCTCAAGCGATGTTTATTTTTATGAAATTGGTGGCGGTTTTGGCAGTCAGCCCGGGCTTGGCATAGACAGAATAAAAAAATATTTAGAAATGTTCGGTTTGACCAAGCAAACCGGACTTGATCCTGAAAAAGAAGCGACTGGTGTAATCCCTGATCCAGCCTGGAAAGCTAAAAATTTTAACGGCGAAATCTGGCGCATTGGCGATACCTACAATACCGCTATCGGCCAATATGGTGTGCAAGTCACTCCGATTCAAATGGTGGTGGGGGTGGCGGCCTTGGCCAATGGTGGGAAATTGGTAACGCCTTCAATTTTATTCACCTCAACTAGCACAGTCGCTTCTGGCGTTCAAATAAAAGGGGATCCTCAAAATCTCCAAGTGGTTAGGGAAGGAATGAGGCAAGGAGTAGCGGAAGGCGGTACGGCGGCTGGTTTGAATACGAGCGCCGTGGATGTCGCGGGCAAGACTGGCACGGCTGAACTGGGCACACGCAAGCAATTTGTCAATTCTTGGGTGATGGGCTTTTTCCCTTATGAAAAACCGAAATATGCTTTTGTGGTAGTCATGGAAAAAGGGCCGGTGCATAATCTTTTAGGCGGCACCTACGTAATGCGCCAACTGTTGGACTGGATGGCGATCAATACGCCGGAGTATTTGAAATAACCTCACCCCTTACCCCTCTCCTTGCCTAAGGAGAGGGGAACCATAGTTGATATATCAATAATTCTTGTGTTTCTCTTTTTCCCATCCCCTGAACAAGGGGTGAGAAGCGAATATTTGGAGCTTCGCAAGACTCATTGAGATTTTTTGCAGAAAAATCCAATGAGTAGACAGCTTCTGTAAGAAGGGCAGGGTAGGGTTTTAAAAATAAACAACAGAAAACCCGCCACGAGGCAGGTTCTGCCCGGGCGGGGGATAGTTGTTAATTCCTGGAGATATTTGTTCTTCTGGAATTCATAATCACTATAATAATGGATGATAGAGCGCACATTACTGCTGCCCCAGCATATCCTCCAGCATCTCGATTTTTTGTTAGCTCAATGACAGCTGCTTTAGTTAAAAAGCTAGCTACTCCTGCGAAAATTATCGAAGCAAAATCGATGAGCGTCATCTTCATTCTCCTGTTCTAAATTATACCAAATCAACATATTTTGTCAAGTGTTTTGGATAGGCCATTTGTAAGGTAGAATGATGCAATGAAGTTTCTCTTAAAAAGTATTTTAGTAGCTGTAATGGGCAACCAAGTTAAACGGTTGAGAAAGAGAAATAATTTCAAGATTATTGGGGTAGTGGGCAGTATCGGAAAAACCAGTACCAAGTTGGCGATTGCCAAAGTTTTGGCATCGGATAAAAGAGTGCGTTATCAAGAAGGCAATTACAATGATGCGGTCAGTGTGCCTCTGGTTTTCTTTGGCCAGAGTATGCCTAGCCTTTGGAACATTTTTGAGTGGATTAAGATCATTGTAGAAAATGAAGTTAAAATTTATTTGGAATACCCATTTGATTTGGTAGTGGTGGAACTCGGTACCGATGCACCCGGCCAGATAGCCCAATTCAGAAAATATTTGCATTTGGATATCGCGGTGTTGACGGCTATCGCGCCGGAGCACATGGAATTTTTTGAAAAGATTGAAAATGTGGCTGAAGAAGAATGGTCAGTCGGTTTTTTTAGTGATTTGATTTTAGCCAATAAAGATCTGTGTTCGATTTTGCCACCGAATTTAGACAATAAAAAAATCGTTTTTTATGGCAAAGATTTCGGCTCTATCTATAAAATAGAAAATATTTCAAAAGTTAAAGATAATTTCAATTTTGATATTGCTTACGAAGGTCAAAAAATGCTAAGCCTTTCGTACGAAGCTTTCTCGGAAGTCCAACTTTATTCAATCTGCGCGGCGGTAGCGGTTGCAAAAACACTGAAAATACCAGACGAAAAAATAAAAGAAGCCATCAAGGGAGTCCAGAGTTTTTCCGGCCGGATGCAGAAACTCTCTGGCATTAAAAACTCTATTATTATAGATGACACCTACAATGCCAGCCCAGAGGCGGTTAAAATGGCGCTAGATGCCTTGTATGCCCAACCGGTTCCCCAAAGGATCGCTATTTTAGGCATGATGAACGAACTGGGTGATATGTCTGAAATTGAGCATAAAAAAGTAGGCCAGTATTGCAATCCGAAATTCTTGAATTTGGTGGTTACTGTCGGTCAGGACGCCAATACCTTTTTGGCCAAAGCGGCCAGAGAAAAAGGCTGTGAAGTTTACAAAGCCAAAAATTCGACCGAAGCTGGCGAATTTGTGAAGGAAAAAGTAAAAAATGGCGCGGTTATATTGGCTAAAGGTTCTCAGAACGGCGTTTTTACCGAAGAAGCATTAAAACCTCTGCTTAAAAACAAATCCGATTTTTCCAAACTAGTCCGCCAAGACAAATATTGGATGAACAGAAAAGGTTTGACTTTAGGCTGAGATTGCCTATAATACGGCTTCCTATTATTAAATTTTAAAACATGGAAGAAAAAGAATATTTGACGAAGGAAAAGTTTAAAGCTCTTTCGGAAGAACTGGATTACTTAAAAAAGACCAAACGCCGAGAAGTGGCGGAACAGTTGGAGTATGCCAAATCTTTAGGCGACCTTTCGGAAAATGCCGAATATCATGAAGCGCGCGATATGCAGGGGGTAGTGGAAGATCGCATTTCCAAATTGGAAGCGGTTCTTAAAAATGCCGTGATTGTTTCTTCTCACGGGACGGAAGCGGTGGTAGTCGGTTCGGAAGTGACGGTTACTAAAAACGAAGATAAGAATGAAAAAATTTACACCATTGTCGGTGGCGAGGAATCAGATCTTGCCGCCGGTAAAATATCCGTGCATTCTCCGTTTGGCGAAGCTATTATCGGCAAGAAAAAAGGACAATCTTTTAGCTATAATGCACCTTCCGGTCCTATCACTTACAAAATAATTGAGATAAAATAGAAGCATGGCTTCTTTAGAAGAAATCCGCGCGGGCAGAATTAAAAAACTTCAAAAACTGCGGGAAGCAGGCGTTGATTCGTATCCCGCAAAGACAGCGAGGGATTTTGAAATTGCACAGTTAATAAAAGATTTTGAAAATCTTCAGAAAGAAAATAAAACGGTTACTATTGCCGGTCGCATCATGGCTTTGCGTCTTCAAGGGGCAATTGGTTTTGCCGATATTTTTGATGGGACCGGCGAGATAGGCAAGTTTCAAATATTTCTTAAAAAAGGCGAAGGCATTGACGAAAAAGATTTTGATTTGTTTACCGAAACAGTAGATATTGGAGATTTTATAGAAGTAACCGGCACTCTTTTTGTCACTAAAAGAGAAGAAAAAACACTGCAAGTTTCCGGCTGGAAAATGCTGACCAAAAGTTTGCGCCCTTTGCCTGAAAAGTGGCACGGTCTGCAAGATATGGAAGAACGCTATCGCAGAAGATATTTGGATTTTTTGATGGATAAAGAATTGCGAGAACTCATCATCAAGAAATCAAAATTTTGGGATGTTGTTAGGAATTTTTTCAAAGAAAAAGGTTTTTTGGAAGTGGAAACGCCGACTTTGGAATTAACAACCGGTGGTGCCGAAGCGCGGCCTTTTAAAACTCATCATAATGATTTTGATTTGGATATGTATTTGCGAATTTCCGTTGGTGAATTGTGGCAGAAGAGATTGATGGCAGCCGGTTTTCCGAAAACTTTTGAAATTGGGCGAGTTTATCGCAATGAAGGCACTTCGCCGGAGCATTTGCAGGAATTTACCAATATGGAATTTTACTGGGGCTATGCCAATTATCGAGATGGTATGAATTTGGTCAAGGAGTTGTATCAAACTATCGCCAAATCAGTTTTTGGCCAAACCCAATTTGAATACAACGGCCATACTTTTGATTTAGCAGACGAATGGCCAGAAATTGATTATGCCGAAGAGATAAAAAAACAAACTGGTATTGATATTGAAAAAGCGAGCGAGAAAGAAATAAAAGAAAAGTTGAAAACGCTGGAAATTTCTTATGAAGGCAATAATCGAGAACGGCTTTTAGATACTCTTTGGAAACATTGCCGCAAAAATATTTCCGGTCCGGCCTTTTTGATAAATCATCCGGTGTTGGTAGCGCCATTAGCAAAGAAGACATCCTCAACCCAAGAAAATAACGCCCCCCAACCCCCTCTTACAACAAGAGGGGGAGAAGAAAAATTCGATTCAAAAATGGATCGAGTGCAGATGTTCCAACCGATTATCGGCGGTAGTGAAGTGGGCCGAGGTTATTCGGAACTAAATGATCCGATTGATCAAAGAGAGCGATTTGAAATGCAACAGAAGTTAATTGAGAAAGGGGATGAAGAAGCCATGATGCCGGATTTTGAATTCGTCGAAATGTTGGAATACGGCATGCCACCAACTTGCGGCTTTGGTTTTGGCGAACGCCTTTTTGCCATCCTGGCCGGCAAACCGCTGCGCGAACTGCAAACTTTTCCATTAATGAGACCAACAGAATAATTCAAAAAAATGGAACGTGTACCAAATTGGAGAATAGTGGGAAATCTGGAAGATGGAGCCAAGGAAGAACTTGCGGAAAGACCATTAAGAAAACTTAGTGGAGACGATCTTTCTGGTTTTCCTGAAGAAGACCAGGGGCTTATAAAATATAACGAAGTACCAAAAACTGA
>Ga0265316_10006502_pt1 | contig 11151 bp, 6 predicted proteins | sample 4522metaG_FD_202092 | JGI IMG/M metagenome (GOLD analysis project Ga0265316, IMG submission 202092) | Rhizosphere microbial communities from Carex aquatilis grown in University of Washington, Seatle, WA, United States - 4-5-22 metaG | ecosystem: Host-associated > Plants > Roots > Rhizosphere >...
CGTTCATCTGAACGAGCTTCCCGTTGAGAGTCACCTTGACGAACGAGGCATTCTTTGTCCGAGTCGTCCCATTCCATACCGACCCCTTGAACTCGATCTCGTAGGTATTCCAGACCTTGTACATGTAGCAGGCGACAACCATGGGCGGCGATACTTGATAGACAGCGCCACATCCGTCGATGAGGGGCCCCAAATTTGAGGTGTCGAGAATCTGCATCTCGTAAGCGCTCTTCAGATAGACACCGCTGTTGCCTTGCTTTTGAACACCCACTCCAGACATGAAGACGGGAGTCATGTACTCGACGTGGAGACAAAGGTCGTCGAACTTCATGTCGCTCTGAACTTCCACGGCCTGGCCGGTGCCGGAGGGAACCACGATCATCGAACCGTCACCCACGAGCTTCCAATCGATCGGGGTGCCGGGCATGTTCAACTTGTGCCACCCAGCGAGGGTGGTCCCGTCAAAAAGGACGATCTTGTCGGCGGGGGCAGGCGTGCCGAACGCCCAGGTGCCGTCAGCATTGTGAACCCAATTGCATCCGCTGCCTGCCCCGGCAGCAACACCTCCCGCGCCGGGCGTCCCACCAGAGCCGGGTGTGCCACCCGACCCCATTCCTGACTTCCCTCCCGTGGCTGCTGAAGACCCACCGATCGATCCGGGTGAGCCCCCCGTCCCCCCGCCCACGGTTCCCCCGGTACCGCTCGGGTCGATCGTCCCAGAATTCCCACCCGAGGAAACCGGAGCCGAGCCGCCAGAACCTACCGAACCGGTCGCGCCCCCTGATGCGAGCAACGATGATCCGCCAGTTCCCGGAGATCCCGGCGCTCCGCCGGAACCATCAGCCCGACCTCCCGTTCCGGACGCAGGAGGATCGGCTGTCGCGGGAGTCGTACATGCCTGAACCACCGTACCCAGGAAGAGGGCAAAGGCCACCTTGGCCAATCCGAAAAAAGTGCTTTCGTGCCCAGAATTGGTCATTGAAATCCTCATTGCAGGAATTGGATGGCGGGAATGCCGACCTGAGGCGGCCTGAAGGGGGGGCGTCCCGCCGCAGTGTCCCATCGGTGGCGGCTGCAAAGTCAGACCTTCTCAGGCTCAGATCGATTAGGCAAGGTGTGGGCCCGACTTGCGCTCGACGCGTAAGGAACGGTCGGTCGGCTAGTGTGACGCCTCGCTCGTCACTTCGACCGCCAGGGCTCTCCAAGCTTCAGAAGGCGTTTGCGTTGGGGTTCAGATAGATCTGATCGATGCTCCCGTCCTGCAGTGGGCAACTTACCTGAGTGTAGGGCGAATCCGGATAGACGACCCAAGTTGTTGATACCGAACTCCAATTCGTAGATCGCGACGGAAGTATCCCAGGCGCAGTATCCTCCGCGCTCCCCATCGAGCAATTCGAGTCCTTATATGGGGTGAGGTAGCAAGAGACGGACGCACCGGGTGTGATACCGTGCTTGTACCTGAAGCCAAAGTTGTAGAGCACTCCGGGCGTCACCTTCAGGCAAGGGGTCGCGGGATAGAGATTGGGGTCGGTGGCGTAGAGCGATCCCGATCCCACACAGCCGTCGGCGTCATCTGATTTCCACGACGCGCCTGACCCTGGGTCAAACAACCAGCCGTTGAGATTTGTATCGAAACCCGGATTGGGAATCACGTTGCCAGCGCTCGGTCTCCGACATACGCAGGTGTGGCTCGGCACGTCGCAGCTTGGTTTGACCCCTGAACAGTAACTGTCGCTCGTGCACTGAACGCACGTGCTGTTGAGACAGATTGGCGTCGCGGTTCCGCAAGCGCCACAGCTCACCCCGCAGTGAGCGGCGTTCGACGTCGTATCGACACAGGTTCCGCTGCAGGATGTTTGACCCGCAGAGCACGTCAGGCAGTCGGTCCTGGCCGCGTTGCAACCGTTCGCGCACGTCATCATGGTCGCGGCGCAGGTGCCGGAACCGTTGCAGACCGCCGCGTTGGTCTTGGTGCTGCCAGCACAAGAGGCCCCTGCGCCGCAAGGGGTGCCAGCGCCCACGTTCCCACTCTCGAGACACGCCATGCTCCCTGTCGTGCAGGACGTCGTCCCCGTCTTGCACGGGTTGCTGGGAGGCTGGCAGGTCTGGTTGGGCGTGCAGGCTCCGCAGGTTCCCCCTCGACAGAACCGGTTCGTGCCGCACATGGCGCCGTCCGCGGCCTGGGCGCAAGTGCCCGAGGCGTTGCAGGTCCCGGTCTGACAGTTCGCGGTCATGCATGCCGAGTCCCCAGTCCCCGCCGGCTTGGCGGTGCAGGTGCCCGGCGTGCCGAGGTTGCAGGCCTGGCAGGTGGGGCAGGTCGCCGTTCCGCAACACACGCCATTGACGCAATTGCCCATGGCGCATTCGCTGCCGGTCGTACACGCGCGCCCGAGCGGCTTGGCCGCCTGGCACTTCCCGTCGCTGCAATAGGGAGTCGGCGCCAGGCAGTCGGCGTCGGCGGTGCAGCTGGTCTTGCACGCGGCCCCCGAGCAGACGTAGCCTCCACACGAGGTTGTGGTGGCCGTGGGGCACGCCCCCAAACCGTCGCAGCTCACGGCCGCCTTGACCGTTCCACCCGAACAACTCGCCGCCCCGCACGACGTCGTCTTCGGGGCGAAGACGCACGAGGTGCTCGTGCCGTCGCACCGGCTTCCGCAGGTGCCAGCGGCGCAGGCAGCTCGGCCGTTGCGCGGCGTCTGGTTCGCGGCCAGCGTCGTGCATTTCCCGATCGACCCCGCCAGATCGCACGCCTGGCAGGACCCACCGCACGCGAGATCGCAGCAGTAACCGTCGACGCAGTTCCCCGATGTGCATTGTCCGGCCGACATGCACTTGTTGCCGTTCGCGACCTTTCCGCATGAGCCCGCCACGCAAGGCTGCCCCTGGCAGTCGGCGTCGGTGGTGCACGTCGTCGCGCACGCGGTACCGTCCGCCTTGCATTTGAATGGGCTGCACGCGACCGCCAGGGCGGCTTTGCAAGCGCCGACGCCGTCACACGTGGAGCCCGTGACGGACATCTGGGTGGCCGCGCTGCAGGCTCCGCCCGCACAGGACTCGCCGCTGCCGTAGAGCTGACAAGCCCCCTTGCCATCGCATAGTCCGTTCTGCTGACACGTGCTCGCAGGCACCTTGGGACAAGCTGGATGTGGGGCCGGCGCGGTGCCCGCGGCGGCGACCGGTGAACAGTGGCCGACGAAATTGGCGAGGTTGCAGGCCGAGCAGCTGTCGGTACACGCGGTGTCGCAACACACCCCGTCGGCGCAGTTATCAGACGCGCAGTCGTTCTTGCTGGAACAGGCCTCGCCGAACCCCCGCATCGAAAGTGGACCATCCACGCCCGAATCGGGATTGCTGGCCTGCGCTCCCCCGGTGCCGGCCTGGGCTCCCCCCGTCGCGGTTCCGCCTCCTCCGGTGCCAACTGCGACACCGCCGGTTCCCACCCCGGCACCGCCGGTTGCGCTGGAAGCCCGACCCGATCCGCCATTTCCGCTGGGCCCCGAATTGCCGCCCGACGCCTGGGCCGGGCTCGCGTCGCCAATCGGCCGGGCGACGTCCACGCTGCCAGCGTCGGGCAGATTGACGGTGCTGCTGCCCGCGTCGCCGCTGCCAGGCAACTCCTTGCGCAAGTTGCATCCCGCCCCGATCGAAACCAGCGCACACACCGTGACGACCATCCGAACGCTCATGTTGTCAACCTCTGCTTCAAAAACGCAGCCTGCACGAGACGCCGGGGTTCAAGAGATCAGGGAGGCACGCCACCGCGGAGTCCGTCGACGGGCGCTCTGACTCGGAGGACAGGACGAACAGGACGACCGAGCCCACCGCCAGCGCGCCTCCGATGGCGTATCCGACCACCGCCAGCTTGACCGCGCTGTCGTGCGCATCGCTGATGGTCTTGCACGCCGCTGAGAGCTTCGCGGTGGCGCAGTCCTGGATCAACATCGTCGGGCTCGATGGGTTCGGGCCCGTGTGATTCTCGAACTCGTTCTGCTTGAGCAGCGCCTTCACGGTGCCAAAGACCCCGACGCCGAGGCCCGCGGCCGCACCCGCGGCGGCGGCCCAGGCATAGGGACGCAGGTGGGTGGGCGAGGAGGCGTCACCACGGGCGTCACCGGACTTGGGCTCGGAGGCCGCTTCGGCCACCTGAGCGTCCGCGACCGGCGGGCGATCCTCGGGAGGCGCCGCCCCCGACACCTGGGGCTCCGTCGTCGCGGCGGCCGGGGTCGCGGCCAGCACGCGCGGTCGCCGCAGGTCGGCGTGCTCGCGCACGTGCCCGCCCTCCGGCAGGTTCAGGGTCTTGGCGAGCGGAACGAACCCCGCGGCGGTGATCTCGAGGGCCACCGACCCCGGCTCGAGCCAGGTCGCCACGGTCGGCAAGCTGCCCGCCCGCTTGCCATCGATCACCACCTGTGCCCCCGACGGAGCGCCCCAGACCTCGACCTGACACAGGTGCGTCCGGATGGTCCGGTGCGCGACCTCGAGCGCGCTCTCATTCTTTTGAATCCAGGTGTCGTCTCGCTTGTCGAGCGCCCGGCCGAGGTGGGCGTTGGCGTCGAGCCACAGGCCGAGCGCCTGCTCCGCCAGGGCGACCTGTGCCCACGCGCGCGGGGAATCCTGGAGGCGAGCCGCCTTCTGGAACTCGACCAGAGCGTCGGCATCGCGCCCCTGACGTCGCAGCTCGGTACCCTTCTTGAAGATGGCCTCGACGTCCTCACCCGCGGCCTGCGCCCGCGTCGTGACCCCCGCGATCCCGGCGGCGAAAACCAACCCGAGGGCGACCTTCCAGGCGGACGAGAAGTTGGTGGACGACACAGGCTGACCCTCTGATCCAGTTCGAAGCCGACCGTATCACAAGTCGCCGTGGCTTGCGGCGACACGCCACGAGAATCGACCTCCGTGCCATCGGCCAAGAACGACCACCTGCGCGTGGGGCAGACATGGCCGAGCAGCCCAGGACCATTCCGCTGTTCGTCTGCGATCGCGCAACATGAGGCTCGCTCTCCGAGACACGTTCAGTGACGCCCTCCTCGATGAGGCCGAGCTCGGCCCGACTCCTGGCGAAGACGGCTACGGGCACATGATCGGCGCGGTCGAGGCGACGAAGATCGGGAGGTTCGCCGGCGTGTTGGCCATCAGGACGCCGTCGTGGGCGGTGTGGCCAGCGCTCGTCACCGAGTCGGCCGCGGTGGTGCCCATGGTCTCGTCGAACTTCCAGTAGCCGACCAGGCCCGCTTCGTTGCCGACCAGCGTCTTGTGCATCGTGCTCATGATGTCCGCCGGCGCACGCACCACGTTCCAGATCCGGAACTCGTCGATGTACCCATTGAAGAAGGCCGGCGGATAGCCACCGATGATGAGGGCGGTGCGACCGGTGGTCAGCATCGGGATCGGCACGGTCACCTTCTCGACGCCGTTCACATAAGCGCGGACGTCCGCACCATCCCAGACCATCGCGAAGTGCGCCCACTGATCCACGTTGGCCATCAGCCCGCTCGGCTTGTTGTCCCCGAGCGGATCGGTCGCGCCGTTGTTGGTGAACGGATCGATCGTGCCGATCCCGCCTGCCGTGTTCCCGAAGTCGAGCCCGAAGCCATCGGCGGTTCGGTTGTTGGTGCCGTAGAAGAACATCGTGTTGGTGTCCGCCGTCCAGCTCGTGGACTTGACGAAGGCCCAGAACTCGATGGTGCGCTTCTCGTTCAGGGTGGGAAGATCGGTGCTCGGCGCGGGGATGGTCACCTGCACCTTCGCCATGGCCGGATCACTTCCGCCGGGAATGTTCATGTTGAACGCCACGGCGTGACCGGCACAGCTCGTCGCACCGCCGCCGCCGCCGGTTCCGGTTCCTCCCCCGGCGCTCCCGCCGGTGGCGCTACCGCTGCCGGCGCCGCCGCCTTTGCCCCCCGTCCCGGTCGTCCCACCTGGACTTCCACCCGCCCCCGCGCCAGCGCCGCCGGCTTGACCGCCGGCGCCGCCCGAGCCCGACGAGCCCCCACTTCCGGTGGAGCCTCCGCCGGTTCCCGTCGCCCCGCCGGTCCCGGGAGAGCCGCCGCTCGCCGTCGCGCCTCCGCTGCCCACTGCCCCGCCCGAGCCGTTGGCTCCGCCGCTGGCAGCCATCGCGCCTCCGCTGCCCACCTTGCCGCCGCTTCCCGTGACCGGGGCGGGCGAGCTGCTGGAACAGCCGGTGAGGGGTGAAAGGGCTGCGAGGAGAAGCAGCGAGATCCCCGACGACGCGGCCGACTGCGAGCGCTTTGTAATCATGCCTACCTAACTATCACGCAGACGAATTTTGCAACAGACCAAATGGAAATCTGTCCCGGGATGAGCACCTGCGGCCCCGGGACGACGGACGATGCCCCCCCCCCCGCAGCTCGCCAGGGATGAGCCCGGGAGCCAATCCAGCGGGTCTCACAGGCTTGCGCCGCGCCCGGTCACCGACACCATGCGGCCCGCCGGTCTCGGCGCGTGGACCCTACGCGTTGCGGCTGCCCGAATTCGACGCGCGCCGCTTCAATGTCCCCCGGCGTCTACCGAGAGATCAGATCCGAGCGGGGGGCTCGGCCACGCCTCCCTGCGCGTCACCGCACCCATGAAACGTCCATCCGCGATGTCCGAGACCGCGTCCGACCGTCGGCGCGCAGCCCCCGCGAGGCAGCACCGCGACGACGAGATCGCGCGCCTGCGCGAGGAGGTGTTCCTGCTGGAGACGCTGATGGACACCATCCCGGACGCCATCTACTTCAAGGACCGCGCCAGCCGCTTCACGCGCGTCAATCCCTACGCCGCGAGCCACTTCGGGGTCGCCGATCCCAACCACGCCGTCGGGCGCACCGACTTCGACTACTTCACCGACGAGCACGCCACGCAGGCGTTCCGCGACGAACAGGAGATCGTGCGGACCGGGCTGCCGCTGGTCAACGTCGAGGAGAAGGAGACCCGCGCGGACGGCACCATCCGCTGGGTCTCCACCACCAAGATGCCGCTCCGAGACACCGAGGGGAACATCGTCGGGACCTTCGGCATCTCGCGCGACATCACCCTGCGCAAGGAGTTCGAGGAGCAGCTCGAGCGCCAGGCCTTCTTCGATCCCCTCACGCAGATGCCCAACCGGGCCCTCTTCATGAACCGCCTCCAGCACCTCTTCCAGCGCGCCCGCCGCGCGCCCGACCGCCTGCGCTTCGCGCTGCTGTACCTCGACGTGGATCGCTTCAAGGGCATCAACGATGGGCTCGGCCACGCCGCCGGCGACGAGCTCCTGATCGAGATGGCCCACCGCCTCGAGCGCTGCATCCGCCCCAGCGACACCCTGGCGCGCCTCGGCGGCGACGAGTTCACCGTCCTGCTCGAGGACATCGCCGAGGAGATCGACGCGGTCCAGGTCGCCGACCGCATCCACAAGGAGCTGTCGCTGCCGTTCACCCTGCACGGGCAGGAGGTCTTCTCCAACGCCAGCGTGGGCATCGCCTTCTCGAGCGCCCACTACGAGCGCCCCGAGGACATGCTGCGCGACGCCGACACGGCGATGTACCGGGCCAAGGCCAACGGACGTTCGCGCCACCAGGTCTTCGACGTCGACATGCACCAGCGTGCGGTCTCGCTCTTGCGCCTCGAGACCGACCTGCGCCGCGGCCTCGAGCGAAACGAGCTGGTCCCCTTCTATCAACCGATCGTCGACCTCAAGACCCGCCGGCTGCGCGGCTTCGAGGCGCTGGCGCGCTGGTACCATCCCACTCGGGGCCTGGTCATGCCGGACATCTTCATCCCGATCGCCGAGGAGACCGGGCTCATCGGAGCCATCGGCGAGAGCATGCTGACCCAGGCCTGCCGGCAGATGCGCCGCTGGCAGCTCGCGTACCCACGGGTGCCCGAGCTCACCATCAGCGTCAACGTGTCCACCCGACAGCTCGCCCAGTCCAACGTGGCCGAGCAGGTGCAGCGCATCCTGACCGAGACCGGCCTCGCCCCCGCCACCCTCACCCTCGAGATCACCGAGAGCGCGCTGATGCAGAACCTCAAGACCTCGTCGCAGGTCATCCAGCGCCTGCACGAGCTGGCGGTGCGTCTGCACATCGACGACTTCGGGACCGGCTACTCGTCGCTCTCCTATCTGCACAACTTCCCCATCGACACCCTCAAGGTGGACAAGTCCTTCATCAGCCGGATGTCGGGTGGCCCCGGGCAGGGGGAGATCGTCAAGGCCATCGTAGCCCTGGCGCACAACCTCGGGATGGAGGTGACGGCCGAGGGCGTGGAGACGGCGGCGCAGGAGGGGGCGCTCCGTGACCTGGAATGCACCAGCGCCCAGGGGTATCTGTTCTCGCGCCCGGTTCCGGCCGAGGAGGCCGAACGGCTGATCATTCATGGCCTGGAAGGTGAAGGTCTGGATGGGCCTGGCCGAGACACGGACCAAGACACGGACCAAGACTAGTGCACCTCCCGACCACCGTGTTACCAATGAGCTCGCGCTCCTCCATCATGTCGACGGCCCGTCCATCCTCTCCTCGCATTCCCTCGCTCGACGGCCTGCGGGCCGTGTCGATCGTCTTCGTCCTGTTCGCGCACCTGTCGGGGACCGTCGGATTCGCGCTGCCGGTTCCACGTTTCGTGCTGGGGGCACTGGCAGGCCTCGGGGTGCGGGTGTTCTTCGTCATCTCCGGGTTTCTCATCACCTCGCTCTTGCTGGCGGAGGAGCAGAAGACCGGGACCATCTCGCTGCGGGACTTCTATTTCCGGCGCACCATGCGGATCTTTCCGCCGTTCTATGCCCTGGTGGGCCTGATCTCGGCGGCTGCCGCCCTCGGCTGGGTGACACTCGCGCGCCACGACGTCGTCGCGGCCATGACCTACACCACCAACTATCACCACGCCCGCTCCTGGTACCTCGGACACGCCTGGTCCCTGGCGGTCGAGGAGCAGTTCTACCTGCTGTGGCCGTTCCTGGTGAAGTACCTGGGCTCGCGGCGCGCGGCGCGCGTCGCGCTCGCGACGGTGGTCGCCGCGCCGGTCCTGCGTCTGGTCTTGCTGGTGGGGTTTCCGTCCCTGCGGGTGGGCATCGGCGAGACGTTCCCCACGGTGGCGGATTCGATCGCCACGGGTTGCCTGCTGGCTTGCCACCGCGCCCGGCTCTTCGAGCCGGCACCCGGCGCGTCGCCGCGGGTGGCGCTCGATGGGCTCGGCACCTGGCTGGCGACCGCGGTGGGCCTCGGCGCCGCGTTCCAGCCATCGGCCAAGCTCGACTGCCTCCTCGGGCAGACGGCCACCAACCTGGCCATCGCCCTCGTCATCGAGCGGGTGGTCCGGTTCCCGGACCGTGCGGCCGGACGGCTGCTGAATGCGCGGCCGGTGGTGTACGTGGGAACGCTGAGCTATTCGCTCTACCTGTGGCAGCAGCCGTTCCTCGACCGGCACTCGACCGCGCTCGTGTCCCGGTTTCCGCTCAACCTCGGCCTCGCGGCGACGTGCGCGTTGCTGTCCTTCTACCTGATCGAACGACCGGCGTTGCGCCTGCGCAGCCGGATCGAAGCGCGGGCGCGCCACGGGCCGGGTCCTGCCGCCGCGCCAGCGGCGTGACCGCGCCCATCCTCGTCTTCCTCCATCCAGCCAGGCGCTTCGCCCCGGGCGGTGGCAAGCTCCGTACAGGAGGAAGGCCCTTGACCCACCCAGCGCAACGTCCCGGATCCCTCGGCCGCCAGCTCACGCGACTGGCGACCGCGCAGCTCGACAAGGGACGCGCGGCGCTCCGGCCTGGCGAGCCACCCGTCGATGTGCGGGTTCACGCGGCGCGCACCACCCTCAAGAAGACCCGCGCCATCTTGCGGCTGGTCCGGACGGGGCGCCACGGCGCGCGCACGCGCAGGCGGGCCCGACGCATCAGCCGGGAGCTCGCCAGGCTCGCGCGACGGATGGCCCCGCTGCGGGATGCCGCGGTGGTCATCACCACGTTCGACCGCCTGACGGCCCGCATGTCGCCCGACTGGCAACCGTTCCTGCGTGGCTTTCGAACGCAACTCGGCGCCATCTGGACCCGCCGGGCCCGTCGATTCGAACGGCAGGAGAAGGTGCGCCGCTTGCGCGCCCGCTTCGCCCGGGCCCGCAAGCGGATCGTGCGCTGGCGTCCCCACGGCGATCTCCGTCGCGGCGTCTCCAAGGGTTTCGAGGCGGGGTACGCCCGGGCGCGACGGGCGATGAAGCGGGCGCTGGCGCTCCCGCGAGACCCAGGTGACGCCATTCACGCCTGGCGCCGGGCCTCGAAGGCCCACCGACACCACGTCCAGCTCTTGCTGACCGAGCTCGGGCCCGTCGCCGCATCCGATCCGAGCCTGGATTCCTCCCCGTCCGATGCCGCGAGGGCGCCGGACGGCACCGGCCTGCCACGCGACGTCGCCGATCCTGTCGACGCTGCCGACGCTGCCGACGCTGCCGACGCTGCCGACGCTGCCGACGCTGCCGACGCTGCCGACGCTGCCGACGCTGTGGATCTTCCCCATCTTGCGGCCCTTGCTAACCTTCGCGCCCGGCTCCTCGCCCTCGAACGGCTCGACGACCGACTGGGGGAGGAGCACGACCTCACGTTTCTCGAGGAGACCATCGAGCGCCACCGTCGCCACTTCTCCGAGCCCAAGGCTCGTCTGCACGTGCTGCGGGCGCTTCAGCACCGCCGCCGGGTCCTGCGCGAGGAAGCATTCGCCCTCGGTCGCCGCCTCTATGTGGATGGCCCCCGCACGTTCTCGCGAACCATCGGGGCCGAGCTGACGGCGCCGACGGCGCCGAGGGATCCGGACCGGCGCCCTCGCCGGCGCCGCCTCGGTCAGGGCGCCGCCGCGGAACCGGCGGGGCGCCCGGGGCGCAAGGACCGGATCTCGGCGAGCACCCGTGCCACATCCGCGGGCGAGAGCCCCGATTCGACGAAGGCCGCGTCCAGATCGCGCTCCATGTCCACCGCCGTCTGATAGCGTTTGCCTGGCTCGCGGGCCAGCGCCTTCAGAACCACGCGGTCGAAGGCGAGCGGGGTATCGGCGCGGAACGTGGAGGGCGGCGCGATGGGCTTCTCCAGCGTCCGATAGACCGCGCCCATGTCCCCCCCCTCTCCGTGAAACAGCGGCTCGAGGCTGAGCATCTCGTAGAGCACCACGCCGAGGGCGAACAGATCGACCC
>Ga0265316_10006503_pt1 | contig 11149 bp, 6 predicted proteins | sample 4522metaG_FD_202092 | JGI IMG/M metagenome (GOLD analysis project Ga0265316, IMG submission 202092) | Rhizosphere microbial communities from Carex aquatilis grown in University of Washington, Seatle, WA, United States - 4-5-22 metaG | ecosystem: Host-associated > Plants > Roots > Rhizosphere >...
CCAATTTCAAGATGGACTCCAGACTGTGGCGCGTTTTTCCAGTGCAAATCGCTGGGACAACGCAAAAACCCGTCAAGCGGTGGCGGCGGAAGCCCTAAAGGACGAAATCCCTGTTCAGGACGAGGATATAAAGGTGATCGGATCCGCCGGAAATGTCGATATCACTGTGGATTATTCTGTGACGGTGGATTTGAGCGTTTATCAGTGGACGATTCATTTTCATCCAGAGGTCAGCAATAAGGCGCTCTTTTAGTGAAAGCGGCCATTGGAGTAAGCATCCGCACCTCGCACCAACCATAAGTTGTGCAAATCGCACTTCCAGCCGCCAAGGTTTCAATATCCGCGTGGTCTGTTGAATTTGGAATCTAACATGCTCGTCTGTACACTGGATGTGGTGCGCGTCTAAGCCAATCGTGGGACGAATGCAGCCTTTTGAAGCTTTGCGAGGGAACGGAGAACGACATTGCGTATTCGGATGGGCCGGGGATTCTGGAGTTCATGGTTTGGCCTGGCTCTGCTCGGGAGCGCGGTTTTTCTGATCATCGTGGCCTTCGGGATAGGAACGTATTACTGGGTTTCCTATGGCCGCATGATTGACCTGCGTCTTTCGGGACACATCGAGCAGACGACCGCGCGGATCTACGCTGCGCCGATGCGGATATCAACCGGCGAGCCTTTTACGATAGGAGAACTTGCGGATCATTTGCAGCGCGCCGGGTACAGCGAACTCGATGTGACCGGCACACCCGGACGGTACCTGGTTCACGGCAATGAAATTGAAATTCGTCCCTCCAGGGAAGCTTATTTCGGAACGAAAAACCGGATCGTAGTGAGTTTCAGCGGAAATCAGATTGAAAAAATCCGCGCGATGGATACGGGAGAGTCTCTCGACTCCGTGGAAATTGAGCCGGAGCTGCTGACCAGCCTGTTTGACAGTTCGCGCGAAAAGCGCCGGGATGTGCGATTTGACGACATGCCCAAGGTTATGCGCGATGCGGTGTTATCGGTGGAGGACCGTCGATTCTTCGAGCATCCGGGATTCGATCCGATCCGTATTATCGGGGCCGCATGGGCCGATTTGCGCCACGGGGCGCGAGTGCAGGGGGGCAGCACGATTTCCATGCAGGTCGCCCGCAGTTTCTTTTTCAATACAGACCGGACGATACGCCGGAAGATCGCTGAAACCATGGTGGCTCTGGAACTCGAGCACCGATTCACCAAGCAGCAGATTCTCGAACTCTACTTCAACGAAATTTATCTGGGCAATCGCGGCAGTTTCGCGATTCACGGGTTTGGCGAAGCCTCGCTGGCTTACTTCAATAAAGATATTCGCGAGGTCAGCCTGCCCGAAGCCGCGTTCCTTGCCGGAATTATTCACGCGCCGAACCGCTACTCGACCGCGGAGCACCGGCCCGACCGCGCCGCGGAAGCGCGAGACCGCGCCCTTCTTTCCATGACGGAGAATAATGCGATTACGCCGCAACAGGCCAGCGACGCGAAAAAAATTCCATTACAGATTGTCGGCGGGGGGCTGGAAGGCAGCTCGGCTCCGTATTTCGTGGACATGGTGAAGGAGCATCTGCTCGATCAGTTCTCCGAGTCAGACCTGCTCACACAGAGTTTCCGCGTGTACACCACGCTTGACCCGGAACTTCAGCGCGCGGCCTCCGAAGCGGTGGATATCGGAGTGAAGAACATTGACGCGCAACTCGCGCGACGTTACGCCCGATGGAAAAAAGAAGGCCAGCCCGCCGTCCAGGCGCAGGTGGGAATTATCGTGCTGGATCCGCACACCGGGGAGATCAAGGCGCTGATTGGCGGACGCGATTACGGCGAGAGCCAACTCAATCACATTCTGGCCCGGCGGCAGCCGGGTTCCGCGTTCAAGCCGTTCGTGTATGCGGCTGCGTTTGAAGGGGGTGTGGACGGAGTGGCGCCCATCGTGACTCCGGCGACGACCATCATGGATGAGCCGACGACTTTCGATTTTGACGGCAAGGAATACACTCCGAACAATTACGGCGAAAAATTTCATGGCAAGGTGACCGCCCGCGAAGCGCTGACCGATTCTCTGAATGTGGCCACCGTGAAAGTCGCCGAAATGGTGGGCTACACGCGGGTCACGGACATGGCGCATCAGTTCGGCCTGGACCCATCCATTCAACCGACGCCGGCGGTGGCGCTGGGCGCATATGAAATGACGCCGCTCGAAGTCGCCGCGGGATACACGATTTTCGCGAATGAAGGTGTGCGGACCGAGCCGATGTACATTCGCAATGTGGTTAATTCCGGTGGAGAATCGCTGGAAAAAAATGCGATTCGATCGAGGCGCGCGCTCGATCCTCGAGTTACTTATCTGGTGACCAGCATGATGGAAGACGTCATCAACCACGGCACCGGTTACACCGTGCGCGCGCGCGGGTTCACCGCACCGGCTGCGGGCAAGACGGGTACGTCGAAAGACGGATGGTTCGCAGGATATACATCCAACCTTCTTGCGATTGTCTGGGTGGGGTTTGACGACAACCGCGACCTCGGACTTTCCGGAGCAATGGCTCCCGCGCCGATCTGGGCCGAGTTCATGAAGCGCGCCGTTGCGCTGCCGGCTTACCGCGATACACAGGAGTTCGAAATGCCGGAAGGCGTCACGCGCGTGACGATCGATCCGGAATCATTGGACCTCGCAACTCCCGAATGCCCGGTGACGCGCGAGGAAGTCTACGTTCATGGCACTGAACCCACCGAGTTTTGCCCGCTGCACGGAGGGCGCGCGGCCAGCGATGCGCCTCCCGCTTCCTGGCTGTCGCGGGTGTTCGGCGGTGGCGAAAAGGAAAAGGACATCGAATCCCGTCAGCCGGTTCCGCCGGGAAGCGCGGGAGCTTCGGTGAATAATCGACCGGGATCGTCCACGAATTCCGCAACCACTGCGGATAGCCAGCAGGAATCCGACGACAACAAAAAAGGCGTCTTGCGGCGAATCTTTGGTATCTTTGGGGGCAAGAAGGACGCCGATAAGTCGCAGTGATCAACCTGTGATGGATGAAGGTTTGGCGCCGTCGTTGCGTCGAATGGTTCGCCCGATTGTTTCGCACGAGTGGTTTGGAGGCGCCGGCCATGATTTCAAAACTTCCTCCTCGAATCCTGTTGAGTTTTATTCTCGTCTCCGGCGCGCCGGCACTCGCCGCACGGCAATCTCCGCAGACGGATTCCAGCGCGCGCTCCGGGCAGAATCCCAATCAACCGCAAGTGGATCGCGCCAGAGTGTTTATGGCGGAAAAACGCTATGAAGATGCCGTGCAGGCCTACCTGGAGCTGGCGAAAGCCGAGCCGAAAAATGCGCTGTACTGGAATATGGCCGGGATCGCATACCTGAATCTGTCGGACTTCGATCAGGCCAGGAAATATTTTCAGCGGGCCGTGAAAGCGGACAAAAAATATTCGAGCGCCGTAAATAATATCGGGATGGTGTACTACCACCAGAAAAATTTCCGGCGAGCCATCCGCGAGTATCAGAGAGCGGTGGCAATCGATCCGCGACAGGCCGGGACGCACGCGAACCTGGGATTTGCCTACTACAACACAAATAAATATGAACTGGCGGCGCAGGAATTTCAAACCGCAATCGGACTCGATCCCATGGTCTTCGAGCGCACCGCGAAAGTCGGCACGATGGTCGAGGACCGCTCGGTTTCCAATCACGGGCAATTCTTCTATACGATGGCCCGGGTGTACGCGCAGAAGTCCGATGCCGCGCGCTGCGCCGCTTACCTGCGAAAATCGCTCGATGAAGGCTTCAAGGACATTGCCAACGTAAAAACCGATCCCGTATTTAAGCCGCTCCTCAATGATCCTGAAATGCAGGCGGTGCTGGCGCTGATCGCGCCTACCGATCAAAAAGAAGCGGTCACGCAACCCGGCGCGTAGAGTTCGCTCGATCTTGCCCTCGTCAAACATAATACGTTTTTTGTCAGAGATTGTTTTGCAGCCGGGATTCTTCTTCTGTTTGGTTTTAATCCCGGATGTTTTGGCGTCGCAAATCTGTTGCCTGGTTTTAGTGGCACAAGCTTCAACTTGTGGGGTTTCGTTTTCAACTCGACGAAGCTTTAAACCCCACAGGCTGACGCCTGTGCCACTGGGCTCTGCTACAATAGGGTTACGATGCCCTCGCGATTATTTCGGACTGGGCTCCTCGTCTTTTGCGTGTGTGCTTGTGCGGCCGCGTATGCGGGCGGGTTATTTCCGACGCGCGCGGAAGCGGCAGACCCGCCGGCGCCTGTGGATTCGCATCCCGTCACTGTACTGGTATTCCCGTTTGAGAACGAAAGCCGCGTGGCCAATCTGGATTGGCTTGGCGAAGGCTTGTCGGAACTCACTTCCGAGCGCCTGCTGGATCGCGGTGTGAACGTGCTCACACGGCAGGACAGGCTGGCCGCCCTTGAAAAGATGGGATTGCCGGATACGACGCGGCTATCGCATGCGATGATCGTAAAGATTGCAGGCGAAGCCGATGCCGACGTTGCCGTTTTTGGCCGGTTTATTTCCGACGGGAAGACGGTGACGCTCGAAGCGCACATTTTGCAGATCAGCCCGCCGTCGCTCTCGCCCGTGCTGACGCAATCGGGAGACTTGCAGGGGCTGATGCGCGTTCACTCCCGGCTTTCCTGGCAAATTTTGTGCCTGGTCGACGGAAAGAATTGTCCGCCGGAAGGGGCCAACCGGGACGAATCGAGTTTCTCCGAGCCGCCGCCTTCGCTGCGCATGGACGCGATGGAAAATTTTATTCGCGGGTTTGTCGGCATGGATGACGATGTCAGGCTTCGCCTGCTCCGTGAGGCTTCGCGTCTGGAGCCCAGTTGGGACCGCCCGCCGTTCGAATTGGGTCAGATGTATTTCGAGCGCCGCGACTGCGAAACCGCTTTGCCGTGGTTTTCGCGCGTGCCTCCGGCGAGGCCCGATGGTCCCGAGGCCAGCTTCAACGCCGGCGTATGCCATTTGATTCGAAATGACGCTGCGCGCGCGGACGCTACGTTTTCCGTGCTCATCGACCGTTCGCGAAGTTCGGAAATAAAGGAAAGACTTCCGGAATTTCCCGAGGTGCGGAACAACCTCGGCGTTGCGCAACTGCGCCAGGGAAAATGGAACGAGGCGGAAATAGAATTCGAGCGTGCTGCGGTGCTCGATTCGGACGAGCCCGATTACTGGGTGAACCTGGGCATCGCGAAGCTGGCCGGGAAACAAGCTGCCGGGGCGATCGCGCCGCTGGAGCGCGCCAGGAACATCGATCCCGACGATAAGGATGCTCGCGCCCTGCTGATTGCGACTCTGGAATCGGTGGGGCGCGGGGCCGACGCGGCAACAATTCGCGCCGAGGCCGGCCGTCCCGAAGCCTCCGAGGGCGCCGCGCATGCGGCCACGCTGAACGTGCAGGACCCCGATGTCCTGGTGAAGATGGCGCGCATATCGGATAAATTTGACCGCGCGCTTCTGCGTACGACCAATGAAGACCCAGCCACGCGGCCTGCCACGCATGTTCCTCGCGGCAATGAGGGAAAACATGGGGAGAACAATCGAGGTCCGAAGTGACAACTATGCCTAAACCCTGGGCGGCGATTTTCACGCGCAGAATAGGCAGCGTAATTCTAGCCGCGCTTGCAGCGATATTCACCGTTGCGGTTGTGTCACGCGCCGAAGGTCCGGGTGTCACGTCGCCCTCCCAAACTTCGCCGAGCCCCGCCCAAATCATCGAAATCAATATCAACGACGAGATCGAACCGGTGATGGCCGAATATGTTGTCAACGGCATTGCAGAAGCCGCGCAGCGCCACGCGGCCCTGGTGCTGATTACGATGGATACGCCGGGAGGGCTTTCCACTTCGATGGAAGACATCATCCGGCACATCCTGGATTCTCCCGTGCCGGTGGCGACTTATATTTCTCCGGCCGGGTCGCGCGGGGCCTCCGCCGGTTTTTTTATTTTACTTTCCGCCGATGTCGCGGCGATGGCCCCGGGCACGCACACGGGCGCGGCGTCGCCGCTGCTGGCCATCGGCGGCGTTCCGCTGCAAGTGGATGAAACACTGAAGAAGAAAATATTGAACGATGCGACGGCGTTCTTGCGCAGCTATTCGGGAAAACGTGGGCGCAACGTGGAGCTTGCTGAAACCGCTGTCGTGGACGGCAAGGCGTGGACGGAAACGGAAGCGCTCGACGGAAAGCTGATCGATTTGATTGCGAATTCGCCCGAGGATCTGTTGACGAAGCTGGACGGCCGCACGGTGAAACGCTTCGACGGATCGACGATGCAGTTGGCGCTGCGCAATCCACAGCGCATTCCGTTCGCCATGTCGTTTCGCGAGCGATTTCTATCGCGCATCGTGCAGCCGGACGCCTTTTTTATTCTTTTGATCGTCGGCGTGCTGGGGATGTACACCGAGTTCACGCATCCGGGGATGGTCGCTCCGGGAGTGATCGGCGGAATTTCACTGGTGTTGGCGTTGTACGCGATGCATATTCTACCGGTGGCTCCGGCCGGCGTTGTTTTGATTGTTCTGTCGCTCGGATTATTTATTCTGGAGGCGAAGTACACCAGTCATGGAGTTCTGGCGCTCGGCGGGATTGCCGCGATGCTGCTGGGCGCGCTGATGCTGGTGAAATCGCCGCTGACGACTGCGGGCGTGAGTTTGGGCGTTGCCGTGGGCGCAACGCTGCCGTTTGCGTTGATCACGGTGATGCTGATGCGGCTGGTGCTTCGCTCTCGAGGCTGGAAACCATCAACCGGGCGCGAGCAAATGGTGGGCTCGCGCGGAGAAGTGACACAGGCATTCCTCCCGCTGGAAGAGAGCGGAGAATTTCTGGGCATGGTGAGGCTGCACGGCGAGCTGTGGCGTGCTTTATCGCGGGAAGCGGTTCCGGTGGGCGCTCATGTTCGAGTTACAAGTATTGTTGGCCTGACAGTGCATGTGGTGCCGTTGGAACATCACGCGGAATCGCGGTAGGAATTTTAGGAAACGGGCGGCAGTTCGGTGCAACTCTAAAAAGAACGTCATTCCGAGAGTTGAGTGGGGAGGACGCGCATGGATATCTCACTGTACGGGCTCGCGATTGCGGTTTTTATCTTCCTGATCTGGTTCTGGAATTCGCTGTACGTGATCAAGGAATGGGAGCGCGGCGTTGTGTTGCGCCTGGGACGCATGCAGGCGGACGCAAAAGGGCCGGGTTTGCGCGTGGTCTTCTGGCCGATCGAGACGCTGTATCGTATTTCCATGCGGATCGAAACGCTCGATGTTCCGTCGCAGGATATTATTACGCGCGACAACGTATCGGTGAAAGTGAACGCGGTGGCTTATTTTCGAGTGGTCGATGCGAATCTCGCGCTGAGCCAGGTGCAGAATTATCTTTACGCGACATCGCAGAAAGCGCAAACCACGCTGCGCAGCATCGTCGGGCAGTTTGAACTTGACGAGATTCTCGCCGAGCGCGAAAAAGTTAACAGCAAATTGCAGGTGATCCTTGACCAGGATACCGAACCCTGGGGTATTAAGGTAACGAAGGTGGAAGTGAAGCAAGTCGATATTCCGGAACAGATGCAGCGAGCCATCGGGCGGCAGGCCGAAGCCGAACGCGAGCGCCGCGCCAAGGTGATTCACGCGGAGGGGGAAGCGCAAGCATCGGCAAAGCTGGCCGAAGCCGCGCAGGTTCTCGAGACGCAGCCCGCCGCGATTCAGCTCCGCTACCTGCAGACGTTGACGGAAATCGGCGTCGAGAAAAATACCACCATCGTATTTCCATTGCCGATTGATATCATCAATGAGTGGGTCAGGGCGCTCGGTACAAAAAAGTAGATGGCATCGAAAGAGAAAAAAAGCGGCGGAGATTTTGTCCTGGAGAGCAGGCACCTGGTCGGACTGTTTTTTCTGCTCGTGGTGATTTTTGGCGTCGTCTTCACGCTCGGATATTTGCTCGGGCGCAGCCAGTACGATTCCAGCCTTCGCGCGGCGGTCGCGAAGCCTGTCGATGTGAAGCAGGTGCCCCCGCTGGACGCGCCCGCTCCCTCATCGCCCGCTCCCTTATCGAAGGAGAAGTCGGAAACCGAAGGGAAGCCGGGGCCGGAAAAATCCAATTGGGATTTCTATCATTCCGCCGATCCAAAGACGACGCAGGACCATTTGCAGCCCCCGGCGAAGACTGTGACCGCCGCGAAACCTGCCGCTACGCCCAAGATTTTGATGGCTCCGGCGAAAATAGCGGCGCCGGCGAAAGCTTCCACGCCATTGAATGCTCCGCTCATTCCGAAGGGAGCGATCATGCTCCAGGTCGCCGCTGTTTCGACGGAGGGCGATGCGCTGGCTCTGGCGCAGGCGCTGCAGCAAAAGAAATTCCCCGCGTTTGTCATCACGCCCGGTGCGGATAAGTTTTATCGCGTGCAGGTGGGACCGTACGCCGATTCCCAGTCGGCGACAATTGCACGCAAGGAACTTGAGGCCAAGGGTTTCAAATCCATCGTCAAGAAGTAAACGGCGCCGTCGCGGCTGAACAGACTGCTGAAAACCAAGTTGCCGCCGTTCCTCGCTCCGCTCGGAAAGGCGACGAGAGGGGAATGGTCCTTTTCCTTTTGCCACACGCGTGGAATACCACCGCAAATCGCCAGGCCATGGCTGCGGTCTCCCTTATCTTTAACCTTGATCGATTAACAACCCGTTATCAAATCAGGCGGCGGATCTGGTGTGAATGAGTAACTCCGGAAGGATTGCAGGGCATAAAGACTTATGGGCCCGTGACAACCTTTGGGAAGTCAGGTTGTCACAGGCCCACGCAATCGACACTGTTCAAGCGATCGTGCTAGAGGATCAGAATGATGTTTGCAGACTTTGCAACATCGTTGAATGTGGCGGTGATCGTGTCCGCCTGGATCAAAACCGGCAGAGTGGTGAATGTGAAGGATACCGAGGTTGCGCCCGCAGGGACAGTAACCGTCGACGCTTCGTTGATTGCCGAACTATTGTCCGACAGATTGATGACCAGGCCACCCGCGGGAGCCGGGCTGGATATCGTTATTGACCCCATACCGGGCATGCCCCCAATCATGATGAAGGATGGGGTGAGCGTCAGTGAAGTCAGAACGGGCGGATTTACCGTCAGTGTGGCTGATACTGTGGAACTGCCCGCGGACGCCGTGATGGATGGCGTGGTAATTTTACCCACTGCCTGTGTCGTTACTGTGAAATTAACCGTGGTCGATCCGGCCGGAACGGTGACGGTCAACGGAACGGTTGCAGCTGAACTGCTGCTGGACAGGGACACGACTGCGCCACCTGTAGGGGCTGGTGCAGCCAGTGTCACGGTGCCTGTGGATGTAACTCCACCTGTGACGCTGGTCGGATTCAATGTCACCGAAGCCACTGTGATCGTAGGAGTCGGGACGAAGTAAATATCCCGGAAATAACTGTTGTTCTCGTACATACTGGCGGGCAATTGCCCTGGAGGTCCGTACAATCCGTTATTTCCGACAACCGAGGACAAATCTAAGTTGGTTATCTTCGTGGCCAGTCCATAATTGGTAGCTACGTAGAATGTATTGGTCGTGTTTACCGTGACCACGTAAGGTGTCCCGGCAGCGATGGTAAGCGGGCTGCTGAGGGCCTGCGCCTGCCACCCGGAGGGGGTTTCGCTGGCAAATGTCACTGTCGCCAACGCCTGGCCTGTTGTGGACCAGATGTGGCCGATATGCGTCCCCGTTTCGTTGGAGTCCTTCCAGAAGCGTATGCCGGTTACCTGGCCCGCTACGCCGCTGGTGAATACTGTGCCAAGCTCGTAGTTCACGCCGGGTCCGTCGCTCATGCCCGTCAATTGCGGGACCTGTGAGGTGAACAGCGTTTCGCCCATGGACAGCGTTGCCGCGCTGAAATTGACGCCGGTAACGTCCACGGCGGCAAGAGTGACCTGCCGCGATCCCGGCGTCCACAAATAAAGCGGAGAGACGGGCGAGACCGTATAAGTGCCTGCGGGCAATGGCCCCGCAGTGAAGGTTCCATTGGCTGCCACGGGGACATTCTGTGTGATCGATCCTCCCTGCACTTGAACGACAGTGGTCGGAGCGGCCAGGCTGGGGGTAATCTGTCCAATAATTCTGCCTGCCGCGGCATAGGTCACCGAAATACTGTGGGTTCCAGCTGTCAGAACCACGCTGGCATACGTCACTCCCTGATAGGACGCGACCTTGAAACTCTGCGTGACGCCGTCCACCTTAAATGTTGAGACCACTTTATTGGTACCCGAGGCTTCGGGAATCAGCAGGGACAATCCGTCTGGAGATCCGGTCGCGGTGAAGGAAAGAGTGCCCGCGCTGAACGACGGCATCGTCATCGTTGTGGCCGCGCGGGCCTTCCAGAAAGCGAGCCATTTCCCCGTCGTGGATATGGGGATGGATTGCGTCTGTGCGTACAGCAGGGTGGACTGAACATAGCTCCCATAGTTTGCCCAGTTTTCCGGATGGAACAGCATGGTGATCACAGTGTTGTACTTGTTTGAGCTATCGGAAATACTCTGCAAATAATGGCCTTGCGCCGTCGATTGATTCCAGTTGGTGGAATAACCATCCGTGGAGTCCTGGACATCGTCTTCATATTGCGTGGCCTGTTCGTACACGGGGATCACAGTGCCTGCCTTCGTGTCCAGGAACTTCATGGGCAAACCGCTGCCGGTCATGTATCCCCACCGATTGGGAAATGAGGAATAACTGGTGTCGAGTTGAATTCCGTTGTTCTGGAACAGCTTGGCCTGCGCAACCTGGTCGGCCGTGCCATCGGCATCGTTGCTGACCCAGATCAAGAAATGGTTTCGCGTCGTCGCGGGAAATGGAGCGCTGGGATAGGTTGAAGTAAACGAAGTGAGCGCGCTGCTCATTACGCTTTGCATTCCGGCCCATGTAGCCTTGGAGCCTCCCACGCCGCTGGAGTCGACTTCCGCGGTGTCGTCAAAATGAATTGCAAGTGTGTTGCCGCCTGTCATCCATGTGTTGACTTGTGCGGTGCTGACTTTGTTGATCGGATCAAATGGATACCAGAGGTTGTAGCTGAACTGCCCGCCGAACGCGGTGATGCTACCGAACTCGGCCTGCGCATCCGATACCGGAAAGGAATGGTCGTCCGCA
>Ga0265316_10006504_pt1 | contig 11148 bp, 11 predicted proteins | sample 4522metaG_FD_202092 | JGI IMG/M metagenome (GOLD analysis project Ga0265316, IMG submission 202092) | Rhizosphere microbial communities from Carex aquatilis grown in University of Washington, Seatle, WA, United States - 4-5-22 metaG | ecosystem: Host-associated > Plants > Roots > Rhizosphere >...
CTGGATCGCGCGACCACCACACGATGAGCGCGCGGCCCTTGACGTTGTCGTAGGGGACGAAGCCCCAGGCACGAGAGTCGCGCGAGTTGTCGCGATTGTCGCCCATCACGAACACGCTGCGCGGGGGCACGCGGTGCGGGCCCCAGTCCTGCGGAGGCTGGCTCGGGTCCTGGTAGACCTTGTGAACCTTGGTGCCCAGGTTCTCGATCCACAACTCGCAATCGCGCGCCTCCTCGGGGCTGCGACCTTCGTTATAGCGACACTCACTGGCGACGCGCTCGCGCGCCATGGGTTGACCGTTGATGAAGACCTGGTTGTGACGGAGCTCGACCGAATCGCCAGGCAGTCCCACCACACGCTTGATGAAGTCCGTGGAAGGGTCGGGCGGATAGCGGAACACAATGATGTCGCCGCGTTTGGGCTCGCTGAATTCCACGATCTTCTTGTTGGTGAAAGGAATGCCGACCCCGTAGGCAAACTTCGACACGAAGATGTGGTCCCCGATCTCCAAGGTGGGAATCATCGATCCCGAAGGAATCTGGAAGGCTTCCACCACGAAGGCGCGCAAGAGCAGCGCCACCGCCAGAGCCACCCCGATTGATTCCGCGTATTCCCTCGTGGTCGACTTGCGCGCAAAGGCCAGGTGCTTGTCCATGCGCTCGTCGAGGGCCGCGATGGCCTCGCGCATGCGCTCGAAGTCGTCGCCCTTGGCGGCCGACTCGACCTCGGCCACGGCCAACTCGATGTCAGCGGCCACTGTCTGCGGGATGCGATAGCTCCTGCGCTTGAGAATGCGCCGCGATTCTTTGACCAGATGCTTGCCCTCGTCGCGGGCCCGGTTCCAGTATTTGTGCGTCCGCCAGGCGGACCATAGCTTGGTCATCATGTTCATTCGACCTTGAGGATTGCCAGGAAGGCCTCTTGCGGGATTTCGACGTTTCCGACCTGCTTCATCCGCTTCTTACCCTCCTTCTGCCTCTCCAACAACTTACGCTTGCGGGTAATGTCGCCGCCGTAGCACTTGGCGGTCACGTTCTTGCGCAAGGCTTTGACCACCGTCTTGGCAATCACGCGCGATCCGAGGGCGGCCTGGATGGCCACCTCGAACTGCTGCATCGGGATCAGCTCCTTCATCTTGATGCACAAGTCGCGACCCTTGATGTACGAGGTTTCCCTGTGGATAACGGCAGACAGCGAATCCACTCGGTCGCCGTTGACCAAGAGGTCCAGGCGCACCAGATCGGCCGGCTGGTAGCCTTTGGGCTCGTAGTCGAGCGAGGCGTAACCGCGCGATACAGACTTCATGCGATCGTAGAAGCCAAACACGACTTCGGTGAGCGGCAGGTCGTAGCGAATGATCACGCGCTTCTCGCCGGCGTAGCTGAGACTCGTCTGGGTGCCCCGCCGCTCCTGACACAGCTTGAGTAGCCCGCCTACGTATTCAGGGGGCGTGTGGATGACAGCCGAGATCATCGGCTCTTCGATGTGATCGATGTCGCCTTCCGACGGAAACTTGGCCGGGTTGTCCAGGTCCATGATTTCCCCGTTGCGCAGCACGATCCGGAAACGCACGGTGGGCGCGGTGGTGACGAGATCCAAGTTGTATTCACGCTCCAGCCGCTCCTGCACGATCTCCATGTGAAGCAGGCCAAGGAAGCCACAGCGGAAGCCGAAGCCAAGAGCCGCAGAAACCTCGGGCTCGCGGCTGAACGAGGCGTCGTTGAGGCGCAACTTGTCGAGAGCGTCGCGCAGATCCTCGTAGCGCGCCGGATCGGTCGGGAAGATGCCGGCGAAGACCATGGGCTTGGCGGGTTGAAAGCCAGGCAGAGGCGCATCGCAGGGCCGGCTCGCCTCAGTGATGGTGTCACCCACGCGCGCATCGGCGACCTCCTTGATCGCGGCGGTGATGAATCCCACCTCGCCGGGCCCGAGTTCGGCCACGTCGGTGGGAAAAGGCGCGAACACCCCCAAGGTGACGATCTCGTAATCCCGTCCTGCGGCCCAAAGGCGAATCTTCTGTTTCTGCCGGAGGGTGCCGTCCACCACACGCACCAACAGAACCACGCCGCGATAGCTATCGTACCAGCTGTCGAGCAACAACACCTTGAGCGGTTTGGTCAGCGATCCCTCGGGCGGCGGAATCCGCGCCACCACCGCTTCCAGGATTTCCGGGATGCCACGCCCGTCCTTGGCCGAAGCCAGGATGGCGCCCGACGCGTCGATTCCGATGACTTCTTCGATCTGGCGTTTGGCGCCCTCAGGGTCGGCCGAGGGCAGGTCGATCTTGTTGATCACCGGCACGATCGCCAAATTGTGCTCGGTCGCCAGGTAGACGTTGGCCAGGGTCTGCGCCTCCACCCCCTGCGAAGCATCCACCACCAACAGGGCACCCTCGCACGCGGCCAGCGAGCGCGACACCTCGTAGTGGAAATCCACGTGGCCCGGCGTATCGATGAGATTCAACTCATAGGTCTGGCCGTCGGCGGCCTTGTAGCTGAGGCGCACGGTGGCCGCCTTGATGGTGATGCCCCGCTCGCGCTCCAGTTCCATGTTGTCGAGGAACTGCGCCTTCTGCTCACGCGCGGTCAGGGCGCCGGTCGCATCGAGCAAGCGATCCGCGAGGGTCGACTTGCCGTGATCGATATGCGCGATGACAGAGAAGTTGCGTATCTGTTGAATGGGAGTCGGCACAGACGGCTACCGGTGAACGACGTCGAGGGAAAGTTGCCCGGGAAGATGACTCTTTTCCCGGTCGAGAACCAGGTCGATTCCCTGGCGTATGTATTCCGCGACGGGCACCTTGGTCTTCTGGTGAAGGAGTTTGAGAACCTCGTACTGCTCAGGCGTGAGGTACACGGTTGTGGAGACTTTTTTCCGTGCCATGACGGGACCATGCATGACCATACGCCAGCAGTCAATCACTTACCGCGATACGACATCCATAACCAATGGTACTTGCTGACAGTTTTGTTTGGGCCTAGCCTTGGCAGCATGGTTGCTTGTCATACGTCGTCACGCGGGCGGGATTCGTCCCGCAAAGTCTTTTCTTTTCCCTTGGCCTGCTGCACCGTTGTCTTTGCGATCTCGGGCTGCGGCAGCAGCGGCACGGCATCATCACCCGGCACCGCCAGCAGTGGGCTGAAAGTGAGTCAGACCGATTTCGGCGCCCAGTTCGATCGCTCACGCTGCGACGACAAAGGCAAGCAAGTCGTCACCGCCGACACCGACGGCGACGGCAAACCTGATGTCATCAAGCTCTTCACGGTCGTCGATCAAGGTGGACAGAAGGTGCAGCAGCTGTCCTGCCGCCAAGTCGATCTGAACCACGACGGCAAGATGGACATCATCTATAGCTACGGTCCAGGCGGAATGCTCATGACCGAGGATTTCGATCTGGACTTCGACGGCAAGTTCGACGAGCGCGTCTACTACCAGGAAGGCACGAAAGTGCGCATGGAGCGCGACATGAACGGCGACGGCAAGCCCGACTACGTCGAGTTTTTCGAAGGCGGGAAACTGGTTCGCGTCGAGCGCGACAGCAACGGCGATGGAAGACCCGACGAATGGCAGTACTACGAAAACGGCCGGCTGGATCGCATCGGCATCGACACCACGGGATCAGGCCGGGCCGACAAGTGGGAACGCAATCCCGAGGCAGGCGAGGCGGCCCCGGCAGCGCCAGCGGCGGCCGGCGCCCCTGCTGCGACCAAAGACGCTGCGCCCGCAAGCTCCGCTCCCGCGGCTGGCGGTCAGCCTTCGGCAACCGGGGCCAAGAGGAAGTAGGCCCGCCGGGCGACCGGAGAAGCTTTCCTGGTGCCCATGGAAAGACGCAGCGACGGACCTCGGCTTGCGCTTGAGGCCACAGCCCTGATCACCATCGATGTGTTGGGCCCGGCCATCCGCTCGCGTATCGTCAACGCGAGCCAACGGGGCATGCAGCTGGTGATGCCCGATTCCCGACCCGTGGGAACTCGAATCCGGGTCACTGTCCGTATCGAGGAGCCACCGCGCGAGATCACGGTAGCGGGAATCATCGTGCATACTGCCACCATGGAAAACATCAACCCGCGCCTCTCGGCACGCATCGGGATCTTTCTCACCGAGACCGGCGACGATTGGCGCTCCCTGTGCGACAGCTTGGCGCGACTGGCACCGAAGAAAGGCAAGTAGCGAGCACCCTCAGAGAATGCGATCTCCGGATCCGGCTCGACAGCCTCGCCTCCTCCTCCGCTCAACTCCAGTCGGCTGCTCTCTACGTCAACCAAGCCTATGCCCGGACCCGCCGGCGGTGCTTGTCGCGGACGATCTGAACCAGCTTCTCGACGGGCCCAACCGCCGCCCAGTGGCACTGCGCGCACTCAGGAATAAGATCCTGCCCCGTAAGGAGCGCCCGACGCCAGCCCCGTATCCTCTCACCGTTCATGATGTCGTTCGCCGGAACGTTCAGGACCGACTCTTCCGAACGGAGATTCGCGCAGCAATGTGAAATGCGCCCGTCTTCTTTGATGACGCCGAAGTCCCAAAGCTGCGTGCAAATGCGCGTCATTCCCGCCGGGACCCCTTCCGCAGCTTCGTCACCTGACAACCGCCGCACAATGTGCGAGCTGAGCTCCTCGGACAAGATCAGACGGCCGCCGTGAGACTCCATCACGGTGGCCGCCTCGGTGATCTGACGAGCCACGCCTGTGAACGCCTCGTCCGAAAGGCGACCGATGCGCTCGACAGCGGCCTTGTTGTTGAAGAAGCTGGGTTCGAAGGACATGTCGTCCTCGCAGCTCCTCTCGTCCGGTCGGCGAGCCTCCTTGAGGTGCGACGGGAGCGCAGTCGACAGACCGGACGTTGCCATGGAACGCCCCGGACGCTCTTGGAGCGCATTTCCCGGACGATCCGTGTGATCGGTGCCTGTTGCCGGACTTCCGCGGACTGCTGTGGAATCTCGAATTGTGGCGGGTCTCGGACTCGAACCGAGGGCCCGGCGCGTATGAAACGCCTGCTCTAACCAGCTGAGCTAACCCGCCGTTTTTTCTGATGCGTCGCTCTCCCGCCTGCCGTGAGGCCGACAAGAAACGACGCCGGGGGATTTTGCTTGCCTGGCACCGCCTGTCAAGGTCTGAGACAGAAAGTTCGAAGGTCACGTGATTCCTTGACTGTGCCCCACCTGCTCCTATAGAAGCCGCAAGAACCATGCGTCTCTATGCCGGAAAGATCCCCGTGATTGGTGCCGAAATCATCAAGGCACTCGTGGACGCGGAGGATATCTCGGTCACAGACCGGGCCGAAGCCGATCTCGATGTGCAGGCCGTGCTGAAGGAATACCTGCGCCTGGAGCGCGAGATCACCGACAAGGCCAAAGATCTGCTGCAAAAACGCAACCTGCCCTACGAGCAGTTCGGCAAGGTCAAGCGCTCCCTTGCCAACGAAAAGAGCTTTGGCCTGGGTGATGAGGGACTGGAGTGGATGACCACGCAGATCATCGAGTCCTTCATGCAATCCCTGCATGTGGAGGAGATCTTCGCCGACGACGCCACTCTGCGAAAGCGGATGGTCGACATCCTCAAGAAGCACATGCAGATTGACGACGAGGTCGACGCCGAGGTTCGCCGCCGGATCAAGAACCTGGAAGAGGGCACCGCGACCTGGGAGGTCGAGTATCAAAAGGCTCTCGACCAGATCAAGAAGAACCGGCGCCTCGACGAGAAGTAGGCGCAGCTACTGCCTGTCGGCGCTGGTGCCGGGCATAGGCAACGGCCGTAGACGCCACCGCACTTACGGTCCCGGACGCCTGCGCACGATGGGTTCGCTCGCTGAGCGGGGCGGGCCGGCCGGCAGCGGCGCCTTGACCTCAGGCCGTTCCATCGGCCCGGGTTGAGGTCGCGGACGCCGATCCCGAGCCAGCGACAGCACCGCGCGCACCGCCTTGTCGATGCCGACCGCCACGTCGATCAGGCGCGCGTCGTCGACCATATAGGCTGGCGTGCTGACGACGCTGGTCTTCTGATCGACCATGATCTCTCGCACCGGACACGGGCGCACGTCAGCTCCCATGACCGCGGCGTGCTTGGCCGGCTCGCATGCGCGCGCGCCGAGTGTGATGCGCACACCGGCCACCGGCCCGAGTACCCGCGCGGCCAGGATGGGCGCCAGGCAAATGAATGCCATGGGACGGCGCCGCGCCAACATGGCCTTGAGCAGACGTTCCACTTCGGGATGCACCTTGCAGACCACGCCCTTGTCAGCGTAGTCCGACAAGACATTGGCCACGCCTTCGCCGCCCGGAAAAACGAGCGCGTCGAGCTCATTGTCGCGCACGCTGGCGATGTCGAGCAACTTTCCGCGCGCGATGCGGGCCGCTTCGGCCGGCACCCGACGCGGGCTCGCATCCGGGTCGACCTTTCCGCTCAGATGGTCCACCACCCGCGACTGGGTCAGGTCCGGAGCCAGACACACCGGCTCAGCCCCGCCGCGTTCGAGCGACAGAAGAGTCAGCACTGCCTCGCGAACCTCGGAACCATCCTCGGAGCCGCAGCCAGAAAGAACGACACCCACGCGCTTCGCCATGGTCACAGCGCTAGCAGATTTTCCCTCGAGATCCAAGTGAGAGAGCCGTCTGACCCGAGCCCGTGGTCGCGATTCTGCTCTCTGCGTATTCGGCGAGCTGCCCCGCAACGATCGCCCGGCGCGCACCCCGCACTAGCGAAAGATAGTGTTCGAGGTTGTGTAGGGTCGCCAGCCGGTAGTAGAGGATTTCCTTCACGCGAAACAGGTGGGCCAGATAGGCGCGGCTGTAGCGCCGGCACGCCTCGCAGGCACAGCCCTCCTCGATGGGAAGCGGGTCGGTGCAATGAACCGCGTTCGCGATGTTGAGGTGCCCTCCGCGCACGAACAGACGTCCGTTGCGTGCGGCTCGCGTGGGCATCACGCAGTCGAACATGTCGATACCCGAGGCAATGGCGACAAGAAGATCGGTCGGCGTTCCCACGCCCATCAAGTAGCGCGGACGCGCCTCTGGCATGCGCGGGCCGATTTCACGTACCACCGCATGCATGGTCTCCGGTGGCTCCCCCACGCTGAGTCCGCCTAGCGCCACACCATCGAAGGGCATCTCGGCGATCGCAGCCAGGTGTTCCGTACGCAGGCCCAGGTCAATGCCCCCTTGCACGATGCCGAAGCGTAGTTGCCCCGACGCCGGTGTGGTGGCCACACAGCGACGCGCCCATCGAGTGGTCCGCTCCATTGCTCGCACCAGCACATCGCGGGACGCATCCGAAGCGGGACACTCGTCGAAAGCCATGGCGATGTCGCTACCCAGGTCAGCCTGAATGGCCATGGCCGACTCGGGCGTCAAGCGCTGTTGACTGCCGTCGACATGCGAATGGAAGGTCACGCCGTCGTCGTCGATCTTGCGCCGCCCTGTATGACTGAATACCTGGTAGCCACCTGAATCCGTGAGAATGGCGCGCGACCAGGCCATGAAGCTGTGTAGCCCGCCCAGATCGTGCACCAGACTTGCGCCCGGACGCATGGCCAGGTGGTAGGTGTTGGCCAGGACGATCTGCGCGCCCAGTGCTTCCAGATCGCCGGAGGCCAGCGACTTGACCGTGGCCTGCGTGCCCACTGGCATGAACACCGGCGTTTCCACTGGACCGTGATTGGTTTGCAGGACCCCGGCCCGCGCGTTGCCACAGCGGGCCTGCACGGCAAACGGGGTGCTCACGGCAGCACGCTCCCAGGGCGGATGAACATGGCGTCGCCGTAGCTGTAAAACCGGTAGCCACGCTCGATGGCCTCGCGGTACGCATCCAGCACGGATTCGCGACCGGCGAAAGCGGCCACCAGCATGAGCAAGGTCGAGCGGGGCAAGTGGAAATTGGTCACCAAGTCGGTTACCACGCGAAACTCGGCCCCCGGCACAAGAAACAGCCGGGTCGAACCGCGGCCCGCGGCCAGAGGACCCACCTGGGCCAGGGTCTCCAAGGTGCGCACCACCGTTGTGCCCACGGCCACGATAGGCCGGCCCTGTGCTTGGGCCTGGCGCAGGCTTTGGGCAGCAGCCTCGGAAACCTCATAGCGTTCAGCGTCCAGATGGTGTTGGGTGATGTCCGGGGCGGTAACCGGGCGAAAGGTGCCTGGGCCCACGTGCAGAGTGATGCGCGCGATTTCGTGGCCGGCGGCCTCCAGCCTGGTCAGCAGTTCATCGGTAAAATGCAAGCCCGCGGTGGGAGCCGCCACGGCGCCCGGCTGGTGTGCGTAGACCGTCTGGTAGCGAGCCTTGTCCTCGGCCGCATGAACCACGGTCCCCCGTTCTTTTCGCGCTGCTTCGATGTAGGGTGGCAGCGGAACTGTGCCTATCTCCTCGATACGCGCCAGCAAGCCCTGCCGGCCTGGCCCAGCGAAGCGAAGCTCGACCTCACCCCGTGGCCCACGCCCCAAAATTTCCGCCTCCAGATCGTCCGAGAACCGCAGGCGTGCGCCTGGAGGCTGCCGGCCCAGTCCACGAGCCAACGCACGCCAGTCCTCGCGCCAGCTCGCCTCGCCGCTGCTTTCACCGCGCGAGTCTGATGCGGCCTTTTCTACCAAGAGGATCTCGACACGGCCGCCGGTGGACTTGGTCCCGTGTAGTCGCGCCGGAATGACGCGCGTATCGTTGACCACCAGCAGGGAACGCGGGCGAAGGAATCGTGTGATATCTCCGAAAAGAGCATGATTGCGCTCACCCGAGTCTCGGCTAAGAATCAGCAACCGCGCATCGTCCCGCCGGAGGGCGGGTTGCGTGGCAACCAATCGAGATGGTAGCTGGTAGTTGAAAACTTCGGTTTCCAGGTAGTATCAACTCCTCAAAGGCGTAGCATGCCCGTCGGCAGAACAAAGGCAATGTCTAGGGAACGCAGAGATAGTACCTCGTCGGCGCCGTCCGGTGCCGCCAACTTCCCGGAGTTCGTCGTCAAGAACACGCGCGAGTTTCTCGCCGGCTTCCAGCCTTCGGGCGGAAACGGCGGCGTCTTCTGCCCCACCCGCCGCAACGTTCCCGTGGGCGAAACCGTGGCGGTGAAGGTCCGCCTGGGTCGGCGCAAGCCCCCCATGGTGGTGTACGGACAGGTCGCTTGGCGGAGGCCGGGACGACACATTCTGAAAATTCGCGCCGGCATCGGCGTCGAGTTTCTGGCCAGCGAACGAGCCAAGTGGGAATTCCTGCTCGATCTTGCCCAGACCGGCACCAGCGCACACAGCCGGCGCCGCCACGAGCGCGTCCCCGTCGACCTGCCCATCTCCTGGCGACTGGTGGGCAGCCTGGAGGCGTTTTCAGGCCATCTGCGCGACGTGGGACGCGGCGGCGCCTTTGTCTTGTCGCCCGCCACCGTGGCCATTCAAGAAAAGGTGGTGCTGGAAATCGCCCCTCCTGGCGCTGAAGTGCCCATGGCTTTCATCGGTCGGGTGGCCTGGACAGGAAAATCCGGCACCGAAAACGTGTTCGGCATCTCGTGGCGTGCGCGTGATGCCGGAGGCGGCCGCCGCATCAAAGAGATGGTGCGCAGACTGACCGGTCTGCAAAGCCCGCTGCGGGTGTGATGACCCGCAAATCACCAAATCAGCGATAGCGCGTATAGCGTCCCGGTGTTGGCGAGCACGTACATCTCGCGTCGCTGCACATCAATGAGGGGCGCCGCACACATACCGCGACCCGGGTCGAAGATCTGCAAGAGTTGGCCAGTCGATCGATCCACCACGAACAGACCGGACCGGCTGCCGGTAAAAATCAGGTAGGGGCCCGCTTCCTGGGGCGGGGTCAGATCGCCGGCCTGGGCCAAACCCTGCCGCCATTCGATGCGCCCTTGCATCGTCACCGCGGCCAGACCCTGCCGCGGAGACGCCACATACAGGCGGGTCGCCCCGGCCCGGATGGCCACGGCTCCCTCGATCCCCATGCGCCAGACCACCTCGCCGTCCTTGGCCCGCAAAGCGTACAACCCTCCCGAGTAGGAGGCCGCGATCACCAAGTCATCGTACAGCTCAGGGGTTGCATCCACGTCTACGAATTGATCGGAGGCCGCAGCCAGAGAGCGCGCCCAGCGCAGGTCCCCGCTCTCAGCGCCGAGCGCCACCAGATATCCATCATCGAATCCTGTGTACAGGACATCACCGCCTAGGCGAGGCCCAGCGCGACCGTGGATGCTGAAGCCCTCGGGTGTGTCGCGTTCGTACTGCCAGCGCTTCTTGCCTGTGGCCGCTTCCAGCGCGACCACTCGGTTCGCTGCGCTGGCGAAGTAGACCAGGGCTGCTCCTACCTCAGGCCGGCGCTCGACCGAGCCTTTGCCCTTGTAAGACCAACGGATTTTTCCGTCCTGCGGGTCAACCGCGTAGAAAACGCCGTCGTCGCTGCCCAGGTAGACCTGCCCGCGCGCTTGGTCGAAACGCGCCTCACCATCAACGCTACCTGCGATGGGCACGGACCAGATCAGGCGGCCGCTCGCCGTGTCCACAGCCGCCACCCGGCCCGCGCGCGATCCCAGAACGAGTCGCGCATCGACCAGAGCTCCTGTGGCGCATTCTTCGGTCTGTGCTTCGCTGGCGGAATAGGCATGGATGACCGTGCGCCAGCGCATCTGGACCACGCCAGCTGGGTACTCATGCCGCGCCTCAGTCGCGCGATGGAGCGCGCCGCCTCCGCAGCCGCACAACACCAGAAACAAGCCCAGCGTACGGCCGGTTCCAGCCGCGAGTCTGCGCGCCAGCGACATGAATGGCACGCTACTGGTCGCCCAGCGCGGCCAGTCGGTCATCGATCTCCCTGCGCAGCGAAGTCTTGGGCGTCTTTTCCAGAATCTCGCGCAGGATTTTTTCGGCGTCCTTGCCCTTGCCCTGCTTTTGCAGCAAGCGCGCCTTGCCGAAGAGAGCCCGGTCGGCATAGAAATTCCCGGTCTGCTGGGCCTCGACGGCCATGCTGCTGTACAGGTCGATGGCCTTGTCGATCTGGCCCTGCGCCTCGAGCGCCAGCGCCTGACCGTCCTGTTCGACGAGGCGCATGCCCTTGTCGGCTTCACCTTGGGCAAGTTGCTCGAAAGCCGTGGCCGCTTCCGCACCCTTGCCCAGGCGGAGCAAAGAATTGGCCTTGATGAGCAGCGCCCGTCGGGCGAGGACCGAAGAGCCGTG
>Ga0265316_10006506_pt1 | contig 11147 bp, 9 predicted proteins | sample 4522metaG_FD_202092 | JGI IMG/M metagenome (GOLD analysis project Ga0265316, IMG submission 202092) | Rhizosphere microbial communities from Carex aquatilis grown in University of Washington, Seatle, WA, United States - 4-5-22 metaG | ecosystem: Host-associated > Plants > Roots > Rhizosphere >...
GCCTTCCAGGCGAGCCTCAAGGACGCCGGCCGCGGCACGATCACGACCGAGATCCATCCCGCGCCCGAGTTCTACTTCGCCGAGGCCTACCACCAGCAGTATCTGAAGAAGGTTCCGAACGGCTACTGCCCGAACCACGCGACCGGCGTGACTCTGCCTGCCGGCTTCTTCAAGTCGGAGGGTTCGGCGCAAAAGGCGGCCGACGCGGCCGCGGCGATCCAGAAGGCGGGCTGACGCGGCGAGGTCGCGCCGAGCGGCGACAACTCAAACGGTTGTCGCCGCCGGCCGAGCACCGGCGAGCCGCACTCGCTGAGCCTCCTGGGGAGTTCGATCAGGCGGGGAGTGCCGCCGGAGCTGCGGTGCCGGCGACGGTCTCCACTGCCGGCTGGTCGACAAGCAGCTCGGTCAGCAACGCGTGGTCGTTGACCATTGCCTGACGCAGCTCTTCGGTGCTTGCCTGGCCCTGGGTATGTCGGAGAACGATGTCGTGGGCGGCCCGATAGTTGCCGAGGGCCGTCGAATGGTTGACGGAGACGTCCGCGAAGCGCTGGTCGAAGTCGCCTTCCGGGTATCCTCGGGCGTCCATGACCCGGCCAACGAGCGCGTCGGCGTCTCGAACGGCGGCCGATGGGTCGTCGACGAAATTGCCCTGGGCGGTCCGCCACTCGTCGCTGAAGCGAACGCCCTCGTCGGCGGCGATAGGCCTGATGGTGAGGTGCGAGACGCGCGTCTGACGGGCCGTCAGCTCCTTTTCGGCGCTGCGCTCATCGCCCTTCTCGGCGAGCGTGCGGTCATACTCGGTGCCGAACTGGTCGCGCAGTTGCTGGCTCCGCTGGCTGCTCTGGCCCCGCTGGCGCTTCGAGTACAACCAGGAGGTCACGATCAGAAGCGCGACGATCACAACCGCCGCGACGACAAAAGCTGCAGTGGACACGGTTATCTCCTCGTCCGACTTTCGCCCGAATCTGCTCGATCGGGTGCGACGTCTGGGAGGGGTTACCGGTCTGGCAGCCCTGTACGCCGTATGACCCACGCTACGCACCGGGAGCCGCCGGTGCGAGGATGAAAACCCGTCGGCCGCCTCGCCCTGGGGCGCCAGACGCGCCGCGCCTGTCGTGGCGTCGCCGCCGCTGGTAGCCTGCCCGAAGTCCAGACCATCGAGGAGACGGCATGACTTGGATTGCAGCGGCTGGGGTCGTCGGTGTCGCGTTGATCCACGTCTGGATCCTGATCCTCGAGATGTTCTTGTGGCAGAAGCCCGGCACGCTGGAAGCCTTTGGAACCACAGCCGAATTCGCCCGGGATTCCGTGAAGCTCGCCGCAAACCAGGGCCTCTACAACGGCTTTCTCGCCGCCGGCTTGATCTGGGCCCTGGCGGCGTACGGCGTCACCGGCGGCCGGCCGATCGTCGGCTTCTTCCTCGGCTGTGTAATCGTTGCCGGAGTCTTCGGGGCGGCTACGGTGAACAGGCGCATTCTGATCGTCCAGGCGCTGCCGGCCGCAATTGCGCTGGCGCTGCTGTGGCTGGCCTAGAAGCGGAGGTATCCGAAATGGCGCGTGCCGGTTCGGTCGATGACTACATAGCGGGGTTCCCGCCCGAGACCCGGAAGGCGCTGGCGGAGATACGCGCCCTGATCCGAAGCGTGGCGCCCGGCGCCACCGAGACGATAAGCTACGCCATCCCGACGTTCGACCTGAACGGTCGCCATCTGGCCCACTTCGCGGGCTACGCGCACCACATCGGCTTCTACCCGATCCCGACCGGAATCGAGGCCTTCAAGGAAGAGCTCAAGCCCTACAAGCAGGGCAAGGGTTCGGTCCAGTTTCCACTCGCTGAGCCGCTGCCCACCGACCTGATCCGCCGGATCGTCGAATTCAGGGTCGCCGAGAACATGGACCGCGCGGGCAATTAACGCCTCGGCTCGCGAGCTTGATCTCGCCGGCGCATCTGCCAGAGCCCTGGCCTAGACGACTCCGAGCGGCCGTTCGATGGCGGCGTCTCCGCGCAGGCGCCGATCGACCAGCACGCGGATGACGTAGTCGATCTCGAGTCCGGCGCCGTCGAACGACGGCGCCGATCCGGCCGGGATCAGCAGATTCGCGCGGGCTGCCCCGCTGTTCAGGGTCGCGGGGACGATGGGAGCGGAGGCGATGACTCCCTCGATGCCGTTCGGGCAGTTCGTGCGGCGATGGATCTCGATACGGCCGCCCTGCCCGGGCGGTGCCGAAGGCCACGTAACGTTGATCGCGACCGGCTGGCCCGCGGGCGCCGGCAGGGGCGAGGTAACGTCGATAGTCCCGTCCTCGACCGCAACGCTCGCCATCAGGCTCGAGCCGCCCTGTTTGCCGACCCCGGCGCGAAGCAAGTCCGGGTGCTGGGCCAGGGGCATGTACATCGCGGCCCAGTGGTCCGCGCCCATGGCGACGTCCCAGCGGACTTCGAGCGCCCAGGCGACGATCGATTCACCGAGATGCGCGGTCGGCGGGCCGAGCGGCGGCGCCGGGATCGCGAAGTTCGACTCCCAGATCGCGCCCGGCTGGAGGCTGGTGGGGATGGGCGGCTCCAGGAACGCGTCCGCGCTGAACAGCTTGCCGTCGGTCTCCACCCACCGCTCGGTGTATTCGACCCGGCCTTTGGAGTCCCGATGCTCGAGCTCTCGGCGAACCTCGTCCAGCCGCAGGCCCACGAGCCGGAGATAGGCCTTTCTGGCGTCGACCGCCCTCGCGGCAGTGAGTCGAATGTGACCGGTGATTCCATCGCCTACTCTGGCCGGACGGTCGAGCGTGAACTCGCCCACGACGGCCCCGTCGCTGGGGTGAAGCAGCTCCTCCGGTCTGACGGAATGGAGCGGATGGCTGCCCTGGCCGCCGGCCAGCCGGCGGCCGTTTATGGCGTCAAATGGAGACGGGGCCGATCCTGTGCGACCGGTGAAGAAACCCATTCCTGCGCCCTCCACGGCCATGATGAGATTGGGCCCGTGGGCCCGGTACCAAGGAACACAGACTAGCATCGGGGCGCCGGTCCAGAAGGGGAGAATCGGTCGTCCGAGCCCATGCGCACATGTCGCACTCTGGAGGAGTCGGTACAAAGGCCACCTCCTCCAGTTCCGAGCGGCGGGGTGAGTCAGACGGTAGTTCGGCCCCTCCGACGAGGAATGTCGCCGCCGGCTCGTCCCGCCGCAACAGTGCGACCCCTGCCGGCAGAGCCAGGGCCAGAGCCGATCCCATCGCGACTGCCGCAGCCCCGCGAAGACGACGGGCATGAGCCCGGCGACATGCGCCGTGGAGTTGCATACGAAGGCGAGTGCTCAAGGCGTCTTTCAGCAAAGTCCAAGGATTCGAAGTCACCTTTCCACTAGTATGAGTTGGCGCGCGTTCGCCGGACGACCTGCCCTGGACGCGATCGCCGAGTTCTCGGAGCCGTTCCCGTACGGCACCTGAGGGCGAACAGCCGCGCCACAGGGGCTCTTCTGCTTTGGACGCAACACAGCAATCGGACCTGCCCGACGCTCGGCTCTACTCCAGCGCTGAGAGGGCCCGGTCCGCTCTTGCCTACCCGGCACTTCCGCGCGCGAGCAGAGTGCGGCGGGACTGGCCGCTCGTAGTCGTCCTGGCCGCCATCGCCTTCGACGCGACTTTCAGCATCGCCAACGCTCACCTGCACACGCCCGCCGGGGTCACCGAAACGGCCTCGGTTCGGGCCCTCGTGACGGCGGTCCCATACATCGCGGCCGCGCTGGCGGCGCTGGCGATCTTTCGGCCGTGGCCCGCATTCCTCGGCATCCTCCTCCTGACGCCGTTGTGGGATGCGGCCCAGATCTCCTGGTACACAGACAACTTCCAGGTGATCATGCAGACCGTCTTCGTGGTCGCGCTCGGAGTCGGCTGCCTGGTGACGCGCGGCCGCGGCCGCAGCCGGAGCCTCGGCCGCTCCGCTCAGCGGACCGGGATCGCCGCGGAATCGGCATCCGATCGCGCCGCGGGTGGCGGGCTGGTCGCGAGAGTGGCTGCTAGGCTTTCGATCCCGGTCGTCGCGGGAGTGGCGCTGGTCGCATTCCTGGCCCTGGCAGTCGCGTCGACCAACGCGTCGCTGTACTACACCCAGAGCCGGATCGTGCTGGTTCACGGGATCCTCGAGCCGGTGGCCATGGGCTTGATCCTGCTGGCGCTTCGACCCAACCGCATCGATCTGGCACTGGTCGCCGTCGCCCTGGGCGTCTCGGCCGCAATCGCCTGCCTGCTCAACATCCTCCAGACCGTGCCCGGCGCGACCTCGCTGTCGATGCTGCAGGCCCAGCGGTTCAGCTTCTCGCTGTTGACCTACGGCAACGTCGGTCTGCTGGGCGAGTCGCTGGCCATGGCTGTGCCGCTGTTGATCGGAGTGCTGCTGGCCCGGCGTTCGCTGCGACTTAACGCATCGACGCTGGTTTTGCTCCTCGTCGGATTGATCGCCTGCCTCGCCGGCCTGTTCCTGACCTTCTCCAAGAGCGCATGGCTGGCGACGGCCATCGCGACCACGCTGCTCGTGTTGCTGGCCGCGCGTGGCTGGCGGAGCCGGGCCGCAATAATCGTGACGGCGGGGCTCCTGTCCACCGTCGTGGTTCCGTGGCCCGCCCTGATCCTGCAGGTCTCGCCGACCCTGAACGCCTCATATCGCACCGTCATGGTGCGGATCATCGGTGCGAGCCGGTTCGACTCGTGGAATCCGGCCACGGTGGCGGGCCAGGGATCCGTGATGTTCCGCGTCCGGACGATCGAGGCCGGTGTCCACATGGCCCTGGACCACCCTCTGGTGGGCGTCGGTCTGGACGAGTTCCACTACTTCTACATGCATGGCTACGCGGTGCCGCCGGTCGACTTCCGCATCGACCACGCCCATTCGATATGGCCCGAGCTGGCCGCCGAACTCGGCATCCCGGCGATGGCCCTCGTGGCCCTGATCTACTTTGCCGCGCTGCTGGCTCTCTGGCGGGTGTATCGCAATCCTCCCGACGGCGGCACCCGGCTGCTAGCGGCCACCTTCATGGCCGCCATCGTGTCCTGGATCGTCGTGGCCACGGCCTTCGGAACGGACATCTACAGACCGGTCCGGAACATGTCGTCGGAGATGATCATGATGGCGGTCGTGGTTGCGGCGGCCTTTGCCCTGGCTCGCTATTCGCGCGGCGCAGCGGCGCGTCTGACCCCGCTCAGGCACTGACCGCCGGCGTGCCTCGCACGCCTGGCAAGCGACGCCGCTTCTAGCGGAGCGCCTTCTCGGCGTAGCCCTCGAACCGCTCCAGCGCGTCCGGGAGGTTCGTTCGCCCGTAGCCGATGCGGAATCGATTGCCCGTGTCGGCGAAGAGCGTGCCCGGCAGGATCAACACCCCGGTGTCTCGGACCAGCGCCTCCGCGAACGTGTCGACCGGCACGTCCGCGAGCAGCCGCGGGAACCCGATACTCCCGCCGCGCGGCCGGACCCACTCGAAGACCCCGCTCCAGCGCTCGAAGAACTCGTCCAGAAGCCGCATGTTGGCATCGACGATGGCCCGGTTGCGGGCCAGGACGCGGTCCCGGGCGCGCAGCGCGATCAGCGCCAGCACCTCGGAAGGCGCCGAGTTGCAGATCGTGGTGTAGTCCTTGAAAGCCCCGAGCCGGGCCAGCAGCTCCCGGTCGCGAGTGGCTACCCAGCCGACCCGAAGCCCGGCCAGCCCGAACGACTTCGACATGACGCCGATGCTGACGCCGGTGTCGAGCGCGTCGGCTCCGGCCGGCAGACGGTCGGTCGGATCGAATTCGAGGAAGCGGTAGACCTCGTCGACGACCAGCCGGGCGCCGGACTCGGCCGCCAGGTCGACCAGCCGATCGAAGGTCGTCCGGTCGCTCAGCGAGCCGGTCGGGTTGTGCGGCTCGTTGACCAGGATCAACCTGGTGTTCGGCCGGAGCGCGGCTCGCACCTGCGCAACGTCGAGCCGCCACCCGTCGGCCTCGAGAAGCTGCACCCGCGATACTTCGGCGCCGGCGGCGCTAGCGACCTCGGCCAGCGACTGATAGGCCGGGCTGACCACGATGGCGTGGTCTCCGGGCTCCAGCAGCACATTGTGAACGGCGAAGATCGCCTCCTCGGCGCCGGCGAAGAGCAGCACGTCGTCGGCGGACACCCGCTCATAGAGCGCCGCGATCTCGGCGCGCAGAGCCGGGTCGCCCCTCGATTCGGTATAGCCGAGACGCAGGTCGCGCCACCGCCGCAGACCGTCCTCGTCCGCCGCGGCGAGTAGCTCGCTCATCGGCCATCCCTCGACGTCGGAGGCGCACAAGAGCAGCTCCGCGGTGAACTCCCAGCGCGCGAAGAAGCGCTCCAGGGCGAAGTCGTGCAGACGCATCCGATCCTCCTGCCGGGCCGACCCGGGGGCTGTGCGCGGTTCCTCGGGGAGCCGGGCACGTAGGCCGCCGCCGTACCAATGGTCCTACGGTACCGAATCGCCGGCCGAAAAGGTCACCGGGCCTGCATGTGCCCCATACGCCGGCCGATATCTACATGGCAGGAAGGCCGAGCTGTCCCAGGTCGACTGCGCGTTGATAGTCCGCGCCCCACGGCGCGGGAGCCGTAGCTGCGGCAATGGTGCACTAGCGAGTCGCTACCGATGGAGTTGCCAACGAGCCCCTGCGCTGCCCGGACGCCGCCCCTTCGGGCCTCGGGAAAGCCATGAACCTGCCGGCGGCGGGTTGGCTGGGCGTGCGCCGGCGCAGAACCGAATTGCCCGTGGTCGCGAGCCTGCGCGTGCGTCGCGCGCTCGGCCCGACGATTCTCAGCCGGGCCAGGGACGTGCTCGGACTCTCGGCGCGGCGGCCCGGTCTGACCATCGCCGTGTGCGGGTTGGTGGTCTGTGTCGCGTCGGGCCTGCTGGAACTACTCAACCCCGGCAACTACTGGGTCCTCTTCGAGGATGTCTCATGCAGCGTGGTGCCGGCTGCCGCGGGACTCGCGGTGGCCGTCGCCGCCGTCAGGGGCGAGCCGGAGCATCGTCGCCTTCGAACGTCGCTGTCGATCTCGCTGTCGCTCAGCGCCCTCGGCATGACCGTCGCCGACGTGCCCGACATCCTGCACCGCAGTCTCGGGCCGTTGGCCAGCGCTTCGGAGGTCTGCTACGTCGTCGGGGCGCTGCTTGGAGTCGCGACGCTGGCGGCGGCTCTGATTCGTCGCCTGGAGCCGGCAGCGCGGCGGGCCGTCGTCCTGGACGGTGTCGTCCTCATGGCGGCGGCGATGACCATCGTGATGGCGAACTGGCTGCACCCGAGCCTGCTGGCCGGAAGCCAGAACGTCGAAATCTTCACCGACCCGGCCGCAAACCTGTTCGTGCCTCTGGTCTCGGCGACGTTCTTCGCGAGCGCCGCCGCCGCGGCCGTAGCCGCCCTGTCGTTGCGTGTGGAGCCCGGCAGGCGGGGTGTGTGGGCGGTCGAAGCCGGGATCGTGTTGATGGCTCTGGCCTGGCAGGGCTGGCTCGAGCGTTTCGTCAGCGGGGCGCCCGATTCGATCGAGCCGATGGATTTCCTCTTTCCCCTGGGCACTCTCGCGGTCGGCTTCGGCGGCGTGACCTGGAGCCTCCGCCAGGGCGGGGGGCTGCGCTACGAACGTTTCGCCCGGGCGACTGCCGAATGGCTGCCGACGGTGGCGATCGTGGGCTGCGCCTTCCTCGACGTCATGCCGCGCGCCCGGCCCCTCCAGGTCGACCCCATCGCGGTCGGGACGTGTACGGTCGTGCTGCTCGCCATGGCCCGCTACAAGGTCATCCTCGGGCGAGAGCGCGTCGCTTCGGACCGGCTCACTACGGAGATGAGCGAGCGCGCGGCCACGACCATCTCGCTGGCCCGGCTCGAGGCGGCCGCGACGGTCGAGGCGAGCGCAGACCAGATCTGCGCGGAGGCGCTACGAATCGGCGGCGTTGACACCGTGATCGTGTTCGCGTTCACGGCGCAGGGCGTAGTGCCGCTGGCTCAGAGCGGGGCGGTATGCCGGCCGGTCGCCGTGGGCGAACCGATCCCCGAGGATGCGGCCCGGGAGATTCGCGAGCATGCCAGCTTCGGGCTGTGGCTGGAGTCGTGGGTCGAGCGAATTCCAAAGGGGGACTTCGAGCGCGCAATCGTCTTCTCGGGACTACGGGCGGAGGCGCTGGCGCCGCTCGTCTGGAACGAACAGACGGTCGGCGTCCTGGCCATGGGCGCGACCACGCCGAACCACGCCTACCGGCTGGGCGACCGACTGGCGACCCTGACTGAGTTCGCCATCATGTCCGCGGCAGTGCTCGGTCCGGCCCTCGTCGAGCGAGGGGGGCGCGACGAGATGCGGGAGCGCGTCCGGACGATCATCGCCGACCGGGAGTTCCGGCCGGTGTTCCAGCCGATCGTCGAGCTGGCGACCGGCAAGGAGGTGGGTTTCGAGGCGCTGGCGCGCTTCTCCGACGGGACCAGGCCCGACCTCTGCTTCATGGCCGCGGACAAGGTCGGAATGATGGTTCAGCTGGAGAGCGCCGTCCTGCGCGAGCAAGTCGCCCGTGCGCGCCGCCTGCCGGGTGGAAGCTTCCTCAGTCTGAACGTATCGCCGGCCCTCGCGACCGCGGTCATCCCTCTGCTGGATGTGCTGGCCGAGGCCGATCGGCCGGTCGTCCTCGAAATCACCGAGCACGTCGAGATCGAGGACTACCCGCGCCTGCTTGCGGCGCTGGAACAGGTGCGCCCGCATGCCATGCTGGCGGTCGACGACGCCGGCGCCGGCTACGCCGGCCTGCGCCACATCCTCGAATTGTGTCCGCAGTACGTGAAGCTCGACATCTCCCTGGTCCGAAACGTCGACACGGACCCGGCGCGCCAGGCGATGGTCACGGGCATGACCCGGTTCGCCGAAAGCGTCGGCTGCGCCCTGATCGCGGAGGGCATCGAGACGGCCAACGAGCTGACCGCTTTGAGGCTGCTCAAGGTCCAATACGGTCAGGGCTTCTACCTCGCCAAACCGGCCGAGTACTAACCGTCCCGGGTCGGGCCGGTCCGAACTGCCGGCGGGAAAGATGGCCCTTGCTCCCAGGCGGCCGGCCCCCCGACGATCGAAGCTGGGGGTGACGACCGAGGCGACCGCCCGTTCCACGCAACTCAGGGGAGAGAATGACCAACCCGACCGCGCCGCGAACCGACACCCTGCCCGCTCCGGTGATGGGCCGCCCCGGCCGCATCGCCGTCGCCCTGCTGATCTGGCTCGGCATCGGAGCCCTCGCCGGCGGCGTGGCGCTGATCGCTGCCCCCGACGGCAGCATCATGCACATGCCTCTGAGCTGGCTCGCTGGGAGCCCGTTCCCCGACTTCCTGGTTCCAGGGCTGATCCTCGGCGGGCTCTTCGGAGTGGGATCGTTCGCCGTCGCCGGCCTGGGTTTGCGGGGAAGGCGGGCGGCGCCGTTCCTGGCGTTCGCCCTGGGCTGCGCCCAGATGATCTGGATCGTCGTCGAACTGGCCATCATTCGGGGCATCTCCGTGCTGCACCCCCTGTACTTCCTGACCGGGCTCGGGATCGCGGCCGCCGCGGCCCTATGGGGTTGGCCGACGTTCCAGGGTTGGCGCTCTTCGCGGCGCTGATCGAAAGGGTTTGCCACCGAACGCCGCGAACGCCCTGGGCTCCTGCTTCGGCTTTCGTGGCCGATCCCTACATAGATGCCGCTCGGTCTCGCATCGGTCGTGGCGCCACTGACATCGAACCGGCAGGGGGATAGCTTTGGCGATCGGTCCCAGAGATCTGGCAGTCCACGATGAAGTCCTGGTCGAAACGGACCTCGACGGATCGCCCGTGAGCCTGCCGTCGTTCGTGACGAACGTTCTCGACGGCGAACTCTGGCTGGCCCTGCGCCAGCCGGACCCGAGGCTGAAGCGGATCGACCCGGGCAGGCGGATTCACCTGACCTTCGACCGGGCCGGCGCGTTCGTCGTCGAGAGCGAGTTCCTGCGCCGCCTCGGCGGCAGTTCCGACTCCGGTGCCCGCAGGTCGCTCGTGTTCGCGGTTCGCCGGCCGCAGGACTTCGAGCGGGCGGAACGCCGAGCTCAGGTGCGGATGGCTCTGGAGCGGGACGTTCGGATCAAGTCGTCGGGGACTCTCGCGGGGGACGCGGTCGGCGCCGGACGAACCGTGAACGTAGGCCCCGGGGGTGTGCAGCTGGTCACGGAGATGCCCCTGATGTTCGGCGATCGGCTGCGGCTGGCGCTGGCCCTGACGGCCCGCGATATCGTCGTTGCCGCGGGCCAGGTGATACGCATCGAGGAGGTCCCGGCCCCGGCCTTGCCGGGGTCGGTCGGGTCACCCGGAAAGCGCAAGGCGATAACGCGAGTGGCGGTCCGCTTCGACAGAATCAGCGAGCAGGATCACGAACGGATAACCCGCCACATCCTCGCCGCCCGGCGAGACGGCGCCGCGGTCGAGCTCGATGGTGCGCCGCAAGCAGCGCCCGATGCCGCGGCCGGCCTGCGCGTTCAACCCACGGCCGAGCCTCGGGCATAGGCCGGGCCCGATCCGGCAGCCGCCGAATCGGGCCCAGTTGCGTTGGTCGGAGATGTATTCGTTTCCGGCGTGCCCGGACTGCGGCCTATTTGACGGTCAGGGTTCCCGTGGCTTCGACCGTGCCGTTGTGCGTGAACGTCATCTTGTAGACGCCCGCCGGCAAAGGCCCGATGGCGCCCTGCTCGACGTAGCAATTGAAGGACGTGTCGGTCGTGTCGGTGTTGGTGTAGTAGGCGACGCCGTCCTTGGTGACGGTCAGGGTCATCGAGTCGCCGACCTGCATCGTGTCGTTGAAGTCGGCGATGATGTAGATCGGGTCCGTGGTCGACACCTGGGTGACGGGTGCGTCGAACTTGCAGGTGTTGCTGCCCATGGCGTAGGAGCCCTTGGAGAACATGATCTGACCGGTGTTGCTGTTCATGTTGGCGACGAAGCCGATCGCGCCGAGGATGACGACGACGATGATGACGCCGAGGATGGCGAAGAGGGGCCTGCGGCTTCGCCGCGAAGGCGCGGGCGGGGCCGCCCACATCCCGGTGGGATCGCCGTACGGGGGCTGACCGTACGGGGGCTGACCGTACGGGCCCGGCTGGCCCGGCTGGCCCGGCTGGCCGTAGGGCTGCCCATAAGGGCC
>Ga0265316_10006507_pt1 | contig 11144 bp, 10 predicted proteins | sample 4522metaG_FD_202092 | JGI IMG/M metagenome (GOLD analysis project Ga0265316, IMG submission 202092) | Rhizosphere microbial communities from Carex aquatilis grown in University of Washington, Seatle, WA, United States - 4-5-22 metaG | ecosystem: Host-associated > Plants > Roots > Rhizosphere >...
AAGTGCGGAAAACAGGAGAATTTTTCGGCTAATCTTCAATTATTTCTCATAAATAAACAAGCGCCTTTAAATTATAGAGGCGCTTGTTTTTTTATGTTGAATAAGTATTACTATTTTGACATAAAGAAGAATGTCCCATCTTCATCCTCAAGACCTGCAATTTTACCAAACTGAGGCTTTTGTTGCTTGTTGTTAGCTACAGCAATTGAAACTTTTTTAACTATATTTTCAATTGGGATACAAGCATCCGGGTTATTTGCAAGTGTATTAGCAAATGTTCTTGTAAACTGAGAATTATCCACCGCCAGTTCATAACCTGCTGATGAAAATACCTGTGATGATTTAAACTTGGTAGCTTTCCAATCGCCACAATCATGCTGAACACCTGCTCCTCTCATAGCCTGGTAAAAAGTTGGACCCGATTCGCAAGCATCTGTAACTACCAAAAGATGCGTGATATTACTATAACCTTGCATAGATGCTTTAAGTGTGCTGATATTAAAATAAGTAAATTCATCTTCACGATTGGCATCAACAGGAATCCAATATCCGGTATTATTTATAAACTTACCATGTCCGGCATACCAAACCATTAAAGCATTGACGTGATTGTTGCGAACGATATCCCTGAGATCGATAGAAAAGAATTTTTCCATCTCTTTTTTTGTCATATCTTTTTTATGAATGATGTTGTTTATTTTGTACTTCACAAGAGCCGATTTCATTAATGAAATGTCTTTAACTGGTCCTTCGAGGCTGGCAAACGTCTGGTAATTTGAATTTTCAATAAATACAACCCAGGTTTTTCCCATTGGATTATCTGAAGTAAGGTCGGCTCCTTCGCGATTCAAAGGAAAGTCTTTTGTTGTTTGATTGCCATAAATATCAGTAGCTATGACTGTAATTTTATTTTTATTTGTTATAGATACGTTAGCTGAAAATAACGGATTTAGTTCATCCAGTTTATAACTTGCAGATACACCTTCTATCATTACTGATTTTATAAAACTTTCATCAGAAATTTTTCCCTCAACATATACTGTAGGTTCTTTCGTGTCAATATAAATATCACCATTGTCAGAAGAGTAAGGAGTTGTAATTGCAACTCCTGGTGGATTTATTTCAGTACGGTTTATATTGAACTTTGAATTCTGAGTATTCTTATAAATATCCGTTGCAGAAATTGCAATCATATCAACACTATCAACATTTACACTTGCGATAAAGTCATATCCTTCTTCACCTTTAACAAATGGAACGGTTTTACCATTAATTTGTAATGCTTCTATATCGCTTTCATCAGTAATTTTACCTTTTATAGTAGTTTCTTTTTTGTCTTTAGGTACATCCAGAACTGTTTTATCATGTGGCATTGGATCAAACAATTTAATAACCGGTGGGTTGCTTTCACGATTGAGTTCATATAACCTTTTCTTTGCTACTTCTAAAAGTTTTCGCGCTTTTATGTCATATTCTGATAAACTGGCTAATGTTTCATAATCTTTTACTGCAGCCTTAAAATTGGCAACTTGTTCATAGCATGAAGCTCGCTGGTAAAATGCTTCTGCATTTTTGTTGTTTAACATTAAAACCTTGTTATAATCGTTAATAGCATTCTGATATTGAGTAAATTGCTGGTAGTATTGTCCTCGGATGAAGAAAAGCTGATCGTCATCTGGTTTCATTATAATAGCTTTGGATATGTCATTTATTGCAGTGGGGTAATCTAACCTTTTTACATAAATTTTGCTTCTTTCGATATAAGCATTGGTGTTGCCAGGATTGACCTTTAACAATGCTTCGCAATTTTCTTTGGCTTCATCAAGCTTATTAATCCTTATTAAAAGATCTGCATAAGCAATATAAGCATCTTCATTCTTCTTGTCTTTTGCGATGGATTTTTTTAATGATTTTTCAGCATCAGCAGTGTTACCCAAATTGTCCAGAACAATTCCATTTAAATAATAATTAACAGAATTTTCCCTGTTTGTAAATGATTTTTCACAAACCGGCAACGCTTTTTTATATTCCTGTAATGCAATTAATGTTCGTATATCGTATTCATAAGCATCATTATTAGAATGTTTTTTATCAAGAGCCTTATCGAGAAGCACTAAAGCTTCATCATATTTTTTCATCATATAGGCTGTTCGGCCAGCTTCAACCATAAGATCAGGATCACCATCAAAGACCATAGCTCTTTTTATATCTTCATAAGCGTTCGCCAAATCGCCACCTTTTTCATAAGCGCCAGCCCGAAGCATATAATATTCTGTCTTTTTTGGTTCCAAATCAATAGCTTTAGAAAACTGGGCTATTGCATCAGTATATTTCTTTGCTTCAACAAATTCTTTTCCTGCTTTTGCGCATTGTTTGGCGGTTTGTCCATAGAGGAGAACTGCCATAAACAAAAAAATGAGTATTTGAATGGTCCTTTTCATATTGATTGATTTTTTGATAAACGGGTTTCTTTGTAGTTTCATTTTTATCATCAAAATGCAATTTAATTAAAAACTATAACAATCGTAATTTTTTTTATTTTGAAAGTGTGAAGATAGCTAAAATATCTAATTTTCTTATTAAATAAAGTTCTCTAACAAATTATGTTATTGATTAAAAATTAAATCCTTTGGCCGCATATTAAAAAATTTAAAATTTTATACGAAAAATTTAACTTTAAGTTGGATTTCAAAATTAATTTAACCAGTTATTTTTTCCTAATAAGGGAACATAAAAATTATTTTTTATAGTAAGTGAAAAGTACTGCACTTTCAATTCGTGATTGAGCATCCGGAATACTGCTGAACAAAGGAGCTTTAACACCCTTACCAAAGTAAATGTTGCTTTTAAAGACCCGTGCTTCATCCCAGTTCCCGGATTGAATAAAAGTATTTAACAGTTGCGCCCCACCTTCAACAATAATCGATTGGATTTTCCGGGAATAGCAAGACCTGAAAATATCGTTAATTATTCTGTTAAAATCAATTTTATAATATTCAAGGTTAGTTTCATTTTCATGACTTTTTTCTGTAAAAATTATGGTTGCTTGCGATTTATCGAAAAGGTTTAAGTTTTTTGGGAGCCGTAAAGTTCGGTCAATGACCATTCGTATGGGATTTTTTCCTGACCAGTCCCGAACATTAAGCATAGGATTGTCAATAAGTGCTGTGTTTGTTCCTACAAGTATTGCCTGCTCTTCTGATCTCCATTTATGTACCAATGGACGTGCAAGTTCACCAGCTATCCAGGCTGGTCTGCTTAATCCTGGTTTTCGTTCATCATCTATAAAGCCATCGCTGGTTTCTGCCCATTTTAAAATAACATAGGGTCTGTTCTTTTCATGAAAAGTTAAAAAACGTCTGTTAAGAAATTTGCATTCATTTTCGAGGAATCCAACCTTTACGTCAATTCCGGCTGACTTCAACCTGTCAATGCCTTTACCTGCTACTTCAACATAAGGGTCTTTCTGTCCAATGACAACCTGTGGAATATTATTTTCAATAATCAGATCAGCACATGGAGGCGTTTTACCAAAATGTGCACAGGGTTCAAGATTAACATAAAGAGTTGCACTTTTAAGCAGTGATTTATCTGTAACTGAATTTATTGCATTTACTTCAGCATGAGGTCCACCAAAAATTGCATGGTATCCTTCACCGATAATTTTATCCCCTGAAACCAGCAAAGCTCCTACAAGTGGATTTGGAGCTACGAGCCCTAAACCTTTTTGTGCAAGTTCCAGACATCTCTGGTGATATTTATCATCTTTCGCATCCATATTTGCTTTATTTTCGTTAAAAAGCTAAATTCGTAGTTTGAAAGTTTAAAAAATGGCAATACTTAGCGATATTCTTCAACACATGCAGGATGAAATCGGGAACCTTTATCCTGAAAAAGAATTTAGAAATATCAGACGAATAGTATTTGAACGACTTACCGATATACATCCGGTTGATTTTCATATAAAACCTAATCTTGAAGTTAGTGATGATATTTTTGCGAAAATTAAGGAAATTGTTGCAGAACTGAAAACATTCAGACCAATTCAATATGTTTTAGGAATAACCGAATTTATGGGACTCAAGCTTAAAGTTACACCATCAGTTCTTATTCCAAGGCCCGAAACTGAAGAAATGGCCGATTGGATAATAAAATCGCATAAATACAACGACAATAAAATCCTGGATATTGGAACCGGAACAGGATGTCTTGCTATTGCTCTCGACAGATTGATGTTGCATTCGCAAACAGATGGCATTGATATATCTGATGAAGCATTGGAGATTGCTGAAGAAAATTCGTACATGAACGAAAGCATAGTTAATTTTTTTAATTATGATATTCTTACCGGGCATAACGGTCCAAACTCAGATAAATTTAAAGAACACTATGATATTATAGTTAGCAATCCACCTTATGTTTGCGAAAGCGAAAAGGCCCAGATGCTTAAAACTGTTCTCGATTATGAACCTCATCTTGCTCTGTTTGTTGATGATAAAGATCCCTTAGTCTATTATAGAGTTATTGCAGATTTTGCACGTATCAAACTGGAGATGGGCGGTATTTTATATTTTGAAATTAATCCGAGGTTTGAAAAAGAGATTCAGGAGATGCTGATGCTAAAGGGTTTTCGAAATATTCAGGTCCGACAGGATATTAATGGTAAGACCAGGATGATTAGGGCTCAAATAAAACTTTATAAAAAAGGGGAGAATCCCGAACTTGAGAAAGCAAGAAATCAATAATTACTCAATAAAGGAAGCATTAGCTATTCTTACAAGGCTTTGCAGTAAAAAAGAGATTTGCACTTCTGACGCCATCGAGAAACTTGCAAATTGGAGAATATCGGACACCGACACCAAAGAAATTCTGGATTATTTAATCAAAGAAAAATATATTGATAACCAACGATACGCGACTCATTTTGTCAGCGACAAATTTCGATTTAATAAATGGGGAAAATATAAGATTGTCAATGAACTGAAACAAAAGCATATTCCCGAACAACTCATTATCAATGCTCTTGATAGCATTTCCCAAAAGGATTACCTGACTCTGCTCAAAGGGGAATTAATAAAAAAAAATCGCAGCCTTCCAAAATCCTCAGATTATGAAACAAAAGCAAAACTTTATCGTTTTGCTGCCAGCCGTGGTTTTGAAAATGATTTGATTCTGAAAATGATACATGAATTATTAAAAGAATAAATTAGCCACCAATTCACGAATTTAAAAAATTTATTATTCATGCATTCGTGGCATTAATTTTAATAAATTTATTTTCTACAACTTTTAAATTCAATTTTTAAACATATTAACTTTAAATTCTGAACTTTGAAAAAGAGCAATTAAAATTGGAATCAAAATATAAATATTCGGTTTTTGGGTTGAATTTTGAGTCTGAAATTAGATGTCCGGAATTAGTTACTACCACTAATTTGCCTGATGTAAGCATTCGCTATGGTAAGGTTCCTGAATCTCTCGGAATAAATAGTTACAAGGGTGTTTGTTTTGAAGCAATATCAGGGTCCCTGATTATAGTCGCTAAAAATATTGGCAAATATCTAATAAACAAAGGAAAGGAGATAATTATTGAACCTGAACCAAATGCAAGTGAGTCAACAGTCAGACTTTTTTTGCTTGGTTCAGCAATGGGTGCTTTATTGCATCAGCGCGGGATGCTTCCAATTCATGGAAATGGAATAAAATTCAATGACAAAGGAATACTGTTTGCTGGCATTTCCGGTGCGGGTAAATCCACACTAGCCGCAATGATGGCTGCAAAAGGCTTTCAACCAATTACTGATGATATAACTGCAATTGGATTTGAGAATGAAGTTCCAATCATTCTGCCCGGAATACCTCATTTGAAGCTTTGGCAAGATTCAATTCACAAAATGAAACTGAATTCTGATGGTTTGATAAAGGTCAGGGAAGAGCTGGAAAAATATTACTTTCCCATCAGCAACATAATAACTAACGATGGTGTGCCGTTGAAAAAAATTTACATCATTAATATAAATAACCAGGAAGGAATTGCAGTGAAACCATTATCCGGAATTGAAAAATTCACTGTACTTAAAAACCACACGTACCGTTATAATTATGTAAAAGGTATGAATTTGGAAGAAAATCATTTTGGACTAACCAGTAAACTTGCATCAAAAATTGAAATAAGTAGATTATTCAGAGGTAAAAAAGGTTTTGATGCCGAAGAACTGGCTGATGCTGTGATTAACGATTTAAAGCAAGGATGAGATATTCTAGTGTCATGTTAAGCCTATTATTACGCAGATTGCTTCGTCGTACCTCCTCGCAATGACGTTATTCACAGCGTCATTGTGAATGATCCGCCGCGGCGGAGTCGAAGTATTACTTACATTAAAATGGAATTATGCTCTTTTGATAAATTTTTAAATAATAAATGGGAGATAGCAAAAAAATAATATGGTTGGCTTCTTATCCAAAATCAGGAAATACCTGGTTCAGGATATTTTTATCCAATTTGTTTTCACCGAAAGATGAACCGATAGACATAAACGACCTGCAGGATACGACAATTGCCAGTAACCGGCAACTTTTTGATGATATTACCGGGTTAAGTTCAGCAGATTTAACTCTGCATGAGATAGAAAAATTGCGTCCGCATGTTTATGAAAAAATGGCAGAAAATTCTGAGACCCTCCAGTATCTGAAAATTCATGATGCATTTATTCTTACAAGTGAGAAAATTCCTCTGGTTTCTGAAGCTGCCAGTTTAAAGGCAGTTTATTTTATCAGAAATCCCCTTGATGTTGCTGTTTCATTCTCCCACCACCTTGCTGTAACGGTCGAAAAGTCTGTTGAAATTATGTGCAATGAAGAATATGCTTTTTGTAACCGAACAGACAGGTTACATAATCAGCTTGAACAGCGCTTATTCTCGTGGAGCAGTCATGTTAAAAGCTGGACCGAACAAGCTATCATACCAGTAAAAGTTATGCGCTATGAAGACATGCTTTCAGATACGTTCAGGATTTTTGAAGAGGCTGTTAAATTTATTGGTTTGGAATATACCCCGGAAAAAATTCAAAAAGCTTTAAAGTTTAGTTCCTTCAGCGAGGTTCAAAAACAGGAAATTAACAAAGGATTTAAGGAAAAAGCTCCGGTAGATGAACTGTTTTTCCGCAAAGGGCAATCTGGAACTTGGCGGGATGAATTACCTGAAACTTGTTCAAAAAAAATAATTGCTGCACATTCTGAAATAATGAAGAAATTTAAGTACGACACAAAGTTACCTAAGTAAGCACTTTTAAAATTTTCACTATATGAATAATATTAAAGAAAAAGATATAATTAGCCGTCAGACAGGTATTGTTTTCAACAAACTTGATGATGAAATTGTAATGATGAGTGTAAAAAATGGAGAATATTATGGGCTTGACAATATAGGTTCGCGGATTTGGGAAATTATTGAAAAACCTGTTTCAGTGAGGCAAATTGCAGATATTCTTAAAGTTGAATATGCTGTATCTGAAAGTCAATGTAAAAATGATGTCAATGAATTCCTTGACATACTTCTTAAAAAGGAATTAATTCAAGTCAGCTAATGCATAAGATAATTAAATTTATTCATTTGCCTGCTGAAGAACAAAACCTATTTTTTAAAGCGGTGCGGATTGCATTATGGGTGCGTTTACTTATATTGTTGCTGCCATCACACAAATTGCAAAAATTAATGGGCATGCCTCATAAAGAATCGTTACAGGCTAAAGAGAAAACCTTAGAATCAATTGTTATTAAAATCTACCGGGCTATGAGACGCAGTTCAGTTTATCTTCCTTTCAGGGAGAAATGCCTGGTCGATGCTATAGTGGCTAAAAAAATGTTGCAAAAATACAATATTGAAAGTACACTCTATTTGGGTGTTGCAAAAGATGGAAACAAAAATCTTATTGCTCATGCCTGGCTCAGGTATGGAAATACAATTATTGTGGGTAAGAAAGGAATGGGAAGATTTGTTCAAATAGAATGGTATACCTGAGTAATAACGAAAAATTTTCAGAAAGTTATTTAGATCGTCATTGCGAGCAGAGCGAAGCAACCTTTAACGCAGTGGCCGCAATGGCAGACTTAGGCGCTTTAAATAATCTACTCTCTTAAAAATTCCGAAAACCATTTACCCGAATTTTTAATAATTCTTTCCTGGCTTTTGTGATCAACATAAACAAGTCCGAACCTGGGATAAAATCCTTCAACCCATTCGAAGTTATCAAGTAAGCTCCAAGCAAAATAACCGGTAACATTAATTCCTTCATTTTTTGCTTTAAGAAGATCCTGAAGGTAATCCTGGAAAAAATTTGTCCTTTGAATATCATTCACCTGACCATCTGATAATGTATCTTTAAAAGCGGCTCCATTCTCAGTAATCACGAATTCTTTAACCGGATATTTTGAAAATTGCTTTAAAACCCTATACATTCCATCGGGATAAACTTCCCAATTCATCTCTGTTATAGGAACATGCCGTTTTATGGGAGGTACCTGGTTTGCCCAAAGAATTGGATTAAAAATACTGAAATCGGCAACAATCCTAAAATAATATTGCAGGCCGAAAAAGTCGAAATTAAATTTCATTTTTTCCTCATCGCCTGGCAACATATATTTTTCTATTTTTTTTAGAAAATGAAGATCGTCGAATGGATAACCCATCCCAAGAGTTGGCTCTGCAAAAAGCCTGTTTATAAAGGCATCTAGTCGCCGGGCTGCCTTTTCGTCTCGATGCGACTGATGCTGCGGATCAATAGGAGAACATGAAAAAGCACTACCGATTACCGCATTTGCAACCTCATTGCGCAATACTCTTCCACCTTCGGCCTGGCAAAGAACAGCATGATGAATAGCTGGCAGAAAATGCCGTAATCCCTTTAAACCAGGAGCATGATAGCCAATGCCATATCCCAGTCCGGTAAAACTAAGTGGCTCATTTAAAACAATCCAATGTTTTACTCTGTCGCCGAATGATTTTGCACAAAGTGAAGCATAGTCTGAAAACCAGTTGACAATTTCCCTGTTGGTCCATCCTCCGCGATCTTCAAGGGCTTGAGGTAAATCCCAATGATATAGAGTAACCCAGGGCTCAATCCCTTTTTCCAGACTTTTATCAATAACCCTGTTGTAGAAATCAATTCCATTTTGATTTTTTTGTCCGGTGCCCAACGGAATGATACGAGGCCATGAAATGGAGAATCGATTGGCACCGAAACCCAGTTGTTTGATTATTTCAATATCTTGCGGATAACGGTTATAAAAGTCACAAGCTGTTTCAGGTGTGGAGCCGTCTTTTATTTTTCCTTTTATTTTGCTGAAGGTATCCCATATAGAAGGACCTTTCCCGTCCGTATCCCAGGCACCTTCTACTTGTACAGCAGCTGATGATATGCCCCAGGTAAATTTTTTAAAATCCGAAGCTTTTAACGAAGATTCTAAAAATTTATTTAAAGCTTTTAATTTACCTGAAATTATAAATGGTAGAAAACCGGCACCTATTAATTTTAGGGCATCTCTTCTAAGCATATCAATTACTTAAATTTTGATAGCAAATATAAATTTTATTTAAGTATGATTATAGCGAGATGAGAATTTTTATCCTTTTTTCAAAGTGAATGAGAAAGTTGATCCGACGCCTGGAGCGCTCCGGACATTTATTGTTTGTTTGTGCGATTCAACTATGTGTTTCACAATTGCAAGTCCAAGACCCGATCCGCCCTGGTTGCGAGAACGACTTTTGTCAACTCTGAAGAAGCGTTCGAATAAGCGCGGCAAACAATTTTCTTCTATACCTATACCATTGTCTGACACTTCAATCAAAACGTTTTCATCCATATCGTAAAAACTTAGCTTTGTTCGGCCGCCTTCTTTTCCATATTTGATTGAATTGTCTATCAGGTTAATCAAAACCTGGCGAATCTTATCTTTATCGGCATATACAAAAACTTTGGTATCCGGACCAATATTTTCATGAAATTGGAAAGAGATGTTTTTCATCTGTACTTTAATTTCCAACAATTCGAAGATTTCACGGGTCAAAGAAACAATATCAAATTTCGAAAAATCGAGTTTGATTTCACCTGATTCAAGCTGGGAAATAATTTCAAGGTCCTGAACAATATTGATCATCCGTTCAATATTTTTTTCAGTCTTTTCAAGATATTCCTTCTTCACTTCAGGATCATCCATTGCTCCGTCAAGGAGCGTTAAGATATATCCTTGTATATTGAATATCGGGGTTTTCAGTTCATGTGAAACATTGCCAAGAAATTCTTTTCGATAAATTTCAAGTTTTTTAAGATCATCTATTTCCTTTTTATGCTCTTCTGCCCAATCAGTAACATCTTTGCTAACTTTATGAATAATATCTTCATGAAGATCAATATTTTTTACTTTTTCTTCCTTTGGAACTTTTAAAGTATGAATGGTTTTATAAATGATTTTTATTTTATCGTATATAAAACGTCTTATTATAAATGAAAAAATGAAGTAAGAAAACAAGAAAGCTCCCAAAGATGCACTGGCTAAAAAAAGCCAGTTTATGTGGTGATAAATTTGCAATTCTATGACAAAGAATGTGATAATACAGCAAATTGCAACTGTAAAAGCGCCTAGTAACAATAATCTATTCGGATTTGGAGATTTCATTACTTTAATATCAAATTTTAATAATTTAGACTTTAAGGAAAATCTTTTATCGCCACCAAAGCACCAAAACACAAAAATCCACCAAAGATAATTAGATGCTAAAATCTATTTTGTGAAATTTGGTGTTTTGGTGTTTTAATGGCAGTTTTTAATGTATTTCAATCATTCTTTAAACTCATATTTATATCCAACACCTTTAATTGTTTTGATATTGTCTGCTCCCAGTTTTTCACGAAGTTTACGAATATGGACGTCTATTGTTCTATCACCAACGATAACTTCATTTGACCATATTCTTGAAAAAATCTGGTCGCGTGTAAAAACATTATTTGGTTTGGATGTTAGCAATGATAACAATTCAAATTCTTTACGCGGCAGAGAATATTCTGTACCTTTAAATTTGACTATATATTTTTCAGGATCAATAATTAATGAACCCAAACTATAAGCAGAAGTATTTTTAGAAGTTT
>Ga0265316_10006510_pt1 | contig 11142 bp, 6 predicted proteins | sample 4522metaG_FD_202092 | JGI IMG/M metagenome (GOLD analysis project Ga0265316, IMG submission 202092) | Rhizosphere microbial communities from Carex aquatilis grown in University of Washington, Seatle, WA, United States - 4-5-22 metaG | ecosystem: Host-associated > Plants > Roots > Rhizosphere >...
CCGGCAAACTTGATGCCGGGAAAATGCGAACCCACCGCTTGCCTTTGTAGTAATCCTGAAAGCAGTTCTGGATCTCGTCCGCCATCATTTCGCGTTTCAGGTACACATAAATCGTCGATAGAATCCCGCGCGGGATCGGCAAAAGATGGGGAGTGAAAATCAATTGGCTCGAACTGAGCGCCAGTTGCTCCAGAATCTCGCCCGTGTGACGATGTCCGAACACCGAGTAGGCGGAAAAATTGTCGGCCACGGATACGAAGTGGGTGCGCGCCGTCGGTTCCTTGCCAGCGCCCGATACGCCGGACTTCGAATCGGAGATGATGCCGCGATCGCAATCCACCAGGCCAGCCGATAACAAGGGCGCCAGCGCAAGAATGATGGAAGTCGCGTAGCAGCCTGGATTCGCCACTAGAGCGGCCGAAGGAATCTGGTCGGCGTTCGGCTTCAGTTCTGGCAGACCGTACACGGCGCGCTCGGTGAGTTCGGCCGCAGTCTGTGCGTTGGCATCCTCGAAGCCATAGACGGCGCGATTTTGTTCCTGTTTCAGCCGCCACGCGCCGCTAAGATCGACAACCCGCAGCCCGCGCGCAATCGCCTCGGGAACAAGCTCGCGAGAAACGACATGAGGTGTGGCCAGAAACAGCAACTGCACGCTATGCTGCTCCAATGCCGACCACGAAAACGGCTGGACTGGCGACGGCTGGACTGGCGAATGACCGTTGCCATTGCCGGAAACATTGGCCAAGACGGCAGCGGGCCTGCCGGGCGACTCGTCGATCTCCGCGCTGCGCCGCAAAAGCATGGGTGCGCCGGTCCGCGGATGGCGACCGAGCAGACGGGCGAGTTCTAGGCCGGAATAGCCGGTTGCGCCGAGAATTGCGGTTTTGAGTTTGGCCGCCATCAGATCTTCGTCAAGTTTCCCACACTTTTTCGGTTCTCGATTACCGTTGAGGCATAATTATCCATAATTATGCATAAATATTCATCTATATTAAATGGTCTGGCAGGACTGTCAAGTCGAAAAACCCGATTGAGTCATTGAATCAATGACTCAATGATTCAATCATTCAATGATTTTGATGACTGCAAGAAGAAATTTCTATTGGACTCAGCGGATCGGTGGCGTTTAGTGTGGGGGGCAATTGCAGCACGCGAATTGGAGACCTGCGAAGACATTTCATGCCGCCCCGCCCCACGCCGCGACTTTTGGCAATAATTGTCTACCCCACAGAAACAGGAGCTATCGCATGACGAAGCATCTGGAGAGGCGCCTGCTGCGCCGGTCATCATCAGCTGTATCTGCATCGATTCTGGCCACTTTGCTCGCTGCGGGAATGCTGGCTGCGTTGGCCACGCCGTGCTTTGCCGACGATGCGCCCAAGCCGGATCCCTCGGGCACTGCCACCGGCGACAAAACCACCGCGGTCGACGCTGCCGGCAATCCGTTTGTAGTCCCCGAGCCCACCGACAAAGCGGCTCCGGACTATGCCACGAACAAGAAAGCGTTCGACGACTACCAGGCCCAGGCGGCGAAAGAACCGCTCGCTGTGAAACTGGCGGACGACGTGGGGCACGTGCGAGTGGCCACCAATTTCGCCTGGACGCTGAATACCGGCTACCTCGTCCTGTTCATGCAGGCGGGTTTTGCCCTGCTCACCTGCGGACTGGTTCGAAAGAAAAATGTCGCCCACTTGATGATGCTGAATTTTGCGGCCTACGTGTTTGCCTTCCTGGCGTATTACGCCGTCGGATATGCATTCCAGTTTGGAGCGGTTGCCATCAATGCCGCGCCCACCAACCTGGGCGGCATCCCCATGCTCAACAAGTTCCTGATCGGAAGCGGACAGTGGGGATTCGTGGGGGGCAAGGGCTTCTTCCTGGTCGGGCCGGCCTATGACAGCGCGAGCAACTGCCTGACCCTGTTCGAAGTCGTGTTTATGGAGACGGCTGGGTACATCATCGTCGGCGCCATTTGTGAGCGCATTACATTTTGGGCATTTCTCCTCTGCGAACTTTTCATCGGCGCAATTCTTTACCCGATCTCCGGCTGCTGGACGTGGGGCGGCGGCTGGCTTTCGCAAGTCGGATCGACGTTGAATCTTGGTCACGGGTATGTCGATTTTGCCGGCTCGACCGTGGTTCACGCGGTAGGCGGTTTCTGCGCCATGGCTCTGGCCATCATTCTGGGCCCTCGCCTGGGCAAATATGGGCCCGGCGGGAGGATCCGCGTTTTTCCGGCGCACAACCTCGTGTATGTCGTAACCGGTACTTTCATCCTGCTCTTCGGCTGGATGGGCTTTAATCCCGGTTCCACGCTGGGAGCAACCGACCTGCGCATTTCCGTGGTCGCTGTGAACACCAATCTGGCCGCCGTCGCGGGCTCAGCGGCAGCCATGCTTTTATGGTATTTCCTGTTCGGGAAGCCGGATGTCACCATGGCGTGTAACGGGATGTTGGCCGGGCTGGTCGCGATCACCGCGCCCTGCGCGTTCGTGTCTCCGACTTCGGCAGTCGTCATCGGCGTACTGGCGGGATGCCTGGTTTGCGGCGGTGTTCTCTTCAACGACCGCTTTCTCAAGATTGACGACCCCTGCGGCGCGATTTCGGTACACGGCTACTGTGGTTGGCTGGGCGCCGTTTGCGTCGGCATCTTTGCCGACGGAACCTATGGCAGCGGATGGAATGGCGTCGGCGCATCGTCTTACCTGGGCCGCCCGGGCCAGGGTGTGACGGGCTTGCTCCATGGGGACGCGCGCCAGTTCTGGTGCCAGCTCATGGGAGCGACTCTGTACGCGGCTTGGGCGTTCGGCGCGACTTACGTTGTCTTCTGGTCGGTCAACAAAATTAAGAGCATGCGCGTGGCGCCCGAGGTCGAAGAAGAAGGGCTCGACGTTCCCGAGTTCGGCATGCCGGCATACCCCGAAGACGCAACCGCCCCTGCGTCCTATTGAAGTGCAGCTCTTAGGGAACCTCTGATTAAGTCATTTAACGGGGAGCCTTGAAAGGGCATGGCTTCAGCCATGCCGTTAGAACCCGCTACACAAGCGGCTTTAGCCGCTGAGCGCCGACGTCCCAAAGCAGTCCAACTCGCCATCGGACGACCTTCCTTTAGCAGTGGTTGGCTACACTCTCAACCGGACGTCGCTTGAGGTGCCGCCGGCTGCTGGAACGTAGCACTTGGTGGTGTAATCCATCACCATGCGATCGGCGTTGAAGCGCCAGCCCAGGGTGCGGATGGTGCGCTTCATGCGTTGGATCCAGCCGCGCGGAAGGCCGTCGAGATCGCGCTGATAATAGAGCGGGATCACTTCGTCACGCAGAACTCGCATTAGGTCGTCGCCGTCGCGGGAGTCGTGAACATTCATGTCGGAGTGAGTTCTGCCGGTTCCGATGGCGAAGCCGTTCAAGCCGTCGTAAGCTTCGGCCCACCATCCGTCCAGAACCGAGAGGTTCAAACCGCCGTTCAAAACGACCTTCTGACCGCTGGTTCCGGAGGCTTCGAGCGGACGCCGTGGATTATTGAGCCAGACATCGACTCCCTGCACGAAATGGCGGCCAACGTTGATGTCGTAGTCTTCGACGAAGACGAATTTATCGGCAAACTTCGGGTCGCGCATCAACTGGGCGATCTGCTGCAGGACGCGCTTGCCGGGATCGTCGAGAGGATGCGCCTTGCCGGCAAATACGAACTGTACCGGGCGTTTCGGGTCGTTGACCATGCTGGCTATTTTTTCGATGTCCGCCAGAATCAAATTGGCACGCTTATAGGTTGCAAAGCGGCGCGCAAACCCGATGGTTAACGCATCCGGACTGAGTACGCGCTCCAGTTGCAGCAGCACGCCGCGCGGCTCTTCGCGGCGCGCGGCCTGTTTGATGGCGCGGCGGCGCACAAATTCGATCATCCGCGACTTCAGATTGAAGTGAGTCTCCCAGAGTTCACCGTCGTCAACGTTTTCAATGCCCTCCCAGATTTGGGCCTCGCTGCTGCGCTGCTGCCACCCCGTGCCGAGATGGCGATCATAGAGGCGAAACATCTGCGGAGCCAGCCAACTGGGAACATGAACGCCGTTGGTAATGTGTCCGATGGGAACCGCGTCTTCCAGTTTGCCCGGGAAGAGCCCGGTCCACATGGCGCGGGAGACTTCACCGTGCAAGGAGGAAACTGCATTGGCGTGCCGCGAAAGCCGCAGGCCGAGCACGGTCATGCAGAAGCGCTCGTCGCTGTCGGGATCCTCGCGTCCCAGCGCCATGAAACTCTGCCTGGAAAGACCGAGGGCCTCGCGCAGAGGTCCGAGGTGCTCTTCAATCAGATCGGAGTCAAAGCGATCGTGGCCGGCAGGCACCGGGGTGTGGGTCGTGAAAACTACTTCACGGGCCACGCGCGGCACCGCCTTCTCGAAGCCGATGCCCTCCTCTTCCATGCGTTGGCGAATCGCTTCGAGGACAGCAAATGCGCTATGTCCTTCGTTCAGGTGAAGAACCCCGGGGGTGATGCCGAGTGCCTTCAGAGCGCGCAAGCCGCCCACGCCCAGAAGCAGTTCCTGATGCACGCGAACGCGGCCGTCGCCCCCGTACAAACGCGAGGTCAGCTCGCGGTCTTCCGGAGCATTTCCTTCCACATCGGAGTCGAGGAGAAATAATTCGCAACGGCCCACTTTCACGCGCCAGACCTTCGCATGGATCGCCCCATGGCGGGTTTCGACTTGCACTACGACCGGTCTGCCGTTGGTCCCGATCGCCGTTTCCATGGCAAGTTGGTTGACATCGGTCTCGAGGTATTCCTCGTGCTGCCAGCCGTCGCGGTCAAGACGCTGGCGGAAATATCCTTGGCCATAAAACAGGCCCACGCCGATAAGGGGGATGCCGAGATCGGAAGCGCTCTTGATGTGATCGCCAGCCAGAACTCCAAGTCCACCGGAATAGACCGGGAGAGATTCATGCACGCCGAATTCAGCGGAGAAATAAGCCACGGGCCGAGGCCGCAGCACACCGGCATGGCGCGCACCCCAGGTTCGCTCCGCGTCCTGATACTCGCACAGGCGGCGATAGGCATAGTTGATCCGGCTATGTAGGACGAGTTCGGCGGCGCGCGCTTCGAGTTTTTCCAGAGGATACTCGTTCAGCAGCGAGACGGGACTGTGATTGAGCTGGCTCCAGCGCAGTGGATCGATATCGCGGAACAAGCCGGAGGTATCGTGATCCCAGCTCCACCACATGTTGCGGGCCAGCGTCCAGAGCCGCTCCTGGGCAGGCGCGATGAAACGGTCGAGTGTGCGGGCTTCGCTCACGATGTGCGCCACCCGGTTTGCCGCCTCCGTGAGCAAACGCGTTTCCTCTTCAGTAAAGACGTGCGGCCCCACGGTTTGAACCACTAAAACGCCCTGCAGCACGCCGCGATCAATGAGTGGAACTCCCAGGAACGATTGGTAGGCATCCTCGCCCGCTTCGCTGAAATACTTGAAGCGCGGATGATTCCTGACCTGTTCAACAACCACCGGTCGGACCTGTTCCGCCACCAACCCCGCGAGCCCTTCACTGACTGCCATGCGCAGCTTGCCGACGCATTCCCGGCGCAGTCCGATGGTCGCGGCCAGAACCAGGTTAGCGCGGTCGGGCTCCAGCAGGTAGGCGGAGCAAACATCAGTGCCGAAACGTCGGGCAATCAAGGCGACCACGTTCGTCAGGGTCTCGGCTGGCTTGCCGGGCTCCGCCGCCAAATTCGCGATTTCCTCCCACGTCAGCACATGGCTGGCGTCGAGAGAGCAGGCAGCGTGCTCTTGATCCTGAACTGGTTCGTTCGATCGATCCAAATCTTGTCTCCTGGAATTCCTCTATCCGGTGCGGGAAAACTTGACCTTAGTATCAGGGTATCGCTTTCGCCGATACCGTACATTCTTTGAGATCAAATGCCCTGCAGGGGTCTTCGATGTTCGATTTTCCCGCCTGCCAAGTCTCGCAACTGGTCACCCCGTAACCAGCCCGGCGGTGCCAAAACGATTAGAGCGCCATTCCTTCAAGCATTCTATCGGCCCGAACAGACCTGGTCCGCATCGGCCGTGGAATTGTTGATTACCACGGTGCCGCACCGGATAATCAGATTCTATTCTGCAATTGCGCTATTCCCAAGACTTAACCGATTAATCGACTCTAAGACCCGGTGTGCCCCGAGTCCAATTCGAATTCCTAATGGAGAGCATCAGCCGGGGATGACCGCGACTGGTTCTGATCAGTGCCTTCTATTCTCAGCTACACTTTAGGAGTCATTCTTCCGTGCTGGACGGCCAAGTCGGGAACGGAACCCGATCTATTCTGCGGAGGAGAAGAGGAAACCATGCAATACCGTCAACTTGGACGCACCGGTTGGAAGGTTTCGGATATCAGCTTTGGCGCGTGGGCCATCGGCGGCGCATGGGGCAGCGTTTCGGACAAGGAATCTCTTGCCGCGTTGCGCCAAGCCGTCGACTGCGGAGTAAATTTCATCGATACCGCCGACGTCTATGGCGACGGCCGTAGCGAACGCCTGATTGCCCAACTGAAGCAGAGCGAGAAGAGCAAGATTATTGTGGCCACAAAAGCTGGCCGCCGTCTGCCGCGCCAGACGGTTGAAGGATACAGCCGCCAGAACCTGACCATGTGGGTCGAAGACAGTTTGCGGAATCTTGCCGCCGACTGCCTCGATCTGCTGCAACTGCATTGCCCGCCAGGCGCGCTGTATGACGGGCCCGAGGTTTTCGGAATACTCGACGACCTGGTGCGGGCAGGCAAGATCCGCTATTACGGCGTCAGCGTCGAGAAGATCGAAGAAGCGCTCAAGGCCGTCGAGTTCCCCAATCTCCAGACGGTGCAAATCATCTTCAACTGCTTCCGCCAGCGTCCGGCAGAGCAGTTCTTCGCGCGAGCTAAGCAGAAGCAGGTGGGCATCCTCGCCCGTGTGCCGCTCGCCAGCGGCCTGCTGACGGGCAAATTGCGCAGCGATTCCACCTTCGCCGCCGACGACCACCGGAACTTCAATCGCCACGGGGAAGCCTTCGATGTCGGAGAAACTTTTTCCGGCGTCGATTACAACATAGGCCTGGAGGCGGTGGAAGAGATGCGAGCGCTCTTACCCGCTGGTGTCTCGACGAGTCAGTTCGCCCTGCGCTGGATCCTAATGTTCGACGCAATAACCTGCGCCATTCCCGGTGGCAAGCGCCCCGAGCAGGTAGCGGACAACTGCCAGGCATCGGACCTGCCGCCTCTCAGCAACGAGGTAATGAGAGAAGTACGGCGTATCTACGACGAGAAGATTCGTCCGCTGGTACAGAGTCGTTGGTAGGGCCGGGGAGCCTCCGAGTTTGCCGGTGGAGAGCCGGGCGTCCCCGCCCGGCGGGCCCCATTCACCGCGCTATAGGGTAAGCTCGCGAGACGCCCGTCTCTCCACCGTCTAACTGGTGGCTACCCCTGCGAAGGATGCAACACGCGGAACGTGCTCCCTCCTTGCGACCACACCAGCACCAGCGCATCCTGCCCGTTTGGCACGCTCGATAACGCCTGAGCCACGTCAGCCGCCGACTTCACCGAGTGCCGGTTTACTTCCATGATGACGTCCCCACGCTGCAACCCTGCATTATCGGCCGGACTGCCGGGCTTGACGTCTTCCACGATGGCGCCGTGAACTGACGCTTGCGCTTGCACTTCATTCCGGACCTCCGGTGTCAAGTCAGCGAGACTCAGCCCCCAACGCCCTTTTCCGTGTTCGTCCCCGGCAGTCTCGGTACCTTTGTCGCCACCCAGCGCTTCGAGCGTCACCGCAATGCTGGTCGTCTTGCTGTCACGCGCCACCAGCAGGTGAATCGTGTCACCGGGCCGTTTCTGTCCGACCATCATTTGCAATTCTCCGGCGTCGGTCACGGACTTTCCGTCGATTTCGGTAATCACGTCCCCGGTGCGCAAGCCAGCCTTCGCTCCGGGTGTGTCCGGCTCGACCTCTGACACCAGCGCTCCCTCGGCTTTATTCATCTGGAAGAACTTTGCGTTGTCGGGAGTAACATCGGCGATCTGAATTCCGATGAACCCGTGCGTTACTTTGCCATCCCGAATCAATGCCTCGACGGTAGGCTGGACAATCTGGGTAGGAATCGCGAAGCCCATTCCCGAGAATGACCCAGAGGATGAAATCAGGAAGGTGTTGATGCCGATAAGTTCACCGCGCGCGTCAACCAGCGCTCCACCGGAATTTCCGGGATTGATGGCCGCATCGGTCTGGATGAACTCGCCCGGCTTCCGCCGATCGCCTGCGTCCGGATTGGGACGGTTCAGCGCGCTGATGATGCCGCGCGTTACCGTAAATCGGTACCCATATGGATTCCCGAAAGCCAGCACCGTCTGTCCCGGGCGCAGGCCGCTCGAGTTACCCCAAGGCACGCTAGGTAAGTTGGTCGCATTTACCTTAATCACCGCAAGGTCCGTCAGCGGGTCGGCTCCAACCAACTTGGCCGGCAAGACTTCCCGGTTACTCATGGTGACGCGAATATCGACAGCTCCATCGATAACATGGTTGTTAGTAACGATATAGCCGTCGGGCGAGATGATCACGCCGCTACCTAGGCCGTGTTCCATCCTATTCTGAGGCGGCGACGGCATGTTGAACTGACGGCCAAAAGGATTGCCCGGGCCAAAGAACTGCTGCATGTCGGGCATGTCTTCCGGACCGCCCTGCTTCGCGTCAGGCTTCGAGGCTACCGTGACATTCACGACCGCCGGTGTAACTCGCGCCGCCAGCGTTTCCATGGCGCGGTCGAGGGTGAGCAGCGCTCCCACACTGTTGTCGTCAAGCGGCGCCGCAGCCGGAGCCGCTGTCGCCGCCTTTGCAGATTTCGTAAAGTTGAAGGTTGCCACCGACCCAACTGCCACCACGGCAATCAGAGCCACCAACAGACGCCTAGTCACCACTGCTTTACAACGTTCCATCCACGTCTTCATTTCCTTCTTCTCCTTCATTTCCTTTTTTTCCCGGTACAACTAATTATCTAGTTGTTTGTTACAAAAATTTTTACCGCTAAATTGAATGGGCCACTGGCACTCTCGCCAACCGCTCGCGGACTTGAGTCACCAACGTCACCTGCCACACCTGTACGCTCCACACTGACGAGTCGGAGGTCACGTAGCGCGTGGCCTCAATAAGAACCAGCGTTCGGAATTGAGGCACGATTTCCTGGTCCGCACGTGCGCTAGTCGCAACTACTCCCTCGTGCAAAGGCAACGAATCGAACCGGGCCGCAACGGCCGGAGCGGGAGCAAGCTGATGTCCACCAACATCGTGCGCGTAGACGCGCGCCTGGACAGGCTTCGCAGTCGTCGCTCTGGCAGTCGTGCCCACCGGGAATCGATCGCTCTCGTTAACCCGGAGTTGCTGTGACGGCAGGCTTCTGCCGAGTTGCGCCAGGCTTGGACGGGCGAGGGCTCCCGTCTCTACGCTGGCGGTCCCGCGATCAAACGCGACGAACTGCGGCGCGTGCGGCAACGCCACGAAACAGACCATGGCAAAGCCGCCGATCATACCCAGCGCCGGTTTCCAGACTCGCGTGGCCACGGGTCGCTTCGCATCGAGAATCCGCGCCAGCCGCAGAGACGCCTCGCGCGCCCGGTGCACCGCGGCCTGGGCCATCGACCATCGTTTGCCCGCCAGTCCGTGCGACAGACGATGCGCCAGACTCTTTTCCAGCAGCGAGACCAGACAACTGGCATATCCGTGCGGGTTGGCAGTTTCGGCCAATACCGCATCGTCGCAAGCCATCTCGCGTTCCACCGAGAGCCGGTTTTCAATCCACCACACCACTGGATGAAAGAAAAACAGCGCGCGCACCATCTTCTGAACCAGATTTGTCCAGTCGTCCCAACGCCTCAGGTGCGCGAATTCGTGTAGCAGGATGACGTTGAGATCGTGAGGTGACAGTTCTCGCAACGCCCAGGCGGGCAGGACAATGGTCCGCTTGAAAAAACCAATGGCGGCAGGCACGCGCACGCACTCTGACGTCGCAATCGTTATCGATTTAGATACGATCGATTTAGAGACGCTTGACTTAGAGGCGATTGAGCCCGATGGGCCGATTGCCTCTACCGTCCTTCGCACCGCCGGATCGAGATCCGCTACGTCGATCGGAGTGCAAGTAAGTCGCAGCCGTCGCAGGCTCCAAATTCCAGTCGCCAAACGCAGCATGGCCGCGCACGCCCCGAGAGCCCAAGCAAGGAAGACAAGAAACGCCCAACGACCGGGGATGGTAATTGCAGGCCGCAGGTTCTCCCATGACGCCGACGACACGGACGACGCCCCTGTCGACCGCCCCTCCCCGAAGCCGCCCAGCAGTGGAAGCACAGCGATAGTCAATAACGCCATGAACCAGACGGCAAACCGGGTCCCCGAATTCTGCCGCGGCGAAACCCGCAGCAACACCCAGGCGAAGACCGCAATCAGCAATCCCGCGGGAAGCGCGTTGAGAATGCGCTCGACCGAGATCTCCGCAATGGTCTGCCAAGCCAGCCAGTTCATTTCGAGTCGCTCCGAATCGTGCCCTTCTGCACCGTATCCTGATGAGCCGTGTCCTGATGAACCAGCATCCCCCGCAGGCGCGCGATTTCCTCGGGCCCGACGCCCTCGTCCTCAAGCAGGTTCAGCACGAGTTGCTCCCGCGAATTCTTGAAAAAACGGCTCACGAGGCGCCGTATTTCCGAGCGCGTCGCCTCTTTCTGCCCGACCAGCGGCGTAAACACGTGCGCCCGTCCATCTTTTAGATGTTTCAAGTAGCCCTTTCTCTCCAGGATGCGAATCGTGGTCAAAACAGAGTTATAGGCCAGAACAGGCTTCTCAGTAATAGAATCAAGTACTTGCTGAACCGTGCCCGATCCCTTCCTCCAGAGCACGTTCATGATCCGCAGCTCGGCTTCGGTCAAAGTTCCCGATTGTCTCGGTGGCACTGGATCCCCTCCTCGGACGTTAGACGCTGCACGCAGCGAAAGGTAACTAATCATTTAGTTGCAAGGGAAGGGCCGGGGGTTGCTCCCGCGTGAAAGGCTGGACTTCGCACCCTCTGGCTCTTTGGAAGTCCTGCCAAGAACAAACTGCCGCGCCCACGAATGGCTCCCGCCACAACTGAGTGAAAGTTC